>Ga0163154_10000992_pt1 | contig 44196 bp, 42 predicted proteins | sample OliLakLV19MP9P1_FD_148649 | JGI IMG/M metagenome (GOLD analysis project Ga0163154, IMG submission 148649) | Freshwater microbial mat bacterial communities from Lake Vanda, McMurdo Dry Valleys, Antarctica - Oligotrophic Lake LV.19.MP9.P1 | ecosystem: Environmental > Aquatic > Freshwater > Lake >... | reverse complement strand
CGCGCTCCTGCTTCTCCTCGTGCCCCGTGCCCGGTGCCCCGTGCCCCGTCTCTTCTGGCGCCCCCATGCCCTCGATCGCCGCCCCTAGGTTGCTCTCCGCATCAATCAGGAAGTTGGCCGCTGAAACCACCGACTCGCCTTCCACCAAGCCGTCGGTGATCTCGACCCGATCGCCGCTACGGCGGCCGATGACCACTTTTCGCGGCTCGAAGCGCCCGGCGGCCAGTTCGACGAACACCCGTTGGCGCGTGCCGCTGTCGAGCACGGCCGAACGTGGCACCGTCAGCACCGGCGCACCGGCGTCCGCGGTGAATTCGACATCGCCGTAAAGGCCGGGCCGCAAGCTGCCATCGGCATTATCGAGTTCAACCCGCACGGTCAGCGTGCGGCTGGCCTCGTCGAAGGTCGGTGCGATGAAGCTGACCGCACCGTCGAAGCTGCGACCCGGCAAGGCGGTCGAGCGAAACTGCACGGCCTGGCCGAGCGCCAGTTGTGCCGAGTCGCCGGCCGGCACATTGGCCACCAGCCAGACGCGCGATAGATCGGCCAATGACAGCAGCATTTCGCCCGCCATGAAACGCATGCCCTGCACCGCGGGTTTATCGGTGATCACCGCGTCGGCCGGTGCCGTCAAAGTCAGATAGGGATCAATCTGGCCCTGTCTGAGGCGCTCCAGGCTGCCGCCACCGATTTCCCAGTTACGCAGACGCGTGAGCGTCGCGGTCGACAGTTCACGCATGCTGGCAGCGCTGGCCGGATCGGCTGCGGCCATGCTCGCGGCGGCGCGCTGGGCGATCAGGTATTCGTTCTGCGCCGAGCGCAGCTCCGGGCTGTAGACGCTCATCAACGCCTGTCCGCGACGTACCGACATGCCGACCTGGTTGGCGGCAAGTGTCTGCACCCAGCCTTCGAATTTCGGGGCGATCACCCACTGGCGCGCACTGTCGATCGCGATGCTGCCGCTGGCGCGCAAGGACTGCTGGAGGACGCCAAGTTGGACCTTGACCGTGCGTACACCGATCAGCTGCACCTTCTCCGGCGACACCACCACGGTGCCCGGCGTCGCTGGCGCGGCGCCCGCGTAGACCGGCACATAGTCCATGCCCATCGAGTCCTTCTTCGGCTCCGGCGAGGTGTCGGGCAAGCCCATTGGATTGCGGTAGTAGAGGATCTGTGGCTCTGCCGGTTGCGGCGTTGCTGCCACGCTGCCGGTTGCCTCTGGCGCGCCAGCGCGGCCGATCCACCAGCCGAGGCCGGCGCTGGCCAGCGCCACGGCGACGATACTTACCGCGATGCCCTTGTTCATTGCATCTCTCCCTGGATTGCGCGGATCTCGCTGGCGGCGATCAACTCGTCGCGCCGCGCATCCAACAACATCAATTCGGCAGTGCGCGACTCGCGCGCTGCCCCGAGCAGACTTTCGAAATCCACACTGCCGACCTGATAGCTGCTCAGCCCCGACTGCAAGCTGGCCTGCGCCTGCGCCAGCAGCGTGCCTTCGATCAACTGGCGCCGCGCCATCGCCGATTGCCAGCGCGCCCAGGCCTCGCCCACCCTGCCGCGCAACTCGTCCGCGGCGGCCTGCTGACGACTGAATGCGGCCTCGCGTTGCAGCGCGGCCGCGCGTTCGCGATGGCGGCGCGCACTTTGCTGCAGTGGAATATCGACCGAGAACATCAGCTCCCAGGCTTCGGCACGACTGCCCATCTGCACCAGCGCCAGACCGACATTGATATCCGGATAGCGTTCGCGGCGGGACAACTCCGACATCGTCTCCGCGGCATTGACCATCGAAGCCTGCGCCAGCACCATCGGATGCGCAGCGGCAAGTTTATCGAGCAGCTCGTCGAGACTGCCGTTGACCACCAGGGTCGGCGCCGCGCGCGGTTGTGCGAGTGCGGCGTTCGGCAAACGCCCCAACAACGCATTCAGTCCGGCGGCGGCCTCGGAGCCGATCGCCAAACGCTCGATACGCTCGACACCCATCCGGGTGACTTCCAGCTGCGCTTTGATTGCGTCCTGCTGCGGCGCCAAGCCGGCCGCGTAGCGCCCCTGCGTCAGTTGGCGCATTTCATTCATCAAGGCGATCACGCGATCGAGTGCCTGCACCGACACACCGGCGTGCCAGTAGCGCAGGTAGGCGATATCGACCTTGCGCACTAGGTCCAGCCAGGCGGCATCGCGCAGCAGTCCGGAAGCCTGGGCTTCGAAACCGGCGATGTCGCGCGACAGCGCGCGCTTACCCCACAGCGGGAAGCGCTGTCGCACGCGGTAAACGGTGCTGCCGGTCTGCCCGGGCAACAGCCGCGGCCGGTCGAAATCGATGTCCATCAGCTCGATCTCGGCCATCGGATCGGGCAAGGCGCCGGCCGGCTGGATGCGCTCCGTGGCGGCCTGCGCGTCGAAAGTCAGCGCCTGCAGTTGCGGGTTGTGCGCGCGCAGCCACAGGTGGATGGACGCAAGATCAGCGCCGGGCGCAGCGCTCTGGGCCTGCAACTGCGTGGCCACGGACAAGCCGAGCACTAGGGCGACTGAAAAGAGCAGATCAACAGCGGCCGCGCGTGGCTGTGCAACTGAGGCATTCATAAGGAGCTACCGCTTCGAGCGTGGCGACACCGCCACTTTGGTTGGCGGTGGAGGCTCGGAAAGCGATAAATCGTGCAAACCGGCGCTCGACCGTCCCGCATCAACCGCTGGCGACCAACAGCCAGCAGCGCGAGGCGATCGCAGCCCTAGATCAGCAGTACGCAGTGGTCGTCGGGTCTTCCCGAATGCACCGGATTCGGCGCATGCAGCGGCCGGATGCAGTCCAGCGCAAACAACAGCGGGCGCAGTTGCGCCATCTCGGACCCATCGGCGACCAGATCGGGCACTTTGACCGGCGGCACATCGTGCGTCTGTTTGTCAGCGTCGCTGCAATGCGCCGCGCAGGCGCTGGCATCGGTGTCGCTCAGGCTGATTTTTTTTGCGCTATCAGCGTGACAGTTTGGCAGGGTGCCGTCTTCGACATGACCCAGGGCTGCCCGCGGATTTTCGCCGTCACTATGCAGGCACAGGTGCTGCGCCAACGTGATCTGGTTGAACAGCAAGGCGAACGCAGCGAGCAGTGCGATCCAGCGCCGTTGGCGTTTGCGCATGCCCTGCAAGCCCGATCGCACCATGATGCACTCCGATGAACCCGCTTTGAGCTTAGCACCTGAGCGGGGCAGCGCATTGATCGTGGTCATTCAACCTAGCAGCCTGTCGGACTTTCAGCGCACTCGTGAGGAAAGTCTGACAGGCTGCTAGAAACCTCAGTTGACCGCTTTCGCGTGGCGTATCTTTATGATTCTCCTGACATTTAAGCAGATTGACTCGTGCACCATTTGGGTGAGTGCGCTACGGGGTAGAGTGATGTGGATTCTCTCGCACCCGAAGAGCGCAAAGCCAAGAGCGCCGACTACAAGTCGGCGATCCGGATCGTCCTGTGGATCGCCAAGTTGAACTTCGCTGGCACTGACACCAGTGGTAGGCCGGGTCCTCGCGTCGGCCAAGCTCGTCCATGGAGAGTCCCGGCCGCCCCCTGTCGGTGCGTATCAAACTGAGTGGGACTTTCGCAATGAGGGTGAAAGCCGGCAAGCTTGCGCGGCATGCCGCGCGCCGGCTTGAACGGCTGGCGGCTACGCCGCCAGACCGGGGGAATAGCTCCTCTATTCCGCTTCATTGCGCTTATGCCCTCTATCCGGCCCGCAAGCAAAGCTTGCGTGCGTTCGAACCGGCGCGCCGCACGCGGCGCAAGCCGCCGGGTCTCACCCCCCATAACCGCACACGCCACCCCGTCCAACTGGGGTTTCTAGCAGCCTGTCGGACTTTCAGCGCGAGATGCGTTGTGTGGCGCAACGGATGGATGCAAGGCGCGGCTCGCAGCCAATGGCTCTTCCATTGGCAAGAGTCGCAACGCTGCAGACGCCGTTGCGACGCTCAACCCGAAGGGCCGGACGGCCTTTTGGCGTAGCGCAGAATCAAAAGTAGAGCGGGAGCCTTCAAAATCAATTCGAGAAAGAGTAGAAAACGATCGCCAAAAGGACTTCCGGCGCACTCGCGAGGAAAGTCCTACAGGCTGCTAGGTTAAATCAGCGGCGCCGTAGAAAGTCTTCACTTGCGCTGGGATGCGGCACGTCTTGTGCCGTCGACGCGCGCTCTTGATCCACGTCATTGGTGGATTGCCCTGCGGCCGCCGAACATGTCTTCATCCCGAATGGAGAGTGTGATGAGTGCTGATCGCAAGCTATGGCTGGGTTTGGCGACCCTGCTGGTGATTTCGTTTTCGGTTTTGTTGTGGGCCGGAACCGAGATTTTTCGAGCCGCGCCGCCGATGCCGGAGCGCGTGGTGGCGGTGGACGGTCGCGTGGTTTACACGCGCGCTGATATTGAGAAAGGTCGACAGGTCTGGCAGTCGATCGGTGGCATGCAGTTGGGCTCGATCTGGGGACACGGCAGTTATGTGGCGCCCGATTGGAGCGCCGATTGGCTGCACCGAGAGGCCATTGAAGTGCTCAATGCGTGGGCGTTGGCCGACTATGCTGTCGCCCATTACGCGTCGCTGAGCGGCGAACAACAAGGCGCACTGCGGGCGCGCTTGCAGCCGTTGATGCGCACCAACACTTACGATCCAACAACCGGGACGATCACACTGCCAGCGGAGCGCGTGGCCGCGGTGGCCACAGTGGCGGCGCATTACGTCAGCCTGTTCGGCAATCAAGCAGACACGGCGGCGCTGCGCGAAGCCTATGCGATGAAAAACAATACGGTTGACACCGATGAACATCGTCGCGCGTTAACCGGTTTTATTTGGTGGACTGCTTGGGCTGCCGCGGCAGAACGTGCCAGCGCTGATCAAGTGGCAGACAGCAAACCCGGTGCGCCGACGGCAGCGCGGGTAACATACACCAACAACTGGCCGAGCGAACCGCTAATTGGCAATGTGCCACCGCCATCCTTGTGGTTGTGGTCGGTTTTTAGCGTGTTGTTCCTCATCGCTGGCATCGCCGCACTGGGTTGGTATTACGCGGTGACGCATGCGCGCGATCAGGGCACTCATACCATTCCCGCCAACGATCCGTTTGCCAGTCTCAACATCACCCCTTCGATGCGCGCCACCGCTAAGTACTTTTGGCTGGTTTTGGCGTTGTTTGTGACGCAGATTCTGCTCGGCGCAATTACCGCGCATTACCAAGTTGAAGGTCAGGAGGCATACGGGTTTGCATTAGCCGAATACCTGCCGTACTCGCTGGCGCGCACCTGGCATACCCAATTGGCGGTGTTGTGGATCGCGGTCGCTTGGTTGGCGACGGGTTTGTACATCGCGCCCGCCTTGTCTGGCCATGAACCGCGATTTCAGCGCCTGGGCGTCAATTTCCTGTTTGTTAGCTTGTTGATCATCGTGGTTGGCTCCTTTGCGGGCCAATGGTTTGCGGTGATGCAGATGCTCGGCCTGGAAAATAATTTCTGGTTTGGTCATCAGGGCTGGGAGTACGCCGATATGGGGCGCTTCTGGCAGTGGTATTTGTTTATTGGTCTGCTGCTCTGGCTGGTCCTGGTTGGTCGCTCCCTATGGCCTTTGTTGCGCGGCCCAGCGCATGAATCCAAGTCGATCATTGCACTGATGTTTTTGTCGACGGTGGCGATCGGTTTGTTCTTCGGCGCGGCGCTGATGTGGGGCGAGCACACGCATATTTCGGAGGTCGAGTACTGGCGCTGGTGGTTGGTGCATTTGTGGGTGGAAGGTTTCTTCGAAGTGTTTGCCGCCGCGGTGATGGCGCTCATCTTTACCCGTCTCGGCCTGATTAAAACCCAAACGGCAACGGTCGCGGTGTTGTTTGCGACGATCGTTTTCATGGCGGGTGGTGTGCTCGGCACTTTGCACCACCTGTACTTCATAGGTACGCCAACTGCGGTGGTCGCCTTGGGTGCCAGCTTCAGCGCTCTGGAAGTGGTGCCGCTGGTGTTCATCGGCTTTGAGGCGTTTCACACCTACAGGCTAGGCTACGCAACACCATGGATGGCCCGCTATCGCTGGCCAATTTTGTTCTTTGTCGCGGTGTCGTTCTGGAACTTAGTGGGCGCAGGGTTGTTTGGGTTCCTGATCAATCCGCCGCTATCGCTGTATTTCATGCAGGGCCTCAATCTGACGCCATTGCATGGCCATACCGCGCTGTTTGGTGTCTACGGCATGCTGGGAATTGCGCTCATGTTGTTCTGCCTGCGTGGCTTACGCGCACAAATGAACTGGGATACGCGCCCGCTGAAGGTGGCGTTTTGGTCGCTCAACATCGGCTTGTCTTTGATGGCGCTATTGACGTTGCTGCCGATCGGCATTTTGCAACTGATCGCCGCAATCAGTCATGGTTACGCCTACGCCCGCTCGGCTGAATTCATGCAACAGCCGATCATTGAATTGTTGGTATGGATGCGCGTGCCGGGCGATACCATCTTCAGTATCGGCGCGCTGGCACTGTGCTGGTTTGTGTTTCGATTATGGGTGGCGCCAACGCGGGAATCGCCGCCGCTTGAGTCGGCCGTGACGGAATCGGCGCAAGGCTGATCGATGTTAGACACCCACGCGAATGGCCCGGCAACGGCCGTTCGCGTGGCTTCGCTCTTGGACACTGGCGGAGTGTTTTGATGATCGAGTTCTACCCGCAGATCAAAACCGTGCACATCGCCAGCGTGTTGGTGAGTGGCGCTTTGTTCTTGCTGCGCGGCGCATTGGTGCAAACGGGAGGCCAACGCTGGGCCATGGCGGCGCCGTTGCGTTATTTGAGTTACAGCATTGACTGCGTATTGCTAACCGCAGCGCTGATGCTGTTGACCATCTTGCCGCACGCGATGTTTGCCAACGGCTGGTTGTGGATCAAGCTCATGCTGATCGTGATTTATGTGGTTCTAGGGAGTTATGCATTGAAGCGCGGCCGCACCCCGCGTGCGCGCTTGATCAGTTTCGTGTTGGCTCTGTTGGTGTTTGGCTTCGCCTACAGCATTGCTCGCCACCACCATCCGCTCGGTTTTTTTGCTTAAAGTTAGCCGAGCCGCCGACCACGTTCCAACAAGGTCTGGGCAATGGTCTCAAGCGCGGGCCGGTTGAGCAGTTCTAATTCACGCCGTTCGACGGCGATTGAACCCTCGTCTGCCAGTCGCCTCAGCACACGGCTGACCGTCTCTGGCGCGATACTCAAATAATTGGCGATGTCGGTGCGTTGCATGGGCAGCACAAAACGGCGCCCGGAAAATCCGCGATGTGCCAGTCGGTCTGACCAGTTGATCAGAAAAGCCGCGAGGCGCTCTTCAGCGCTGTAGTCACCTTTGCTCAGCGTGGCGGTGCCAATATCTTTCGACAACAGCCGAAACAAGGTTTGTTGGATGGAGGGAATTTGAGTCGCCAGACTGGCCATTGCCGGAAAGGAAAAACGGCACAGCATCACGGTATCCACAGCGACCGCGGTGCATGGGTAACGGGCTGGATAAATGGCATTCAGGCCGACCAGCTCGCCTGGCGTATAGAAGCCGAGCACCTGCTGGTTACCTTTGTCGTCAAGTACGGTGGTTTTGACCACGCCGGCGCGCACCGAATAAATCGCGTTGAAAGCCTCGCCGGTGGTGAAGATCGGATCACCCGCATGGTACGGCCCCACATGTTCGATCAGGCAATGCAACTGCGCCAACGCGCTTTTGTTGTACCCATCTGGCAGGCAGAGTTGCCCAAATACGCAGGTTGAGCAGAAATGCTGCTCATCACCGTCGTCAGCGGTTTGTGGCCACAGCGTATCCAATTGCACGAGACTCCCATTGCCAGTTCGCCGCAAGTCTGCACGTCAAAGTGGCAATGGGATAGGGGCGCGGGGGGCGCAGCCCGCTGCTTAAAATGAATAACGCACACTGGCGCCAAATTGGCGGCCGGGCTGGCTGTATAGATCAATTTCGCGGGCGTTGGCGGGCAGGCCACGAACACCGCTCCACAACCAGTGGCGGCGGTTGGTCAGGTTGAACGCCCCCAAATTAAGCACTAGGCGATCAGCCACTTGGATGTTCCAGTAGGCATCCAGGGTGGCGAAGCCCGGTGTGCGAAATAGTTGATCGTTGGGATCGTCGATGCGCGTTTTGGCCGCCACGGCAGTCGTCATCAGTTCCAATCGATGTTGTCCGCTAGCCGCCGTGTAGGCAATGCCCAGCGTCAGCTTGGCAGGTTCCACGCTGTTTAAGGGCACGTCGCGCGCGCTGTCGTCGCCACGCGTCCAGGCGAGTGCGCCTTGCAGCGCGAAACCGTCCCATGGCAAATCCACATCGCCGCGTACTTCCAGACCGTAGATATGCGCCCGGTCCCGATTGATCGACTGGAAAACCAGCGCGCCGCTGATTGGATCGCGGCCCAGATTGACCCGCGATTCAATCAAATCGCGGTAGTGATTATCGAAAGCCACGATCTCTAACGAAGCAAATGCCAATGTGCTGCGCAAGCCCAGCTCCAAGCCACGCGAGCGTTCCGGCCGCAAATCCGGATTTGGGATTGCGATGTAATTGAAGCTCGGGATGGTGAAGCCAATATTCACGTCCGCCACCGGCGGCGCCCGAAAACCAACTGCGTATTGGGCGAATAACTGCTGATGCGCGTTGAGTTCCAACCGGGCGCCCAATTTTGGCGTGAATTGCGCCTCGGCCAAATCAACCGGAATGAGGCCGGGATTATCCTGTGCAAAGATCGTGTCAACAGTGGAATTGACGCGATAGTGCTCATAACGCACCCCGGGGATCAGCGTGAGTGCGCTGTCGCCTAGGCGGATTTCATCCTGCCAGTAGGCGCCAAATTCGCGCATGGTCGACGGCGGGAAGTCGCGCACCGGGAAGCGCTCGCCGATGATGAGATGGGTGACCGCCCCGTTGGCCAGATTAATCTCGCGCGCGTCACGCAATTCGTTTAAAGCGGTGCGTGCGTATTCGATACCGTAAACCTGCCAATGGCGTGCGCCGAGCGCGTCGAAACGGCCTTGGGCTTGCAGATTGATACCCGTCGCCTGGGTTTTCAGCAAAAAGTTACGCTCGCGCATGGTCGCTGGCGTGCGCGGGGCTACCGCAGCGCGGGTTTGCGAGGTGTCTTGATCGGTGCGGCTGCGTTGCCGATACACGGTGGCACTCAGATCGTCGAGGCCAACCGCATTGATCGACCATTGTCCGCTGCTGCTCAAGCGCTCCGATTGGTAGACATCGTCGCCAAACAGGGCCGTGGTGGTGGCGTACTGACCCGGGCCGGCGATCAGCGAACGCACATCGGTGACGACACGCTCTTGGGTGCGATTGACCATCAGCCCATAACGGCCGAGTTGCGCGCCATCGAATCCAAGTTTGATTAGTTCGCTGTGTTCGTCGCGCTCGGCCGGGTTGCTCGACAGCCCGCCAGGACGTGGCATGTTGTCGCGCGCGCCACCCTGCCGACGGACCACGCCAACCAGAAGCTCGAATGGACCAGGTTTCCAACCGGAAAGACTATTGCTCGCCGTGCTGCCATCGCGAGTGAGGGCGTGGCCCTCCACGCGCATGCCCACATTGGCCGAACTCTTCAGCAATTCGTCCACGCTGAGTGTGCGCATGCTGACCACGCCGGCCAGCGCGTCGCTACCGTACAGCGTGGAAGCCGGCCCGCGCAAAATTTCCAAGCGCGACAAAAATGCAGGCTCGACGGCTGCGCGGCCGGCATTGGAAAAACTGCCGATCGCAAAACCATCGGCGAGCGCCACACCGTCCAGTTCCATCGCCACTCGATTGCCAGATAGGCCACGAATCGCTAAGCCAGACACACCAAAGCGGGTGGCATCTTCGGGTGCACTCAAACCCGGCTCATAGCGGGTCAGGTCGGCCAGATCTTGCACCAAGGTCTGGTCCAAACGTTCGCGCTCAATCACCGACACCGTTCCGGCCACTTCCCGCGCCGGCTGCGCGCTGCGACTGGCAACACTGACAACCGCATCCAGAACCGGCGGCGGCGCTTGCTCCAATAGCGCGGCCAGCGCCAGCGGTAGTAGCAAGGGAATCAACATGAAAACGCTCCTTCAATCTTTCGTAGAGCTTGGTCGATGCCTAGCTCGCGTGGCGATGACCTGGGTCAAGCGCAGTGCATCGCGCGCATTTGTGCATCGTCTGAGCCGCACTTGACTTGCGTCATTGAGCCCTTCGAGCACTTCAAACGAAGCTAGTGGGGAAGCCCACGCACCCGTTGGGCGCTAATTGGAGGACTTCTCGTGTTCACCCGCAAACCACTCTACGCATTGCTTTTACTGTCGCTGGGCGGAGCCGCGCTGGCTGACGATGTGGTCAATGAACGTTTGCCTAAACAAGGCAACCAGGCCGGCGAAGCGGCCTTCCTGGCCAACTGCGCGGCTTGCCATCAGCCCACGGGTATTGGCCTGCCGGGCGCGTTTCCGCCGCTGGCCGGATCGGACTTCCTGAGCAACAACAACAAGACCAAAGTCATGTCATCGGTGCTGCTGGGTATCAGCGGCAAACTGGTGGTCAACGGCGTCGAGTACAACAATGTGATGCCGGCGATGAGCCATCTGGCCGACGCCGATATCGCCAACATCCTCACCTACGTGTACGCGAGCTGGGGCAACAACGGCACTTCGGTGTCCAAGGCTGACGTGACTACGGCGCGCAAGACGCTGGTCGTTTCCGAAGATCCGTCCCAGGGTTCCCGTCATCCCGGAACCAAGGAAGGCGAAATGAAATACCAGTCGGGCGCCTCGACTGCCGGCAGCGAGGGCATGGAAATGGTGATCAATCCGGATGCGCCGCCGATCAGCAAGCCAGAGTTCACGCGGGCCACGGAGATCTTCTTCGAGCGCTGCGCCGGTTGCCACGGCGTGCTGCGCAAAGGCGCGACCGGCAAACCGCTGACGCCCGACATCACCCGCCCCAAGGGCACCCAATACCTGGAGGCGCTGATCAATTTCGGATCACCGGCCGGCATGCCCAATTGGGGAACCTCGGGCGAACTGACCAAGGAAGAGGTCAACATTATGGCCCGCTTCCTGCAGCATGATCCGCCGACCCCGCCGGAATTCGGCATGAAGGAAATGAAGGAAAGCTGGAAGGTCATCGTGCCAGTGGATCAACGCCCCACGCGTAAGATGCACAAGCGTAATACGGACAATTTCTTTGCCGTGACCTTGCGTGATGCCGGTGAAGTGGCGTTGATCGACGGCGATACCAAGGAAATCGTCAGCACGCTCAAAACCGGCTACGCGGTACATATCTCGCGCATGTCGGAATCGCAGCGGTATATCTACACCATCGGTCGTGATGCCAAGATCGATCTGATCGATTTGTGGATGGACCCACCGGCGATCGTCGCCGAGGTCAAGATCGGCCTGGAAGCGCGTTCGGTCGAGACCAGCAAGTACAAGGGTTATGAGGACAAGTATGCGATCGCCGGCGCCTACTGGCCGCCGCAGTTCGTGATCATGGACGGCCCGACGCTGGAACCGTTCAAGATCGTGTCCACCCGCGGCATGACCGTCGACACCCAGGAATACCATCCGGAACCACGTGTGGCCGCCATTCTTGCCAGCCGCGAGCACCCGGAGTTCATCGTCAACGTCAAGGAAACCGGGCGTATCCTGCTGGTCAACTATGCCGACATCGAAAACCTGCAGATCACCACGCTGAACGCTGCGCGCTTCCTGCATGACGGCGGCTGGGATTCCACCCATCGTTACTTCATGACCGCCGCCAACCAGTCCAACAAGATTGCGGTGGTCGATTCCAGGGAACGCAAGATGGTGAAGCTGGTCGATGCCGAAAAGATCCCGCATCCGGGTCGCGGCGCCAACTTCATCCATCCCGAGTTCGGGCCGGTATGGGTCACCAGCGCACTGGGCAGCGAGGACATCACGTTGATTGGCACCGATCCAGAGAAGCACCCGCAGCAGGCCTGGAAAGCCGTGCAGGTGCTCAAGGGCCAGGGTGGCGGATCGTTGTTCGTGAAGACGCATCCGACCAGTCATCATTTGTACGTGGATACCCCGTTGAACCCGGATCCGAAGCTGAGTCAGACAGTCGCGGTATTCGACACCCAGAATCTGGCCAAGGGCTACCAGGTGCTGCCGATCGCCGAATGGGCCAAGCTCGGACCCGGTCCCAAGCGCGTCGTGCAGCCTGAGTACAATATGGCCGGCGACGAGGTGTGGTTCTCGGTGTGGAGTGGACTCAAGGAAGAGAGTGCCATCGTCGTCATCGACGACAAAACGCTGAAGCTGAAGAGTGTCATCAAGGGCCCGGGCATGATCACGCCGACCGGCAAGTTCAACGTGCACAACACGGTGAAAGACGTTTACTAACCCGTTGCCGACGCTGGCCCACCGCAGATGCAGAGTTTGGCACTGCGGTGGTTTTTGGGCATCTTTTCTACCGACCTTAGGTCCCTACGGGACAAACTATTGGAGGCGCAATTGCAACTGGCCTCAGCCCGCCCGCTTAACCGCACGCTTGGCTGGCGCCGTCTTGCGGGGTGCTGTTGTCTTCGGCGCTGCTGTCTTCGGCGCTGCTGTCTTCGGTGCAGCGGTCTTCGGCGCGGCGGTCTTCGGTGCGGCGGTCTTCGGCGCGGCGGTCTTCGGTGCGGCGGTCTTCGGTGCTGCTGTTTTCAGGGCGGCTGTCTTTGGCACTGTTGTCTTCGGCGCGGCTGGCGCTTTGCTGCGCAGCTTGGCGCGCTTGGCGAGTGCCGCCAGGGCCAGTTCACGGACGCGCTCGATATCCTCGTCGCTATACACGCCGTTAACACCGGAGATTGCCGCCAGCCGCATGCCGTGTTTTAAGCCCATCTGGTAGATCTCGCGCACTTTCTCCCATTCGATGGCGCGCCCGACTGTGAAGTTCTCGAAGCGGCCTTCGAGCGCCAGCACGATGGTTTCGGCGAGGCAGGCGTAGGCGACATTCTTAGGCAGGCCGATGTTCTTCATGCGCACCTGACCTGGCAGCAGAATCTCGCCGGACTCGATGACTAACACGTCGGGCCGTTTGGCCACTTCTTCGGGTGGCAAGTCGAGCGGGCGGGCCACATCGGTGATCACGCAGCCTGGTTTGACCTTCATGATGTCCAGGATCTTCTTGCCAGCGCCAGAGGTTGCCGTGACCACCATGTCCATGTTGGCCAGATGCGTATCGGCGCGCGCCGACAGCACGATCTTGGCGTCGGGCGTTTCCATCAGAATCGAGGCCTTCAACGCGAGCAGCTTGGCGGTTTCCGGCGACACCAGGGTGACTTCTTCAGCGGCGCGCACCAACAGCCGCGAACAGGCGGCGCCAATAGCACCAGTGGCGCCAACCACCATGGCTTTGAATTTCACGCGTTCCTTGCCCTGCGGTGGCGGCAGCAGACGCATGCGCAGCACGGCGTCGTGCGCGGCCCACAGTGCGCCCGAAGCGCTGTAGCTGTTGCCGGTGGTGATCGGCAAACTGGCGCGCTTGGCCACCGTCACGCCAGCGTCGCCCACCACTTTGGTGAACGCGCCCAGGCCCATAATCTGCGCGCCTAGTCGTTTCGCCATGTCGGCGGCGGCCAGCAGGCGGCGGTAGGTGAACTCCGGACTATGCGCCATGATTTCTTTGGGCGTGCCGCCCACCGAGATCAGCCAGCCTTCCGCTTCTACGCCGGTCGGTGACTTGATGCCTTCCACCTTCGAATAGACAAAAGGCGGCGCATAGGCCATGAGCTTTTCCAGCGAATCCATCAGCATCGGCGGCGACACCCGCGACAGCATCTCGACCGGTTTGATTTTCTTGAAATACTCTTGCGACAAGGGGTGAATGACAAAGGCGAAGCGGTTGATGCGCTTGAAGCCATTCGGATAGAGGATGCGGGGTGTCATCCCTTGTCCAGCAATGATCTCCAGGATGTCGTCATCCAGGATGTCCTCCGGGGCCTTGTCGCTAGCGGCGATGATCATCGCGTCGAGCATCTCGGGGCCGAGCACGTGACCGTCGAACACCGGCGAGCTGTCGATGACCATATGCACGCCCTTGTCCTTGAAGCGGGCAAAACGTTCGTCGTTGACATTACTGGTAATGAGGGTTTTGCCGGCCAGTTCCTCCAGGCCGAAATCGTCCAACTCGTGCACCCGCGCCACCACCATGTTGGCCTTATTCAGCGCTTTGCTGAGCACAAAGCGCGTCCATCGTTTGAGCAGAACCGCTGGGATCACGCGCGGCGGCGTCCAGTCTGAAACATAGTGCATGCCACTGGCATACAAACCGAGCGCGTCCAGCGAGGTCAGCAGTTTCGGCACACCCAGTTGCAACAAGGGATCGGCGAACATCAAGTTGCTGGTGTATTCGGACATCGACATGGCCAGCTTGTAGTTGGCCATACCGGAAAAAAACAACACAGTGGCGTTGTCGAAGTAATGGCCCAGCTCGTTCTGCGCATGGCGTACCGCCCATTCCAGGAAAATGTCGGCGAGCCGTGCGCCGGTGGTCGCCGGCACGCGCGTGACCATACGCGTCAGCCGCGAGGTGTCGGCATCAATGAGGCGTTGGGCGCCGATGCGGTAGCTGTCTTTGAGCACGCCCAGACCAATGGCGTGCGCATGTTGGTCCCAATGGCGCAGCAGTTTGGCGGCTTTGGCCGTGCTGCCGTCCGTGCCCACGCGTAGGACGCGCAGCTTTTGGCCGAGGAAGGTGGTCGTGAACTCGAAGTCCTGACTGCTTGAGCCTAGACTGATGCTAATCACGGTCTTCATAAGATTTGTGGCTCAGAGTAGTGTGATGTGAATGATGGAGGTTGTTGATGGACAGGAACTTGATCAGCGACATGGCCCGAGCCTATGCCTTGCCCGGATTGAAGCGCGCGGCGGGTATTTTCACGCGGCTGCTGCCGATTCCGCAGCCCACGATGTTGATCGGGCCCGGGGCGAGTGTGCGCCTCGGCCAAGCGATTGGCGGCTTTGGTCACCAGCATGTGCTGCTGGTCACCGACGCGGTGATCGCCAAATTGGGTCTGAGCAAAGGCTTGACCGATGCGCTGACGGCTAGTGGCACGGCCTACACGGTGTTCGATGAGATCAGCGCCGATGCACCGATTCCGCAGGTCGAGCGCGGCATCTTGGCGTATCGCGATAACGGCTGCGACGCCATTGTCGCCTTTGGCGGCGGCTCGGTGATGGACGCAGCCAAGGCCATCGGCATGGCTGCGGCGAATAATCGCCACCCGCGCCAACTGGTCGGTTATTTCCGCGGCTGGCGCGCACCGCCACCGATATACGCGGTGCCAACGACTGCCGGCACCGGTTCGGAGGTCACCGTTGCGGCGGTCATTTCCGACCCTGATCACCATCGTAAGCTAGTGATTGCCGACACCCGCATTGTGCCGCGCATGGCGGCCTTGGATCCGTGCTTGATGACGGGTCTGCCGCCGCACATCACCGCCGCTACCGGCATGGATGCGCTGACCCACGCGGTGGAGGCCTACATCGGCAATTGGGGCACCGCGTTCACAGACCGCATGGCGCTGTCGGCCGTCAGCATGATCTACCAATACCTACCGGTGGCCTATGCCGACGGCGAAAATCTGCTCGCCCGCGAGAATATGGCCTTGGCATCCGCTTACGCGGGTCTCGCCTTCACGCGCGCCAATGTCGGTAACGTGCATGCCATCGCCCATCAGCTAGGCGGTCTTTACCACACGCCGCACGGCCTCGCGAATGCCATCATGTTGCCGTCGGTGCTGCGTTTTTCCAGCGACGCGATCCAAACCAAGCTGGCCATGCTGGCCACACGCGCCGGGCTGGGACACAAAGGTGAGTCTGAATCGCGCTTGGCGCAGCGCTTTCTGGATTCAGTCGACGCACTAAACCGCACGGTGGGCATTCCGCAAACCCTCGCGGCGCTGCAAGAAAAGCACATTCCGGCGCTGGCCAAGGCGGCCTGCTGGGAGGCAGACACCAACTATCCGGTGCCGCGGGCGATGTCCGAGCGTCAGTGTCGGGCGTTATTGCGGGAAGTCCTGCCGGCGCAAGTGCATCAAGCTGCGCCGTCGCCAAAGCCGAGCAAGGCCGGCAGCGCAGCTAAACCGTCGGCAGCGCCGAGCAAGGCACGCAAGACGCGCGCGCCGGCAGCTGGAGAGTAGCGCCGACTCGACGTCAATCGGGCTGCGGAAGCCGTGTTTGCCGCGCCGCCGTGCTGCGCATGCACTGGCCGGGGGGTCACCCATGTCGCGGCACCGGTTAGCCTGGGATCAGTCGCCGGGTTTCAGCGGAGATTGGCCGCTTCGAAGCCGTTGTTGAACAACGGATCCCCACCACTGGTGCCATCAGTCAATTCGCACCCGGAAACTTCAACGGTATACGGCCCCATCGCCGCCAGAAAACCATCAATAAAAAAGTAGTAGTCCTGTCCAGGTTGCACGGCGACGTTGATGGTCTCTACGCCCAGACCCCCGGTCAAATCGACGGAAGCCAAGCAGCTGGAATCCATGTTGATGGTTTGTTGCGAGATACGCGGCGGGCAAGTGTTGGTCAGGTAGATTGCTGGATCCATCTGGTTGCCACCGGAAGCTTGCCCGGTCACCCGCAGACTCAATGTGCACGCATTCCTAACCCGCAGCTTGACCACTTGTTCTGACGCAGAGCCCGAATTGCCCAGCCAAGCCGAAGCCGGTGTTCCGGCGCATGTATTGACCTTGTAATCGTTGCCAAAGCTGGCAATCGTGTTGCCAGCAAAGGTGTTGCTCAATTCGTATTGGGTGATAAGCCCACAGTGGTCAACGGGTGCCGCTGATACACAGGGAATCCATAGGGCAAGGGTGAGCGCTGCAAGCTTGTTCATGGTTGTACCTACCAATCGAAGAGTCGCAATTTTAGCGCCTAGTTCGCGCAACGTGGGTCGCAATGCGCCCTTCCCATGGGCTAAATCAATCCGCCGAGCTGCCCCATAAACTGCCGGTAATAACGCAACTCGTGTACCGAATCGCGAATGTCGGCGAGCGCCAAATGGGTGCCGGATTTGCGTAGCCCGGCCAGAATCTGCGGTGCCCAGCGGCGCGCCAGTTCTTTGATCGAGCTGACGTCTAAGCCCCGGTAATGGAAATACTGTTCCAATTCCGGCATTTCCCGATGCAAAAAACGGCGGTCCTGGCAGATCGAATTGCCGCAGATGGGCGAGGCGCGCTCTGGCACCCACTGCCGCAAGAACGCCAGCGTCTGCGCTTGCGCATCGGCCAGCGTCACCGTGGAGGCGAGCGCGCGATTCCACAAACCGCTTTTGCCGTGCTGATGGCGATTCCAATCGTCCATCGCCTGCAATCTGGAAAGTGATGTCGCAATCGCCAGCATCGGGCCTTCGGCTAGCTCGTTCAGATGTTTGTCGGTGACCAAGGTGGCGATTTCCAGAATCGTATCGCGATCGGTATCCAGGCCGGTCATTTCCAGATCAATCCAAATCAATCGTTCTGCGTCGTCTTGCTGGCTTTCACTCACCGCTTCTGCTCCTTTTCCTTGAGTCGTTTGTCGCGGAAAAATGTACGCAAACGCTTGCTTGCCGGTTCCGCCAGCACGCCGCGCTGCACTTCCACGCGATGGTTGTGGCGCGCATCGGCAAGCACATCGAACACGCTGCCGACCGCGCCGGTCTTCGGATCATCCGCAGCAAACACCAAGCGCGCTAGTCGTGCATGCACGATGGCGCCCGCGCACATCAGGCAGGGCTCCAGCGTGCAATATAGCGTGGCGCCAACCAATCGATGGTTGCCGACGCTTTTGCCGGCCTCGCGCAAGGCGACGATTTCCGCATGTGCGCTGGGATCACAATCGATGATATTGCGATTGTAACCACGACCCACAATGCGATCGCCCATTACCACGAGCGCCGCAACCGGCACCTCGCCGAGTGCCTGCGCGGCGCTAGCGAGATCCAAACATTGCTGCATCCAGTCCGAATCGATCAGCATTGTGGTAATTGGCGGTGGATCTGACTATTCCCACTCGATCGTCGCGGGGGGTTTGCCGCTGATGTCGTACACCACGCGCGACACGCCGCGCACTTCATTGACGATGCGACGCGCGACTAGATCGAGGAAGTCATACGGCAAATGCGCCCAATGCGCAGTCATAAAATCGATGGTTTCCACCGCGCGCAGCGCGATCACCGGCTCGTAGGCGCGCGCATCACCGACCACGCCGACCGAGCGCACCGGCAAATACACCGCAAAAGCCTGACTGATTTTGTCGTACAGCCCGGCCGCGCGCAGTTCTTCGATGAAAATATGATCGGCGCGTTGCAGCACATCCACCGCGGCTTCGCTCACCGCGCCAAGCACGCGCACGCCCAAACCAGGGCCGGGGAAGGGGTGTCGAAAGACCATCGCATGCGGCAAGCCGAGCGCCGTTCCTAAGCGCCGCACTTCGTCTTTGAACAATTCACGCAGCGGTTCGACCAGACCCATGCGCATGCGCTCAGGCAGGCCGCCGACATTGTGATGCGATTTGATCACCTGCGATTTGCCGGTTTTTGAGCCGGCCGATTCGATGACATCTGGGTAGATGGTGCCTTGCGCCAGCCAACGTACATTGCCATGACGTTGTGCTTCTTCTTCGAACACTTCGATGAACAATCGTCCGATGACTTTTCGTTTGGCTTCCGGATCGTCGACGCCGGCCAGTGCTGCAAAAAAGCGCTGCCGGGCATCCACGCGAACCACGCGTAAATGCATGTGCTGTGCAAACAGCGCCATGACCTGATCGCCTTCTTGAAAGCGCAGCAATCCGGTGTCGACAAAAATGCATAACAGCTGCTTACCGATTGCACGATGCAACAAGGCGGCCACCACCGATGAATCGACGCCACCGGATAAACCCAACAACACGGTGTCGCCGCCGACCTTCTCACGCACCCGCATGACGCCGTCGTCGATAATCAGATCGGCGATCCACAAGGTTGCGCATTGGCAGGCGTTGACCAAAAATCGCCGCAAAATCACCTCACCGTTGCGCGTATGGGTCACTTCCGGATGAAACTGCAAGCCGTAATAACGACGCGTTTCATCCGCCATCGCCACGATGGGCACCGAATGGGTTGCGGCGACAATCGTAAAGCCGGGTGGCACTGCGACCACACGATCACCGTGACTCATCCACACATCTAAAGCCGGTTGTTCGTTATCGCCAGACAACCCATCCAGCAGCGCGCAGCTGGCGGTAGGCAATACGGCGGCGTAACCAAACTCGCGTTCCACGCCCGCTTCTACTCGGCCACCCAATTGTGCGGCTAAGGTTTGCATGCCGTAACAGATACCGAGTAGCGGCACGCCAGCGCCGAATACCTGTTGCGCGGCGCGCGGTGAATCGGCATCCAGTACGGATGCCGGTCCGCCCGACAACACGATGCCACGCGGCGCAAAACGCGCGATTTCGGCTGGATCGTGATCCCACGCCCAAACTTCGCAATACACGCCGATCTCGCGAATGCGGCGGGCAATGAGCTGCGTGTATTGGGATCCAAAATCGAGGATCAAAATGCGGTCTTGATGGATGTTGACGGTCATGATCGATCCTTAAATCGGGGTCCAAATTGCCGCGTCAAAAAAAAAGCGAGAGGTATGGCAAGGCGCGGGTCTGGGTTGAGAGTAAAGCGGCCTTGTTCGCCACCGCGAAATAGCCATTCCAACTCAATGCCGGCCGGCGATGGCGACATCGCCACGCTACTTACCGCATCGATCGGAAAGCGCGCGAGCAATTTTGGACGCATTGTGGGCGCGAAGCACAGTAGAACTTTGCCGTCGACCAATACCAGTGGTAAGGGATGGCGGTGCCGCCACCAAGTGGCCAGCACACTGCCAATGGCGCAGCCCACCACTAAGGCCAGCGAGCTTTGCATGCGCTGCTGCAAAGCCAGTGGCATAGCGGCAATCAGCGCCACACCCAGCACGCATATGCCGACGACCCACCTCCGCTCGGCGCCATGCTCGCGGCTATACAAGCCAATCGCGTTCGCAAGGTATGGCCCAGACTCGATCGCTTGTGGCGTGTCGTCGGCTGGCAACATTAGTCCAGCCGATAGTTCGGCGCCTCTTTGGTGATCTGCACGTCGTGTACATGGCTTTCGCGCACGCCGGCGTTGGTGATGCGCACGAAGCTGGGTTGCGAGCGCATCTCATCGATAGTGGCGCAGCCCACATAGCCCATGCTGGCGCGCACGCCACCCACGAGTTGGTGGACGATATTGCGCAGCGGACCGCGGTACGGCACCCGGCCTTCAATGCCTTCCGGGACCAGTTTGTCGGTGTCGGAATCGTCTTGGAAGTAACGATCCTTGGAACCGCGCTGCATGGCAGCTAGCGAACCCATGCCACGGTAGGATTTGTAGCTGCGCCCTTGGTACAGCTCAACTTCGCCCGGTGCTTCTTCAGTGCCAGCGAATAAACCGCCGAGCATCACGCAGTGCGCGCCGGCGACCAGCGCTTTGGCGACATCACCCGAGTAGCGAATACCGCCGTCGGCAATGATCGCCGCGCCGCTATCGCCAATTGCTTTGGCGACCATCGATACCGCGGTGATTTGCGGCACTCCCACGCCAGCGATAATGCGCGTGGTACAGATGGAGCCGGGGCCCACACCCACTTTGACGCCGTCAGCACCGGCATCGACCAGCGCTTTGGCGGCGTCGCCGGTGGTGATATTGCCGCCGACCACTTGGATCTGCGGATAGTGCGTTTTGACCCAGCGCACCCGATCAATCACGCCCTGCGAATGCCCGTGCGCCGTATCAACGACGATTACATCGACGCCAGCATCTATCAGCGCATCCACGCGCGCCACGGTGTCCCCGCCCACGCCCACTGCGGCGCCGACGCGCAGACGTTCTTGTGCGTCTTTGCAGGCATACGGGTTATCCCGCGCCTTTTGGATGTCCTTGACCGTGATCATGCCGCGCAGTTGGAACTGCTCGTTGACCACCAGTACCTTTTCGATTCGATATTCATGCAGCAGCGCCAACACTTCATCGTCGCTGGCGCCTTCACGCACGGTGATCAAGCGCGGCTTGGGTGTCATGATGCGACTGACGGGCTCGTCCATGTGCGTTTCGAAGCGCAAATCGCGACTGGTCACGATGCCTACCAGTTCCGCGCCATCAACCACCGGAACGCCGGAAATCTGATGTTTGCGAGTCAATTGCATGACTTCGCGCACGCTGGCGTCGGGACGCACGGTGATCGGATCGCGAATCACGCCCGCCTCGAACTTCTTCACCACGCGGACCTGCTCAACCTGTTGATCAATGCTGAGGTTCTTGTGCACGATACCCAAACCGCCCATTTGCGCCATGGCAATCGCCAAACGCGCTTCGGTGACGGTATCCATCGCCGCCGACACAATCGGGATGTTCAATTTGAGCTGGCGGGAAAAGCGCGTGGTCAGATCAACATCGCGCGGCAGTACATTGGAGTAAGCAGGAACCAAGGAGACGTCATCAAAAGTGAGCGCCTCGGCCACAATACGCATGGGAAATGCCTCAATGTCGCGAGGCGCGCCAGTATACGCGTTGCCGCGGCGGCGCATTCGCGGGCGAATCGAGCTGCGAATTGTTTCTGAACAAGCGCTGTCATCACACTATCTTTTTGATGCAATCTGGCTTAAGGTTCACAGGCTTTATTTGCTCGGCACGGTTCAACGTGACGAGGCGCACGGTGAGTCTTGCGATCTGCCGCTGTTGCTTCTCAGTGTTCTAGTACCACCCGCAGATGAACGCGACGGCATTTCTCCGTTGAAATGCTGAACCTCACTTTGCTTTGGAGTTTTACAAATGTCAGATCGTCAGGTTGGTACCGTCAAGTGGTTCAATGATGCCAAGGGCTTCGGTTTCTTGAGCCGTGCGGATGGTGACGACGTGTTCGTGCACTTCCGCGCCATTCAAGGCTCGGGCTTCAAGTCGCTGCAGGAAGGCCAGAAAGTTAGCTTCCTCGTGACCAAGGGCCCGAAGGGCCTGCAGGCTGACCAAGTGCAGCCGTTGTAAGCTAACTTCGGTCGGCCGCGCGCCGACCGGTGTTTGCCAGTTGAAACGCTCGGGCAGGCTAAGGCCTGCCCGAGTCGTTTTTGTCTATACGATGGCGTCGTCGTTGACCGAGGCGTCGCCACTCATCTGGAGTCCTCCTGATGTTGACGCTGAGTGTGCGTGGTTTACCGCGCAAAATGACCGAGCAAGTCCTCACCGAAATGTTCACTGCCCACGGTCGGGTACGAAATTTGAAGATGTCACGCGATCTGTTTTCTGGCGAATGTCGCGGTTTCGCGGAGCTGGAAATGGAGGGTCACGAGGCCCGCAAGGCGATTGCTGCTCTCAATGGTTCAACCGTGGAAGGCGAAGCCCTGCGCGTTGGCCTAAAGAGTGAGCTCAAGGTACGTCGCCGCTGATTGTTCAATAGGGTCGATCTTGTCATCATTTGCTGCGGCAACTTTCCGGAGATGTTGATGAGATCGCACCTACTGATTGTGCTCACCCTTCTCGTTAGCAGCGCCTGTAGCAACGTTCCTGAAAGCATGCCGCCGTCCGCGCCGCCCGCTTCTCATCTTGGCACTTGGTACTGGATCGCCACGACCTCCGCCGATGGCGCGCAGACCATCACCCAGCCGCAGCGCTATCAAATCGAATTTGCTGAAGACGGTCGTTTTGGCGTGCAGGCGGATTGCAACGGTGGCGGCAGCCAGTATTCCATTAGCGCAGGACAACTGCAGATTGGGCCAATTGGCCTGAGCAAAAGGGCTTGTCCGGACGACAGTCAAGATCGCGTCTTTGTGCGGCAGCTGGCCGCCGTAGAGAAGATGCAGGTCAGCGAGCAATGGCTACAGCTGGAATTGTCAGGCAATACCGAAGTAATGCATTTTGCCCGCGATCCGCAAGCTAAGGGCCCCCTGAGGAAATAGCTTGGGCTTTTGGCCGGTCGGATTGGGATGCGCTGCGAGGCGCGATGAGCGCCGTGTGGCGCGCCACATAAGCGAGTCGTAACGAAGCAGCGCGCCCAAGCCGGCGAGCAAAAAGTTCAAGTTATTGACCAACGAGCCCTAAGCTGCGCGACTGATTTTCACCAGAACAACCTCGCCGCCACCATCCAACAGTGCACGCGCGCTGCCGCCTTCGCCATGCAATAACAGTGCGTGTTGTTCGCCAATCCAATGGCGTTGTTCGCCGATGCGCAAATGGGCTTCGCCACTGATCATGTAGATCAGCCAATCGGTGTCGGCTTGATCAAAAATAACCATGCTGCCCACCAGCGGGCGCGCCATCAGCTGCGCGGGTGGCAGATCGTCGGCCACCATCAGGTTGAAGACAATGGCAAATTCGCCGTCCAGATGGCCAGCCGGCGCCGCTGCGCCGGAGTAGGAAAAAGCGCGCAGCCGTGGCTGCAATTCCAATTCAGCGTCGTCAAACTGCAGCCTCAGTGGGCCGCCATCGAGCAAGCAGGTCCAACGCTGAAAGCCAGGAAAAGCTGAAAACGGCCCACTGCTATCAATCCGCGCGACGCTGGCACGCCATCGAAAGCCACCCTCGGCGGGGCAACTATAAATCTCCCGAGTCAGTCCGCCGCCATTGCGCCAGCGCATCGTGGTTTGTGATTCTGGCGGAATGGCGGTTACGCGCATGGTGACTAACGCCTTGCCAATATCTGGGCGAGTTCTGTACTGGTCATCAGCAGACTCTCACGCCACGGCAGACCGATAATCGCAGCGCCAGAAAGGCTGTCGCGAAAACTCTCTTCCTGGCCTTCGCCGAGCAAATGCCGATAATCGACGGTAATTTCAGTGCCCGCGGCTAAATCCGACCGCGCGAACACAAATCCCAAATGCCACAGCGCGCTGGGCGCAAAACTGTGATTAATGAAACATTCGTCCGGCCATTCCGGCGTCGCCGTGTAACGCTCTTCAAACCAGCGTACCGTTGCCGGAAGCAGTTCATTTGCATTCGGTAGCGCCAGCAACTCGGCGAAGGTGTAGACACGTGCTATCGCTTCCGGCGCAACGATGATGCTGCCGGCAGACACCGCTGCGGTCAGGTACAGCCCTAAACCTGCGCCAACAATGCTCGACGCGTTGATTCGATATGCGGGGAGAATCATCCAAGCCTTCGTGACCCGTCAACAGCCGCGCAGTATCGCAAAGACAGAGACAGTCTTAAACCTACAAACCTCAGTGGACCGCTCATTGATGCTCATAGCGTGTTGATTTCGATAAGGTTTTCGCCGCTGGATGGCATCACCCATCGGGTCAGCTTCGCTACGGGGCAGATTGCACGGTTCTGGCCGCGCATGGCGGCGTTGCAACTCGTTGGAATAGAACACCTATTCCCCCGGTCTGGCGGCAAAGCCGCCAGCCGTTCAAGCCGGCGCGCGACATGCCGCGCAAGCTTGCCGGCTTTCACCCTCATTGCGCTCATGCCCTATTCCGGCCTGCAAGCACAGCTTGCAGGCGTTCAAGCCGGCGCGCGGCATGCCGCGCAAGCTTGCCGGCTTTCACCCCATAACCGCCCACTCTACCCCGTCCAAACGAGGTCTCTAGCAGCCTGTCGGACTTTCCTCGCGAGTGCGCCGGAAGTCCTTTTGGCGATCATTACCCAGTTTCGAATTGATTTTGAAGGCTATGGCTCTACTTTCGAGTCTGCGCTATGCCAAAAGGCCGTCCGGCGGGCTGTGCGTCGCAACGGCGTCTGCGGCGTTGCGACCCCAACGGAGGAGCCATTGGCTGCGCGCCGCGCCTTGCAGCCGCTTAAGCCACCCAACGCATCTCATGCGCAAAGTCCGACAGGAGGCTTGGTTAAACGACGCGGCGCAATCGGGCTACTTCGACGCCGGCCTCAGTATCGAGTTCAGCGAATGGCTCATTGCTGTAAATGGCGCCATGCAGTTGTTCCAAATTGCTGGCGTAGCTAGACAAGCGCTCGGCCGCCCGCTCGGCGAGGAACTGGGGAATTTCCTCCCCGGCGAGCAGTTGGCTGAGCAGCGCCCGGTGACCGTGGTTGAAGCTGGGGTCTTCAAACAGATCAGCCAGGGCGCAAACGACGGCGGCAAGCGGGCCTGAACTTGGCGACCGCAACGCAAATGCGAGTTCTTGGGGAGTCGTTCGCATATCCGTCCTGAGCTATCGAGACCCGGGGGATGCGGCTCTCGCTGACTCATATGCAGAAATAGTGCCAACCGCATCACATTAGCTGGGTAGCCGACTGGGCATCGCTGACTGCTTGGCGCGCTGCTGCTTTTCGCGCATCAAACCGCCAGCGCTGCCGTAGAATCTTGCGCCATGACAGAACGAAGCGAAGTTTTGGTACTGGGCGCCGGCGTAATCGGCTTGTCTTGTGCGTACTTTCTGGCCAAAGCAGGTCGAGAAGTGACCATTCTTGACCAGCTCACGCCGGGTAGCGGTGCCTCGCACGGCAATTGTGGGACGATCACGCCCAGCCATGCGCCGCCGCTGGCCAAACCTGGCATGGTGCGTCAGGCACTGACGTGGATGGTCCAAAGTGACGCGCCGTTTTATGTCCAGCCGCGTTTTGATCCGATCCTGTGGCGTTGGTTGTGGCAATTCGCCAAGCGCTGCAATTGGCCGGATTTCGAACAAGCGCTGGCCGCCAAGGCCGCGCTGTTGCTGGCTTCGCGCCGACTGCTTGGCGAGTTGATCCGCAGCGAGCGCTTAGATTGCGAGTTTGCCGAGCGCGGCCATTTAACCGTGTTTCGCGATGCAGGTGCGCTGGCGGCTTTTGAGTGGTGGCCACGCGCCTTGCAATCGGTTGGGATCGCCGCGCAGGCGCTGGACGGTGCCGCACTGCGCGCGCGCGAGCCCGTCTTGCGCGACGAGGTAATCGGCGGTTTTGATACGCCGATCGATGCCGAGTTGAAACCGGATCGATACGTGGCGGAGCTTACGCGCTTGGTTGGTGGGCTGGGGGTGCGCATAGAAACACAGACGACGATCACCGGTTTTGCGCGCGGCGCAGCACACATTGATCGCGTGCAGACCTCGCGCGGTGACTATTCGGCAAAGGATGTCGTGCTGGCACTAGGCGCCTGGAGTCCACTGTTGGCACGCCAACTGGATTTGCACTTGCCTATCCAGCCGGGCAAAGGTTATTCGATTACCAGCAGCGTGCCGCGCCGCGCGCCGCAAGTTCCGATTGTTTGTCGCGAACGCAGCGTGGCGATTACACCGTGGCGCAATACTTACCGTGTCGGCAGTACGATGGAATTCTCTGGATATGACGATCGCTTGAACCGCACGCGCTTGGATGCGCTGGTGCGCAGCGCGGCTGAGTATGTCGTTGATCCGATTGGCCCTGATCTGATCGAGGAGTGGTGCGGTTGGCGGCCGATGACGAGCGACGATCTGCCGATCATCGGCGCGGCGCCCGGCCAGCGAAACCTCATGCTGGCGACCGGCCACGGCATGTTGGGGATGAGTATGTCGGCCGCGACTGGCTTGTTGGTCGCCGACTTGATCACCGGTCGCGCGCCGAATGTCGATCCCGCGCCGTTTGCTCCGACCCGATTTTCATAAAAACGCAGGCCTTGCATGCCAAGATTGAGTGATGAGCATTGGTGGGCGCCCTGGCAGGCGGACGAACATTTTCGTTATTGGCCAGGGTCGACCGCGCTGCTGATTAGTTTGCCGCACGATGGCAGCGCCATTCCGCCAGTCGTAGCCGCGGCCATGCAGACAGCGGCGCATTCCTCGTCCGATACGGATTGGCAGGTTGCGCGACTGTACGATTTTGCGCGTGCGCTCGGCGCCCACGTGCTGCGACCGCGCTGGTCGCGTTATGTGGTTGACCTCAATCGACCGCCTGATGGTGTGGCCTTGTATCCAGGTCGGCGCGAGACGGGTTTGTGCCCAAGTATTCAGTTCTCCGGCGCAGCGATTTACTTGCCCGGCAAAGAGCCAGATGACATGGCCATCGCGCAGCGAGTCGCGCATTACTGGCAGCCCTATCACCAGCAATTGCAGGCGATCTTGGGCCAGATTCGCGCGCTGCATGGGCGTGTTTTGCTGTGGGAAGGGCATTCGATTCGCAGCGTGAGCCCGATGTTTTTTGACGGCCGATTGCCGGACTTCAATATCGGCACTGCAGACGGTGCGAGTTGCACAGCCGAGGTGCAAACGGTGCTGCATTCAGTCATGCAAAACAGTGGCCAGTCGTACGTGATCAATGGTCGATTCAAGGGTGGCTACATCACCCGACATTATGGTCAGCCCGAATATTCGATCAGCGCCGTGCAGATGGAAATGGCCCAGAGCAGCTATTTAGATGAAACAAACCCGCAAGAATTTGATCCAGCATTGGCAGCGTCAGCGCAAGCCGTGTTGCAGAAGCTGATGTGGGCGGCGCTGCGGACGGCTGGGAACCTCTAGGAAATGCAGACACTGGGCTTTGACGAGAGCGCCATTCTGGCCACCGCAGGTCTGGCGTACGCCCAGCTACCCGTGGGCGGGCCAGAGTTTCCCTACACACCGGCGCTGCTGGAGGCGTTTGCGGCGCAAGTAGCCAAGAACGATGGCAAAGTGCTGCTGCATTGCGCCTACTCACTCGAACCGTTGTCGCCCGCGGCCTTTTTGGGTTCGGCTGCCTTGTCGAGCAACTGGATCTCACCGACGTCTACGCGTCCTTCGTTGTCTTTCCAGTAGTTGTCTTGCATCGCCCAATATTGCTCGGGCTTCCAGAACTCAGCTTTGTAGTACTCGTCGCCGCGGATTGTGCGTAATCCGGTCGCTGTAGGAATTTCAATGCTTAAATTGGATGCAAAGCCGGTGCGACTACCCGTTGTCTTGCTGCGCGCCTGTCTTAATTTAGATTCCAAACGTGGCTTGGCATATTTATCGGCATATTCGCCATACAGCGCATCACCCATGTCCAACGCGCTTTCGCGTTCCGCCGCGGTCATGGCTTTCCAATACAGCTCGCGTTTGACCAACATCATTTTGTAACCACGTTCGGCTGCTAAATCCATCCAGATATAGGCCGTTGGTCGATCGACTGGTGCGCCCTGCCCTTCCCACAGCATCTCAGCAACCATGCCCTGCGAGGGTTTGTCGGCAAAACGCGCGGCGCGTTTAAACTTGCTCAACGCCTTGGCGAAGTCACCTTTACGATAATCGGTCAACGCTAACAAGCGGTATTTCAAATCTGGATGGCGGGTTAGAAAACCCTCGGAGCTCATGATCAAATCGTCGACATCAGCGGTATCACGCGAATCCTCTTGCGGCGCGAGTGCTTCCAACGGCGCAAGCGTCGGCGGGGCTTTATCCTCCGCATGCACGGCAACCGACGCCAAAGCCATTCCGACGGCAAGCAATAAGGAACTACGGTGTTTCATAGGTCTGTCTCCTAGAGAATCTGATTCGATATTGCTTACAATTGAGTGTGACGACAATCGGTCGGAAGTCCTGCTTGAGCGCCATGCCGCGCGTCGGCTTGCAGACCGCCCAGCACCCAAAAAGCTACACGAAGCATCGCACTGGCGGTCTCAAAGAGCGGTGAACTGAGGTATGAGGGTTTAACCTATAACCTAGCAGCCTGTCGGGCTTTCCTCGCGAGTGCGCCGGAAGTCCTTTTGGCGATCGTTTTCTACGCACTCTCGGATTGATTTTGAAGGCCTGGGCTCTACTTTCAAGTCTGTGCTATGCCAAAAGGCCGTCCGGCCCTTCGGAATGCGCGTCTGGACGGCTCTGTTGCGAGGCTAGGCAAGGGAAGAGCCATTGCCTGCGCGCCGCGCCTTGCAGCCATCCGTTCAACCTAGAAACCTCAGTTGGACGGGGTAGAGTGTGCGGTTATGGGTGAAAGCCGGCAAGCTTGCGCGGCATGCCGCGCGCCGGCTTGAACGCCTGCAAGCTGTGCTTGCAGGCCGGAATAGGGCATAAGCGCAATGAGGGTGAAAGCCGGCAAGCTTGCGCGGCATGCCGCGCGCCGGCTTGAACGACTGGCGGAATAGCTCCTCTATTCCAACGCGTTGCAACGCAGCTATGCGCCGGCCCGCAAGCTTTGCTTGCGTGCGTTAGAACCGGCGCGCCGCATGCGGCGCAAGCCGCCGGTCCTCACCCGCCAGAACCGTGCAATCTGCCCAACGGGTGAACTGATCAAAGTTCTGAAAAGTCCCAAGAATCATCGCGTTATGGGTGATAGGAAGCGGTCAACGGTCAACTGAGGTTTCTAGGTTCAACCACACAACGCATCTCACGCTGAAAGTCCGACAGGCTGCTAGGTTTAACGAAACACGGCGTTGATGCAGCATCTCGGCCTTGACCACTCTTGGGAAGGAACAAATGAGCGATTTCATTGAGGTGTATCCCGAAGCGCTGAGCGCCGAGCAATGCGCCAGCATCATTGAGCACTTCGAAGCGAGCCCGGCACTGCAGCCTGGCAAGGTCGGTTCGGGAGTCAATCGCGCCCTAAAAGACAGTCGCGATTTGACCATCAGTCAGCATCCGGAATGGTCCGCCATCGAGCAGTTGTTGAATCGGGCGATGATGTCCGCGCTGTGCAAATATCTACGCAGTTACCCGCAAGTGCTCATCGCGCCACTTGCGCTGGGATGGAATGACCCGATCAGCGGCGCATCCCGCATGCTACAAGCGGACGATTTTCTTGGCATGGACGATCTGCAAGTTGCCAATCTCGCGCGCTTTGCGTTGCGGCCCGGCAGCATCAATGTGCAAGGCTATAACGCGGATCAAGGCGGCTATCCGTATTGGCATTGCGAACATTATCCGCGCGATGCGCAATGCGAAGCCTTGCACCGCGTACTCCTGTGGACCCTGTATTTGAACGACGGCTTCGCGGGAGGCGAAACCGAGTTTTTCTTTCAGCGCCGAGGCATCCAACCGCAAACCGGTACTTTGCTGATCGCACCTGCCGCTTTCACCCATACGCACCGTGGCAATCGCCCGCGCGGCGGCGATAAATACATCGCCACGTCGTGGGTGTTATTCAGACGCGCCGAAGACCTGCCGTTGGGATAAAGCCAGCGGGTAGCCGTGCGAAGCTCGCTATGCTTTTACTCGGAGCTTGCAAAAGTAAAGCAGCGGAGCTTGCTCCGTTCTCCGTTCCCCACCAGAAAAATCTAAGTATCTGATTATGAGTGATTTATTTTCTTTAGAAAATTCATGGACTGGCAGGCGCCGGGTGGTGCTTGGACATCCGCGTTGTGGCGCGGCCCTGGTGGTAGGCGCTGAGTATTCGCTGGAGACCGAGTTGGTCGATTTTTTTGTCGGCCTGCCGGTTGAGACGCGCTGATGACGGCGCCCGCACGCATTCTGCTGGCCTGGGAACTGGGCCACGGCTGGGGGCATGTGTTGCCTTTACGCGCACTGGCCGAGCACTTGATCGCCGCTGGACATCAGGTGTTTGTGGCTGCTCGCGATTTGCTGCGCACCCGACGCGCCTTTGCGGACAGTGCTGCGCGCGTGCTCGCCGCGCCATTTTTTCCGGGTTTGCTGATTCCAGCGCAGCAGCAAAATTCACTAGCGGATGTCATTTGGTTTGATGGTGGCGGACATACGCAGGAAAGCACAGAGGCCTTGTTTCTAGCGTGGCGCGAATTGCTGCAACAACTGCGTATTGATCTGCTGATCGCCGACGCCGCGCCGATGGCCATTGCCGCGGCGCATGGGCTAACGCGCCGCATAATCTACGACAACTGTTTCCATGCTACTGACGTCCATGCTTGGTCGATTTTTCGCGACTGGGAACGTATTGATGCGAATGCCACGCAGGACCGCGCGCGCCGGCTGCTGACGCACTTAAACGCAGCGCGCAGCACGGTGAATTTGCCGCCCGCCGAATCACTCGCTGCAGGTTTTTCAGCGCAACGCCAATTGCTGCGGTTTTTGCCAGAACTAGACCACGCCGGGCCACGCGCGCAGAGCCGTTATGTAGGCCAAACACTCGGCCCAGGATGCAGCCCCAACTGGCCAGAGCCCCAGCGTGGTAAACGGGTTTTGGCCTATGTGCGCAAAGATCATCCGTTGAGCGATCGAGTGATCAACGCACTGGTGCGTCTGCCAGAGGCCTCGGTCTTGTGTTTTCACGATGGGCTGGCAGCCGACAAACTGCGCAGCGCCAGTCATGTGAGTTATTCACAAATCCCCTACGCGCTGGCGGAGGTGCTGCCGCAGGCGCATGCGGTGGTTTGCAATGGCGGCGGTTTGCACGCGATGGCCACGCAATTTGGCCTGCCAACGCTGGTCTTGCCGATGCACACCGAACAGTTCCTGGCCGGTCGCATGGGCGTGCAAGCAGGTGTCAGTCTGATGCACGTGGCGCGCGGCGATCGACCAGACGTGTTGCCGATGATCAAAGCAGTATTGAATCAACCAGAGATGACTGCGCGCGCGCAGGCCATCGCGAAATTGCAGCGCGCACGCGAACCCGACGCGATGGGCGCGATCCTCGAAGAAGTTACTCACTGCATGTTCGGTAAGAGCTAAGGGCTCGTCAGGAAATAGCTTGGACTTTTGGCCGTCGGATTGCGATGCGATGAGCGCTTGTGTGGCGCGCCACACAAGCGAGTCGCAACGAAGCAGCGCGCCCAAGCCGGCGAGCAAAAAGTCCAAGCTATTGACGAACGAGCCCTAAGCTCCGCTGCGCTGCTTCAAACCGCCGGCCGAACTGTCCGGCAAGATCAACTTGGCTGGGCAAGGCGGCCTGGGTCACCGCAGCTTACAGCGCGGCCACCGAGCCTGCTTGCATACTGCCCATCGCATCCAACTGCTGCCACCGTCCGCCACAAGCCGCTGCCCGGCCCACCGCTGCTCAGATTCCACGGCGTGCGACGCGCTTGCTAGGTGCCGGCCCAGACAATGCGTGGATTTGTGTGCATCGATGGAAAGATCGCTGGCGCCGTTATCGGCGTCCACTTTGAACACGCCAACGCACCGACCGAGTTACTCGGCATTTCGTCAAAAATCGGCTGCCAGTGGACGCCACCGTCAGAGGATTTCCACACGCCACCCTGGGCTGCGGCGAAATACCACGTCAACGGATCGCCAATCACACCCGATACGCGGGTTACCCGTCCACCTACCGCCGGTCCAAGCAAGCGGTACTCCAGGCCGGCCAAAGGATCAACGGGTTCCGCGCTACGCGCGGTCGTGAACACCAACAGGGCAGCCAACACGACAGCGATACGCAACATAGTAAGGGGATTCCAGAGCGTCGATCGGAACGCGGCGACGTCGATCATCCGGGAAAAATCGGCGCGATGGGAGGCCAGCCGGCATCGAAACCCAGCTTCGGTTTGGAGCTGAAACGGTCCATCGCCGCCGCGATCTGGCAAGCGTCCAAATGCAAAGGGCCGCTGCATGCCGCAGCGGCCCTCTCATATGGGTTTACACGGAGTGGCGCTTATTCAAAGCCATTCGCAAACATTGCGTCACCGCGTAAACGGGCGACGCCGAAATCAAAATCGGTGGCGCTTCGCTGCACCGACCCCATAACAATCACGCGGCCCGCGCTGAGCGCTATCTCTTTGGGCACGTCCGTCGCTGACGCAAATCCGAAGCCAAAATCGGTCACGCCACCCGTTCCAAAGGTCAAGTGGTTGCCACCTTCAGTCGCACGACCCACGCGAAAGCGCGTGGCGCCCGACTGTTTGATCGCTCGTGCATAGAGGGTAAGAGTTGGGCTTTGCGAAATCAGATCAACGATGGGTCCATTCTCACCAAACAGAATGCGGCTACCATTGCCGAAGCTTGGATCTTGATGGCCATTCGACGCGAACGCGCGCAAAAGGAAACCTGATTCATTATCGGCAGCTTGCTCTGCTGACCCGCCCAATAGAAGCTTTCCATCCGACGTTAGATCGATGGCATTGCTCACGTCATCACGAAAACCAACTGCCCCGAGGTCAAACGTGTAACTCTGAAAGCCATTGAGGCCAAACCCGCTATCGAGTGCACCATTGGGGGTCAGTTTGACCGCCAGCGCGTCTTTGTCGTTACCGAATTCCACGAATCCGCCGAGGTAGAGGCTGCCGTCTGCTGCTACCACGGCGTCGTTGATTAAGACCACATTATTGAAGGGATAGTTGAAGAAGGCTTTGCCGTCGCCGCTGAAGCTGGTGTCTAAAGCGCCGGTACTGGTGAGCTTGACCACAGCGATCGCCGCCGTGGCCAAGCCCGGGGAAGTCTCAGCAAAACCCACCAGATACATGCTGCCGTCCGGCGTGATTTTGATAACGTTCAGCTGATCACGATTTGCTCCGCCAATATCAAACGGTATGGATCTGCAATGGGCGCTGGTCGGCGCTGCGAAATCGATCGCTGTGCCGCCGGTGTTGAAACGGCACACCAGGAAATCGCGATCACCCAGGGCGATATCGCCAAAGACGCGCGAGCCCGCCACCACCAATTGCCCGAGACTGTCGCGTGCAATATCGGTCGCCCAGAACGAGCCTTCCGTGTCTGTCGTCGTGATTTTGCCGTCGCCGCCACCGAAGCCGGTGTCCAGGATACCCGCAGCGGTCAGCTTCGCCACCGAGCCGCGCCATTTAGTGCCAGTCTGATCTAGGCTGCGTCCCAGCGTGTAGGTGTTGCCTTGCGCATCAACTACCAATCCTTGCGGAGTGTCGTTGAGGTTAGCCGGCACATCGTGCCCGTAAACAATGCGACTGCTGGACAAAATTCCGAAGCTTGGATCGGGCGAACCCTCCTGCGCGTTGGCTACATGGGCAGCGAACAGCATCGCGAGACTCAACTGAATTCGACTTTTCATCACAAACTCCAACGGGGACTACCGGTGCAGTACGTAGTTAGTGGCCTCCACAGATCATGCGATCGCATTTTTTTTCGCGGCACGCATTTCACCGAGGTCGCTTACGACGTTCTTTAGTCGCGCCGCAACCATATTGGCATCGTCTATCTCAGCTGCGGTCCGAAACTCCGTGGCTTTCAACATCGACTTTGTCAGACCCGGTTATGCTCAAAGCACCACATCAGGACCCAGCACGTATGCAGCAGCGCCAACAATGGGTCGAATGTGCCGAGGTGCTACACCGGTGACGTTCAAATTCTGCGCGATGATGGTTTTCTGTCTGGGGCTTGCGCCGTGGGGCGCGCTGTTTGCGCTGCCCGCCGATCGTGCCTTGAACGAATTCACCCTGAGTCACTGGAATAGCAGCAATGGCCTTGCGCACAACATGGTCATCAGCATTGCGCAATCGCGTGAAGGTTATCTGTGGCTGGGCAGTTTTGAGGGGCTGACGCGCTTTAACGGCTCAGAGTTCGTGGTTTTTGACGATCGTTCACTGCCGCTGGCTGATACCAATGGCATTCGTGCGCTCACTGTTGATGCTCGCGGGCAACTGTGGGTCGCCAGCGCCCGATCAGGTCTGTTGACGCAGACCGAACGTGGCTGGCAACACTACGGTAGCGCGCAGGGCCAACCCTTTGAACATTTGGTCGGCGTGGAACCCAGCACCGATGACTGGCTGTGGCTGATTGGCGAAGAGACTGGCATTGCGCGCTGGCGGCCGGGCGGCAAGGCCTTGCTGATTGATCAACTTAACGGTCTAGCGCACGACAATGTCTACGTAACTCTGGCCGACGGCGCCGGTGGCGTCTATGTCGGCAGTGCGGACGGTTTGGATCATGTCAGCGCGACCGGAGTGGTGACTCCGTGGGGCGCCCAACGCGGCCTGCCGCCGGGGCCGGTGCGCAGCATTCGCCAGGCGCCCAATGGTGAACTTGCCATCACCGTGAGTGGCAAAGTCGGTTGGATCGGCGCGCAAGGCTTTCGAGCGCTGACCGGCGAACAGGTGCCCAGCACCGCGCAACTGTTGCTCTATGACAGCGACGGCGGCTTGCTGATTGGCACGACGGATCAAGGTCTGTGGCGTTTTGGACCACGCGGATTGGACATGCTTGACCGTCGCCATGGTCTGCGCGGCAACCGGGTGGTATCGCTGTTTGAGGATCGCGAGGGCAGTGTTTGGATCGGCTCATCCGATGGTTTGTACCAACTGCGCGATCTGCGTTTCACCACCATTGATCGTCGCCACGGCATTGGCGAAGCCTATGTGCGCGCCCTTTGGGAATATCCCGCCGGGGTGTTATGGATCGGCAGTACCGATGGGTTGTACCGCCGCGAAGGTGAAACGGTGCAGCGTTTCGGTCGCGACAGTGGATTGTTAAGTGACTCAATCCTGGCTCTCGCTGATACACCGGAATTTGGCTTGCTGGTGGGTACTTTCGGCAGCGGACTTGCGCATTTGGTCGGCGGTCGCGCGCAGGCGCTGCCGGGAACGGCAAGCTTGGCCGCCTTACAGGTTCGCGCTCTATTGCCGCGTGCCGATGGCAGCCTGTGGATTGCCACCAACAGCGGCTTATTTCGCTTAATCGGCGCGCAGCTCACCCACTTTGGGCGCGAAGAAGGCTTACCGCGGGATTTTGCGATGGCCCTGACTGAAGATCACGCGGGCCAGCTCTGGGTAGGCACTTCCGGCGGCATGGCACGCTTCGCTGATGAGCACTTTGAACCCTATACGCGCGCCCAAGGTCTGCATGCTGAGGACGTTTTCGCCATCCACAGCCAAGCTTCTGGGGAGCTTTGGATCGCCAGCAACCAAGGTCTAAAGCGCTTTGCAAACGGGCGTTTTCAAGATGTCCGAGGCGACGATCCAGCTTTCAACAGCAGTCTATTTCAGATTGTGGAAGATGCAGACGGCAATTTTTGGATCAGCAGCAATCGGGGCATTTTTCGGCTGGCCGCCAACGAGATCGCTGCTGTGCGCGCCGGCCTACCGGGGCCGGTGAGCGTGCAACGTCACGACCGCAGCGACGGCATGAGCAACGAACAAGCCAATGGTGCATCGCAGTCCGCTGCTATTCGCCTCGCCGACGGCGGTCTGCGTTTTGCCACCGCCGAGGGTGTGGCGGCGGTCAACCCGCAGCGGCCTTTTCCGAGCCGACCGCTGCGCATCAATGCCGTGATCGAAGCGATTTTTGTCGACAATGAGCGTATCGACAGCATCAGCGAACAAACGCTCAGCGCCGGCGTCAAACGCTTGGAATTTAGTTACGTCGGCTTGAGTTTGCTCACCCCGAAACGCCTGCGCTATCGGCATCGTTTGATCGGCTTTGACGAACAATGGGTGGATGCCGATCGCGGGCGCGTGGCGGCCTACACCAATCTAGCGCCCGGCGAGTATCAGTTTGAAATTGAAGCCAGTAGCGGCGCTGTCATTGCCAGGGCACCCGCAGTGCGTTTCTTCATTGCTCCCCACTGGTGGCAACAGCACAGTGTTCAGGCGCTTGCGGCGTTAGTCGTGCTGCTGCTGCTGATTGTGCTGTGGCGTACGCGTACCGCCAACTTGGTACAGCGCAGCCGTGAACTTGAACGCCTAGTCGTAACGCGGACCCGCGATCTGCACGACAAAGCGGCGCAACTGGCGCAAGCTGACACCGAAAAAGATCGGTTGGTCGAACGCTTGCGCGAGCAGGCCGAAGCCTTTGAACGCCAAGCGCGCGAGGATTGGCTCACCGGTCTGCCCAACCGGCGTGCTTTTGAAGAACTGCTGCAAAAACAAATTGCGCTTGCGCAACAAAACGGCAGCCATTTGTCGCTCGCGCTGGCGGACATCGACCATTTCAAGGACATCAACGATCGATACTCACACGCCACCGGCGATCGGGTGCTGGCAGCCATCGCCGAGGAAATGCGCCACCACGCGGGCGCTGAAATCTTGATTGCGCGCTGGGGCGGCGAAGAGTTCATGCTGTTATTTCCCAATTGCCGTCGCGACCAAGCGATTTTCTACTGCGAGCGTATGCGCCGCGCCATTGCCAAGCGCGTGCCGTTTTTCGCCGACGGCGAGCCCGAACAAGTGACTTTGAGTTTCGGCGTTGCCGAACTCGACGCCGAACACGATCGCCCAGAACGCCTGCTCAGTCTGGCCGACCAGCGTCTTTACCAAGCAAAAAACGCCGGGCGCAATTGTATTTGCTGATTGATGTCCCGGTGATAAGTGCGAGATGCAGCCGGAACGTGCTGTGGCCCTCATCCGACAGTCCCGGGCCGGCCATTAACTAGGATTATTCGAGCTCCGACGCGGTCGAATTACTAACTAACTACCGGAATATTCGTCACCGCTCTGCGCCAAAAGCGCTTCCGGCGCACTCGTGATGAAAGTCCGACAGGCTGCTAGTAGTCCATATAGGAGAAAACTTAGGATCGCACGGATCGTCATTTCGAGGGAGCCTTGGCGACCGCGGCAATCCAGTGGCTTTGCTGTTTGCTTCGATTTGCCGCAAAAAGCAAGGTCACTAGATTGCCGCAGTCGCTTAGGCTCCTTCGCAATGACGATTCGGGGGTTCATGGCCTCGCGATACCAAACTTCACTGTGGACAGGCTGCTAGGCGGCGGGACGATCGAACCGCGCTTTGAGGTGGAAATCTTGCAGGCGCGCGAACAACGCCGACCAGCCGGCTACGGAAATGCGGACTTGGCGCCGATCCGCTGGTATGCGCATTGGTGTGAGCGCCTTTTGCGTCCGCCGCAGATTTTTGCGCCGGCAAGCGTCCTGGCGATGCTCCGTGCAGAACTCGGCAAGGATTGATCCTGCAGCCACCGGGCAAACGGCCCCGTGCGTTTTGGGAAATACGCATGGGGATTGGGTCCGCGCGGCCTGGGCAAAGCAGCGCACAATGGCGTCCTTGGGTCAAAAACGGGGGCAGAACACGTCATGAGCGACTTCGAACTCGATCCGCGCCTCGCCGGCGATAGCGTGGCGCTCGCCGACATAGACGCCATCCACGTGCGGGCGATGGCGAACGCGCCGTGGCCTTGGCTGGTGCTGATCCCGCGGCACCCGGAGGCGGTGGAGCTGTTCGACCTGCCACCGGCAATCAGCGCGCAACTTTGGGCGCTGGCCTATGCACTCGGACCGATTCTCAAGCGTGAATTTGCGGGCGACAAACTCAACTACGGTGCACTCGGCAACGTGGTTTCGCAGTTGCACCTGCACCTGATCGTGCGTCAAGTTGGCGATCGCGGCTGGCCGAGCCCGGTGTGGGGCCGCAATGAGCCGGAACTGGCTCCCAAGCACGTTGCAGAGCGCGTGTTGCGTCTGCAACATTGCCTGCGGTTGCTTGTCCTCGGTCCTCGCTCACCAAACATGCGGTAAGTCATTGATCAGCAAAAGCGCGCCGGCGGGTGTGGACAAGTCCAAACCCACGAAAGCGGCGCCGCCGCTGTGTCACGCTGCGGATGGGACATAGCTGATGTGTGATCTTGTGCTCCAGCGCCTTTTCGGAGGTCTTGAAGGTCAGTGCCAGCACCATCAGCACGCGGGTGACCAGCACGCTGGCACCGATGGGCAGAAGAGATTTGCGTCCACCAGTGGTCCGTACGCCAAGGCCCGATCCAGACGCGTCCATCGCTGACGACCAGTGTTGGACAGCGAACAGTGCGGCTGGGAACGCATGGGTAGATACGCGCGCTGACGATCACGTCGCCCCTCTGCGTTGGTTGCCTCGCCTGAGCTTCAACCGGTGAGAACCCTGCTGCATCTGTTGCGTCTGACCCGCATCGGGTGACGAGAGCAGACCATGAGAGCAGCAGTATTGGTGGCCTGATTTCGATCACTACCGTGCCGAGTACCGTGCAGTCCCCTGCCACAGTGCAGTTCATCGGCACCGCCACGCCCGCGACGTTCAGCGTGAGTCCGGCCAGCCTGACTTTCAACGCCACCGTCACCGCGACCAGTACCGCGCAAGCGCTGACCTTGAGCAATAGCAGCGACGTGCCGATCAGCATCACCAGCTTGGCGGCGAGCACACGCTTTGTGCTGGTCGCCGGCGGCACCTGCAGCGCGGCGCCGATTGCCCTCGGCGCGGGCCAGAGCTGCACCCAGTTGATCGCTTTTAGCTCGCAGAACATTGGCAGCAACTACAGCGGTCTGATTTCCATCAGCGCGCTGCCGAGCAGCACGCAGACGCCAAGCCAGATCAGTTTGCTGGGCAGTGCAACGGCTCTTCCGGCCCTGCTCGAACCGGCCCAGATAGATTTTGGCCAGGTTTTTGTTTCGACCAGCAGCACGCCGCAGTTGCTGGCCATCGGCAATGTCGACAGCAGTGCCACGCTGGCAATCAGCGCCATCCAGTTCAGTTCGACACGCTTTGCGCGGGTCGTCGGTGGCAGCTGTCCCGCAGGATTGCCAGTGCTGTTGCCGCCCGGTGGCATGTGCACGATTGCGCTGGTCTATAGCCCGCCGCAGATCGGCCCCTTGACCGCCACCGTGCAGTTCCTCACCACCCCCAGCGGAATTGCCCAATTTGTTCCGTCCACGGTGAGCCTGAGTGGCATCGGCATAGTGGAACCACCGCTGTTCCGAGACGGCTTTGAAAGCAACTCTTCACCGCAGCCTTGAGCACGATTGGCGCAATCTGACCTGATCTCAACGATCCTGTTCCGCGCTTTCATCAGCACCATCAAGGGTTCGCTTGCGCCGGTGTTCTACGGTAACTGCGAGACCTAACGCGCGAGTTGCAATGCTGGTTGCTCGTCGATCAAGGCGATCCGACGGTAGCAGAAGGCGCTGCTAGGTCGCGCGCTGCCTCGAAGCCGTCGACCATGATTAGGCCCGAATACTCGTGGACTCCGACGGCGATGCTGCCCAGCAGCAATCGCGGCATGGCCGCAACGGGATGCCGGTATTCGGCTGCGGCAAGCAGCGGCAGGCCGGCCGCGCTGCCGGATGGCGCGCCGGCATCAATTGCCGCCGAGCTCGGCCGCAAGCGGTAGTCGTAGTTGGCCGGATCGACGAACTGGGGATTGATCGCGATTAGGTTCTGGTCAAGCGCGGCGCCGGGCTGGGTCGTGAGCGTGCCGCCGCCGAAGAAGATGTTGCGCGCTAGCAGCGGCGCACTGGCCGAGCCGATCTGCAAGAAGACGCCGCTGCCGCGATTGTTGACGAAGGTATTGTTGACCACGAACAGGCGCAGATCGGGATTCGGGTTGCCTTCGCTTTGTACGCACGGGCTTAGTCCTCAAAACCATCTCCATGCACCACGTCAAACCCCGCTGGCGGGCATCTGGGATGGGAACCCTTGCCGGAATATTTTCGATGTGGAGGTTTTTTTGGCCATGATCACGGCGCTGTAACTCCCTCAAACCCGTCCTTAAACATCGGCGGCTCAGCGGGCAGAGCGTTAAACCACTGGTCAAAGCTCATGTCGGCGTAAATCTGCAGACGGTTGGTCTGCGCCAACTCAACGGCGATGGCGGCTTGCAGCGCAGGGCTGCCGTGCTCGGCCCAGTAGTCCCAGAGCCCGGCGGCACGCTCGAGCATTTCTGCCGACATCGTCAAGTCACTGCCTTTGCCCTCGACGAAGACGCGCAGGCCGGGAACGAACTGCGAGATGACCGAGATGCGCTCGGCGGCGAAGAACGGGTCGGCAATTGTCAACGCGGCCAATTCGACGCCGTGGTCGTAAAACAGCTGCAGATAGCGCCGGCTATTGGCGGTTTCGGTGAAGCGCTGCCGCAGCAGCGGAGCCAGATCGCCGCCGCCTGTGAGCGGAAATCGCAGCGGCTGCGCGTTAAACGGCACTAAGCAGGTCCTGAGCAAGCACTGACAAAGATCGGCATGAACCCACTGGATGATCGCATCTGCCAGGGAGGCTGTCCTGTTAACGATAACGCCTAAACGCGAGATTTCGCCGCCAAACGATTCGTTGTGAGCGTGCCGCAGAACTTGCAGCCGACCCGAGGTACGCGCGGCCATATAGCTGGCTGTGCCATTGACTGATAGCTCAATGCCGGCGGCTTGATCTGCGGTGGAAGCAAAACCCAAAGAGCTGACCTCAAACGAGACTGAAGGATCGAACGTGGTGCGTCGCGCGTACCAGGCGCTTTGGCCGTGCGCATAAACGATGCGGGCGTCCGCGGGCGAATCATCGACCAGCGCCAAGCGCACGCTGCTGACCGCTTCATTACCGGGAATCTTGGCCGGCAAGTCTTGCTGAAGGGTCTGCTCCTCGTTGCCACCGCGGAGGTAGCGATAAGCGACATGCCGCAGGCCGCCCTCATCACTGACGTAGGCCAGGGCGAAGCGACCATCGCGACTGCCGGCCAGATCGTGGGCACCTTGGCTCACCACCGCCTCCGTTTCCATGCGCAGCTCGAACGGCCCCGTCGCCACTTCCGATTCACGCTGCCAGACGCGAATACGCTGGCTGTCGGCGTCGTAAGCGCTGATCAGCACCAGGCCCGTCTGGGTCAGCGCCAACTGTGGTCTAGCCGCGCCGGAATGATTGCCGGGCAGGCTGTCAATTTCCCACGACGTACGACGTACTGCCATTTGCGCGCCGCGCCAAGCGAATCTGGCCATCAGGCCGGTCCTGCCACGAAGCCAACAGCGCCCCGTCTCGGTCCACCGCGATTTGCGGGGTGGCGAAGGCGATGGCCAGCGGCAGCAGGCTGGAGAGCACGGTGCGCGTGGCAGTGACGGTCAAGTCCGCACGCTCAAGGTGGACCACGCCCGCGTTCGGATCGATCGCCAGCGCGTGCAGCGTGCCATCGCGGGCAAAGTCCATGGCGGCCCTGATGTAGCGCTCACCGGCTGGTCGCATCGGTGACATCGAAATCCCCGCGCTTGCATTCCAAAAGCTCTGGCGCAGGCCAATGCCGTCACCGCCAAATCCAATCACCACGGCTTCGCCGCGCGGATTGACCGCCTGGGCCAAGCCGGACTCGAGCGGCACGGGCGGATTTGGTGAAAAGCTGAGCCACGGCCTTCCCTCCGGCAAACCCACAAACAGGCCGGACGAATCGGCGAAGGTGACGGTGTCGAGGAACGGCAGCGTTGCGATTTGCAAGTGGATGCGTCTATCGGCGGGACGTTCGGTCCAGGCATACAGGATCTTGTCTTCGATCCGTCCGTCCAGATCATTCAAAAGCGAGACCCGACGAATGCCGACGTCGGTTATGCGGCCGGGCCATTCGGATATCAGGCGATGGGTGAGGATGGCGACATAGCCGCCGCCCGTGTCATCGGCGATCGCGAAATCACGGTACACGCTTGCGCTGGCACCAGAATCTAGCCGCGGAGTCAGTTGACAGTCTGCGGTACTCAGCGAACATGACCATTGCCCGGCCTCAGTGCGGCGCCGCCATTGGTGGGTTTCAGAGCGCTCCGAATGAATGTCTGCTATGTAGGCGAGCAGAGGGGTGTTGTTGTTGGTGATCGCGATGCGCGCTTCGAAGTCCGACCCCGTCGTCAAGACGGCAGTCGTGACGAGCTCATCGCCAATGCTGAGGCTGCCCACCTGCATGGCGCGTAACTGCACGCTGGATGGGCCTGGAATGCCGTAAGCGATCCAGAGTGAACCCAGCCGGTCGGTAACCGCGTCGCGCAGTTGGCCATTGGCGAGCAGGGGAATTGGCGACTGTTGGCCGCTGTCGACGTCCAGCAATTGCGCGCTGCCGCCCGGCCGCTGCAACACGATGCGCACGCTTTGTTGGTTGGCGCTAAGGGCGAGGACGTAACGCTGCGCTTCGCCGAGATCCAAGCGGCGTAACACTGAGCCCGTACCCGCCTCGACCGCAAAGTAGGTCAGACGGGGATTGCCGCCGGCCGGATCCTTCAGATTGACCGCGAAGTGCAGAGTATTGCCCACCTGCCGAATTGAGACAGGACCCAAGACTCTGTCCTGGCTGATCCGCAGCCCCTGCCACCTGAAACCATCGAACCAGGTGTAGTTCAGGTCGCTTTGGCTACTGCCCTCGATCACATGCGGATGGCCACCGACGAGCACCAGCCCATTCCAACCATTGCCACCCCCGGAGATTTGCACACCGCGGCGGGTGGATTCGGCGAACGGTGGACTCAGCGCCAGAGTGCCTTGCGAGAGCAGCAGAAGCAGCAATGTGGCGAGGCGCAGGAAATGGGGGTGGCGCAGCAAGTTCATACCCTTCGAGCTTTGCAGATTGAGGTAAGGACTAGACGTAGCGCGCGCCGGCGAATTCTCAGCTGAGCTTGCCGATGATCTGGCGCGTCTGCCGGCCAGGTACGGTTGCCATCGTTTGGCAAAGCCGAGTTGAAGTTCGCGCCAAAAGTACGGCGCGCGCGCAGAGATCAGGTCATAGGGCAGCCGCCGCACCGCGTCTGCAGCCAAGTTCGTGCTGGCAAATACCGCCAGAGCAGAACAAAGACCGCAGAACCAGCCGCGCATGGAAACCCCGAGAGGTTGAGTGTGCCGACCATCAGACATTTGGTGCAGGAAATATTCTCATCATGAACCTGCGGCAGCCATGCACGGCCCAAACGCGGCGGCAGTTCGGCGCGCTTGGATGGATCGGCCGGGCTGCCAGCCTCACGGCCAGCCCGCCTGACGCAACAACTCGCGCAGATCGTCCATGCCGCGGTAAACCAGATTGCGCGCGGTGGCGTCGCTCAGCCCGAGCAGGCGCGCCACTTCGGCAAAACCAAAACCTTGCAGATGCAATTGCACCGGTCGGCGACGACGTTCATGCAGCGCAGCGATGGCCAGGCGTACTGCCTTCGCCAGCCCGTCATCGCTAGAGCTTGGCGCCACTGCGTGCGCGTTAAGCGCAGCGCCGGCCGGCTCATCCAGACTCTCGCCATTGAGGTCCGGGCGCGCGCGGCGTTTGCGCAACTGATCGACGATCACGCTCATCGCGATCCGATACAGGTAGGAGGCAGGATGCGCGATCGGCGCTTGCGATTGCAGGGTTCGCCACAGGCGGATGCTACAACAGCGAAGAGCGGATGAGCCAGCTCATCGGCGCCGGCGTCCAGCCCATCGCAAGCTACTACTACGACCCAATGGGGCGCAGACTGTGGAAAACCCTGCACCCCGGCGCGACCGGCCACAGCGGCGCCGCCGGCCCGGAAACCACCTACCTCGCCTACAGCGACGAAGGCTATGCCGCCGAGTTCACATTGCCAGGAACGCCTGCCGAGGCGCCGGTTGCAGGGCCCAGTAGCGCGCAGTTCAGCCAAGTGTGGCTGTTTGCCCCCGCCGGACTTTGGTCCACCGACCCCATCGCCAGCAAATCGCCAAGCGGCTGGCACTACCTCCAAACCGATCACCTCGGCACGCCACACAGGGCATCAGCAGCACCGGCACCAGCCTCACCGAAACACGAATGAACGCGTTTGGCGAGAGCCGATCCAATGGCGCTGCGCAG
>Ga0163154_10000990_pt1 | contig 44222 bp, 27 predicted proteins | sample OliLakLV19MP9P1_FD_148649 | JGI IMG/M metagenome (GOLD analysis project Ga0163154, IMG submission 148649) | Freshwater microbial mat bacterial communities from Lake Vanda, McMurdo Dry Valleys, Antarctica - Oligotrophic Lake LV.19.MP9.P1 | ecosystem: Environmental > Aquatic > Freshwater > Lake >... | reverse complement strand
AAATCAAAAACATTATGCAATCATTAAGATTTAAGGCGATAGACAATTTACAGTTTAATGAGGAAGTTTCAGTAAAAACCTCTGCAAAAATCACAGGAATTTTTGGTGAGAATGTTTTCACCCTAAAAACTGCCAGACAGTTTTTAAGTGATGAAGCGTACAAAAGTTTATTGGGTTCTATTAAAAATGCCAAAAAAATTGACCGCAGTATGGGTAACCAAATTGCCAATGGTTTAAGGGCATGGGCAGAGAGCAAAGGTGTAACTCACTATACTCACTGGTTTCAGCCGTTAACAGATTTATCTGCGGAAAAGCATGATTCTTTCTTTACTTTAAAAGGTGATGGTACTCCAATAGAAGAATTTGAAGGAGCTGCATTAATTCAGCAGGAACCTGATGCTTCCTCGTTTCCTTCTGGTGGTTTAAGAGCTACTTTCGAAGCACGTGGTTACACCGCCTGGGATCCTTCTTCCTCTCCGTTTATAATGGAAATCAGCAATGGTAAAACATTGTGCATCCCTACTATATTTGTTTCCTATACAGGCGAGTCGTTGGATGCCAAAACTCCATTGATAAAAGCGTTGGTTGCGTTAGATAAAGCAGCGGTGGACGTAGCTCAATATTTTGATAAAAATGTTACAAAAGTAACAGCTACCTTAGGATGGGAACAGGAATATTTTGTAATTGATGCAGGAATGGCCAATGCAAGACCTGATATCACTATGACAGGTCGCACAGTTTTTGGACATGCACCGGCAAAAGGACAGCAATTGGAAGATCATTATTTTGGTGCTATACCAGAGCGTATTTATGCTTACATGAGAGATTTTGAAACTGAATCTTACAAACTGGGTATTCCACTGCGTACCAGGCACAATGAGGTAGCTCCGTCTCAGTTTGAATGTGCGCCAATATTTGAAGAGGCTAACCTTGCAGTAGATCACAATACATTATTGATGGACATTATGACCCGTGTGGCTAAACGTCATGGATTAATTGTATTGCTGCACGAAAAACCATTTGCAGGAATAAATGGAAGTGGTAAACATAACAACTGGAGTATTGCTACAGATACAGGAGTTAACCTTTTAGCTCCAGGCAAAACGCCTAAGACAAACCTGATGTTCCTTACTTTTTTTGTAAATACCATCAAGGCAGTTCATGAATATTCAGCATTATTAAGAGCATCCATTGCAAGTGCCGGAAACGATCATCGTTTAGGCGCTAACGAAGCACCACCTGCAATCATCTCCATATTTATTGGTAAGTACCTTACTGAAGTATTAAACCAGGTTGAAACCCGTGTGGGTGGTAAGTTTGATGAGCAGGACGAAGCAATGCTTAAACTGGATATCCATAAAACAATTCCGGAGCTGATGTTGGATAACACCGACAGAAACCGGACTTCTCCATTTGCCTTTACCGGGAACAAATTTGAATTCCGTGCCGTTGGTTCTGCGGCTAACTGCGCCAATGCAATGACGGTTTTAAATTCAATTGTAGCAGATACTTTAAAGCAATTTAAAAAGGATGTTGATGCACACATTGAAAAGGGAGACAAGAAGGAAATTGCTATTATGCATGTAATACAGAAATATATTATTGAAAGTAAATCTGTATTATTTGAAGGAGATGGTTATAGTGAAGAATGGGCAAATGAAGCTGAAAGAAGAGGGTTACCTAATGTAAAGACTACACCATTGGCATTAGATGCTTATATCTCCGAAAAATCAATGCATTTATTTGAGAGTAATGATATTTATACGCATTCTGAGCTGGAAGCACGCCATGAAATAATGCTTGAAGCGTACATTAAGAAAGTACAGATTGAAGCGAGGGTAATTGGTGAATTAGCTACGTCAGTTATTTTACCTTCAGCAATAAAGTATCAAAACATCCTCATAGAAAATATCAAGGGATTAAAAGAAGCAGGTTTAGGTGAAGAAGCTTATTCTAACCAGTTAAGCATTGTTGCCGATATCAGCAAACACATTAATGCCATGGGTACCGGTGTTAGAAATATGATTGAAGAAAGGAAGAAGGCAAATGTTATTACTAATAACAGGGACAAAGCAATAGCATATTGTGATAATGTAAAAGGAAAACATTTTGATGATATTCGCTACCATGTAGATAAATTAGAATTGGTAGTGGATGATTCGCATTGGATGTTACCTAAGTACAGAGAGATGTTGTTTTTAAGATAATTTTTAATTTTGCAACGAAACTAATTTGATTTTTAATAGTGTTTTCTCTTACAAAATTTAATTAAAATAGCTGGCAAGCAATCGTAAATGAGCCCGGTTCACTTTATCGTGACCGGGTTTTTTATTTGCCCAAAACATATTTATAAGCTTTGCTGGTATAGGCAAATGTAAAACTGCCTACTTAAATTGTTTTCTGTTTTCACGTTATTTTTAAATATTCGGGATTAACATATAAACTAAATCCAAAGGCTGCTTTCACATATTATTTTTGTATGAAATTTCGTTTAATGCAATAATAATTTGGCCAGTAAATAAAAAATATATAGTTTCACTCCTTTAATTGCTGATCCGTAATACAATTATCTCCTCCTATCCCGTATAAAATCAACCCTGTTTTCTATCTTATTTTATTTGATAATTTTTGATAAAATATTCCAGTTATCCATTTAAAGCCATCTAAATAATTCCAATAGTCTGTGATCCTGATTTTCACCCAACAAATAGACTAATATGAAAACTGGTTTGTCAAAAAGTATTTTTTTAAACCGTATTGAACAATTATTAAATTGGCTCTTTCCCGGCTGGAGTTTGGAGAAACCAGTTGAGCCAAAATTGATTCCAATACCTGTAGTAAATAAAAATTACCGCATAAGTACGGCCGTTTTGTCTGCGGTGTTTTTTTGCTTTATTTGCCTGCATACTGTTTCTGCCAAAGACTTTAATACTGGTTTTAAGAGTGAATTCGTAGTTGATAAACAATTGAATTCTTTCCCAAAATCATTACCGGTAAATGAAAAGTTGGCCAGTAATTTATATGCATATACAGCAAACGGCCTTAGTCTTGCCGATGGCAATATGATTTTATTCGATGATTTTTATTCAAATGCTGTGGATGGATTTGATGCCCGAAAGATGACAAACTTTGGAGAGAACTTTGGTATCACTAAAAACAATGTATTGCTTGCTATAGAAAAAAGGCAAATAATCCGGACAGATGATTCCATTACATACGAGATGAGCGGATTAAAAAATATTCAATACAAAATAGAGATGGTAGCCACCAATTTAAATCACCCTGGCATGGTGGGTTTTTTACTGGATAATTATTCAGGTACCCGGACGATCTTAAATTTAAATGACACTACCGATTATAGTTTTAGCGTAACCGCTGTAGCAGGTTCTACTGCAAAAAACCGATTCAAGGTGGTGTTTATGCAACCTGCCTTTAGCACGCTACCACTAACATTTATCCTGCTGAACGCACAACAAACTAACGGAAAAATTGGGCTTAAATGGATTGTGAACAATGAAGAAAATACTCAATCTTATCAAATAGAAAAATCTTACAATGGCCAACTATTTACAGCAATCAGTAGTGTAGCTGCTGATATCAGTAAAGCGCACATTTATTATTGGGAAAATACTTTTACAACAAATGCCATTACTTATTTCCGTGTAAAAAGTATTGACAAAAACGGTAGTTCATATTACAGTCCTACAGTAACAATTGCTAAAAAATCTTTAAAGAAGGGTATTAGTATATTTCCCAACCCGGTAGAAGGAAACGAGTTTAAGCTCTCATTTAATAACCAGCCTGCAGGAAATTATTCTATTCGTTTAATTGGTTATAGCGGTCAGCAGTTTTTTAAAAAGACCATAATTGTTAATGCCGGATTTCAAATTAATAATGTAGAAATTCCTTACGATTGTTATAAGGGTAATTATTTACTGGAAATTATTAATCCTGCAAATGAAAGACAATTGCTGCCGCTGGTTATTTTGAAAAATAACTAGCAGGAGTGCTTTTTTGTTGCTTCTATTTGTAATAATGCAAATAAATATTTTAATGACGACTATCATGTAATGAGTATTTTTTTTATAATTACGCTGTGTAATTAAGGACTGTAGTGGTTATTATGAGAATTTATTATTTAAAAATGAAATATAAAGATGAACCTGCCGGGATAGTTTTTTTGTAAGTTGACTTATTGTTAGGACCTTTACACTATAAAAAATTTCAACTTAGGTTGATGTTTTATTGTTTCTGATCCGCCCTCTATAAAAAACTGTGTTTAATTCAGTTCCTTTTACTTTCATTTTTAAAATCAAATTCTCCATGAACAATTCTACATTCCTTTTTAAGTATACAATACTTACACAGAAAAAATTGATGAAACTTTTTTTATTTATTTCTTTGTATGTTTTTTCAACCCTAAGTTGGGGGCAAGCTGTTTCACCAGTAGTATCGAATCCCGGTCAACCATTAGATGCCCCTCAACAGTTTACTACTAATTTGGTTGGTATTTCCAATCTTGGAAATACAACAATAGATGGTACTATCAATATTTTTGCTCTTGGTTTTTCAAATGACATTGACGGTTCCGACGCCATTAAGCTCGCTAATCCACATGAAAACATTGGATTGTTGCGGAATAATCAAACATTGATGATAGAAGCGAGGCAGCCTGTTATTAGCAGAGATACTATTTTTTATAGATTATGGAATTTAAAGCAACAACAATACCAGCTGGAGATTTATCCAATTAATATGAATTTACCAGGCCTTTCCGCAATTATTGTAGACCGTTATTTAAATACAATTACGCCTGTAAATTTAATTACATCTCCATCTAATTATACTTTTACTGTAACAGCAGATGTAGGGTCTTTTGCCGAAGATAGATTTATTATTGTATTCGTTCAGGTAGAATCAGGTCCATTGCCGGTGAACTTTATAAACATTGCTGCAACTCCAAATAGGGGAAATGTATTACTAAGTTGGATGGTTGCAGGTGAAAGAGGTATTAAAAATTACCAGGTAGAAAGATCTGCCAATGGAAGAAATTTTAATACAATTGGTGCTGTTGAAGCTATCGGGTATAATAGCAGTGAAATCACCTATTCTTTATCTGATGCAGGCGTACAAAGTGGCACTTACTTTTATAGAGTTAAAAGTAATGGCGTCAGTGGCGAAATAAAATTCAGCCCTGTTGTTAAAGTAATAGTTGGTGGCACCAAATCAACTATAATTGCTTCACCCAACCCGGTAGTTGGTAATAGTATTAACTTGCAATTGGTCAATCAACCAAAAGGGCAATATAACGTAAGAATTATTGACATAAATGGTAAACCACTACTCAAATCTACCTTTATCAATATTGGAGGCAATAATCTACAAACTATTCAAACACCATCATCAGTTGCCCCAGGTATTTATCAGTTGGAAATTTTAGATGCACATGGCAACAAGCAGGTTCAATCATTGCTTTTTCTGTAGAAAAGTTTAAGCACTCCTGATATTTAAATTTTAAAAAGGCTACCCAATTAAAAATGGGTAGCTTTTTTCTTGGGCGGCATTGCCACCTATAATGATTATCTCAGCCTGATTGCATACTATTCGCTTTTTTTCATTCTTGATAAATCCCATAAATCGGTGCAGTTACTCTTTATTTGAATAAATACCCATTTAATAATTACTTTTTATACTACAATTGCTAAAAGTTTTAATTACTTATTAAAAATATTAAAAAGTTTTTTGGTTAATACAAAAAGTTATTTAAATTTGTATCATAATCAAATGGCTATAATATTGGGAAAGGTCGTAAAAAATAAGAAAGATATCGATAAGAAGAAGATCCTGAAAGAGCTCTATTTTGGCGATTCTTTGTCATCTGCAGAATTGGGAAAATATATTCATAAAAGTCTTCCGCTGGCCACCAAACTCATCTATGAATTATTAGACGAAGGATTTATAGCAGAAACTGGTTTTGCCACATCTACAGGCGGAAGAAGGCCACAAACATTTGCTATTGCTCAAAATGTGATGTATGTAGTTTCGGTAGCAATGGATCAGTTGATTACAAAAATTGCTATTATGGATATGCAGAACAACTTTGTTTCTGCTGTTGAAAGAATTGAACTTCCGCTTGCAAAAAATGACGAGGCCGTTGCCATCCTTAGTGAAAAAATTGTTGATGTAATTAAAAAAGCTGCTATACCAAAGGAAAAAATTATAGGAGTTGGCATTGCCATGCCGGGATTCGTAAACATACAAAAAGGCATTAACTATTCATTTTTATTTACCGATAACAAAAGTATTTCTAAGATTATAGCTGATAAAGTAGGAATGCCGGTTTATATAGACAACGACTCCAGCCTGATTGCACTGGCTGAACTTAGATTTGGAGCCGTAAATCAAAAGAAAAATGTGATGGTATTAAATATTGGATGGGGAGTAGGATTGGGCCTGGTATTAAACGGCGAACTATTTAGAGGCCATGATGGATTTGCAGGGGAGTTTAGTCATATCCCGCTCTTCAATAATAATAAACTTTGTGCATGTGGTAAAAGTGGTTGTCTTGAGACCGAAACATCTTTAATTGTTCTAATTGAAAAAGCAAAAGAAGGAATTAAAGCCGGCCGGCTATCCAGGCTAAGTTCTTTGTCATTTGATGATTATGAAAAAGCCAGTGAAGCTATTATCCTGGCTGCACACGAGGGTGACCAGTTTGCTGCTGAACTTTTTAGAGACATTGGTTATAATATAGGCAGGGGAGTAGCTGTTTTAATACACCTGTTAAACCCTGAAGTAGTTATTTTAAGTGGCAGGGGTTCTGCAGCAGGCAAAATTTTAAAAGCTCCTATTCAGCAAGCTTTAAATGAGCACAGCATTCCCATTTTAGCTCAAAATACAACCATTGAAGTATCCGCAATAGGTTACCAGGCCGAGTTGATAGGAGCTGCCGCTTTGGTAATGGAAAATTTAGAAAGTATTCCGTTAAATAGCAAACAACTTATACCTGCAATTGCTCGTGTTCCTAAGTTGGCTGTACAACCATTTTAATTAACTAAAACCAATTTTCTTATGCAAATGACTTATTACTGATTTTTATTAAAAATTGAACAAAATATTTCATCAGGTAACAAAGATTTTATTGTAAAATCAATCGGAGTTATCAAAATGAAGTTTAAAATCCCCATTATCCATAATTAAAAACCATTGAATGTTTTGAGAAGAACTGTCGATGAACTATTTATTTACCAAAAAAAAAAATGCTTATGAACAAAATTGTCATGCTTTTGTGTGGTCTTTTATTAGGCTCCATGTCATTTGCGCAAACGAAACAACTTACAGGGGTTTTAGTTGACGCAACCAGTAATCAACCCATTACAGCTGCCACTGTTAAAGTAAAAGGCAGTAAAACCGTTGCTGTTTCGGATGCAGATGGGAGATTTAGTATTTCAGTACCCACAGGAAATGTGGTGTTGCAAATTTCCTCAGTAGGTTATGCATCATTTGAAAAAGCTGTTGGAGCCGGAGAAAACTCCGTTAATCTTTCACTTAGCCCGGCTGCCGGCGAACTTTCCGAAGTAGTTGTTACCGCACTTGGAATTAAAAAAGAAAGAAAGGCGCTTGGATATGCATTCTCTGAAGTAAAAGGAGAAGAGTTAACACAAGCCAGAACAAACAGTGTTGTCAACAACCTGGTAGGTAAAGTTGCAGGTTTAAATGTAGCCTCAACGGCTACAGGTGCTGGTGGTTCTACCAGAGTAATACTTAGAGGTAACACCTCTATTTCCGATAACAACCAGCCACTTTATGTTATTGACGGTATTCCAATTGATAACTCAAATCGTGGATCTGCCGGTGAGTGGGGTGGAAGAGATGCGGGAGATGGTATTCAAATGATAAACCCCGATGAAATAGAAACAATGTCTGTTTTAAAAGGTGGAAATGCTGCAGCACTTTATGGTGCCAGGGCTTCTGCTGGTGTAATATTGATTACAACAAAAAAAGGATCTAAAAGAAAAGGCCTGGGTATTGAATTTAATAGCAATGCAACGGTAGAAACAGTTATGAATCTTAATGATTGGCAATATGAATACGGTCATGGTAATGATGGAGTTAAACCAGTTTTACAAACAGATGCGAATAATATACCGCTCAATAGCTGGGGTGCTAAATTAGATGGGAGTGCTGTTATGCAATGGGATGGTACACCAAGACCTTATGTAGCCCAAAAAGATAATTTCAAAAAGTTTTATCAACCAGGCACCAACTTAAATAATTCTCTAAGTTTTTATGGCGGTTCAGATAAGATGACTTACAATTTTTCTGTATCAGATTTAAACAATAACAGTATTATTCAAAATTCTACGCTACGTAGAAACAATTTTGCAATGAATATTACAATGAATCCGGTTGACAACTTAACGGTAAATGTAAGTGCCAGATATATTAGAGAAAGAGCTAAAAACAGACCACGTTTATCAGATTCGCCAGGTAATGCAAATTTCACTGTAGGTATTATGCCAACAAGTTGGGATGTAGAAACTTTTAAAGCAAGTAAACTGAACCCTAATACTGGTTTTGAAAATAAATTCAATGGTAATCCTTTTGTTACAAACCCTTACTGGGCAGTAGAAGATTTTAAACAAGAGGATTCAAGGGATAGGTTAATTGCAGCCATTGAAGCAAAATATAACCTTACCAAATGGTTATATGTTCGTGGCCGTATTGGTACAGACCAATATACCCGCTATAATTTTGAAGTTACACCAACAGGTACGGCTTTTAACAATGGTGGACAAATCAATGATCAAAGCACCACAAGGTTTAGAGAATTTAATGGTGAAGTGATAGTTGGTGCTCAAAAAGAAATCAATTCTAAATTTGCAGTAGATGTTTTTGTAGGTGGAAATAAAATGCAGCAGATAGACGAAGCACAAGGAGTTAGTGGAAGTAACTTTTTTGTACCTGGTTTTTACAACATAAATAATTTACAGAATAAAAATACCAATTACAATTATGCAGAAAAGAGAATCAATTCTGCATTTGGTTCTGCTGAATTTTCTTACAATAAATATCTTTATTTAACTGTTACTGCAAGAAATGACTGGTTTTCTACTTTGTCTCCTGCTAATTGGTCAATATTATATCCATCTGTTGCGGCAAGTTTTATTTTATCAGATGCAGTAAAACTACCAGAGGCTATCAACTATGCCAAAATAAGAGCATCATGGGCTAATGTAGGTGGTGACCGCAGACCTTATGGATTGGCTTTACCTTACTCACTTTCAAGCAATACATTTGATGGGCTGCCTGTAGGAAGCATTAATACAAATGAAATTCCCAACGTTAATTTGTTGCCTTATTCAGTTAAATCATATGAATTTGGTATAGAAACAAAATTGTTTAAAAACCGTATAGGAGTTGATTTAACTTTTTATAATAAAAACACTACCAATGATATTATTGGTAGTCAAATTTCTCAAACATCTGGCTTTGGAAGTGTGTTAATCAATGTTGGTGAAGTAAGCAATAAGGGTGTTGAGCTATTGTTAAATGGAACGGTAATTAAATCCAAATCACTTGTTTGGGACGCCTCATTTAATATGGGCTACAATAACAGTGTAGTTGAAAAAATATCAGATCAACTTACTACATCCAGAATTGGCAATGCCCGTTCATTAACTTCATTTGTTGAACACCATACTGGTAGACCTTTTGGTCAGGTTATGGCATTTGATTACAAAAGAAATGCAGCTGGCGAAATACTATTAAATGCCGGAAGACCACAGAGAGGTGATCTAAAACAATATGGTACAGGTGTTTCTCCGTATACAATGGGTTTAAATAATTCGTTTAGATTTGGAAACTTCAACTTTGAATTCTTAATAGACGGAAGATTTGGAGGCTATATGTACTCTGGAACAAACGATTTTGCAACATTCAGAGGTTTATCGCAAAACACTTTGCAAGGCAGGTCTGGTGGTGTAGTAGCAGAAGGTATTGATCAAACCAGTGGTTCTAAAAATACCACAAGTGTTCCTGCACAAAATTATTACCAAAGTATTGGTTTAAATATTTCTTCAGCGTTTATTTATAAATCAGATTTCATAAAATTGCGTCAGATTATCTTTGGGTACAACATTCCTTCTAAAGTAATTGGTAAAACACCCTTTAAAGGAGCTTCTGTTTCCATCGTTGGTCGTAATCTAGCTATCTTATTGAAGCATACCCCAAACATTGATCCTGAATCAACTTATAACTCAGGTAATGCACAAGGATTGGAATGGTTTGGAGCTCCTCCAGTACGTTCAATTGGTATTAATCTTAATCTTAAATTTTAATCTTGTCTTTATCTTTTTTCAGTAATTAAAATTAAACGCAATGAAAATCAATAAAATTATATATGGCTTATTGGTAACGTCAATCGGTTTTACCGGATGTACCAAAGATTTTGAAAAAGTAAATGTAAGCCCTACAAATGTTTCGGATTTAACATCTGACATACTATTTACCCAAACCATGTTGGCAACATCTGGTGGAGAGTATGAAGCATGGAGAACCAATCTTATTTATAACAGCCAGTTTATTCAGCAATTTGCTTCCTTAAGTTGGCCTCAGGGTGATAAATACATTTACGATGAAGGTTATAACTCCGCTCTGTGGGATTCTTATTATGGTAATACCATTAAAGGGCTCGTTAATCTGGTAGATAAAACAACAGGTAATACAACAGAAGTAAATTATAATAGCGCAGCAAGAATTTTAAAGGCTTTTGCTTTTTTAAGACTCACAGACTCTTACGGAGATATTCCATATTCAGAAGCAGGTAAAGGATACATCAGTAAAGTTCTAGCGCCAAAGTATGATGAACAAAAATTGATTTTGGCAGATATTATCAATGAATTAGATGCAGCTGCAAAAGGTTTTGATGCGGCCAAGCCTTTTAAAGGAGATGTTTCCAGCTATAAAGGCAATACAGTTTTATGGAAAAAAGCCGCTTATTCTCTAATGTTGAGAGTAGCCATGCGGATGTCTAAAAAAGATGCCGCTGCTGCTCAGGCTGGTGTTGCAAAAGCATTGGCTGGCGGGTTGATAAATGAATACACTGAGTCATTTATGATCAGGCATTTAGCCGGCAATTACGACAATCCCAATAGCCATGTTTTAGGCTACTATAACGGAGCAAGACAAGAATTATCAAGTAATGGATTTAAATTTTCCAAATTATTTATTGATTGGATGATAGCAGGTGCAGATCCTAGATTAAAAATTCTTTCTGTTGTAAGAACCGGAGCTGGAACTGCTATTGGTATAGAAGATGATAATACCGCCATACAAAAAGGCTTGCCGAACGGAACCAATCCTGTAGGCTTTGCAGGTATTGAAACATACTCTCAATTAAGATCTGATTTTGCAAGTGCTGATGATCCTAATTTGCTGGTGTCTCATGCACAAACATTGTTATTGCTTGCAGAAGCCAGGGAAAGAGGTTGGATTTCAACAGGTTCTGCAGAAACCTATTTTAGAGATGGCGTTAAATCTGCCATCAATCAGCTAAAATTATACAGTCCATCTGGTTCGTTATTTAATGATGCAGCCATTAATACTTACACGGCAACAACTATCGTGTTCCCTGCTGGAACTCCCGCTAGACTTCAGGCAATTAATGAGCAATATTATGCCGCATCATTTTTAGATGGTTATGAACCACATGCAAACTGGCGTCGTTCCGGTTTTCCAGCTCTTACAGCAATAAATTTTGTTAATAACTATACCAATGGGGTAATTCCAAGGCGTTTTCAATATCCTGCAAGCGAATCTGGTTTAAATGGGGCTAATTTAAGTGCAGCCATTACAAGACAAGGCGCTAATACCTGGGTGTCCAGAGTTTGGTGGGATAGTAATTAATTTCATGTAAATACGTTTTCTCTTTTAAGCAGTAGTTTAGGTTAAGTGTCAGGTAGTTTTCTACCTGACATATTTTTTCTCCCTAAATACTGTATGCTTACAAATACTTTTATTTAAAGCCATCTTGATTTATTGTTTAGTTTAACTAGCTAATTTTGAATTTTAGATAGTGTTATGCTAAAAGAAAATATTCCTGAACTACATTTAGATTTAATCTGTATAAAACGCAGTCTGTTTCCGTTGTGTTTGCCAAAAGAGCTTAGAAACTTAAATATTGCTGGTATGCTAAAGAAGTTAGTCTTGTTGAATTTTTTTATTCTACTGGTTTGTATAGGATTTTCTCAACAACAGCAGCATCTTTTCACAAATCTCAACGCAGCTCAAACTGGTATTAAATTCCAAAATAAACTGGTAGAAACACCTTTACAAAATATTATAACGTATGAATATTTTTACAATGGTGGTGGAGTTGCAGCAGGCGATTTTAACAATGATGGATTAATTGATTTATACTTTGTTTCCAATCAACAACCTGATAAACTTTATCTCAATAAAGGGAATTTTAAATTTGAAGATATTACAAAGCAAGCAGGCGTAGCCGGCAGACCGGGGTGGAAAACAGGCGTTTCTGTAGCTGATGTAAATGGTGATGGACTGCTGGATATTTATGTATGCTACTCCGGTGATACTGACCCTGCAAAAAGAGCCAATCAATTGTTCATCAATAATGGCTCAACAGATGCTACATCTGCCAATATTTCATTTACAGACAAGGCTGGTGTAATGGGGGTTGCAGATGAAGGTTATACCACACATGCTGCTTTTTTTGATTTCGATAATGATGGAGATCTTGATTTATATGTACTGAATCACAACATAAAAAATCTTAGAAACTTTGATGCTGCATTTGTAAAAAAAATGGTTGATCCGGATGCAGGTGATCGGTTATACGAAAATGTGAATGGTTTTTTTTCGGATGTATCCCGTAAGGCAGGAATTATTTCAAATCCTTTGGGATATGGCCTCGGTATTAATATATCAGATATCAACAAGGATGGATGGCCAGATATTTATGTATCCAACGATTATGTAGAAGAAGATTATCTCTACATCAATAATAAAAACGGCACATTTACAGAATCGCTCAAATCTTCCTTTGGGCATCTTTCCAATTTTTCTATGGGGGTAGATATAGCCGATATCAACAATGATGGCTTTAGTGATATTGTTACCCTTGATATGTTGCCAAAAGATAACCGAAGGCAAAAGTTACTGTATGCGCCGGATAATTATGAACTGTATAATAATACGGTTTCTAATGGATTTTATCACCAGCTAATGCGTAATATGCTGCAATTGAATAATGGTGATGGTACGTTTAGTGAAATTGGACAATTAAGTGGCATTTCTAATACCGATTGGAGCTGGTCTGCCCTATTGGCCGACTTTAATAATGATGGTAATAAAGATCTTTTTATTACCAATGGGTACGGTAGGGATATGATCAATCGGGATTTTGTGAAATTTTACGCCAATGAGCGGTTGAAGCATTTGCAAGGCAACACAAACAGCAGAATGTTCCAGATGCTGCAGGGTATTACTTCTACACCACTCCATAATTTTATTTACGAAAACAAGGGGAATTTAAAATTCAAAGATCAATCGGTTGATTGGGGTTTTGAAGAATTAAATTTTTCTCACGGTGCTATTTATGCAGATTTAGATAATGATGGAGATCTTGATTTAGCAGTAAATAAAATGAACCAGGAAGCTGGTATTTATCAAAACAATACAGTCGAAAATAACACTACAGGTAATTTTTTAAAAATTCAATTGAGTGGTAAGGGCAAAAATAAATTGGCCCTTGGAGCTCGGGTTACACTTTTTACTCCTTCAGGTAATTACAGTATCGAAAATTATCCCGTCCATGGTTTTCAATCATCCATGCAGATACCTCTTCATTTTACCTTTCCTGATAAAAATATAGATTCTATAAGTATTCATTGGTCTGATGGAAAAGAAAAACGAATTAAAAAGAATATTCCGGTAAACCAGTTATTGAAAATTGCACAAGATGATGATGATCCAATTATATCTTACGAAAATGTTGTAGTAAAATCAATATTTAAAAGCGCCAATTGCAACATCAACTATTTGCATAAACAAGAGGATGTAAATGATTTTAAAATACAGCCATTGATGTTAAGTATGATTTCGTTTGGAGGACCACGAATTGCCAAAGCTGATATCAATGGTGATGGATTGGATGATGTTTACATCTGCGGCCCCAAAAATGAATCAGGAAAAATATTTATTCAGCAATCCAATGGCAGTTTTATTATTTCGCCTCAGCAGGATCTTGAAAATGATGCTGCTTCAGAAGATTGCAGCGCCCTGTTTTTTGATGCAGACAATGATGGTGATTTGGACTTATATGTGGTAAGTGGTGGATATGCGGTGGATGAAAATGATGCTACGTTGCAAGATAGACTGTACATAAATGAAGCAGGAAAATACCTCAAAAAAAGCAATTACCTGCCTTTGGAAAGCATCGCTGCATCTCAGGTTTTGCCAATGGATTTTGATGGAGATGGAGATATTGACTTGTTTGTGGCAGGTAGAATTTTACCAGGTAAATATCCTGAATCACCGGGTAGTTATTTATTGCAAAATAATGGAAAGGGTATTTTTACTGATATAACCTCCAACGTGGCACCAGCCTTCTCTAAATTGGGTATGGTTACAGATGCAAAATGGGCGGATATAAACGGGGATAAAATAAACGAACTGATTGTATGTGGCGAATGGATGTCTTTACAATGCTTCTCTTTCAGCAACGGAAAATTTATTGATATCTCTGATAAAGTATTTTCTGAAAAAATGAATGGACTTTGGAACAGGATTGATTTGGCAGATATGGATAAGGATGGCGATTTGGATTTGATTGCAGGAAATTGGGGTACCAATAGCCAAATACAGGCTTCCATTAAAGAGCCAGCCACATTGTATTACGGTGATTTTGATAATAATGGTTTTATTGATCCTTTGGTGTGTTATTTTATAGAAGGAAGATCTTATCCAATGGCATCACGAGACGAAATGACTGATCAAATGGTGAGCCTTCGCCAGCGTTTTCCCACCTATGATTCTTATGCTGATGCCACCATAGAAGACGTTCTTACCAAAGAGCAAATAAGTGAAGCTGGAAAGCTTTTTGTAAATCAATTGTCCACCTGTTTTTTTATAAATAGCAATGGTCATTTTGTAAATCATACATTACCTGTTCAGGCAGATTTTTCTCCGGTATATGCCATACATACAGATGATTATGATCATGATGGTAATATGGATATATTGCTTTGTGGCAATGCAGAAAAAGTAAGAATTAAAATAGGGAAAATGGATGCCAATTATGGTGTAATGTTAAAGGGCGATGGCGTGGGGAATTTTAAATACACAAGCCAGCCAATTGCAGGTCTTGATATAAAAGGATGTGTAAGAGATGTTATAAAATTAAAAAGCAATAACAAAAAGAATTTATTAATGCTGGGCATTACTAACCAGTTACCGGTATTTGTAAATTATTAAAATGAGATGATGCTTAAAATACTATTTGTTATATCCTTTTTATTGCAAGGTAACCTTGCTGTTTGCGGTGGAAAAAAACATCCGACAACCAATGATTATGTAAAGGCAATAAAAATTGTTACCGATGTAATGGTAAATGATGTTACTTCTCCAGTTGCAGCAAGTCGGTATTATGCCTATGTTACGTTAACTTCCTACGAAACACAATCCCTATTCGACACTGTTAATTATCCATCATTATCTGGCAATTTAAACAGATTTAAAATAAATAACATCTCAACCTCCCTGCTAAATGGAGTTAACCAACCACTGGCAATTATTTTAGCTGTTTTTAAATCTGCAGAAAAACTTTTGCCTTCTGGTTACTTGCTAAAGGGAAGCATTGATTCTTTGGAGCGTAGCTATGCTACCTCAGGTGAAAGCCAATTGTTGTTTAAAAATACAGCTACTTTGGTAGATGAAGTTGTTAAGCAAGTGATGGGTTATGTAAAGGCAGATGGTTTTTCCAAATTGAACAATCTTGCCCGTTATACACCTAGAGTAAATGAAGGATATTGGAAACCAACACCGCCTGTATTTATGGCTCCTGTAGAGCCTAACTGGAATAAGTTAAGAACTTTTATCCTTGATTCTGCTGAGCAATTTAAAGTAGCCTTGCCTGCAAAATATGATACTGCTAAAACCTCAGTTTTTTTTATCCAGTTGATGGAAGTATATAATGTAACTAATAAAATGGACGGGCCAGCTAAGTCAATTGCCATGTTTTGGGATTGCAATCCATTCGCCGTTCAACAAATTGGACATGTTGAATATGGATTGAAAAAAATATCACCCGGCGGGCATTGGGTGGGGATTACTGGCATAGCCTGTAAAAAGAAAAACTATCCCCTGAACAAGACTGCGATGGTGCATGCCTTGGTGAGTATTGCACTTGCAGATGCTTTTATTGCTTGTTGGGATGAAAAATACAGAAGTAATAGAGTAAGGCCGGAAACAGTTATTCAACGAACATTAGATCCCAACTGGAGGCCATTGTTGCAAACGCCGCCCTTTCCCGAATATGTTTCCGGACATAGTGTTGCTTCCACAACAGCAGCGGTTATATTAACCTACATTTTTGGAGATCATTTTACTTATGCTGATAATACAGAAGTTGAATTTGGATTACCAGTTAAAAAGTATAATTCTTTTTTGCAAGCTTCATCAGAAGCGGCCATATCCAGACTTTATGGGGGTATTCATTTTAGAGATGCCATAGAGCAGGGAGTATGGATGGGAAGAAAAGTAGGAGAACAAGTGCTGAATAAATTAAATAGATATTTTGGTACTTTATAGATTAATGTTTGGATGTATAAGTTGGGTAATTTTTGTAAATACATGCTGGCCTTTTATGACGAAAATGGTTTGCTGCCGGTTTGGGATTTAAGCAGCTGCGAAACCGTACAAAAAATGCAGGAAAAGGCAGGCCTTATATCCAAATTGTTCAGTTAAATAACAAACCTTATAATAATACCTACATTGATCATTCAACATTAATAAGTGGCGGCGTGCTTGAATTTACAATGAGCGAAAAACCAAATAAAATATTTGGGCAATCGCCTACAGCCTGGCCCTCATCTTCCAGTCAATAATAGTAGTACAAAATCAATCGTATTGATGTAAAAAATTTAGAGCCATGATAAAAGTTTTCTATATAGTTACCATCTTTTTACTTACTGTGTCAATTTCCTTCAGCCAGCCAGTTTCAAATGCAGCAGATCCTGTAGAATTAGTAAATCCTTTAATGGGTACCCAATCTCTTTACAGTCTTTCCAATGGCAATACCTACCCTGCAATTGCCCGCCCATGGGGTATGAATTTCTGGACACCGCAAACCGGTAAAATGGGTGACGGTTGGGTGTACACTTATACAGCTGAAAAGATAAGGGGCTTTAAACAAACGCACCAACCGTCTCCGTGGATGAATGATTACGGGCAGTTTTCCATCATGCCGGTAACAGGCAAATTAAAGTTCAGGGAACAGGAAAGACAAAGCTGGTTTTCGCATAAATCAGAAATTGTGAAGCCTTATTATTACAATGTATATCTCGCCGATTTTGATGTAACAACCGAACTGACCACTACAGAAAGAGCCGCACAATTTAAATTCACCTTTCCTAAAAATGACAGCTCCTTTATTGTGGTGGATGCTTTTGATAAAGGTTCCTACATAAAAATAATTCCAGAGCAAAATAAAATCATTGGCTACACAACCCGCAACAGCGGCGGTGTTCCGGAAAATTTTAAAAATTATTTTGTGTTGATTTTTGATAAACCATTTGCAGCCGCTTACACCTGGCATGATAGTATTTTGGTAAAAGATCAAATGGAATTAACTGCAGATCATACAGGTGCAGTAGTGGGTTTTAAAACCCTGCGGGGAGAAAAAATAGGTGTTAAAGTTGCGTCGTCTTTTATCAGCATGCAACAAGCTGAACAGAATTTAAAAAACGAAATTGGTACAGATGATTTTGCCAAAACGTTGCAGGCATCCAAAGCTGCATGGAACAAAATCTTAGGCCGTGTAAAAGTGGAAGGTGGAACCACAGCACAACAGGAAACGTTTTATAGTTGCCTGTATAGGGCTGTTTGTTTTCCACAAAAACATTATGAAATTGATGCCAATGGTAGCATTGTTCATTACAGTCCTTACAATGGCAAAGTGTTGCCGGGTTATCTTTTTGCCGGTACTGGTTTCTGGGATACATTCAGGGCATTGTATCCGCTGTTGAATTTCCTTTATCCTTCCATCAACAAAGAAATGCAGGAAGGCCTGCTCAATTGTTACAAAGAAGGCGGCTTTTTACCGGAGTGGAGCAGCCCCGGATACCGTGATGTAATGGTGGGAAATAATTCTGCATCCATTGTTGCGGATGCCTATGTTAAGGGACTTCGAGGATACGATATTAATACGTTGTATAAGGCACTGTTAAATGGCGCCAATAATGAAGGCCCGCAAGGTACTGGCCGCACCGGCGTAAAATATTACAACGAACTAGGCTATATTCCTTACAATGTTGGCATCAATGAAAATGCAGCAAGAACGCTGGAATATGCGTACGATGATTTCACCATTTACCAGTTGGCAAAAGCATTGAAAAGACCTGCAACAGAAATTGCTTTGTTTGAAAAGCGGATGATGAATTACAAAAACCTGTTTGATCCGGAAACTAAATTGATGAGAGGCAAAAATAAGGACGGCAGTTTTCAGTCTCCTTTCAATCCATTTAAATGGGGCGATGCATTTACAGAAGGTAACAGCCTGCATTATAGTTGGAGTGTTTTTCATGATGTACACGGACTGGTAAAATTAATGGGTGGAGAAAAATCATTTGTCTCGATGCTTGACACGGTATTTAATATGCCGCCTATTTTTGATGATAGTTATTATGGCGGTGTTATTCACGAAATAAGGGAAATGCAGATTATGAATATGGGGCAGTATGCACATGGCAACCAACCCATTCAACACATGATTTACCTGTACAATTATGCAGGACAGCCCTGGAAAACGCAGTACTGGAGCAGGGAAGTGATGGGCCGTTTGTATAAGCCCACACCGGATGGCTATTGCGGTGACGAAGACAATGGACAAACTTCTGCCTGGTATATTTTTTCAGCCCTTGGATTTTATCCTGTTTGTCCGGGTACAGATCAGTATGTGCTGGGAGCACCTTTGTTTAAAAAAGTTACGGTACAACTGGAGTCAGGGAAATCGCTGATAATTGATGCAGCAGCCAACAGTGCTGATAATAAGTATGTTCAACAATTGAAGTGGAACAATGCTTTGTACAACAAAAATTATTTGAACCATTTCGATTTGTTAAAGGGTGGTAAATTAAATTTTTCCATGGGAGCAAAGCCGAACTTTACAAGAGGAACAAAAACGGAATCTTATCCTTATTCATTTTCAACCAATAAATAATAGCATGCAATCACGTAGACAATTTATCCAGAACACGGGCATTTTATCTGCCGGTATGGTGTTAAGCAAATCAAATGGTTTTGCTTTAGGGCAAAATGATTTTGTAACAAAGCGTCCACCGCTTGCAGATAGAAAGTTTACCAGCGAAGCAGTTGAAGCAACCATCATAAAAATAAAAAAACAAATTGCCAATCCTGAGTTGGCCTGGTTGTTTGAAAATTGTTTTCCCAACACATTAGATACTACTGTTGATGTAGAAATGATCAACGGCAAACCGGATACCTATGTGATTACCGGCGATATTGATGCCATGTGGCTAAGGGATAGTACGGCACAGGTATGGCCCTATTTATCTTTAATAAAAAATGATGCAAAACTGCAGCAATTAATTGCCGGAGTTATCAATCGTCAAAAGAAATGTATTCTCCTCGATCGCTATGCAAATGCATTTTATAAAGATGAAAACAAGGTAAGTGAATGGAAAAGTGACCTTACGGAAATGAAGCCCGGCATACATGAACGTAAGTGGGAAATTGATTCACTTTGTTACCCCATCAGGCTTGCTTATCATTACTGGAAATATACCGGTGATACAACCGTATTTGATAACGATTGGGTACATTCCATCGAACTTACCGTACAAACATTTAAAGAGCAGCAACGCAAAGAAAACAATGGACCTTATAGTTTTCAACGCACCACAGCCTGGGCAACAGATGGTGTTCCGTTAGGTGGCTACGGCTATCCTGTAAAGCCTGTAGGCCTTATCTGCTCTATGTTCCGGCCAAGTGATGATGCTACTATTTATCCGTTTTTGGTGCCATCCAATTTTTTTGCAGTGGTTTCTTTAAGGCAGGCGGCTCAAATGTTGAACAGCATTCAGCACAATACCAAACTGGCAAATGAATGCACGGCACTGGCAACAGAAGTGGAGAAAGCACTCCAACAATATGCCATCATCAACCATGCAACATTTGGTAAAATATATGCTTACGAAGTAAATGGTTTTGGCAGTTTTAATTTAATGGATGATGCCAACGTGCCAAGCCTTTTATCACTGCCATATTTGGGTGCTGTAAAAGCAACTGATCCTTTGTACCTGAATACAAGAAAATTATTATTATCTGTTAACAATCCTTTCTTCTTTAAGGGCAAAGCCGCAGAAGGAATTGGTGGCCCGCATGCAGGTATGTTTATGATATGGCCGTTGAGCATTGTTATGCGTGGCTTAACAGCTACTACTGCTGCAGAAGTAAAACTTTGTTTGGATATGCTTACGAAAACGCATGGGAATACCGGCTTTATGCACGAATCATTTCACAAAGATGATGCAACCAATTTTACCCGTAAATGGTTTGCATGGGCCAATACAATTTTTGGAGAATTGGTAATGCATACGAGTGCAATGTATCCGGCTATTTTGAGTAGTAGTTAGCATCGGGTAAATTTAGAAATTTGGTGGTAAAAAATAAGCAGGTAGATCAAACAGACGTATTTCAATTTGAATTAACAACCTTTTAAATTTTGTATATTTACGAACGATAATTCAATAGTATGAAAAGTAAAATTTCCTTAGTTTTATTCTTAATCATTATTTCTGCCGTTGTGTGGATATCCTGTAATAATAAAGGCAGCAAAAGAGCACCCATTCCAGATAAAATCAGCTATAATTTTGATGTAAGGCCCATCCTGTCCGACAAATGTTATGCCTGCCACGGTCCTGATAAAAACCACCAGGAAGCAGGCTTTCGGCTTGATATGGAAAAGTATGCATTTGCCCCTCTAAAAGAAACCAAGGGTGCCTTTGCTATCGTAGCTGGTAAACCAGAGGAATCTGAAATATACAAAAGGATCACCTCAACAGATACCGCTTACCAAATGCCTGTTCCGGAATCTCACCTTGGATTATTGAGTGAACGGGAAATCAACATTATTGAAAAATGGATTCGGCAGGGCGGCAAATATGAAAAGCATTGGGCTTTTTCCAAACCTCAAAAAGCAGCATTGCCATCAGTTAAAAAAAAGGATTGGGTAAAAAACGAGATTGATAATTTTACCCTTGCAAATATGGAGCAGCATGATTTTGTACCCAATGAGGCAGCAGATAAAGATCATCTTTTAAAACGTATTTCGCTCGACCTTACCGGCCTGTTGCCCTCTATCGAACTAATGGATGCATTTGAAAAGGACAATGGCGGCAATGGTTACGAGAAAATGATTGATCAATTAATGGCGATGCCTCAATACGGAGAAAAAATGGCCATGCATTGGCTGGATGTTGCACGCTACTCGGACAGCTATGGTTACCAGGACGACAATATCCGCACCCAGTGGCCTTACCGGGATTGGGTAATTAATGCGTTTAACAAAAATATTCCTTACGATCAGTTTGTAACCTGGCAACTGGCTGGTGATTTGTTGCCAGGTGCCAACAAAGAACAAGTACTGGCGACCGCTTTTTTACGAAATCATAAATATACTGAAGAGGGTGGGGTAGTTCCCGAAGAATATAGGGTAGAATATATTCTTGATAAAGTAAAAACATATACAAAAGGAATTTTAGCGCTTACAGCAGAATGTGCACAATGCCACGATCATAAGTTTGATCCTATCTCCCAAAAAAATTATTACCAACTGTTTGGTTTTTTTAACAACAGTAAAGAAATTGGGTACGAAGGAGATGTATCTGTATCCAAGCCTGCCAAGCAGCCGATTATTTCCATATCGAATGAGGAGGTAAAAAATATGATGACCTTCATCAATAAAAAAGATACCGGCAGCCTAACAGTTTCTGTAATGGGAGAAAGGGATACCATCCGGCCTACCTATTTATTAAAACGTGGCGTGTACGATCAGCATGGCGACCAGGTGCAACCCGAAGCGCCACCTGCAGTGATGGCTTTTGATACAACTAAATATCGACGCAACCGTCTCGGCCTTGCCCAATGGACGGTTAATAAAGACAATCCATTAACGGCCCGTGTTATTGTAAACCAGCTTTGGCAAAACCTTTTTGGAACAGGCCTGGTAAAATCCACCGGCGATTTTGGCATGCAGGGAAACCTCCCAACGCATCCCGAATTACTGGATTGGCTGGCAGTAGATTTTATGGAACATAACTGGGATGTAAAAAGACTTGTAAAAAAAATATTGTTATCTGCCACCTATCGTCAATCATCCAAAATATCTAAAGAGCAACTGGCAACAGATCCCGATAATATTTACCTCAGCCGTGCAAGTCGCCAACGGGTTAATGCAGAGTCTGTCCGTGATATTATTTTAGGAAGCAGTGGCTTGCTGGTAAAAGAAATTGGTGGCCCAAGTGTTAAACCATATCAGCCAAATGGCTTATGGGAAGCCACTACATCCGGCAGAGGTGTGCTGGCAACTTATAAACAAGATACCGGTCAGGGCCTTTACAGGCGTGGCTTGTACACGTTTGTAAAACTCACGTTGCCGCCTCCTTCGATGATTTTATTTGATGCAAGCAACAGGGATCAATGTGAAATTAAACGATCCAGAACCAATACGCCCTTGCAGGCGCTCATGATGATGAATGATCCTGTTGTATTGGAAGCATCACGGATATTGGCACAACGTTTACAAAGTACCGGCACTAATTCCGAAGCTACTATCAGCAATGCATTTCGGTCAATTATTTGCCGCAGGGCAAGTAAAAAAGAGATGGAAATTTTGTCTGGTTATTATACAGAACAGTTGCAGCTTTTTAAATCGAAACAACTGGATGCAAAAAAAACCTTATCAATAGGAGAGAAGCCATTGAACCACCAACTAGACCTCAATGTATCCGCTGCATTAATGAAAGTGGTAAGTACAATTTATAATATGGAAGAAGCTATCACAAAATCATAATTATGAAAAAAGAAATGCTGGAACATGGTTTAAATTTAAACAGGCGTAGATTTCTTACACAGTTGGGAATGGGCCTTGGTGGTGTGGCGTTGGGCTCGTTATTGATACCTGATATTTTTGGCAGTGCCAGCGAAGAAGAGATTCTGGTAACAGGATTGCCGCATTTTGCACCCAAGGCAAAAAGAATCATTTACCTGTTTCAAAATGGCGCTCCTTCCCAGTTGGATTTGTTTGATTACAAGCCCATGCTGCAACAGATGTTTGGCCAGGAATTACCAGCCTCCATCCGCAACGGACAAAGGCTTACTGGTATGACGGCAGACCAGACTAAGTTTCCACTGGCGGGTACCAAATTTAAATTCAATCAATATGGTGAAACCCGTGCATGGATGAGCGAATTGCTGCCTTATACATCAAAAGTTGTTGATGATATCTGCTTTATTAAAACCATGCATACCGAAGCTATTAATCATGATCCGGCGCTAACATTTTTTCAAACCGGGGCACAAATTGGCAACCGGCCAAGTATGGGTTCCTGGTTAAGTTATGGCCTCGGCAGCGAAAATAAAAACCTCCCGGCTTTTTGTGTGTTGCTTTCAAAAGGTAAGGGCAATGGCCAGGGTGTTTATTCAAAATTATGGTCCAATGGTTTCCTCGATTCTGTACACCAGGGCGTTCAATTCAGCAATGGAGAAGATCCTGTTTTGTACCTGAAAAACCCTGAAGGAATGGACAAAACAGAAAGGCGTAAAATGCTGGATCACCTTGCCAGCCTGAATCAGGAAGGATTTAACGAGTTTGGCGATCCTGAAATAAAAGGTAAAATACAGCAGTATGAAATGGCCTACCGCATGCAGACAGCCGTGCCGGAAGTAACAGACATAAGCAAAGAGCCGGAGGATATTGTAAAGATGTATGGCCCCGATTGTTTGGTGCCGGGCACCTATGCCGCTAACTGTTTGCTTGCCCGAAAACTGTCCGAAAGTGGTGTTCGTTTTGTACAGATTTATCACCAGGGATGGGATGGCCACAATAACCTGCCCAATGAAATTGTTGGTCAATGCAAGGATACCGACCAGGCCTCAGCAGCCTTAATCACCGATTTAAAACAAAGAGGTTTGCTCGATGAAACGCTGGTAATTTGGGGTGGCGAATTTGGCCGTACCAATTATTGCCAGGGCATTCTAACCCCAGATAATTATGGCAGAGATCATCACCCAAGAGCCTTCACCATTTGGATGGCCGGTGGCGGTGTAAAGCCCGGCGTGTATGGCGAAACAGATGATTTTGGTTACAACATTGCCAGCAACCCGGTACATGTAAATGACTTTCATGCCACAGCCCTGCACCTGATGGGACTCGATCATGAAAAACTGGTGTACAAACATTTGGGAAGAAGGTATCGCTTAACAGATGTGGCCGGCAAAGTGGTCAGTGGCATTATTGCTTAGCAGGATAATTGTTGAATAATTTCATTTATTAAAAATGATTTTTTTGTAACCAGCAGTAGTATTTCAATTTGGCTTCATTGGCGTCGCACTCTTGTACAGATTGTTCTATATTCGGCAACTAAACTGGTTGATTTTAATATTTTATATTTAGCGTTGCCATTAAATAATTAGCAGTAAAAATCAGTAAAAAATGATCCAAATAAAATACTTAAAACGCTACGCCTTGTTTCGAAATTAATACAGTAACTGGATAAGCCGCCTCTTTTGGTTCGGTTCCGACGAAGTCGGAATTCAAAAAATGCGATAGCATATTTTTTGAAAGAAGCAAAAGTAGCGGCGTTCCAAAGCTACCCTCTCCCTTGGGGAGGGGCTGGGGGTGGGGCTTCGCAGCCCGCCGGCTGTGGAGGCAAAAGCTATGAATTAAAAATATGTACATGAAAAGATAGATACGTTGGTTCAAACAGCTATAATTGTTCATAAAAATTCATCCAAAATAAAAAACCAATACAACTATGCACCGCAAAGAATTCATCAAAAACTCTTCCCTTGGTTTAGTAAGCGCCCTGTATGTTCCGCAGGTATTAATTTCCGAAAAAGTAATATTGGGCCACAACAATAAGCGGTATAAAATCAATACCAAATGGAGTAAAGCAGATGTTGCCCGCTACCCGGTAAATGATTGTCACGAAATGGTGCAGGATCAAAAAGGACGGATTTTATTACTCACCAACGAAACAAAAAACAATGTACTCATCTACAATAAACATGGTAAGCTGCTGGATACCTGGGGCACCGAATATCCCGGCGCACATGGCTTTACGCTGTTTAATGAAAACGGTACCGATACATTGTACATCTGCGATAACAACCGTCACCAGGTAATTAAAACCACCATCGATGGCAGGGTATTATTAACCCTCGATTATCCCAAAGAAACCGGCATGTACAGCAAGCCGGATGAATACATACCAACTGAAACAGCCATTGCGGCTAATGGTGATATTTATGTAGCTGATGGTTATGGAAAAGATTTTATTATTCAGTACGACCTCAGTGGAAAATACATTCGCCACTTTGGTGGCAGAGGCACAGAGGACAAGCATTTGCTAAATGCACACGGTGTTTGTATTGATACCAGGAATAAAACAAATCCAACCCTAATTGTTTGTTCAAGGCAGCAAAATGCCTTTAAGCGTTTTAGCATGGAAGGCGTTTACCTGGAAACCATTTCATTGCCCGGTGCATGGGTATGCCGTCCTGTAATTAAAGGCGACTATTTGTATGCGGCCGTTTTACAATCCAACAATAACCAATGGAAACAATCCGGCTTTGTAACCATCCTGGATGCAAATAATAAAGTAGTTTCCAATCTTGCCGGCACCGAGCCGGTTTATAAAGGCAATGTGCCCGAAGAAATGTTTCAGACGGATAAAGTATTTCAATATCCGCATGATGTGTGTATTGACGACGAAGAAAATATGTATGTGGCACAGTGGAATTCCGGCAAGACTTATCCGTATAAATTAGAGCCTGTAAAATAAGTTGACTGATTTTCTTGTTGAATTTGATTATAATTTTTTCTGAAACCTTACCTAAAATCAAAATAACAAAGCGGAGTAAAAACAAGTGTCGAATTTTACAACTTTCATACTCAAACGAAAAACTTATAACCTTGGATAATTGTTTTGAGTTTAAAACAGTAACTGGATAAGCCGCCTCTTTTGGTTCGGTTCCGACGAAGTCGGAATTCAAAAAATGCGATAGCATATTTTTTGAAAGAAGCAAAAGTAGCGGCGTTCCAGTTACGCAGCCCGCCGGCTGCGGAGGCAAAAGCAATGAATTTTAAAGCTGATGTTTATTGGAAAAGATCTCAAAATTGTCTTTCAGCAAAATTGAACTAACTATTAATTTTATAAAACTATTTATGATTCGCTGGAAAAGTATTGTTTACAACCTTGCATTTGCATTAAACTGCCTGTTGGTTTTTCTGTTAATTTTTGGTGATAAAGTATATGTGCCGGATCTGCTTAAAGTAGCCGGCAGAATGCATCCGATGGTATTACATTTTCCTATTGTATTGCTGATAACCGCACTTTTATGGGAAACCATCACCGCCAAAAAAAATGATACGTATTTACAAGAGGCAGGCAACTGGATATTGTTATTGGCCTCCTTTACAGCCGTTAGTGCGGCCTTGATGGGCTTTTTTCTTTCCAGGGAATCAGGTTATGATACAGATGCAATTTTCCTGCACAAATGGACAGGATTGGCTATTTCATTATTGGCATTGTGCTGGTATGCTTTTAAAGAAATAGTGCGAAAAAAAAGGGCATTAACTTTTACCATTGGTGCATTAAGTACCGCCGGCATTATTATGGCGGGGCACCAGGGAGCTACCATCACACATGGTGATAATTTTTTGTTAGCACCCATCACAGTTGATCAATTAAAGCCGGCAGTTTTATTCGAAGACGCCATTGCATATACTCATTTAATAAAACCAATTTTAGAAGCCAAATGTATTGCCTGCCATAACAGCAGCAAAGCCAAAGGTGAGCTGATAATGGAAACGCCGGAACTGTTATTAAAAGGTGGAAAGAAGGGTAAGTTATGGGATACAACTGCTGTTGGATTTGGATTAATGATGCAACGGGTTCATTTGCCCATGAATGAAAAAATGCACATGCCACCGAGAGGTAAAGTACAACTAACCGACGAAGAAATAAATGCATTGTATTACTGGATAAAAGGCGGATCAAATTTTACCGCTAAAATTACAGACCTGCCATCAACAGACACTTTAAGAACTGTAGCGGCCTCTTTTTTCAAAACAATTGAAGCTGATACCTATGCCTTTAAGCCCGCCAAAGAATCAGTCGTTAAAAAGTTAAACAACGATTACAGGGTGGTAGCACCGCTGGCAAAAGGTTCACCTGCTTTAGGTGTAGAGTTTTTTGGAGCATCTTTTTATAAGGCGGAACAGTTAAAGGAATTGCAGGGTGTAGCTGTACAGGTTGTAAGTTTAACGCTTAATAAAATGCCGGTAAAAGATGATGACATTAAATACATTTCATCCTTAAAAAACCTGCGTAAACTTAATCTTGCTTTTACGCAAATATCGGGTGCTGCCCTTCCACAATTAAAAGAATTGAAGGAGCTGCAACAATTATCACTTGCAGGAACTGCTGTAAAAGCTGCGGATCTTGCAGTGCTTAAAAATCTCCCTAAATTATCCTCTTTGTACATCTGGAATACTTCCATTAACAGCAGTGATATTGCAGCAATTAAAAAGCAGTTTCCTAAAACCACTATTGGCACAGGCTTTAGAGGAGATACCGTTATTGTAAAATTAAACAGCCCGATTATATTGGGAGAAGGACAGATTTTTACAACTGCCACCGGCGTAAAATTGAAACATTATATAAAAGGAGCAGCGCTTAGATATACACTCGATGGAACAGAACCTGATAGTTTAAATTCGCTGGTTTACAAAGACAGCATCATCGTAACAAAAACATCCCTGTTAAAAACAAAAGCATTTTTAAAAGGATGGGGTAGCAGTGAAACAGCCTCCAGGAATTATTTTAAAACAGGCTTCCTGGCAGATTCTGTAAAATTAATTACACAGCCTGATATTGCTTATAAAGGAACCGGTGGTAGTTCATTGTCTAACGGAGAAAAGGGCGATCTTAATTTTAGAAGTGGAAAATGGTTAGGCTATAAAGGAAACAACCTTGAAGCTGTGTTGTATTTTAAAAAACCGATGTTGGTTTCTTCGGTTACCTTTAGTACCATCATAGATATCGGCTCCTATATTATGCCCGCTGCTGGTTTGGAGGTTTGGGGTGGAACTAATAACGGTAACATGGTATTACTTAAAAAAATGAATCCTCCTCAACCTGCAGGTTTGCAAATACCCACCCTCACGGCTTTTGAATGTTCGTTTGAACCAAGGCAAATAACGGTACTGAAAATTGTGGCAAAGCCTGTTATGAAGTTACCGGATTGGCATCCCGGCAAAGGACAAAACGGATGGGTATTTATAGATGAACTCTTTTTTAATTAATTTATACAACTCTCATTCAAAACTAAAAAATCAACATGAAAAACCTAATTGCATTTTGTATTGTAACCATCGGCCTCGTTTCCTGTGCCGGATCTAAAAAAATAGCAACCGATGGTTGGGTATCTTTATTTGATGGTCAATCGCTCAGCAATTGGAAAGTGGGTGAAAACGCAGCATCCTTTAAAGTAGAGAATGAGATGATAGTAGTTAATGGAAATGTCGCTCATTTGTTTTATGATGGGGATATACAAAACCATGCGTTTAAAAATTTTGAATTCAAGGCAGATGTAATGACGATGCCGGGTGCCAATTCCGGTATTTATTTCCATACCCAATTTCAACAAAGTTCCTGGCCGCAAAAGGGCTATGAAGTACAGGTTAACAATTCTCAAAGCGACTGGCGCAGAACCGGTAGTTTATACGGGATACAGGATGTGAAAGAAGTATTTGTAAAAGACAGCACCTGGTTTACAGAATCTATAACAGTTGTTGGCAAGAGAATTACCACCCGGATAAATGATAAAATTGTAGTTGATTATACCGAACCGGATAACGTTATACGAGAAGCCGGAAATGAAGGACGGGTAATTTCTAAAGGCACTTTCGCCTTACAAGGTCATGATCCCAACAGTAAAGTTTATTATAAAAATATTATGGTAAAAATATTGCCGGATTAGGAAACTGGTTTAAAAAAGATCATAATAATTTATAGGGAATTGTATAAATAAGGCGGTCGCTTTTGTGCAAACTTATGTCAGTGGAAAGTTCAAAGCCTATTTTTATAGAACAAAATTATCTCCGGCAGACAATCATCTAAGACTATTGCAACGATTGACATTTTTCACTTTCAAATGATTAACAGCGTAACAAAAATTATAAATTATTTAACAGGGAAGCCTAAGATACTTTTTTTAATAGACAGTTTAGGTGCCTTGCTTACTGCGTTTTTCTTGTTTATAGTATTGAGAAATTTCAATGAATATTTTGGAATGCCTAAAACAATATTGATTTACCTTTCTGGCATAGCAGCTTGTTTTTGTATCTATTCAACATGTTGCTTTTTTTTCTTAACAAAATATTGGACACCCTTCATAAACGGAATTAGCGTTGCCAACTTACTTTATTGTATTGTGACTATGGCACTTTTAATATTTTATTACCCTCAACTTACTGTTATCGGTACCACTTACTTTTTATTGGAAATTACAATTATTTCTGGAATCGTTTATCTGGAGCTTAACGTTGCTAGAAGAATCAAAAAAAGTAGAATAGACGACAGATATTAACCCATTAATTTTTTATTGGAAATGAATGATAACTAAGTTTACCGATGATTACAAAAAACAAACAACCGAATATAAATTTGAAAAGAGACAATGCTGGTAACATGGGCATTAAGGATGACTTTGTTGGAGCAATGGGCATTTAATTTCTCAACTTCCGCTGGACAAATATCGCTGAACTTTCGTTCGATAACTTTTACATTTATATCTTTTCCCTATCGGCAACACAATCAATGAATGCCTGCCTTGCTCCTTTGCAGAAATAATGACGACCGACCGTAAAATAAAAATAGTATTTGGCCTTTTATTTTGTGGGCCTTTTGATAATGCTGTTTATCAAGCTAAGAACTGTCCCTGCTGGAACGATTTTATCAGGACTTTCTTTATTACTAATGTTACTGATCTGGATTTTAATAGGCAGCTTAATATTGGCAGCAGTTTTAAAACTTCTATTTAAAAAAATTCCTTTTTTACGCTTTTGTCAATCGTTTTAACCATTGCTTTTATCGGGTTTCATTATTATTTATATTCACCAACTTTAAAGGTTATTGTTGCCAATAGCCACACAGGAACTGTTTATTTAGTTTTATCAAATGTTGTCAAAAATAAATTGACATTTGGCAGCAATGAAATTGGATATTTGAATAAATGGACTTTTGAAAAAACTTATTCTAAACCGATCGTTCAAAAAAAAACCGACGAAGTTTAGTTAGTAACTGTGTAGGTTTTAATCCTTCTACATCTTGGGGCTACAGTAACTTTTGTTGTGTTGCAGGTAAATCAATAAAATCTCTTTCTTTTGAAATAGAAAGAAAGAATGACAGCGAACAAAATCAATTCCAGGCAAAAGCATTTTCTCAGTATGTGGACACAACAAAAATATACGACAAATAGTTTGTGCCAACAAAGGTATCGCTGCAAGCAGGACAGGATTCAATGAATTTCACAGATGTAGCGAGCAATACTTTTTGCCTTTGATGATTTTTGCATCAAGTTATTGGGCGGGCTCGTTTTATGTCCCGGCTAAGTTTGCAAATAATACACTTCAAATAACAATGCAGTGACAGTGAAACCCCGACGTTGAATACTGTTTTTATTGAAAGACCCTCATCCCGGATTCGAAAAACTTTTAGTTTTATAGAGAAGTGATACTGTTACTTTATATTTACTTGTTCGTCGGGGTTTCGCTACAAAAGTTTTTATCTTTAAAGCGTTCAAGATTAAAATTCCGCCGGGAAAAAAGTAATGAGCATATTATTGCTTTTGCACTTTGGCTAAGGCTAAACTAACACTGCTAAACTTTCGCAACTTATCTTATAAATTTGTTTTTCAAAAGGCTTCAGCTTCGGGACACGTAACACAGAATATCTGTACAGCATAAAGCCTCAACAATAGCGGAAAGTTTGGAAAACCGACCGATATCAAACTTTAAAATCAACACTATAAAAATGAGAGCAATTATAAATACCGAATACGGGCCGCCAGAAGTTGTTAAATTAATGTATGTAGATAAACCGTCACCAAAAGACAACGAGGTGCTAATAAAAGTTTATGCCACAACAGTAAACCGCACTGACTGCGGATTTAGAAGTGCTGAGTATTTTATTATCAGATTTTTCAGTGGACTATTCAAACCTAAAAATAAAACCCTTGGAAACGAATTTGCCGGAGAGATTGAAGCAATTGGCAAAGACGTAACATTATTTAAAACCGGCGATAAGGTGTTTGGTTATAACGACATTAAGTTTGGAGCACATGCCGAGTACATGACAATGGCACAGAATGACGCCATTACAACAATGCCAGCAAATTTAACTTACGAGGAAGCTGCACCAATAACCGAAGGTGGACATTATGCGCTATGCAATATAAGAGCTGCAAAAATAAAGAGTGGACAAAAAATTTTGATTAATGGAGCAACAGGCGCTATTGGTTCAGCAGCTGTGCAACTGGTAAAATACTTTGGTGCAGAGGTTACGGCTGTATGCGATACTAAAAATGTAGAACTGGTAAAATCATTGGGAGCTAACGTGGTAATTGATTACACTAAACAAGACTTTACAAAAATAAGCCAGTCATTTGACGTTGTGTTTGATGCCGTTGGCAAAAGTTCATTTGGACAATGCAAACCATTGCTCAATAAAAGCGGCATATACATGTCAACAGAACTCGGAAAAAACGCTGAAAATATATTTTTAGCACATACAACCCCACTATTTGGTGGCAAAAAAGTATTATTCCCTCTTCCCACAATTAGTATGGAAGATGTAGTTTTCTTAAAAGAATTAGTGGAAACTGACAAGTATAAACCTGTAATTGACAGACGATACACATTAGAACAAATTATCGAGGCTTACAAGTTTGTGGAAACAGGACAAAAAACCGGGAATGTAGTAATAACCTTTACCTAACGAATAGAATAGAACAGCAGCCACTAATACTACATTCAAAATATTCCAAAAGTCAGCACTTTTAAACATCGCCTGTAAATGCCTGTCAGCAATGGTTTGGGCGAACAGGATACTTTTGTAGGTTATTTTTTACGGTTGTTGTTTAATCATCGACGTTTCTGTGCGGCCGTTTTTTAAATTTCATCTCTGCAGCAATCCCTGTTCGTTATCCTTCACTTTAAACAGCATACCAGTTCCAAATTGTTTCACTATTATTGTTTTCAGGTAAATATTTACCATCAACTTTTGACTGCCTTACAAATTTTGTAAGAAAATCAACCTGACCATTTCTTTCAACTCTATAAATGACACCTTCAACTTCATCAACTGCACAGTGCCCGGAAACTTCAATTTTTTTCAATGCTTTTTCAATTGACAGAGGTTGTCCAATATGAATAAGGTTTGGAACAACAAAATCCAACGGCAAAACACGGAGTAAAAAGTTGTGGTAACTGGTTCTTTCGTTTTTTGTAATCAAGTCAAATACTACAAAAGGTTCATGAATTAAATTATAAATTGTTCCATGAGCTTGTGCCAGCCATTCGCCACATATTCTTTCATTTCCGTTTAACAATTTGATAAACCTTTGTTCGTTTAACAAAACCCACTTTGCAAAAAGTTTATGTTGCTCATAGGGAGAAGTTTCAGCCAAATAGCCACTTCTTCCAAGTGCCAATATTTTGCCATTTACTTTTGCCACAGAACAATTTGAGCCATCAAGTTTTTCCTGAACAATAATTAAATCGTTTTTATCCCTTGTTTGTTTAGTTGCTATCAGCGCTTGACCTTCTTCAATGTGGTGGTCGCCTGTTCCTAAACGACTGTAGGGCAAATGTGGAATTGAACCGTATGCTTTTTGACCGATTGGCTTTATGTTGTTATTCTTTTTACAAATTTTATTTTATTTCACCCGTTCAAGTTTTGCAGGTGCTCAAAAATAAACGGCTAACATTTGCTGAAAGGCTGGCTGGATTTACTAAATATCCCAACTACAGCAATACCTTTCGGTTGAAGGTAATTATTAAGCAACCCATAAGTAAACTATTCGCCAATTTCCGTATTGGTGATTAGTAGTTTTTTGGGAGGTGTTATCAGCAGGTATATTAGTAGAATGTTTCTTTGTACAGGTTTTTGCCAATCAAAATATTTTTATTGATTGTTAGATGATAGCGAGTTACAAAAAAAGCGGTCTGTTGCCAGACCACCTCTTACTATTAAATAATGCCGATTCAAAATTAAACCAAATCAAACCTGTCCAGATTCATCACCTTGTTCCATACAGCAACAAAGTCCTGCACAAACTTTTCTTTTGAGTCTTCACAGCCATACACTTCAGCAATGCCACGAAGTTCTGCATTGGAACCAAAGATAAGGTCAACACGAGAGCCCGTCCACTTAAGTTCGCCGGTTGAGCGATCATGTCCCCAAAACACTTGTTGAGAATCAGAAGCAGCTTTCCACGTAGTATTCATATCCAGCAGGTTCACAAAAAAATCGTTTGTGAGTGCTTCGGGGTGCCTGGTAAATACGCCGTGTTTGGATTGGTCGAAGTTGGTATTCAGCACTTTTAAGCCACCTGCAAGTACCGTTAGTTCAGGTGCTGTAAGCGTCATCAGTTGTGCTCTATCAATCAGCAGTTCTTCTGCCGATGCAGTATGTTTGGATTTCAGGTAGTTGCGGAATCCATCGGCAGTGGGTTCCAAAGCTGCAAAAGATGCCACATCAGTTTGTTCTTGCGAAGCGTCGCCACGGCCTGGTATAAACGGTACCGTTACAGTATGTCCAGCATTTTTTGCTGCCTGTTCAATGGCTGCACATCCACCCAACACAATCAGGTCTGCAATAGAAACGCTTTTACCGTCACCATTAAATGCTGTTTGAATGCTGGTAAGTGTTTCCAATACGGTAGCTAATTGGGCAGGGTTGTTTGCTTCCCAATTTTTCTGCGGTGCCAAACGAATGCGTGCCCCATTGGCGCCACCACGCTTATCTGAATTACGGAACGTGGATGCAGATGCCCAGGCGGTTGATACCAGCTGCGAAACAGATAGTCCTGAAGCCAATATTTTATCTTTTAATACAGCAATATCTGTATCGTTAATCGTTTCATTTGTACTTGTAGGAATTGGGTCTTGCCAAATCAACACTTCAGAAGGAACATCAGTGCCAAGGTAGCGCTCACGTGGCCCCATATCCCGGTGTGTTAGCTTGAACCATGCACGTGCAAAGGCATCAGCCAACTCATCCGGGTTTTCAAAAAAGTGGCGGGAAACTTTTTCATAAGCAGGATCAACTCTTAATGCAATGTCACTGGTAAGCATCATCGGTGCATGTCGCTTACTGGTGTCATGTGCATCTGGTACTGTGCCAGCACCTCCACCGTCTTTAGGTTGCCATTGGTGTGCTCCAGCCGGACTTTTGGTAAGTTCCCATTCGTAACCGAAAAGATTTTCAAAATAGTTATTACTCCATTGGGTGGGTGTTTTAGACCAGGTTACTTCAAGACCGCTGGTAATGGTATCGCCAGCATTCCCGCTGCCGAATGTATTTTTCCAGCCCATGCCTTGTGCTTCTATGCCCGCTGCTGCCGGCTCTTTACCAACATACTTACCGGGGTCGGCAGCACCATGTGTTTTACCAAAAGTGTGTCCACCGGCAATCAATGCCACCGTTTCATAATCGTTCATTGCCATACGGCCAAAGGTTTCCCGGATATCACGGGCAGATTTTAATGGATCAGGATTTCCATTTGGCCCTTCCGGATTCACATAAATTAAACCCATTTGAACAGCACCCAACGGATTCTCCAGTTCCCGGTCGTTGGTATAGCGGCTATCGCCTAACCATTCTTTTTCGTTACCCCAGTAAACATCTTCCTGCGGTTCCCATACATCTTCCCGTCCACCACCAAAACCAAATGGTTTTAAACCCATCGACTCAAGAGCACAGTTACCGGTAAGTACCATCAAATCGGCCCAGGAAAGTTTTTTGCCATATTTCTGTTTTATTGGCCAAAGTAAAAGGCGGGCTTTATCGAGGTTAACATTGTCGGGCCAGCTGTTGAGTGGAGTAAATCTTTGGGTGCCTGCACCGGCGCCACCACGGCCATCTGCAATGCGGTAAGTACCTGCGCTGTGCCAGGCCATGCGGATGAAGAAAGGTCCATAGTGACCAAAGTCGGCCGGCCACCAGTCTTGAGATGTAGTCATCAAATGGAAGATGTCTTTTTTTACTGCATCCAGATCGAGGGTTTTAAATTCCGCTGCATAGTTGAATGCTTCACCCATTGGGTTAGACAGTGTAGAATGTTGGCGGAGGATATTTAGTTTTAGCTGATTTGGCCACCAGTCACGGTTTCTTGTACCACTTCCTGCACTTTGTTTTAGCGCTCCGCCGGAAAAAGGGCATTTAGCCGCATTGCCTGGCTCGTTAAAGTCCGCTAGTACGCTTTGATCTGTGTCATTTTCCATTCTTTTTGTTTTTTATTTTAATGAAATATTTAAAGGGTAAATTTACGAAAATCTCTGTTGTTGAACTAACCCAAAACAGCAGCATTTAAAAACACTTATTTGCAACAAAATGTTTTGGGTAGGTAAACCAAAAGATTTTAAAAATTGAGCGTCTATTAATAAAAGTTTTATTAGAGTATAATTTTGGCTGATTTCAAAATTTTATACCGCAGATTACTAATAAATTATTGTGATTTCCTGTCGCAATCAATATGATTATTTTAATTCCATTTTGTAAATTAACCATATCAAAAACTACGATGCTGAAAACTGCTGATTATTTTGCTTTAACACTACGTGGGCATTTCCTTTCGCAATGTAATAACAATTGGCTGGCATAGTAACAACACTTTAGGTGTAAGCTTGTTTTGTTCCTAATTTCGTAAGATATCAGCAAAGTAAAAGCTGGTTAAACTCATTCAACAACTTTATTCTTTAATGACAAACCAATTTTATAAACTGGATAATCCTGCCTGGTATGCCTTACATGAAACGCATAAAAATTTTTGCATTGGCATAGCTGGATTGAAATGTTACCAACAAAATATTGTTGCTTTTGCTGCCTGGGATACATCAAATACTGAAGGGCTAAACAGGCTGGATGAACTGATTAAACTCAATGAATCTTTTTTTATCATAGGTGAAATGGCGCCCTTACCTTCCAATTATTTAATTGAAAGAACAATCACCTGTTTGCAGATGATTTGTACTGCTGAAATAACCATCAATAACGCTACAACCATTGTACAATTGGGAGAAGCAACAGCAGATGAAATGACAGCATTAACTAAATTGGTGATGCCCGGCTATTACAAACATAATACAAGGCTGATGGGTGATTACTTTGGAATAATGGACAATCAACAGCTGGTAGCCATGGCGGGCGAGCGCATTTGTTTAAATGGCTTAACAGAAATAAGTGCAGTGGTTACGCATCCTGCATTTACCGGGCGCACATATGCACAGCAATTGGTGGCGCAGGTTGTTAACAAAAATCTGGCAGCGGGTATTATTCCTTTTTTGCACACAGGGCATACCAATGAAAGGGCCATCAGGATGTATGAACACCTTGGTTTTAAAAAAAGAAGATTTATCAGCTTCACAAAAATTAAACGGGAGAAATGATACCTTGTAATTGCTTAATTCGCTTGCAGCAATTTGTTATTTCTATTCGCTCAACTATCGATTAAACATAGCTAAATATTTAACAACAACTAATTAATAAAACATGCAATACCGATCATTCAAAGGAACAAAAATTTCAGAAGTTGGATTAGGTACCTGGCAATTAGGCAGCGCAGATTGGGGAGCTATAAGTGATGCCGAGGCCTTTGCCATTTTAGATACCTTCATTAACCTGGGAGGTAATTTTATTGACACGGCAGATGTTTATGGAATGGGCATGAGCGAACAGGTAATAGGCCGTTTTTTAAAGACTGTTGATAAGGAGGTTTTTGTTGCCACAAAACTTGGACGGAGGCAGGATGGAAACAATGGCTGGCCACAAAATTTTAGCTACGATTTAATGAGGGTACAAATTGAAAGTTCTTTAAAAAATCTTCAATTACAACAATTGTTTCTCGAACAACTCCATTGTATTCCTGCAGCTGAACTGCAGGCCGGCAAAGTGTTTGATTACTTACGGAAATTACAGGATGAAAAGTTAATCCGGCATTGGGGTGTAAGTGTTGAAACCAGCGAAGAGGCTTTGTTGTGCCTGGAACAGGAAGGAATTTCTTCTCTGCAAATCATCTTTAATTTATTTCGCCAGCATATTGCAGATGAAGTGTTTGAAAAGGCGGATAAAAAGGGAGTTGCACTTATTGTGAGGGTGCCGTTGGCGAGTGGCTTGTTAACGGGTAAATTTACCGAACACACAAAATTTGCTGAAAAAGATCATCGCAATTACAATGCAGATGGTGCTGCATTCAATGCAGGGGAAACATTTTCAGGAATTGAATTTTCTGCTGGTTTACAACGCTCCAAAGAAATGGCAGAGCTGCTACCCGATGACCGTATGGCATCATGGGCCATTCGCTGGATACTTGATCATCCTGCAGTAACTACCGTAATTCCCGGCGCATCAAAAGTGGTACAGGTTCAAAGCAATATGTTAGCATCTTCGTTGCCATCTTTGCCCGTAATTACGCATCAAAAATTAAGAGCTATATACGATGAAAAAGTGAAGCCGGTTATTCGTGGGCATTACTAATGATGTGTTGGGTTAAATCAATCATTTGATACTTTTCTTAAAATTAATCTGTAAATAATGCATAGTTTTTCTGCTTATTTTTATTCAAAATAAATTAAATGACTGCACCAGATTACATAGCCAAAAAAATTATCTCCACAATAAATATTGATGGTAACCTGCTGAAAGCGGAGTGGCAGCATGCAACATGGAGCAAGCGCTTTGTAGATATAATTACCGGTGATGCAGGAATGTATAATACCCAAACAGCCTTGTTATGGAATGATGTTTATTTATACATTGCATTTAAGGCTGAAGAACCTTTTGTTGAGGCAAAGCTTACCGAAAGGGATAGCATCATTTTTTTGGAGAACGACCTGGAGGTTTTTATTGAAGGCAGAGATTGCTATTACGAACTGGAAGTAAATGCAGCCAATACCATCTACGAAGTTTTTTTTATTTGGAAAGATGCCTGCCAGAAAGGTGGCCGGTTTGATACTGCTCAGTTCGATGTGCACCAACAACAGGCTTATACTTTTGGCGGCGATTATGACCGCAGTGGTGCCAGCTTCTGGAAGGGCACTCATCCAAGGGGTATACGCTGGGCCTTTACCAACTTTGATATGCCTGGCTTGCAAACTGCTGTGCAGGTAGATGGAACCCTAAATGATAATACCGATATTGACAATGGCTGGAGTCTGGAAATTGCAATTCCCTGGACAAGTCTTCAATTGCTGGATAACGAGCGTTCAATTCCACCCCAAACAGGCGATATATGGAATATGTTTTTGGGCAGGTTTCAAAAATTAATAACCGGAGGAAAAGAACTGCTTCCACACCCGGCTATGGCATTAAACAGCCATGGGGTTTATGATACACATTTAGTTGAAAAGTGGAGCAGGATTGAGTTTGTTCATTAATGATGCATGGATAATTTCCTGGTTTTTAATTTAACAAAATCACTCTTTTACCTGATTAACTAAACCATCGTTTACTATTTTAATCTTCATTACTGTTGATATGCTCACTGCTCTTTGCTTTGCGAGCGTGGCTTTGGGGCCCTCAAATAATTTATCTACCGTTTGGGCAAATAGTTTATTCCATTGATTAAAATGAGCAGTAGTTAGCGGCACCACTTTATTTATATGCCGGTGAATTTGTAACGGATTGCCATCGTAGCCACCGGTATAGAACAATACATTTTCCCAAAAATCAAACATCACCGGAAAATGTTTTTCCCAATTCACTTTAAAAATATCATTGAAAATATATCCAATGGTTTCATCTGTTTTTACCTTGTCGTAAAAACTTCTAACCAGCAATTCAATATCTTTCCGGTTTTCAATATCTTTTTTCATGTTGCGTTTTTTACGCCAGTAAAGGCTGTATTGTTTGTAACATTTCTTCTGTGCAATGCTGTTGTATCAAAGGGAACAATATCATTTCTTCTTTGCGGATATGTGCATCCAATTCGTTACCCAATTCGTTTAATACAGCTTCCGGATCAAAAGTTATTTTTAATGAAAGAAACAGACCTTTCAGCAGTGCATGCTCAGCAACTATTTCATCAGCAAGTTTTGCAATTTCCGGATGCAAGTTGTTAACTTTCTTTAATAACAATTCTTCCTTTTTGAAATGTGTTTTCAATTCGGTTTTATAAAAATTGAGGGCATAAACAGCTTTATCACTGATGGTGGTAGGAAGTCCTTTATATTCCGGTGCATTTCTTTTTATTAATTGTGCCAATATCAATGCACCATGATGTTCTCTTGACAGTGGTGCCAGCGCTTCGTGTCTTTTCATGTGTTGCTTTTTTATTTTTTTAAAATGACTCTTGTGGTTATTATTTCTTTAGTAAAAAAGTTGTGTCGAAATCATTCTCCTATCTAGTTCCAGAGCGTTTAGATGTTTAGACAAAGAACTAAAAAACAAACCATTATACTCCGCACGGAATAAATTGGCGACATGTAGAATTGCTTTTTGCATTTAAATCTTAGCAAAGTTGTTGATTAAATACAGCCGACCTTATTTCCTTATTTTGACTCTTTGTATTAGTCCTGTTCAATAATAAAGTAATAAGGTCTAATCGTAAAAGTAATTTGTTTTTACTAAGGTTTGTCTCAAAAGTGGCAGAAGATTTAATATACTGTTTTAATCCTTGCCTGTTTAAGTAATAGCTAGTCAAATTTAATTTATGATTGAATTAATCCTGCATGTTTTATCTACAAATCTTTTCGGTTAAACTTTCTTACAGAAAGCCAAACTGGAATTATTGACCAAAACATCAATACCAATATTGCAATAATTAAGCCAGTGGTGGTTCCAAAAAAATCCTTGAAAACAGCACCAGTATACCCCATTAAGGCCGATACATCCATCTTTAACAATACCAATATCCTGCTAAGGTCGATGGGGTTAAATGCACTGATTCCAATCATTGCTTTTTCCAATGGATAATCTGCAAATTGAAATAACAGGAACAATACCAACCCATCAAATAATATGGAGAAATACAGCCACAATAAAATGGCAACACCAATTCCCTTGGCTTTATCCCTTGTGTTTACGGTTGCCAACATGGCAATGGCAACAAAAATAATTGTTAGCAACAAGCCAACTAACAACATGGTAATGCCAGTTGCAGTAAATTCATACAACAACACCGGAATACCTACGCCAACAAAAAAGGCGAGGGTAAGAGAACATGCAAGTCCAATGAAAATACTTAGCCAAATGGTATTTCGTTTTAATGGCTGACTAACCAGCAACTCTAAAAACTCTGCGCTATTGTACACGTAAATGGAGGCAAATAAAATACTTACCAATGGTACAATAATCAGCACAATGTTTAGCAAACTCAGCAGGCCCTTGGCACTGTTATCTTCCAAATTAAAAATGCTGAAAGAAAGCAGCAGTAAGAATACTGTGTAGGCCAGCACAATCTTATTGCGAAGAATATCTATAATTACATATTTAATGATCTTTTTCATTACCTGTTTTTTAACATAACGGATGCAATGGCTTTAGATAATTTTTTCTGGCCAGTGTCTGCCCTTAGATCACCGATAGATTTATGAAAAATTAATTGGCCATCCTGCATATAAATTACCTGTGTTATCAATTCATCCAGCTCACTTAGTATGTGGGATGTAATCAAAATCAGTTTACCTTTTGCTTTTTCAGCAATGATTTTTTCTTTCAGTATTTCTGCAGCAACCGGATCTAGTCCTGCAGTGGGTTCATCTAAAATTAATACAGCAGGATTAAACAGAAATGCCAGTGCCGCACTTACCTTTTGCATAGTGCCGCCGGATAAAGTGCGCATGCGCTTATGCAGCAAACTTTTCAGCTCAAATTTAATAACCAGTTCTTCATCCAGTTTTGTATCCTTATTATTACGGATGTCTTTCATCATATCAAGTACCTGTCCTATGGTCATGTTTTCCGGATAGCGGCCGGTTTGAGGCATGTAACCAATGGCAGAACGATACTGCCATTCGTGCAAAATATTTTTGCCATTGAAAGTAATGAAGCCGCTGTCGCAGACTACCATACCTAAAATAGATTTAATTAAAGTGGTTTTACCGCATCCATTGGGGCCAATCAATGCAATGCATTCGCCTTTGTTGCAGGTAACGCTTACATTGTCCAGCACCTTTAGTTTTCCAAATTGTTTGTTGATATTGTTGGCAATAATCATAGCGGAATTGATTTCATTAATGGGTGTTCATCTTTTAAATTTTCCGGCGTAAGGCTTGGTATAACTTTTTCCGATTTATCCATCAGGGAAGTAATTAAACTATGAAATAAAATCATGGCAGGCGGGTTTCTTTCAATGATCATGCTGTACATACTCACCGGCCGATAAGGCACATCACCCTTGTTGTCATGGTTCAAATCGTAGCCTTCATATTTATCCCAGTAGTTGTTGTTAAACGTATTCATTACCAGCGACCCATTGGTGCCTACATCAAATGTATTGCCAATGAAATTATTTTGCTGCAACGTAATATCCATACAACTCGCCTGTATCTTTAATGCCCAGCCATTGCTTTTAAACACATTCTTTTGCATGTGAATTCTATTGGCGCCTTCTGCATAAATAGCCATGGTGTTTTTTTCAAAACGATTGTTTTCGATATAACTATCGTTAATCTCTTTCAGCAGCAAACCATAGGCTGCATCGCCCCAGTTTTCTTTAAAATAATTATTAAACATTTTTACGCCATGCGAAAACATGACGGCTACACCAGCTCCATTGTTTTCAAAAATATTTGTAATGTAGGCGTCATTATTAGAGAACATAAAATGCAAGCCGTAGCGCAGGTTTTTAAAAGAATTGTTTCGCCAGATAACTGAATTGGTTACAAACTCAAAGTAAATACCATCCCTGTGGCCGCTGATGGTATTGCCAATAATGCGCATGCTATCGCTCTTCCAGCAATGAATGCCATTGCCGCTTTGCTGCTCTTCTTTGGCATTGGCAGTAAGTGTATTGTTTTGTATCAGGCAGTTAATACCTTGCTGGGAATAAATGCCAAAAAATGCATCATTGATAATGTTGTTGATAATGGTTGCATAATGCTTGTTACAAATTTTAATGGCTGCAAAATCTGTCATACTCGATACACCGGTGTGTTGCAGCAGAAATCCATCTATCGTAACCCAGTCGGATTTTATTGAAATGATCTCATACTTTTTTTCACCATCCAGTAGCGGGTGATTAATTCCTTTTAGCACAAGAGGCTTATTGATTACCAGGTTTTTCTCTTTGTAAATTCCCTGTTCTACCAAAATGGTATCTCCGGCTTTTGCTGCTGCAACGGCTGCTGTAATGGTTTTAAATGTTTGTTGATATCCAACTCTAATTACATGGGCATTTGCCTGCGCACACCAACAGCACAATATGATAAGTACGGTTTTCATTTGTTTAATTGCTGCCAGCTAATGGCTACTGCTTTTAACTGTGAAGCTAAATTTTTCATACTGTCTTTATCTTTGAATGCGATAATGTTACCATTCATCGGCCCCCGTATTTCATCACCCTGCAATAAATAACTTTCATCCACTTTTATCAAAGAATGAGTGCCGGTATAATCCACCAGATAAATGTCTTTCACCTGTGTATCTTCTAAAGTTTTCGACTGAAGAAATGACAACAGGCAATGCACATCATCAAACTTATAAACCTTTCCTTTTTTAGTGAGAATTTCTGCTCCATACTTTGGGTCTGTGATGGTCATCTTACATAAATAGCAATTGTCTTTTCCTGGTACAATTGCATGCGGGCCTGTATTACAGCTATTCATTAACAATAATGAAAACAGCAATATTGCCGGATGTACAGGGAGATTTTTTTTCTTTGCTAACCGGTTTTTTCTCCATTCCAGTACCAAACAAATAATTGATATAACCCCAACTCCAATAAAGATCCATCCTCCGGTATCGGGTATAGAATATGCGCCAAAATTCAGCAGTTGTTTAAAGCCTATCAGCGGAGGTTGGTAAGCCATCCCGGGTACTACAATGGCCGCATTGGGATTCAGGTTGTGCCCGTAATCATACTCCCATCGCCAAAAATCAATCATGGCTACAATGCCAAATGTAACGAACAGTATTACCAATATATTCAACCATCTTCTTCTGTTGATAACAGCAACCAATAAAAATGCTGCAGCAAAAAATATTATACAATAAGGCAGCACGGTAAATTCAAAAAAGTCTGCATTGTTCAAGGTCTTCATGCCAATGTAATGATTTAATCCATTGATGATATCTACATTGCCCTGCAGTCCGTTGGCATGAATGGTAAGCCTAAGGCCTTCGGGATATTGTGGTGCGTCTAACTCTATCCGCCAGATAGGCGTAAATAGTACAACTACCAATCCGATGGCTGCAATTACCAACAGTAATCTGCTGGTAGTACTTAGATTATTTTTC
>Ga0163154_10000983_pt1 | contig 44312 bp, 34 predicted proteins | sample OliLakLV19MP9P1_FD_148649 | JGI IMG/M metagenome (GOLD analysis project Ga0163154, IMG submission 148649) | Freshwater microbial mat bacterial communities from Lake Vanda, McMurdo Dry Valleys, Antarctica - Oligotrophic Lake LV.19.MP9.P1 | ecosystem: Environmental > Aquatic > Freshwater > Lake >... | reverse complement strand
CGACAGATCGACCCGACCGACCACGGCCAGATCGCGAATGCTGATGTGTTGCAGCATGGATGACAAATGCTCCGCATACCGATGATCGGCACTATGGCCGCGCGGTGGCGTGCGATGCAAGGAGGTCGATGTGTTTGATGTCCAGCCAAATTCCTCAGGTCAGCACACGCAGGCCGCGGACGCGTGAGAAGTCGCGCTCATGGGTGACCAGGGCGGCGGCGTTGATCGCCAGGGCGCTGGCCAGTTGAACGGCATCGAGCAGCTTGAGCCCGTAACTGGCGCGCAGGCGCGCAGCACTTTCAGCGATGTCGGCGTCCAGCGCAATCACTATCCAGCTCTCCAGCACTGCCCGGTAGCGCTTGGCGAGCGCTTCTTCGCCGGCCTTCAACGGACCGCTCAATACCTCGGCGATGGTAACGGTCGTGACCGCTAGGCGCAGGTCGCCCGCAGCGTGGCGTACGAGCATTGTGCAGCGCAGTTTGCCAACGGCGAGCACCTGCCAGTGCACACTATGCGCAACCGCAATTCCCTTTCTGCGAAGGCACGGCGACATGCAAAGACGCGTATTGCTTAGACTGCTGGGCCTGCTGCTGGCCAGCCGCACCTTGCCGCCGGCACAGGCAGCCAGACCGCAGAAGATCCTGGTGATCGGTGCTGGCATTGCCGGGTTAGCGGCGGCGCAGCAGTTGCATCGTGCTGGGCATGGGGTGGAGGTGCTGGAGGCGCGTGAGCGCATCGGCGGACGCATCCACACCAGCCACTTGTGGCAGGACGCGCCGATGGATCTGGGCGCCAGCTGGATCAACGGCTTCGAGGGCAGTCCGCTCGGCGACCTGGCGCGCTCGATTGGGCTACGCACCGCACAGACCCGCTACGACAACAGCATTGCCTACGGGCGATCGGGCAAACCCTTCAGCGCGAGCGACGAACAACGCGTTGAACAATTGCGCAAGCGGATCAAGCGCGTGCTTAGCGCGGCCCAAGATGGCGCAACCGACCAATCGCTGCAGGCCGCGGTCGAAGCCGGCCTCGACTGGGATTCGCTTAAGATGAGCGATCGCAGCCTCGCCGAACTGCTGCTCAACAGCATCTACGAGCACGAGTATGGCGGCAGCACCCGCGAGATGTCGGCCTGGTGGTGGGACGACGACGGCGACTTTGATGGCGGCGACGTGATCTTCCCAGACGGCTTCGGCGCCATTGCCGAGCACCTAGCCAAGGGCCTGTCGATTCGCCTTGGCCAAGTTGTGCAGCGCATCGCCTGGGATGATGCGGGCGTGCGCGTCGATGTCGGGCAGATCCTGCGCGCTGATCGCGTCATCGTCAGTGTGCCGCTCGGCGTGCTCAAGGCCGGCGCGATCGAGTTTGCGCCAAAGCTGCCGGCAACCAAGCGCCGTGCTATCGAGGCGCTCGGGATGGGTGTGCTGAACAAGTGTTTTCTGCGCTTTGCGCGCACCTTTTGGCCCACCGATGTCGATTGGATTGAGCGCGTGCCCGAGCGCCGCGGCGAGTGGACCGAATGGGTGAGTTTCGCTCGGCCTACTGGCAAGCCGGTGTTGCTGGGCTTCAATGCCGCCGACTTTGGGCGGCAGATCGAGTCGTCGAGCGATACGCAGATCGTGGCCGGCGCCATGCGTGCCTTGCGTGGCATCTATGGCGACGCCATCCCGATGCCGCTGGGCCAGCAGATCACGCGCTGGGCCAGTGATCCGTTCGCGTTGGGCTCTTATTCATTTAATGCCGTGGGTGTTGATCCGAAGATGCGCGACGATCTGGCTGCCAGCATCGACAAGCGCATCTACTTTGCCGGCGAGGCGAGCCACCGCAAGCACTTCGCAACCACGCATGGCGCCTATCTGACCGGGTTGCGCGCGGCGCGCGAGCTTGCTGCGAACGCCTGAGACAAACCGCCGGTGCTGCTGCCCTTGCGGCGCCGGGAGCCGTGATCCTGCCCATCATCCTAGGCCGGATGAGCCGGAACCAAACACAAGAAGTCTTCGCATGATTTGTCAAGACTCACCTGGTTAGAGACTAGAAACCTCAGTTGGACGGGGTAGCGTGTAGGGCCGGACGGCCTTTTGGCATAGCGCAGACTCGAAAGTAGAGTTATAGCCTTCAAAATTAATTCGAGATTGCGTAGAAACGATCGCCAAAAGGACTTCCGGCGCACTCGCGAGGAAAGTCCGACAGGCTACTAGTAGTCCATCTAGGATCATTGAGCAGTACGCGGCCAATGACGTATTTCGATCGGTTCGATCGCATCAGCTGGCGTGAAACCGAAAATTTGCGCGTAGAAATAGAGTTCCGCCTCTTGCGCGCGAACGATATTCACCGCTTGGCGAAAGCCGTGCTGCTCGCCGGCAAACTCGATGTACGCATTGGGCACGCCGCGCGCGTTCAGCGCCTCGACGATCATGCGGGACTGTTCTGGCGGCACGACTTTATCTTCGCTGCCTTGCAAGGTCAGCAAGGGCTCGCTAAAGCCATCGAGATGAAAAATCGGCGAGCGCGCGCGGTACAGGGCTTCGTTGGGCTCACCCACCAAAGAGACATCGTACTTACGCTCGAACTTGTGGCTGGTGGCAGCCAATCCGGCGATATCTGACACGCCATACAGATTGGTGCCGGCCTTGAAACGATCATGGAAAGCGAGCGCGGCGAGGGTGGTAAAGCCGCCGGCGCTGCCGCCGCGTATCGCCAGTTTGTTGGCATCGACTAGACCCTGGGCGATCAGATAATCGACCGCTGCGATCGCGTCTTGCACGTCGACAATGCCCCACTGGCCGTTAAGGCGCTCGCGATACGATCGACCGAAGCTGGTCGAGCCGCCGTAGTTGACGTCGACCAGCGCGAAGCCGCGACTCGTCCAGTACTGGCGCGACAAATTCAGGGTCGCCTTTGACGCCGCGGTTGGGCCGCCGTGGATCGTCACGATCAGCGGCGGCTTGGCGCCAGCCGGTCCCTGATAGGTGGGATGGGTCGGTGGATAAAACCAAGCGTGCGCCTGACCGGCCTTCGATGGGAACTCGATTGCCGTAGGCAGCGAAAGATAGGCGCGCGGGACCGGCAACGCCGAGGGCTGATGAAGCACGCGGTGCTGGCCGCTGGCCGCGTTGATTTCGATCAGCGTGCCGGTGTCGTCGGCAGCGTTGGCAAACACCACGATCGTATCGTCGTCACGCCACGCGACTTCGCCAAAACTCTGGAACGGCAGGTTGAGCCGCCGGTACGCGCCGCTAACGGACACGATGCCCATCTCATCGACCGCCGCCCGGCTGCTGCGGGCGACGATTTCGCCGCGCGCGTTGACGTCGTAGGACTGCCCGCCTAACTGCCACAGCGGCCCGCCCCACTCGCGCTCCATGGGCGCCACGCTGGCGCGCTGAGCGCCGCGCCAGCGGTGCAGATTCCACCAATCGCCGAGGTCGGCAATCGCTAAAAGATCGCTGCCAACGAAGCTCGGTTCCAGCGCCGCGATCTTGGCGTCGTCGATCAGCGTGAGCACATCGCTGACGCGCCCATCATCGAGTGCGGCGATTTTCAAACGGGTGCGATCCCACGGCATCGATGGATGGTTCCATTCGATCCAGGCGAGTTGCCGGCCGTTTGCTGACAAGCGCGGATAGGCCACAAAATCGCTACCGGTGACCAGCACGGTGCCGGCGTTTTCTGCCGCTGGCGGCAGCGGCAGCGTAACGATTTCATTGCGCTCTTCGCCATTGGCGGCTTTTGTCTCCGGCCGATGATCTTCGCGTACCCACAGCATGCGTCTGTTGACCGCATCGACAACGCCATCGGCATACTGAAATCCGTCGGGCGTGATTGCCACCGGCGCTGCGCCCGCGGCTTGGAAGTAGAGGCGTTGGTCGGCAAAGTTCACGAACACGATGCCCGCATCAAACAGCAGATAAGAGTTGCCGCCGTATTCATGCACCCGCGTGCGCAGGTTGAAATCGGCTGGCGTCAGCTCACTCACCACGCCGTCCCGAAGGCGCATCAGCACCTGACGCCCGCGCTCTTGCGGCCGGCTCTCGCGCCAGAACACCTGACCCTGATAAACACGCAAATCGCTCATCGCCACGCCCGACTCCGCCAAGCTTGCGGCACTGATCGGACTTGGCCAACTGCCATAAGGTGCGGCGGTCGTGTTCGTCATTGGCGGTTTCTCCGGGGTGGCGCAGGCGGCAAGCATGAGGGCAACAACGGGCAGGGCAGTACGCATGGGTGATTTGCGGCGTTGCTGGAGTCGGCAAGTCTGCCGCATTTGGCCCGGATAGCAAATGCAAGCCACCTTTGCCAAAGATTCGCAGTAGGCGCCGCACAGGTCTGCGGCGCAGGGCAAGGCGCTGGCACGGGGTGCCGGGACGCTGAGCGGAAACGAGGTGATCGCTTGGGAGTGGACGGCTATCCGGCCAAGTGATGGCGGAGGTCCGGTGTCAGCGGCAGAACACCTTTGCGGGTGCGAGTCAAACTGAGAGGTCGAGCTTTTTTGGTCCAAAGCAACGCTTGGAGCAAACAAGAAACCCGGAAATGCTGTGAGGGTTTAAGCCCTGAAAGGGCGATCCAATGGGCCAACCAATACCGGCAATTTCTCGAATGGCGCGCTATCGAATTTTACGGAGACTATTGATGGGGTTGAACCTAGCGGTTGATAAGCGGATAACAACTCCAGGACCGGCAGCAGATGCGGAATGCCCGGCCCACTGCCATCAAAGTCCAGCCAATACAGCGACCGATCCCAGCTGACCCAGTATTGATCGGTTCCAACCACATTCGCCGCCGGAAACCCGCGCACCAGCACCTGCAGCACCCCGAGCTGCGGATTGCTTGCGCTGACGTCGAAACTGAAGGCGACATAGGCGTCAACGTATTCCCAAATAGCGGAAATTTCGCCGAACAGCGTCAGTTCGCTTAAGGGTGATTGTCCGCGGTTGAGCAGCGCTGCGCTGCGCCGCAGGGTGCGCTCACGCAGCTCGTGCAGCTGGCGTGGATGCACCTTGCGAAAAGCAGTGCGCAAGAGCCTATCGGTTTCATAATGGACTCCTGGTTATGACAGTGGAAATTGCAACAGCGCAGAGGACCCGCGCGCGCCGTCGTGCGGATCGGAGGTGCAGCCCGGTGGCCAGCAGCAAAGTCGACAACGCCGGCAACCAGGCCGCGAATGCGGGCAATCGGGCATAGGTGGTGGGGCCGCTGGCTGGCGACCAGGCGGACACGCACTCGGCTTGTCTGCCGAAGCGCGCACTCACGTGGCGCAGGCGCCCGTTGGCGTCGATCCAACCCACCGGCGCACGATTGGCCGCACGCACGATGGGCAGACCGAATTCGACCGCGCGCAGCCGCGCCATGCCCTGGTCCCAGACATCAATGGGATGGCGGTCGAACGGTGTGAAGCTGGCCATGTGCACGATCAGGTTGCCGCCAGCGAGCACACCGGCGCGCAGGTGCTCGCGCGCGTGCAGCTCGTAGCATAGGGTGGGAATCAATTTGCGCTGCGCATCCAGCGCCATTACGGTGCCGGGTTGTCCGGCGCTAAATCGCCCTGCGCCCCACAGCGGCTGCTCATACATCGGCACCAAACTGGATTTGCCGTGCACAGCCGGGCTGCTCGCGCCCGGCAAGGTCAGTTCGGCGGTTAACTGCAGACGCGTGCCCAGTGCACGGACGCACTGCATCAGCAGTGGCCGACCCAAACTGTGCGCCATGGCCTGGGCACGCGCACAGACCTGCGCGCTGGGCGCGGCATCAAGCGGCGTCTCCGGCCACACCACCAGCTCGCAGTGGGGTGCGCGTTGCAGACCCGAACGACTGAGTTCCAGCGCTGACAGGCTCGCGCCGGTCCGATCGCGCGTTAGCAGCATCGGCGCCGGGTGCGCGGGCAGGTCCAGTTGCAGGGGCAGGGCGGATAAGCGGATGCCTTGGCCGCTGGCCTCGGCTTGGTCCATGACGGCGATACGCCAATGTCCGTAGCCTGCGACCGCCAGCAGCACGAGCGCGAACGGGACAATGGCCAGTCCCGTTCTGCGCAGCGACGAGCGGGCATGGATCAGGCCCAGCAGCGCGCTGGGCCACAACAGCAGCAACAGCAGCAGCGGTTCACCGCCCAAGGACGCCAGTTGCAGCAGCGCCGTGCTGTCCACGATGGCGCTGACTGGTGTGTATGGAAAGGGTGACCACAGCCCGCAGACCAAGCTGGCCAGCACGCCCGCGCGCAGCAGGGCCGCAACCTGCAGCGAGCCCTGCGCCCAGCTTTGCAAGCGGCTGTCCAACAAGCCGAACAGTGCAAACGGCAGCGCATAGCTCGCGAAGAACAGCAGCGTGTACAGCTCACGCCAAACACCGAAATAACCGGCCGCCTGAACCGCCGCCGCGAACGTGTCCCAGCGGCCGGGCACGATGTAGGCCAGGCCCATCAGCAGCCCGGAGACTGCGGCCGTAAGCGGCGACAGATTGCGCAGCGATGCCAGCCACGGTGCAAAAGCCACCCAGGCCAACAGCGGGTGCTCACCGACGCCGGGAGCTGCCAGCGCTATCAGGATGGAGGATGCGGCGATCGCGCAGATCGAGACCAGCACGCGGCGGGCAGCAACCCTGTAAGTCACGCCGCGCGGCAATGCACGGAGCGCTTGTGGCGGCGATCCTGCTACCTGTTCGACAGCTGCCATCCCGGCCGGCCTTCCCTAAGCGTTCCTACCAGTGCTTAGCGGAATGCGCTGGTCGTTTTATCAGGCGTTATTGCTATTTTCGATGGACGCCGGCGAAGTAGCGTCTGCAGCCGGCTGCAGGCTGGCCGGTGTTATCCCCAACTGGTACAACCGCCGCGCCCACAATCCCGAGGGCTCGATGATCAGCTTGACCTGTGCGGCGATCTGGATGGCCAGCGCGCGTGCGGCTTGGTCTGCACCGCTGCGCGCCAGCTGCTCTGCTTCATCGATGCGCAGCAACCAAGCTTCCGCGGCATCCTTGCCGAATGCCGCCTCGGTGCTGGCCTGCGCCTGCGCGTACAGCGGCGCCGCTTGCTCGGGCATGCCGCGTGCAAGCGCAATGCGCGCACGCTCGGCGGCCAGCCAGCCGCGGCGGGCGGGTTCCCCGCTGAGCAGGCCGGGCTCGATGCTGTCCAGCAGCGTCTCAGCGCCAGCCAGCTCGGTGCGCTGGCGCAAAACCGCGGCCATCTCGATCTGCGCATCGATCCGCTCGAGCGGATCGGCCTTGGCCTCCGCCCGGTACGCAGCCAAAACACCCAGCAGTTCGCTATGGGCCTCGTCCAGGCGACCCAATAGGCGCAGATTTCTGCCGATATGCATGCGCAGGCGCAGCGGGGTGATCGTCGTGACCGCTGCGTGCCGCAGGTGGATGCGCAGTTGCCGCTGGAACAGCGCCAGCGCCTGATCGTGCGCACCCGCTTCCTCCAGCACGTGCGCCAGGTTGAGCGTGGGCACCAGGCTGGCCACCGAGTCCGGGCCGTCCAGCTGATCATGGATATGCAGACTGTTCTGGAAAACCGGAATGGCTTGCCGATGATGGCCGGCGCGCCTTAGTACCGAACCCAGCACATGCAGCGCGTAACTGCGCTGATGGCTGATTTCTCCGTACAGCTCGGTGCGCTTGGCAGTTAGATCGTGGGCCAACGGAATGGCGAGCTCGGTGTCGCCGGACTGCACCATGCCAAGGATGCGTATTTCCAGCGCGTCGGCGACCCGGAAATGCTGCTCACCCAACTCGCGCACGAAGATCTCGCCAGCGCGGCTGGCATGCTGCAAAACTTGCTCGGCGTGTCCGCCGATGCCACCGAAATAGCGTCCCAAGTCCAGATGCGCCAAGCCGGCTTCGATACTCTCGGCGCCACTAGCCAGGGTGGACAATTCCAAAGCCTGTGCCAACAGCTGCGGGGCCTCTCTTTGCTCGCCGGAATAGCCAAGAATAGAGCCGAGCAGGCGCATGCTGGCGATCCGCTCAATGCCCTCCGGGGCATGTTCTTGGCGCAGTGCAAGCGCTTCGCGGGCCAGCGGCAGGGCGGCCGTGAACTCACCCATGTCGTACAGCGAATAGGCTTTCTTGTGGAGAACTTCCGCCAGCATTAGTTGCGCGGCGTGGGTGCGGGCAAGTGCGATCGCTTGGTCAAATAACTCAAGTGCCTGCTCGCGCTGGCCGATACTTTGGTACACGCTGCCCAGAATGCTGGACAGCTCAGCGCGCGTTTGTGGCTGATCCGCCAGCGCGCTCTGCAGCCGCGCGCTACCGGCGTTCAGTAGCTCGGAGACCGGCAGGTCGCGCTGTCCAGACATTTCTGGATCGGCGCCCTGGAATACCGAGACCATGTAGTCCTTCACCGCACGCGTGGTCCGCTCGGCACTGAGCGCTTCGTCGCGCTGCTGGCGCATCTGCAGGGAAAACCCCAGCAGCATGGCGACAAACGCCATTGCCGCCAGCGTCCAGTTCCAGTTGCGACGCAACCATTTACGCAGGATATAGGGCGCGGTTGGTGGCCGCGCCAGCACCACCTGGTGCGTCAGATAGCGTCGCAGGTCGGCCGCGAATTCGTCTGCACTGGCGTAGCGGTCCGGCATGGCGGGCTTCGTGGCCCGTTCGACAATGTCGCGCAGTTCGCGCGGCAGTACGTGCAAGCCCAGCGGCTTGCCCTCTGACCATTCAACGTCCAGCAGTTCGGCAAGCACCAATCCCAGGCTGTAGATGTCGGTTGCCGTGCCGACCCGTTCGCGCGCTTTCTGTTCCGGGCTGGCGTAGCGTGGTGTATAGGCCGCGCCGGTCACCGCGGAGTCCTGCGGGGCGATCTCGTCATCCTTGCTGCCGGCCCAGTCGGCCGCGTCCAGCAGGCGCGAGATTCCGAAGTCCAGCAGCAGCGGACGCCCGCCTGCGGTCACTAGGATGTTTGCTGGTTTCAGATCGCAGTGCACCACTAACAGCTGGTGAGCATGCGCCAGCGCCGCGCAGACTTCGATCAGCAGCTGCAGCCGCGCCGCGGTCGACAGCCCCTGCTGCTGGCAATAATCGTGCATCGGCAGGCCTTGGATGTACTCCATCACCAAATAGGGTTGCCCGTGCGGCGTGCTGCCGCCGTCCAGCAGGCGGGCGATATTGGGGTGCGACAGCGAGGCGAGAATCTGTCGTTCGCGTGCCAAGTAACGCAGCGCTCTGCCACTGGGTAAGCCGGCCAGCAGCTTGACCGCGGCAACCTGCTCGAAGTGCCCATCGCTGCGGCGGGCCAGAAACACCTTGCCCATGCCGCCTTCGCCAATCTCCTCGCACAAGGTCCAGGCGCCCAGTTGGTCGCCGCTGCGGGGCGCGTCGGCCAATGCCGACAGCGCACTTGCCAGCGGTACGATCGCAGGCCGGCTGTCCGTCTCGGTTTTTTCCAGCAGCAGACGGACTTCGGCAATCACCTGCGCGTCATCGCCAGCGATTGCCAGCCTGGCGCGCTGCTCGGTCGGCGGCAGATCGCACAAGGCCGCGAACAAGGTTTTGACACGGGCAAACTGGTCAGAGTTGAGCATGCAAAATCCCGTTAGGCGCTGCATCAGGATCCCAGAGAATGATTGACTAGCAAGTCAAACAGCGGGCTACAGGTCGGTGCCGATATGCGCATTCAACCATGATTTCGCGAAGCGCAGCTCGCGGTCGACAATTTGCACCGACACCTTCAGAACCTCGGCGATCTCTTGCCGATCCAGCCCGGCGAAGTAGCTTAAGTGCAATACCGAACTACTGCGCTCATCCTGCATCTGCAAGCGCTGCAGCGCGCTGTCCAGGGACAATAGATCCATCATTGACGATTCCATGCCCACGTCCACCTGGCTCAGCGTGATGTGCAGCACGCCGCCGCCGCGCCGTTCGCTATGCCGCGCTCTGGCGTGGTCGACCAGGACGGCTCGCATGTACAAGGACATCGAAGCAAGAAAATGCGCCCGGTTCTGCCAAGCTGGCTTGCTGCCGATGACACGCACCACGGCTTCGTGCAGCAGCTCGGTTGGTGACAAGGTGGCGCCGTGCTCCGCGGCCCGCAGGCGCTGGGCCGCGATGCGCCGCAGTTCCGCATAGGCGAGATCGAAAACGCGGTCGAATGACGCATTATCGCCGTTGTGCCACGACTGCAGCAGTTGGGTCAAGCCGCTCGGCAGCGGTCCGGGCTCGGTCATACCGCTAACTCCAGCGTTACCCGGATCAGTTGCGCGCGGCCCTCGCCCAGGGCGCCGTTGATGGGCGTGTTAAGCATGATCATCCGCGTGCGCTGCTGACCGTCGATGGCTCTCAAGTATGGCGAACTTTCTCATCTAGGGTGACCGACGCGTTGCAAATGACGCCGGCACATCCGCGCTTCTTTGACGGCCGAAACGCCCTGCTGGCAGTCGATCTCGGTATCAGCCAGTTTGCGAAACGCCTGAGCGAACAGCCCAAGCCATACCAACAAGCCCCACTCACCGTGCCTTGACCCTGGCAGTATCGCCCCCACTAATACGTCACGGCAGCGCAGTGCGCCGCTTCCCTTCCCAGCAGGCACGCCGACTTGGTCAACACGCTCGACCCTCGCGCACGCAAGTTGTTGCACGATTTGATCGCGCGCTATATCGAGGCCGGCGAACCGGTCGCGTCCGGGCGTTTAGCCAAAGATTGTGGGCTGGATTTGAGTCCGGCAACCATTCGCAACATCTTGGCCGATTTGGAAGCCGGTGGATTGATTCGCTCGCCGCATACTTCGGCTGGGCGAATCCCTACGCCGCTGGGCTATCGGTTATTTGTCGACTCATTAATTGAAGTAGAAACACCAGCCGCGCCGTTGGTGGACACCATTCAGAGCCGCTTGCCGGCCGATGGTTGCCCGGATCAAGTGCTGCGTTGCGCAAGCCGCATTTTGTCCGATTTGACCGGTTGTGCGGGCATCGTTTCGGTGCCGCGCCGCGAGCGATTGCCGCTGCGGCTGATTGATTTTGTGCAATTGGCGCCGCGGCGGTTGCTGGTGATTTTGGTGTTTGACGATGGTCAAGTGCAAAACCGCTTGGTACAGACCGAGCACAGTTTCGATGTGCAGCAATTACAACGCGCTGCGCAGGCATTAAACCAACGCTTTGCCGGGTTGAGTTTGCCCGCTATTCAGAGCTGTCTGGCCGAAGAATTAGCTTTAGCGCGCGCCAGCTTGGATGCGACTAGTGGCCCGGTGGTCGATGCCGCCGAATCGGCACTGCGCGTGCCCAGTGAAGATGAAGTATTGATCTCTGGCGAGGGTCGTTTGGCGGCACATGAAGACTTGGCCGACGCAAATCGTCTGCGTGGCCTTTTTGAAGCCTTTGAGCGACAGCGCGATTTGCTGGAATTGGTTGAAAATGCCGTGCGCGCTGACGATGTGCGGCTGTTTATCGGTGAAGAATCCGGCTTTGAGCCATTCGCAGCCTGTTCGATTATCACCTCGCCATACCGTCGGGATGGCCGGCCAATTGGCGTTTTGGGCGTCATTGGGCCCACCCGGTTGGACTACCAACGGGTCATCCCAGTGGTGCGCGCGACCGCGCAGGCAGTCGGCGCTGCCTTGAATCTGGCTTAAGCGTCCCCAACCCATCCGCAGTTGAGTTGCGCGGCCTACCGGTCGTTTCCCCGTTTCCAGACTTTCGCGCGTTGCCGCGATTGTCACTTAAATTACGGAGTACCCCACGATGCACACATCCCCCGAGCAAGAGAGCTCAGGTTCATCCTCGGATGACGCCGACGGCTTTGGTCCCGCCGAGTCGCTGGAAGGCTTGCGTATACGCGTGGCGGAACTGGAGGCTGAACAACTGCGCGAACGCGCCGAAACCGAGAATCAGCGCAAGCGCTGGATTCGCGAGTTTGAACAAGCGCGCAAGTTTGGCGTTGAACGCTTGTTGAACGACTTACTGCCGGTCATTGATAGCCTGGAACAAGGCATCAAGGCCGTCGAGGTTCCCGGTGCGGGCCTCGATAGCTTGAAGCTGGGCTCCGATATGACATTGAAATTGCTGCAAAAAGCCGCTGATTCGCATGGGCTGATGGCGATTGATCCACAGGGTCTGCCATTCAACCCGGACCAGCACCAAGCAATGGGCATGCAGCCATCTCCCGCGGTGCCCGCCGATCATGTGTTGATGGTGTTGCAGAAAGGTTATCGCCTGCACGACCGCCTCGTCCGCCCCGCCCTGGTTCTGGTCAGTCAGGGGTGAGCGCGGACGCTTGCCCGCCATGGCGCGCGAACGCCAAGCAGCGAGGCCTTGGGCTGCGCAATTTCGTCCCCATTTAATGCGTCAGTTGGGGCTCGTCCCCAGAACGAATCGACTTAGGAGGAATTTTTATGGGTAGGATCATCGGTATCGATCTCGGGACCACCAACTCATGCGTTGCCATTATTGAAGGTGGCACTGTTAAGGTTATCGAGAACTCAGAGGGCGATCGCACGACGCCTTCGGTGGTGGCATTCACCAAAGACGGCGAAGTCCTGGTCGGTGCGCCGGCTAAGCGGCAGGCAGTGACCAACGCCAAAAACACGCTGTACGCCGTCAAGCGGCTGATTGGCCGCAAGTTTAGCGAGCAAGTCGTACAAAAAGACATCAACATGGTGCCGTACAACATCATCGAAGCCGATAACGGCGACGCGTGGATTGATGCCGGTGGCAAGAAGATGGCGCCGCCGGAAATTTCCGCCCGCGTGCTGATGAAAATGAAAAAGACCGCCGAAGATTATCTCGGTGAACCGGTCACTGAGGCGGTCATCACGGTGCCGGCGTATTTCAACGACAGTCAGCGCCAAGCCACCAAGGATGCCGGCCGCATCGCCGGTCTGGATGTCAAGCGCATCATCAATGAGCCCACTGCGGCCGCGCTGGCTTATGGTATGGACAAGAAGGGCGCTGGCGATCGCAAGATTGCGGTGTATGACTTGGGCGGGGGTACTTTCGATGTGTCGATCATCGAAATTGCCGAAGTGGATGGTGAGAAACAGTTCGAAGTGCTCGCAACCAACGGCGATACCTTCTTGGGCGGCGAAGATTTCGATATGCGCGTCATCGATTTCCTGGTTGACGCCTTCCGCAAGGAGCAGGGCATTGATCTGCGCAACGATCCACTCGCGCTGCAGCGCCTGAAAGACGCCGCCGAGCGCGCCAAGATTGAATTGTCTTCGTCGATGCAAACCGACGTGAACCTACCGTACGTGACGATGGATGCCAGCGGCCCGAAACATTTGAACGTTAAATTGACCCGCGCCAAGCTTGAATCGATTGTCGAAGACTTGGTCAAGCGCACCATCGAACCCTGCCGCATCGCGCTGCAAGACGCAGGATTGCGCGTCGGCGATGTGGCCGAGGTGATCCTGGTCGGTGGCCAAACGCGCATGCCGCGCGTGCAAGAAGCAGTCAAGGAGTTTTTCGGCAAGGAACCACGTAAAGACGTCAACCCAGACGAAGCCGTCGCGATGGGTGCGGCGATTCAAGGCGGCGTGTTGGCCGGTACCGTCAAAGACGTGCTGTTGCTCGATGTGACGCCGCTGTCGCTCGGTATCGAAACGCTCGGTGGCGTGATGACCAAGCTGATCGAAAAGAACACCACCATCCCGACGCGTGCGGCGCAGACTTTCTCAACGGCCGAAGACAGCCAAACTGCGGTGACCGTGCATGTATTGCAGGGTGAGCGTGAGCAGGCGCGTTTCAACAAGTCCTTGGCGAAGTTTGATCTGGCCGGCATTGAACCGGCGCCGCGCGGAATGCCGCAGGTGGAAGTCACGTTTGATATCGACGCTAACGGCATTTTGCACGTGTCGGCGAAGGACAAAAAGACCGGCAAAGAGCAGCGCATCGAGATCAAAGCGGGGTCTGGCTTGTCTGAGGAAGAGATTCAGCAGATGGTTAAAGACGCCGAAGTGCATCGCGATGAGGACAAGAAGTTCCACGAACTGGTCGGCTCACGCAACCAAGCAGACGCCTTGTTGCATGAAACCCGTCGGGTGATCAAAGAAGCCGGCGACAAAGTTGACGGCGCGCAGATCGCCAAGATCGAAGCTGCGCTGGCCGATCTGGATATCGCGATGAAGGGCGATAGCAAGGTCGCCATCGAAGCGAAGACTCAGGCCTTGGCCGAAGCCTCGCAGAGTTTGCGCGCGGCGGCAGCGGCAGGGCAGGGCGGTGCGCCAGGAGCCGATAAGGCAGGCGGCAAGCCGCAGGACGATGTGGTGGATGCCGAATTCACCGAAGTTGACGGCGACAAGCGCTAAGTAATCCCTAGACGCGCGGCCTAAGGTGGCCGCGCGTCTATACTGAAGCGAGTAACTCAGCATGGAATAGGAAGGGCTGACCGTTGGCAAGTTTGACACTTGCCGCTGGTGCCCTTCTTTTTTCTATTGGCGTACTCCACTTTCCAAAACTACCCACTGTCTTGATCCCATGTCGAAACGCGACTATTACGAAATCCTCGGCGTCGAAAAAACGGCGACCGACGAAGAGTTGAAAAAGGCGTTTCGACGTCTGGCGATGAAATTGCATCCGGATCGCAATCCAGACGATCCAGCGACGCAAGATAAATTCAAGGAGGCCAAAGAGGCTTACGAGATTTTGTCCAATGCGCAACAGAGGGCAGTTTACGATCGCCATGGACATGCAGGTCTGAGTGGCGGCGGCGGCGGCGGTCGAGCCGGCCCTGGCGATCTGGGCGATATTTTCGGCGATATTTTCGGCGATATTTTTGGCGGCCGCGGTGCTGGCGCACAAAGGCAGCGCCGTGGTGCTGATTTACGCTACGTGTTCGAATTAAATCTGGAAGAAGCGGTCAGCGGCGTAGAGCGCGAAATTTCCTTGCCTACGCTGGTGAGTTGCCATCATTGCAATAGCAGTGGCTCAGCAGACGGCAAAACCAGCACCTGTAAAACTTGCGCAGGTCATGGCCGGGTGCGCATGCAAAATGGCATTTTCTCCATCCAGCAAGCGTGCCCAACCTGCGGTGGCAGCGGCAAAGTTATTGCTAATCCATGCACTTATTGCCACGGTGCGGGTCGTTTGGAAGAAGAAAAAATTGTGCGCGTCAAAGTGCCAGCGGGTGTCGATCATGGCGATCGAATTCGGCTGTCGGGCGAGGGCGAAGCGGGGCCGGCGGGTAGTTCCGCGGGTGATTTGTATGTCGAAATGGCGGTCAAAGAGCATCCAATATTCAAACGCGACGGCGACGATTTATATTGCGAGATTCCAATTCGTATTACCACGGCATCATTAGGCGGAGAAATGAAAGTGCCGACGTTGGATGGCAGCGCGGTATTAAAAATTCCCGATGGAACGCAGACCGGCAAAACCTTTCGCTTACGCGGTAAAGGCGTGCAATCGATTCGTAGCAATAACAAGGGCGATTTGATGTGCCGGGTGGTGGTCGAAACGCCGATTCGTTTGAATGCTGAGCAGCGCGATTTATTGGCGCAACTGGAAACCAGTTTAACCGGAGAATCGGCCGATCACAGCCCACGTTCCAGTTCCTGGCTGGATAGCGTGAAGGATTTTTTCGGGCGGATTGGCGCTTGAGTCCGGTATCGGGCCGGGTGATGTAAAGGCAAAAGCAGCGGAGCGCGCTCCGCTCTGGGAGAGCAAAACGCACGCCTAGATAGCCATGGTGGGTTCGACCTGCGCTTCAGCGGTCGAACGCTTTTGGCCCATGCAGCGCGGAAGCGTCCGCGCACCGCACGTGCCCACCGTCGAGGCTTCGCGCCACTTCTAAGCCTTGGCAAAAGGAAAAGCCAGCACCGCATCAATGCGCTCGGCACCGATCAGCCACTGCAACAAACGATCTACACCCATCGCTACACCCGCGCAGGGCGGCATTTGCGGCAATGCAGCGAGTAAGTTTTCGTCGAGCGCGGGCAGCACGCTGCCGCGCGCGCGGCGCATCGCCAGATCGGCTTCGAAGCGCCGCCGCTGTTCGTCAGCGTCAAGCAGTTCGTGATAGCCATTGGCGATCTCGCGTGGACCCAAATACAGCTCGAAACGCTCTGCGACGCGCGCATCGACAACACTGATGCGCGCCAATGCCGCTTGGCTGGCCGGAAAATCATAAACCAGCAGATTTTGATCGTGTAGTTGTGGTTCGATTAAATGCGTGCGTATTAAGTCAAGTAAATCATCTCGACCCAGTCCGGACAGTTCAATTGAGTAGTCCTTCAGCAGCGCCCTAAGTTCAGCCATTGATGCCGACAATGCATCGATTCCGGCATAGGTTTGAAACAGCTGCTGATAACTAAGCCTTTGGCAAATACTGCAGGGGCGATCAAAAAGGGCAGCCGCAAACTGTAATAGCGCTTCCACTTCGTCCATCAACCGGTGCTGATCGAAGCCTACTCGATACCACTCCAGCAGCGTAAATTCGGGGTTATGCCGTGTTCCGCATTCACCGTCTCGAAAAACGGCGGCAATCTCAAAAATATCGCCACTGCCGCCTGCCAGCAGGCGTTTGTGGAAGAACTCTGGCGAGGTGCGCAACCAGCGTTGTGCGGGTCCACCGCTGGTGGGTCCGCGATAGCTCGTGCTGAAACTGTCGATGTTCGGATCGCTATTGCCAGCTTGCGACAATATGGGCGTGCAGACTTCAAGCACCTCGTGTTCGGCAAAAAATTGGCGGATTCCGCCCAGCAATCGCGCACGTTGTTGCAGTTGCCGTCGTAAATTCATCGGTTTTAAAACCCGCCCTACGCGCTGTGTTTTTCTAATAGCGCCAACAACGCCGCTTCATCGAAGACCGGTACGCCCAAATCCTGTGCTTTGCTGAGTTTGGAGCCCGCTTCGCTGCCGGCAACCACAAAACTGGTTTTCTTCGATACGCTGCTGGAGATTTTGGCGCCGAGTGCTTCCAAGCGTGCGCCCGCTTCATCGCGGGTCATCGACGGTAGAGTGCCAGTCAGCACCACGGTTTGGCCGCGTAAAGGTCCACTGGCCGCGCTGTTGGGGTCAAACTCCGGCCAATTCAAACCGGCGCCGCGCAAATCATCGACAATCGTTCGATTGCGTGGGTCGCTGAAGAAACTCCATAAACGTTCGGCCACCACGGGGCCAATATCGGGCACCGCAATGAGCGGTTCGTTGGCGAAGGCCTTTTTTAGGTCCGTTTGTTTTAATGCAAGTGGGTCGCCAAAATACGGCGTCAATCGCAAACTGGCCTCGATAATGCGATCCAGGCTGCCAAAGTGTTTAGACAGTGCTTTCGCGGTTGATTCGCCTACATCGCGAATGCCGAGCGCATACAAAAAACGCTCCAAGGTGGTGGTTTTGCTGCGTTCCAGTTCATCGAGAATATTAATCGCCGAGCGTTCACCCATGCGTTCCAAGCTCGCCAACGTTTGCAAATTCAAACGATAGAGGTCGGCAATATTGCTGACCAAATTGGCATCCACCAATTGTTCGGCTAGTTTGTCGCCGATGCCTTCGACATTCATTACGCGGCGCGATGCGAAATGCCGAATGGCTTCCTTCAGTTGCGCGGGGCATACCAAACCGCCGGTACAACGAATCACCGCTTCACCTTCCACACGTTGCAATACAGAGCCGCATTGCGGGCAAACGGTCGGCAAAATGGGCGCAACGGCGCCTTGCGGACGGCGATCGAGCAATACGCTGGCGACTTCAGGAATCACGTCTCCCGCACGACGCACGATGACGGTGTCGCCCACGCGCAAATCTTTGCGCGCGACCTCGTCAAAATTGTGCAAGGTGGCGTTTGAAACGGTAACGCCACCTACAAACACCGGTTCCAAGCGGGCAACCGGCGTCACCGCGCCGGTGCGTCCGACTTGCAGATCAATCGCGGTCAGGCGGGTCAGCGCTTCTTCGGCTGGAAACTTGTGCGCGATGGCCCAGCGCGGCGCGCGTGACACAAAGCCTAATTCGCGCTGCCAGTCCAATCGATCCACTTTGTAGACCACGCCATCGATGTCGTAGAGCAGATTCGGCCTGGCTTTGCCAATGCGCTCAAAGTAAGCGAGGCACCCGGCAACGCCTATGGCGCGATCTGCTTCGGCGGCAACCGGCAGGCCGAACTCGCGCAGGCGCGCCAGCACGCTGGTGTGACGATCGGCCAGCGGGCCGTCGCTGACTTCACCCAGGCCATAGGCAAAAAAAGCCAGCGGGCGCGTGGCGGCGATGCGTGGGTCTTGTTGGCGCACGCTGCCGGCGGCGGCGTTGCGCGGATTGACCAGTTCTTTGTCGCCGCGCTCGCGCGCGCGTCGATTAAATTCGTGAAAGCCGGCGCGCGGCATGTAAACCTCGCCGCGGACTTCCAACACGCGTGGCCAATCGCTGCCGTTGAGGCTGAGCGGCACCGCTTTGATGGTGCGCACGCTGTGCGTGACGTCTTCACCGGTCACACCGTCGCCACGCGTAGCGGCGCGCAATAAACGACCGTCTTCAAAACGCAAACTGATCGCCAGACCGTCAAGTTTGGGCTCGACGGAAAATTCGATGTCGCTGCGACCCAATAGGTGTTCAATGCGCGTAACAAAATCGACCACATCGCTAGGACTAAAAGCGTTGCCCAGCGATAACATGGGTAGGGCGTGCTGCACCGCGGCGAACTCGCTCACCGGCGCGGCGCCTACCCGTTGGGTGGGCGAATCGGAGCTCAGCAAATGCGGATTTTGCTGCTCCAAAGCGCGCAATTCGTGAAACAACTTGTCGTATTCGGCGTCTGGAATCAGTGGTGCATCCAGCACATGGTAGCGATAGTCGTTGTCGCGCACTTGCGCGCGCAGCCACGCGATGCGTTGTGCAATCGGGTCCGGCGCGGAATTTTCGCTCATTCGTGTCAATTGCCTCGATTGTTTAGCTGCGCTCTCTCAAAAATCCCATCACCTAACTCATTCATTGGTCATTGCGAGGCATGCGCTCGTCCTTGCGAGGTCTTCGGCGCGACAGCGGCAACGGCCGTGGCAACCCAGGGACGATGGCGGCTGGGGCGAACGACCCTGGATTGCCGCGGTCGCCAAGGCTCCCTCGCAAAGTCGAGCCGGGTGGGGTTGATTCGCGTACATTGTCGGGCTGAAAAAGGACGCTCGCGATGACGAAATTCAAACTTGCTTAGAGGTTCCCTAAGCCGGACGAGCCGGAACCAAACACACAAAAGCCTTCGCATGATTTGTCAAGACTGAACTGGTTAGTGACTAAATTAAGTTCCGTTTACCAGCCCGGCTTGATCTGCAATTGCTCGCGCTTGCGATCGTAGGCGCGCAACTCATCACGCAGCGCCGCAATGCGTTGCCGGCCGAGCGGCGTGCGTTGGTCGTCCAGCAGTTGGGCGCCGAGCAGATCGGAAAAGCGTTGTGCGGCGGGCAGCATGGTGTCCCAGGCATCCAGTGCCGATAAGGGCCCCGGCAAGGTGAGAAACACCACTACGCCGGGGGTACTGAATTGATCGATTTGACCGAGGTCAAACACGCCCGGCCGCACCATATTGGCCATGCTAAAGATCGGGCCTAAATCGGGTTTGCTATCCACCATGCGATGGAAAATGCCGAGATCACCATGCACCAAACCGGCTTTTTCAGCGGCGACCAGCATATCGGGGCCGTGCAAGGTGTAACCGTCGTGGGCGACCACATAAAGGCTGATGATACGGTCGTGTTGTTTGGGTTCGCGTTGTCCAAGACGCGGCTCATGCATTCCCTGATCCGGCGTTTCGCTCAGGCCATCGATTTGTATGGTGGGCAATTCATCGATCGCACCATCGTGATGCCAAGGTTCGTCCGCCGAGGTAAACGGGCGGCTTTGATTGTCCGCACCCAGCACCGGTTCGCGGCGCCCCTCGACTCGCGCTGCAGCGCTTGCGCGGCGCGCGGGACCGCCGTACCAATAGATAACGGCCAGTACCACGGCGCCAAGGATCAACAGGGCTATGCGCAACTCGGTGGCGGTCATAAAGGTGGTCTAGGCAATATCAGCGTGCAGCATACCCAAGGGAACCTCTAGAAACCTACCGCGCGGTCCGATTGTAAGCGTTACGCGGTGCTAGCAGCCTGTCGGGCTTTCCTTGCGAGTGCGCCGGTCCTTTTGGCGATCGTTTTCTACTCTCTGTCGGATTGTTTTTGAAGGCTACCGCTCCACTTTCGAGTCTGTGCCAGGCCATCAGGCCATCAGGCCGTCCGGCGGGCTGCGCGTCTGCACGGCGTCTGCGCATGGAAGAGCCATGGCTGCGCGCCGCGCCTTGCGGCCATCCGCTTAAGCCTCACAACGCATCTCACGCGCAAAGCCCGACCGGCTGCTCGCTCCCCGCCCCCGACAACAATTTGCCCGCGTGGGTGCGCAAAATGCGTTGTTTTGTTGGCGCTTAAGAAATAGTTTCAGTCAATGCGGGGACAGTGCACTTGCGCTACGGCTATGATGAAGCTTGCTCGGAAATTTGGCGACGCGCTTGTCTTTTCTCGATCGACTAAAACACGAAGCGGATCAGCAAAAAGCGCAGGCTGAGGCCGCTGCGCGGGATCGTGACGCGCGCGAAAGCCGCTACTTGGGCGAAATTGAGCCGCGCATGAAGACGCTGACCACTTATCTGGAGGGTTTGGTTGCCACTTTGTTAGAAGTGAAGCCGACGCTGCACATAATTTTGCCGGTTGCGGGTTACGGTGATCTAGGCGTGGAACCCCATTGGGATTACCAAATTGCTCACGAACGCCGTCATCGCAGTTTCCTTATATCAATGAGTTGGACACTGCGCGTCGACCCAGAACGCACGCCTTTGGTACGCGCCGACGGCCCGGCTAAAGTCAAAACGCTGACCAGTTTGTTCCGCCAGCATCATCTAGGCGGCATTAAAGAAGAGAAACGCACAGCACTGGGCGAAGTGTTGAGCGCCAGTTTTCATGCGCGCGGATTCATCAAAGCGCGGATGCAGGCGCAGATTAGTGCCGAAGATCCGATTCTGAAGTTGCTGTTTGAGAATGCCAGTTGGTTAGGCAGCAGCCGCCGGCAAATGGGCTGGGATCAGATCAATGAGCGGCTCTTCGACCGCATCGCCCGCTTTATTGTGCGTGAGGACGATTCTCTGTTCGCCGAAGAGTTGTCTGAGGAATTGCTCCAACGTTTGCGCCCCGATTCGCCAGCAGCGGCGCCCAGCAAATTACCGGGAGCGCTACTGGCCGAGGCGCGTGGATACACGCCGGCCGTTCCTGTGGCGCCCACCATCGCGCCGCTGACCCAGTTCGCAGCTACGGCCGAGCGTGTGCAGGAAGCCAGTCCGCAGGCGCAAGCGCCGCTGCTGCAGACCCAGCAGGACCCCGCGCCGGTGGTGGAGCCCGAAATCGACTTCACGCCCAGTATGATCGCCGCGCCGCCGCCGCCCGATGCCGGGGAGCCGATTGCCTTCGACGAGAGCAAGTTGGACGCCGGTGCCTTCATGACACGCATGAATCTTACGCTCGCACGTTTTCGTATTGACGAAGATCAGGACAAGTCGTAGGCCGGCGCGTTAAGTGCTGACAGTTTTATGCAAGAGTGCAAATGCCATATCCAACCGCTTAGCTATCTCGACTAGCAGCCTAGCGGACTTTCAGCGTGAGATGCGCAACCCAAAGGGCCGCAAGGCTTTTGGCTCACTGGGGAGCAAAAAAGTCAATAGAATCCATTCAAATTCCCGAAACATTCAGCGTCGCGCTGCGCCAAGAGCGCTTCCGGCGCACTCGCGATGAAAGTCCGACAGGCTGCTAGGCCATGCAGTTCACATTATGTTTCCAGGCCTCTTCTGCGGCCTTCACGCAGGCGCTAATCTACCCGGCCTATTGCGCATGACTCCAAGGAGGTGGCTGGTGACCAAAATTAGGTTCAATTGGATTCCGCTCGCGCTGATCGCGGTGCTGACCACGTCAGTCGCGACAGCCGACACATTGCTAGTCGAACGCATGCAGCGGGCGCAAGAGCAGGCGGTGCCACGCAAGGGCGCGACCATGGTCGAGGTGGAATCCCAATATGGCGCGCCGCAGCAAAAGCGCGACGCGGTAGGCCAGCCGCCGATTTCCCGTTGGGTCTATCCGGCCTTTACGGTGTACTTCGAGCGCGACTACGTCATCAATGCGGTGGTCAATAAGGCCAGCCCGACTGAGCAGGGCCCCAAGCCCGCACTCGCAGGGCACCCACAAGAATGACGGGCTCGCCCCGCTGGCCGGCCGAGTGGGAAGCACAGGCCGGGATTTTGCTGGCGTGGCCGCATCAAGACACCGATTGGGCTGCCAACCTTCACGCGGCCGAAGGCAGTTATCGCGAGTTGGTGCATAGTATTCTCGGTTTCGAGGATGTCTATCTGATTGTGCCCAATGCGCAGATCCGCGCGCGTGCTGAGCAGTTATTGGGTACGGGTGTGCGCTTGCTGCCGGGTCAGTTGCACTGGATTGAATTAGCGTACAACGACACTTGGTTGCGCGATTCAGGGCCGATTACGCTGCTGGATGGCCGCAAGCCACGCTGGTTAGATTTTCGCTTCACTGGCTGGGGTGATAAATTCGAAGCCAGCTTGGATGACGCCATTCCGGCTGGTTTGAATGCGCATCCGCTGTTCTCGCACTTGCCGCGGCAACGCGTTGATTTCGCGTTGGAAGGTGGCGCTGTGGAAACCGATGGTGGGGGCACGCTGCTAGCGACATGGACCTGTCTGGCGCGCCGCCATCCGGGCAAATCGCGTGCGCAGGTGGAGCAAATCCTCGCACAAACGCTAGCTCTGGATCGATTCTTGTGGTTAGAGAATGGCGAGCTGGAGGGTGACGATACCGATGCCCACATCGACACCTTGGCGCGTTTTGCGGCACCCGATCGCATTGTCCATCAGGCTTGTGAATCGCCGTCCGATCCCCATTTTCCTGCATTAGCAGCGATGGCCGAGGAATTGGCGGCGCTGCAGACCCGTCAGCGGCGGCCGTTTGAACTTTATCCATTGCCATTTGCGCCGCCCATTTACGCGGCAGATGGCCGTCGATTAGCGGCCTCGTATGCGAATTTTCTCATTATCAACGGTGCGATCCTGATGCCCGGTTATGATGTCGATACCGATTTGGAGGCCTCCGAGGTGCTGCAGGAAGCCTTTCCGGATCGTGATGTGGTTATCGTGCCATGCCGAGCGCTGATTGAGCAGAACGGCAGTTTGCATTGCATAACCATGCAACTTCCAGAAGGAGTCGTCGCTTGAGTGGTGGTCGTCAGCCGCAGCTGAAAGTAGCGCTGCTTCAGGATCGTGATTTAGGCAGTGTAGACGCCAATTTGCGACGTATCGAAGCGCGCGTGGCACAAGCCGCGCAGGCCGGCGCGCGTTTGGTTCTGCTGCAAGAACTGCATAACGGCGCTTATTTCTGTCAGCAACAAGAGGTGTGCGAATTCGACCGCGCCGAGCCCATTCCCGGCCCCAGCACGCAGCGGCTAGGCGCGCTGGCCGCTGCGCACAATATGGTCATCGTTGCTTCATTGTTTGAACGGCGCGCCGCCGGTCTCTATCACAATACTGCGGTGGTTTTGGATAGCGATGGTCAAATCGCCGGTCGCTATCGGAAGATGCATATTCCGGACGATCCAGGATTCATGGAAAAGTTTTACTTCACGCCGGGTGATTTAGGCTTTGAACCGATCGACACCGCCGTTGGGCGTTTGGGCGTGCTGGTCTGCTGGGATCAGTGGTATCCGGAAGCTGCACGGCTGATGGCGCTGGCCGGCGCCGACTTATTGCTCTATCCGACCGCGATCGGCTGGGATCCAAACGACGACGCGGCCGAAAAACGCCGCCAGAACGACGCTTGGGTGATTAGCCAACGCGCGCACGCGGTGGCTAACGGCGTGCCGGTACTCAGCTGCAATCGGGTAGGCTTCGAGCCTAGCCCCAGCGGCGCTGGCATTCAGTTTTGGGGTACGAGTTTCGTGGTTGGCCCGCAGGGTGAGTTTCTGGCGCGCGCGGGCGATAGCGAAGATGAATTGCTGCTCGCCGATGTCGATTTGGCCCGCAGCGAGAACGTGCGGCGGATTTGGCCGTTTTTACGTGATCGCCGCATCGATGCTTATGGCGATCTGACACGCCGGTTCCGCTCACCGTAGGACATGCTGTGACCACAGATAGCGACAACAACAGCGCCGGCGCGACGCCGTATGCGGCGTTTGACGGCCAGCCCCTGATTGAAGCCCGCGTGGGCGATATCGAATACACCTTGCTGGGAACCGCACATGTATCGAAAGCCAGTGTCGATGCGGTGCGCCATCTCATTGATACGCGCTCCTTCGATTTGATTACCGTCGAACTCGACGAACACCGCCACCATTCGCTGCTGCGTCCAGACGACTGGCGCAGTATCGATCTGTTCAAGATCGTCAAAGATGGCAAAGCGGGCATGCTGGCAGCCAATCTCGCCTTGGGTGCCTATCAACGGCGTTTGGCCGAGCAGTTTGGCGTGGAGCCGGGTGCCGAGCTGAAAGCCGCTTGTTTGGCTGCGCAAGAGCGCGGCCTGCCGGTGGAATTGATTGATCGAGACGTCGGCGTGACGCTCAAGCGCGCTTACGCAGCGGTTGGATTTTTCGACAAGATGAGCATCGTCGCTGGTTTGGTTGCTAGCGCGATCAGTAGCGATGAGATCACCGAGCAGGACATCGAAAAGCTCAAAGAGGGCGATATTCTCACCAACACCTTTGATGAGTTCGCGCGGCAAAGCAAGCCTTTGCACCACGCCTTAATTGTCGAACGCGACCGCTACATGGCGGCGCGTTTGCGCGAGGTTAGCAAACCAGGGCAGCGCGTCTTGGCGGTGGTCGGCGCTGGCCATTTGGCGGGTTTAGCACGTGCGTTGGAAGGCCGCGACGCCGGTGATACCGAATCGCTGGACGTACTCAAGGCCTTGCCAGAACCGAGTATTTGGCCCAAGTTATTTGGCTATCTGGTCATCGCGCTGCTGATCGGTGGCTTTATCTGGGCCTTCAATCAGGGTGTTGATGTAGGACGTGATCTGCTGTCCTTCTACGTATTGGCAACCGGCGGCTTTGCGGCTTTTGGCGCCTTGGTTGCGGGTGGTCATCCGTTGAGCATCGTCGCGGCGTTTTTGTCAGCGCCGTTGACCGTACTGCATCCGGCGCTGGCCGCAGGCATGTTCAGCGCAGGTGCCGAAATTTGGATTCGTAAACCGCGGGTCGCCGATTTTGAGGCGCTGCGTGATGACCTGAAACAATGGCGCGGTTGGTGGAAAAACCGCGTGGCGCGTACGCTGTTGGTATTCTTTCTGACCAATGCATTCACCAGCATTGGTGTGTATCTAACCGGTATTGAGTTCTATCGTAGGTTGAGCTGATGAGCATTTTTTCCTGGTTTTCCCGCCCAGCGTGGCACACGCGTGATGCCCTCAAACGTGCCGACGCGGTCGCGCGTGGGCGCGAATCGGCCCTACTGGCCGAATTGCCGCACATTGTTCGTAATGATCCTGATACCGGCGTGCGGCGCGCCGCATTGGAGCGTATCGACGATCTGACGCTGGTCGCCGATCGGATGAAAAACGACGACGATTCGAGCATTCGTGAACGCGCACGCACTCGACTGGTCGACCTGTTGGTTGGCAAAGCGCCGTTAGCCGAACGTCGCCGCGCCTTGGGTCTAGTTGAAGACCAATTTGCGCTGGAGCAGATTGCCAGACGCGCCAGCGAAGTCGACATGCGTCGCGTTGCGCTGGAGCGTTGCAAGCGCTCTGGATTCATTTCTGAGCGCGCTTTGGACGATAGTGATGGCGATTTGCGCATCGAACTATTGGCGCGAATCGATCATTTGCCGACGCTGGAACGCATTGCGCAACACGCCCGCACGCGCGACAAGCGCTTGTACCGGGCGATTCGCGAGCGCCTGGATGCGGGCAAACTGGCGGCGGGCGAGGGCAATGCGCTGCTCGCGCGCGCCGAGGCCCTGTGCGTGCAAATTGAGCAACAACTGCGCAGCCCCGGAGCGGGTGCGGCAACGCAATTGGCGACCGTTGAGGCGGAATGGACTAGCCTGCGAGCGCGCATTGACGATCGCTTGGATCGGCGCTTTGACGGTGCGGTGCAAACTTTGCATGCCGCGTTGGGGGCGATCTCTCGCATCGGCGAAGAACCAGCGCCCGAGCCTGAAGTGCAGCCAGAGGTGGTTACCGAGCCGGTCGAGCTAGTCGAAGAGGAACCGGCGGCGCCGCTGTCAGTTGAGCCAGATCCGCAGCTGATCGAGTTGCTAGCCCAGGCGCAACAGTTTGACGATTCGGCCACTGATTTTTTGCGCGCGGAATTGGAGCGCGGTTGGCAGCTTGCGTTCGCACAAATTCAGCCCCGAAATGCGCCAGACCGCGCATTGGCCAGCGATTTCCAGGCGCAAATTCAACGTTTACGAGCGGCCGCGCAAGCCCGAGCCGAGGAACGCACCAAGCTGATCGACGCCGCCAAGGGCGAGGCAGAGCTAGCGATTGCCAAGGTTGAAGCTGCCATAGAAGCAGGGCAGCTCAGTGCCGCCCGTGCCGCGCGCGCCACTGCCCGCGCTGTTGTTGAGGCGGCGCCCGCCGATTTGGCGCGCGGCTTGAGCCGCAAGCTATCCAGCATGGATTCGGGGATCGAAAAGCTAGCGCAATGGCAACGCTGGTCAGACAATAAAGTCCGCGCGCGTTTGTGCGAAGAGGTTGAGGCGCTGATCGGCAGCGGCATGCATCCGGATGGTTTGGCCAACAAACTGGTCGAGCTGAAAGCAGCGTGGAAACGCATTGACGACAGCGAAATTGATCCGGCAGCGCCCGCGGTTGAATCTGGCTTTACCAAGCGCTTTCGATTCCTGTGCCACAAGGCCCTGGAGCCGGCGCGCGGTTATTTCGAGAAGCGCAAAGAAGTGCGCGGCAAACGCGGTGAAGAAATAGGCGCGTTCATTGAGCGGGCGCGCGCCGAGCTGGAAGCGCCGGGCGCCGAAAATGCCGCGATCATTTTGCTGAAGCGCGAAGCCGGTGATCGCCTGCGGCGTGTCGATGAACTTGATCCTAGGCAACGCGGCGAGATGGTCAAACAGCTGAAAGCGCTGATTGATGCCGGCAGCGCGCTGATCGATGCCCGTTTTGCCGCGGTGACCGATGAAAAACAAAAGCTGATCGCGCAACTGCGTCGCCAATTGACGCATGCTGAACCCGCCGCGGCGCTCGATTTGGCCAAAGCCGCGCAAAAACGCTGGCCGTCTTTGGGTAAGGGTTCGCAGAAAACCGATCAAGCCTTGTGGGTAGAATTGCGCAGCGTCATCGATCCTTTGTTCGAACAACGCAAAGAAGCGCAAAAAGCCGCCGACGCCGAACGTGACGCCGGGCGCGCAGCAGCGCAGAGTTTGATCGACGAATTGCGCGGATTGCCGAGCAGTAGCTTGGATGCCACGCATTTAGACGCCGAAATTGAACGCATCGAAGCCGTGTGGCGCGCCGATGAGAGTCGACCGGCCGATTTTGAACGCAGTCTGGACGATGCAATCAGCAAGGCGCGCGCGGCATCGGCCGACCGGCGGCGCGGCGAGTTGGATACTCGTGGTCAACGCGTCAACAGTCTCGCAATCGAATTGGATGGCTTGGAAGCGACATTGTTGCAGGGCGGCGATATCAACGCGGCGATCGATGCATTGAGCGTCGAAGTCAAATCCTTCGACAATGAGGTGGCAGCTGCGTTTGCCAAACGCATCGCACAATTGCAAGCGCACCCGCCTGGCGAGGCCGCGCAGGGTGATTTGGCGCAAGCCGAACGATTGACGCTGGAGTATGAGTTTCTGGCCGGCGTCGAATCACCGCCATCCGAACAAGCGGCGCGCCTCAATATGCAAGTCGAGAAACTTGCGGCGCGTATGTCCACCGGGCAATCACGCACCGCGCACGAAGAACGCGCCGCGCTGAATTTGCGCTGGTGGGCGATCGGTCCGCTCAGCGTGGCTGACCGTGAACGCTTGAACGAGCGTCGTGCTCGCGCGCTGGGTGCCAAGGGCTGAGAAAGCTAGGCTGGCATGCTTATGCGTCCGGACTTGGTCCGGACGCATTTGAACCTAGTAGCCTGTCGGGCTGCTAGTCACTAACCAGTTCAGTCTTGACAAATCATGCGAAGACTTTTGTGTGTTTGGTTGCGGCTCGTCCGGCTTAGGTTGTTGAATATGAAAGGTGCGCTGTGGATCTGTTTTTTTTCAGCAATCAACCCAAAGTAAACGCGTCGGCATCCAGCCATGCTGGGAAACGTTCGCGGTGCGAATGCAGGCGTTCTACCGATAAAACTGCGGTGACCACGCCGGGTTCGCTGCCGAGTTCAACCATCGGTTCACCGAGAAAATCCAAAGCCACGCTGTCACCGGCGTAATGCAATTGATTGCCATCGGTGCCCACTCGATTAACACCCACGCAATAAGCTAAATTTTCGATGGCGCGTGCGCGTAACAAGGTGCGCCAAGCGTGGCGGCGTGCGCTCGGCCAATTGGCGACGAACAACAGCAGATCGTAGTCCAGACGCTGATGTTCCGCATCGAAACGATTGCGCAGGTAAACCGGAAAGCGCAGGTCGTAACAGACTTGTGGAAAAATACGCCAACCACCCAGTTCAACGATTAAGCGTTTCTCGCCACCGGCGTAACGTTCATGCTCACGGGCCATGCGGAATAAATGACGTTTGTCGTAATGCTCGATGCCACCATCCGGCCGCGCCCAGATCAAACGGTTATACACACCTTGATCTGTGCGAATCGGCAAACTGCCGGTGATCACCGCGCCAACTTCACGCGCCAGATCGGACATCCAGCGCACGCTAAGGCCATCCATGCTTTCCGCAGAAGCAATGGCGTCATTGGAAAATCCAGATAAAAAAGTTTCCGGCACTACAATCAAATCGGCGCGCCCCGCCAAAGCGAGGATCTGCGTTCCATAAAGCTCGCGATTGGCGCGCCCGTCCAGCCACACGGTAGCGGCTTGCACCAGCGCAACGGTCAAATCGCGCATAAACGCTCCGCGGCGGCGTCCAAGGTTGCATTGTTTTTTGCGAAACAAAAACGAATGAGGTTTTGTCCAAATGGCGGCGTTTCGTAAAATGCCGAGACCGGAATTGCGGCGACACCATGCTCAGTAATCAAACGTCGACAAAAACTGAGGTCGTCTTCGTTACTGATCGCCGAAAAATCGGCCAATTGGAAATACGCGCCTTCCACTGGCAATAATTTCAAACGTGAAGTAATCAAGGCGTGCTGGAAATAATCACGTTTGACCTGATAAAACTGCGGGAGATCATGATAATGCTGCGGGTCGGCGAGCAGATAATCCGCCAGCGCCCATTGCGCCGCAGTGAAAGTGCAGAAAGTCAGATACTGATGCACTTTGCGAAATTCTGCCGACAAGGTCGCCGGCGCGATGCAATAACCCACCTTCCAGCCAGTGATGTGATAGGTTTTCCCGAAACTAGAAATGACAAAACTGCGTTCTGCCAGTTCAGCATGAGCAAGCACGCTTTCATGTCGACGGCCATCAAAAATAATGTGCTCATAAACTTCATCCGATAGCAGCAAAATGTCCGTATCGCGCAGCATGTCGGCCAAGGTATCTAGGTCGGTGCGGGTCAGCGTTGCGCCAGTCGGATTATGCGGTGAGTTAATCATCAGCATGCGCGTGCGCGGGCTGATCGCATCGCGTACCGCTTGCCAGTCGATACTAAAACTGGGCGCGCGCAGTGGCACATGGATGGCGCGGCCGCCGGCGAGTTCGATAGCCGGGTCATAACTGTCATAGCAAGGATCCATCACGATCACTTCGTCGCCGGCCCGCACCACCGCATGAATCGCGGCAAACAAGGCTTCGGTGGCGCCACTGGTGACCGTGATCTCGGTATCGGCGTTGACTTGGCGACCATACAAAGCCGCAGTCTTGGCCGCGATCGCCTCGCGCAATGGGGCGATGCCGCTCATCGGCGCATACTGATTTTTGCCCTCGCGGGTATGCCGAAACAAGGCCTCGTGCAGCGCCGCAGGCCCTTCAAAATCGGGGAAACCTTGCCCCAAATTGACCGCCCGGTGCTGCATGGCCAATTGGGAAATCACCGTGAAAATGGTGGTACCGACCTTCGGCAACTTGGTCTGTAAACGCATCGAGAGTGAAACCTGCAACCCAGATGCAAGACATGCTAGCAGCCTGTTGCACTTTCCTCGTGAGCGACTCGCTTGCGGGGATACGCTGCGCGCCCAGTGAACTCATCTTGTAAGTTATCGATTCCACCCATAAACGCCGGTTTCCTTGCTACGGACTGGAACACTGCTTGACGCGCATGTCTAGTCCGCACAGCATTCTGCGTCCACCACAGCAAAAGTAATTATGTCCGTCGACCCAGTAATTGAGCTGCGTGAGCTGAATGACGCCGAGTACGCGTTGGTGCCGGCTTTGTTCGAACTCTTGGAGCCTGGCCTAAGCAGCGTTTTGATCGTCGAACGGGTTTTATTGATGCGTGCGCAAGGTTGGCGCTGCCTGGGCGCGTTTTGTAACCAGGAACTGATTGCGATGGCGGGTTATTCCACCCGGATCCACTTGTTTTCCGGCCCGGTGATGTACGTCGAAAACCTCATTGTGCTGCCCAGCTGGCGCGCCCATCAACTCGGCAAGCGATTGATGCACTGGATTGAGCAGCGCGCGCGCGAATCGGGCTGTCAGAAAGTGACGCTCGACGCCTACTTGAGCAACCCAACGGCTCGGGCCTTCTACGAGCGACTGGGCTACGACCCACGCGGTGTGCACTTCGTGCTTGAAATAGCGTAAACATTTACGCGTACACTCGATCGGATGCAAGAAGAATACGAAAATCAATTGCGTGAGGCGGGTCTGCGACGCGGACGCTTGCGGCGTTTGTTGCGCAAGCTGCCGCAGCGCGCCAATTTGCACCGCTACCCGGTCATCAAGTGGTTTGCCGAACATGCGCGTACGCGGCCCTATTTGTGGTCGTTCAAACGTGCGCAAGTGATGCCCGCGCTTTACGTGGGTTCGGTTGTTTCCTTATTGCCCTTTTATGGCATTCAGCTGTTTGTCGCGTTTGCCGCAGCGCTGCTGTTTCGGGCCAATCTGACGATCATGGTGGCACTGCAATTCATCACCAACCCGCTCACCATTGTGCCCATTTATGCTTTCACCGCATGGGTGGGCGTGCAGCTCATGCAGTTTGCAGGTTTAGGCACAGAGCTATCCAAGGCGCTTTATTACGCGCATGCACTGAGTATTGGTGGGATCGTCGTCGGCTTGGCTTTTGCGTTAACTGCAGACTTGGCATGGCGATTTTTGGCTTGGGAAACCCGGCGATTCAATGAACGATTGCGCAAATTGCGCGCGCAAGCCAAGCGTGACGATTCGCATTAGCAGCTCAAGGTATCGGTCATGTGGTACCAACCCGGCGCTTGTTTGGACAGCCACACTGCGCTGCGCACCGATCCGCTGGCGAAAATCGCCCGGGAGTTGGCGCGATGGGTGAGTTCCAAGCGCTCGCCATTGGATGCGAACAGAACGGTGTGTTCGCCGATGACATCCGCCGCCCGCATCACCGCAAATCCGATCTCGGCGGGTGCGCGTGGTTCGCCGTGGGCTTCTCGGGTGAATCGCGCCACTTGGTCGAAGTCCTGATCCCGCGCCTGGGCGATGGCGCGCCCTAAGGCCAAGGCCGTGCCGGACGGCGCGTCGCGTTTATTGCGATGGTGCACTTCCAGAATTTCGGCTTCAAATTCAGGGCCCAGTTGCGCTGCGGACAGCGCGGCCATGTGCTGCAAAAGGGCCACGCCCAGGCTGAAATTGGCGCTCCACAACACCGGGATATGGTGCGATGCCGCGTGCAACTCAGCCATGCGCTCGGCGCTCAGACCGGTGGTGCCAGTGACCAGCGCGATGCGCCGTTGCAGCGCAATCGACAGCGGCGTCTGGATCGCATTGGGTGTGGAAAAATCAATGATCGCGTCAACTTCGACGTCCGGATCAAGCGCCGCTACAAAGTCCAACTCGGGTGCGCTGCTGCCAAGGGCCAGCGATAGCGGCTCGCCTACCCACGTCGACGCGGCGCGCACCAGCGCGGCAACGATCTGGCAATCGTTGCGGGCGCGCGCGGCGCGCAGCACTTCGATACCCATCCGGCCAGCGGCGCCGTGCAAGGCAATTCGTACCGGAGCGGGTTGCGGGTGCATGGTTTGATCCTCAAGTGCGGGTCGCGGGGAACAGACTAGCAGCCTGTCGGACTTTCATCGCGAGTGCGCCGGAAGCACTTTTGGCGCAGAGCGGTGACGAATATTCCGGTGGTTTTGTTGCATTTTTCGTCTTTCTGCTCCGCAGTGCGCCAAAAGCGCTTCCGGCCCTTCGGGTTGAGCGGCAGAACGGCGTCTGCGGCGTTGCGACCCCAACGGAAGAGCCATTGGCTGCGCGCCGCGCCGCGCCTTGCATCCGTTGCGCCACACAACGCATCTCACGCGCAAAGTCCGACAGGCTGCTAGCGCAGAACTTTCCTGCCCGGCTGCGGTCGAAGCCGCGTCTTCTTTTACGCGATATCCAGCATGGAAGCTTCAATTGAGAACGGCGATCCCGAATTGAGTGCCGACACCAGCGGTTTGCATGGCCGTTTTCGCGAGCTACGCGAGGCGTTGACCGTGCAGGTGATTGGACAAGCTGCGCTGGTCGAAAGTTTGCTGATAGCTTTGCTTGCCGATGGGCATTTATTGGTCGAAGGCGCGCCGGGTTTGGCGAAAACCACCGCGGTAAAAGCGCTGGCGACCCGCATCGAGGCGAATTTTCAGCGCGTGCAGTTCACGCCGGATTTGTTGCCATCGGATTTGACCGGTACCGATATCTGGCGCCAGCAAGATGGACGATTTGAGTTTCAGCCCGGGCCTTTGTTTCACAATCTGCTGCTCGCAGATGAAATCAATCGGGCGCCGGCCAAGGTGCAGTCGGCGCTACTGGAGGCGATGGGTGAGCGACAAATCACCGTGGGTGGCAAGACCTATGCGCTGCCGCCGTTGTTTTTGGTGATGGCGACGCAAAATCCGATCGAACAAGAGGGCACTTACCCGTTGCCGGAGGCGCAACTTGATCGCTTCTTGTTGCATGTGCGGGTGGGTTACCCGGAAGCCGGCGCCGAGGCAGAAATTCTGCGCCTAGTGCGCGATCAGGCGCGCAACGCGCTGCGCCATCAATCGGCGCCGTCACTGAAGCTCTCGCAAGCGGATATTTTCGCCGCCCGCGAAGCGGTGCTGGATCTGCATTTTGCGCCGGCGCTGGAACGCTATTTGATCGAATTGGTGCTGGCCTCGCGCGACGCCCGCGTCTACGACCCCGCGCTGGCCCGGCGCATCGCCTGGGGCGCCAGTCCGCGTGGTTCGATCGCCTTGGAGCGCTGCGCACGCGCACGCGCTTGGCTGGCCGGTCGCGATTTCGTGACCCCGGAAGACGTGCACGCGGTCGCGCCGGATGTCTTGCGCCACCGCGTTTTGCCCAGTTACGAGGCCACCGCCGAAGGCTGGGACGGCGGACGTTTGGTCAACGAACTGTTGCAGCGCGTGCCTTTGCCCTAAGAACAATGACCAGCCCCGACCCCAACTACGGCATTCGCCCCTCGCTGGCTGAGTTGATCGCGCTGCGCGCGCGCGTGGTGGCGTGGCCGCCGCCGCAGCGGGCGCATGGCAGTGCCAGTGGTCTGGCGACCTCGCCGGCGCGCGGGCGTGGCATGGACTACGCCGAATCGCGCTTGTATGCACAGGGCGACGACGCGCGGCATATCGACTGGCGGGTGACAGCGCGCACCGGTGTTGCGCATACCAAGGTGTTTCACGCAGAACGCGATCGCGTGACTTGGCTGATCGCTGATACTTCGCCGTATTTATTCTTTGGCACGCGCCGCTGTTTCAAATCGGTGCTGGCGGCGCAAGTGGGTGCACTCAGCGCGTGGGCGGCGCAACGCAGCGGTGATCGCATCAGTGCCTTGCGTGGCAGTCAGTCGGAGGCGCCTTTGCCACCCGCAGGTGGCTCGCGCGGCGCGTTGCGGGCCTTGGACGCGCTCAATCGCTGGTATCAAGCGCCATTGTTAGATGATTTGGGGCTGGATGTGGCACTGCAGGCCGCCGGTCGCGTGTGTAAACCGGGCTCGCGATTGGTGGTGCTGCTTGATCCGCGTAGCATTGATAACCTCAGCGACGCGCGTCTGACCGCTTTATCCGCACACCATGATGCGCTCGCGGTATTGCTGGTTGATCCACTGGAACTAGCGCCGCCACGCGCTCAACTGGCCTTTGCTGGGCCCGCGTCGCGGATCGAACTTGATCTGAGCGATCCGCAGCTGCGACTAGCGTGGATGCATGCCTTTGCCGAACGTTTCGATGCAGCCTGCATGCGTTTGCGGCGCCTCGGTTGGCGCGCCTTGGCGATGCGCACCGATGAACCCGCCGATCAGGTATTGACCGCGTTATTGCCCTATCGACGCGAAGCCGCCTGAACTTATGAATCCCGAACTGCAGCTGCGCGACATTCATCTGCCGCCTGAGCCATCGTGGTGGCCGCCGGCGCCCGGTTGGTGGTTGTTGGCGCTGCTGATCGCGCTCTTTCTGTATTTCGCCGGGCGCTATCTGCTGCGCAGTTGGCGACGCCGGCAGCGCCGGCGCGCCTTGAATGCCGAGTTTGATGCGCTGCTCGGTGTGGCCGATGCGCAAGCGCGACTGGCGGGAATTTCACAGCTTTTACGGCGCGCCGCGCGCCTGCACGAGCCGGCATCGGCGATGTTGTCTGGTGATGCGTGGTTATCCTTCTTGGATCAAGCCATGGGCGATAGCGCTGGCACATTTAGCCAGGGCGCGGGACGCGCTTTGTTGGACGGACCTTACCGGCGCGATCCAGATATCGCCAGCATGCAAGCGCTGATTGCACCGGCGCGCCTTTGTTACCTGAACCTCGCTGAACCGTCGACCAGACGCAGCGCGCGGCGCGCCCTAGCCACGCCAGTGCGAGAACCCGGCTGATGCTGAGCGAAATCTTCGACTGGCAGTTCGCCTGGCCTTGGCTGTTGGGCGCACTGCCGCTGCCTTGGCTGGTCGCGCGTTTTTGGCCACCCGCCCCATCTGCGTTAAATACCGCGTTGAAAACGCCGTTTGCGAGCGATCTGCAGACTTTGAGTAGCGCTGGCCAGTTGCGCCGACGGGTGCGCTGGCGTTGGTCCGCTTTGCTGTTTTGGCTTTTGTTGTGCGTTGCCGCGGCCCGGCCACAATTGCTGGGCGAAGCGCAACAACCGCCGCAAACGGGTCGCGATTTGCTGCTGGCGGTGGATCTGTCGGGCAGCATGGGCGCGCAGGATATGCGTCTGGGCGGTCGCATGGTGGATCGGCTGACCGCGGTTAAAGCGGTGCTCGGTGATTTTTTGGAGCGCCGCGCGGGTGATCGGGTGGGTTTGTTGTTGTTCGGCGAGCGCGCTTACGCGGTCACGCCGTTAACCTTAGATCGCAATAGCGTGCGTCAACAGTTATTCGACAGTGTGATCGGAATGGCGGGTCGCGAAACCGCCATTGGCGATGCGATTGCGTTAGCGGTTAAAAGGCTGGCCGATCCTGAAGAAAAAGCCTCGGCTAGTGATACCGTCGAAGGCCAGCGCGTGGTGATTTTGCTGACCGATGGCGTGAATACCGCTGGCAGTATTGGCCCCGAGCGCGCGGCGCAATTGGCGGAGTCCTCCAAGGTGCGTGTGCATACCATTGGTTTTGGCGGCGAAGGCGAATCCAATTTCTTCGGTCTGCGTATGCAACAGCCGGCGCAGATTGACGAGGCGACGTTAAAAAAGGTCTCCGAACGCACCGGTGGTCGTTATTTCCGTGCGCGAGATACGCAGGAACTGGCCGGCATTTACGCCGAGTTGGATCGCATTGAGCCGACCGCCAAGCTTGGCGAAGTGGTGCAGCCACGTATAGAACGTTACCGCCTGCCGTTGGGATTGGCGCTGCTGGTCGCCGCGCTGGGCATGCTGCTGACGCTGCTGCGGCGGGAGCAAAGCGCATGAATATCGCTGACTTGGTTTTCCTGCGGCCCTATTGGTTGCTGCTGTTATTGCTGCTGCCGGTGCTGTGGTGGCTGCAGCGCCGCCAGCGCGCTGCCATCAGTGTTTGGCAACAATCGGTCGATAAACACCTTTTGGCGCATCTATTGCAGCATTCGCCGGTGCGTGGCGCCGGTTCCGCCACGCGTTTGGGTCTGCTAGTGGCCACTTTGGCGATCGTGGCGATGGCGGGGCCGTCGTGGCGGCAACAAAGCACGCCTTTGTGGCAATTGGAATCGCCGTTGGTGATTGCGCTGGACTTGTCGTCGGCGATGCGCGCTGCCGATTTACCACCGTCCCGATTGATCCAGGCGCGCGCCAAGTTGCTGCGCCTGTTGGAACAGCGCCAAGGCGGTCAGGTCGGCCTGTTGGTGTACGCAGGTGACGCGTTCAGCGTGGCGCCGATCACCCGCGATGCGCGTACCGTGAGCGCGCTGGTCGATAGCTTGGATCCTGCCTTGATGCCGGTCGACGGGCAAAATAGTCAACGTGCCATCCGACTGGCACTGAAAATGCTGCGCGACGGTGGTGCTACGCGCGGCGAAATTTTATTGCTGAGTGACCGCGCTGAACCCTTGGCGATCAGCGCCGCGGCGGGCGCCAAAGCGGCCGGTTTCAGCGTGTCGGTGATCGGCGTTGGCACGCAAGCGGGTGCACCATTGACCGGCGCCAACGGATTCATCACTGGAGCGGATGGCCAGCCGCAATTGGCCAAGCTTGATCCGAGCAGTCTGCTGGCCTTGGCGAGCGCCGGCGGTGGTCGCTATGCCAGTTTGACTGCCGACGATCGCGACCTGAACAGTTTGGGCGTGCTTGATCCACACGGCAGCGCACAGGATCAGGCGAATGGCGCCAGCGCCAATGGCGGTGGCAGTGAGACTTCTGCACGCAGTGACGATGGCTATTGGCTGTTATTGCTGTTATTGCCGCTGGTATTGCTGGGTTTTCGGCGCGGTTGGCTCACTGTCATAACGCTGTTTGTCGGATTGACGCTGCTGCCACCTGATCCACTAGAAGCCGCGGATACTCAAGCAGAGCCTGTCATTGCGGCACCAGCGCCGGCAACGGCAGCCACATCCGACATTGGCTGGGATGCGCTATGGCAACGCGCCGATCAGCGCGCCTACTCGGCGCTGACCAGCGGCGAGGCGCAGCGCGCGCTTGAATTGGCGCCAAATCCGTCACTGAAAGGTGCAGCGGCGTTTCGCATTGATGACTTTGCCGGCGCCGAACAAGCGTGGTCGGAAGATGATTCCGCCGATGGTCATTACAACCGTGGCACGGCATTGGCCAAAGCGGGAAAGCTGCAAGAAGCGCTGCAATCCCTGGACGAAGCACTGGCGCGCCAGCCAGACATGGAAGATGCCTTGGCCAATCGTCAGGCCATTGAAGATTTCCTCAAGAAACAGCAGCAACAGCAGCAGCAGTCAGGACAAAAATCAGACCCGAACGATCAGCAGGACAAATCCAAACAGGATCAGTCGCAGCAATCCGGGGAAGGTGGACAAAAACCCGCGGATCAGCAGCAATCTGAATCACCAGATGGGCAGCAGTCTGATGCCGAGCAAAAGGACGGCCAATCGTCCGACTCGCAGCCGGGCCAGGATCAGGAAGGCAAAGAACAGCAAGCCAAAGCGTCGGAAGGCGAGGGCAAGGACGAACAAAGTAAAAAGGACGACGCGCAGGCCAGCGCAGACGATGCGAAAAAATCCCAGCAGCAGCGTGCCGCCGAGGCCGAACAAGTGCGCGCCGCCGAAGAAGCCGCTAAGCGCGATATGCAAAAAGCGTTAGCAGCTGCCGATTCGACTGAGCAAGCCGCGCAAGAGTCGAAAGATGCCGTGCCGATGACCGCGGAAGAACGCACGCAAGCCGAGCAGCAACAAGCGACCAAACAGTGGCTACGCCGCGTGCCAGACGATCCGGGCGGCCTATTGAGGCGCAAGTTTGAGATGGAATACCGGCGTCGACTCGCTGAAGGAGATGGACAATGACGCACTTAATGCGCGTGGCCGCGCTGCTGTTGGCGCTGCTGACCAACATGTCGGCCTTCGCTGCGGCGCGCGCTACCCTAGCGCCAGATCGCATTACGATGGGCGGCACCGCGACCTTGACGATCGAAACCGATGAAGTCAATGCAGCGCCGGACTACGCTCCTTTGGACACCCATTTTGTGCTGCGCGGACAATCGAGCAGCGTGCAAACCACGATCATCAATGGCGCGTACAGCGCCAAGACGACCTATTCGGTTGAGTTAGAACCGCGGGTCGAGGGCATTTTGACCGTGCCAGCAATCCAAGTCGGCAATTCAGCGACTGAATCGCTTTCCATGACCGTGTTGCCGGCGGTGCCTGGTTCGGCTGCCAGTGGCGATCCGATTTACATCGAGAGTGAACTCAGCACCCAAACACCGTATGTGCAGCAGGCGGTCACCTACACGGTGCGCTTGTACTACGCGATGCAAGTTAATGGTGAAGTCAGCGCGCGCGCGCTGGACAGTGCCAGCTTGCAGCAATTAGGCGAAGATCGGCAGTCACAGGTCGATATCGCTGGGCGCCGTTATGGTTTGTTTGAGCGCCGTTATTTGTTGATTGCCGAACAAAGCGGGCCACTAACGCTGCCACCAGCCAGCTTTCGTGGCACCGCGCAATCCGCCAATGCCAATGGCTTTTTTACCCGCGCTCAGAATGTTAGCGCCGTCGGTAAAGCCTTTGAGTTGGACGTACGTGCGCAACCCAACAATGCCCCGCAACCTTGGTTGGCCGCGCGCAGTGTCGCCGTGGTGCGCGGCGATTTGCCACAAACCACGCGCGCCGGTGAGCCATTATTGGTTGAACTGACCCTCAGTGTCGACGGCGCAAGCGCCGCGCAATTGCCCGATCTGGAGTTGCCGCCGATCGCCGGCGCACAGGTTTTTCCGGAGCCCGCGCAGCGCACCGATAGTCTGGCTGGCGATCAGCCGGTAGCTTTGATGAAACGGCGATTTGCGATTGTGCCGGCGCAGGCCGGTACGCTGCAGTTGCCGGCGCTGCGGATTGGCTATTGGAATACTCAAAGCGATCGCGCCGATGTCGCGCAATTGAGCGCGCTCAGTCTAACGGTAAGCCCAGCCGCCGCCACGCCGACGATTGCCGCGCCAGTCGCAAGCGTGGCGCCCGCCTATGCGCAGTTGGGCGGCGTGCTCGCCAACGAAACAGAGTTTAGCGCTCGGTTGTTGTTGTGGCAGGCACTCACGCTATTCTTGGCCTGCGCCTTATTGCTGTCGCTGGTGTGGGGCTGGCGCCGCGGATTAGGCACCCCGCCACCGCGTTCCGGCGCGTCGCCGCCAGTTACCAAAGTGGATCCGGCCTTATTGCGTCGCGCCTTGGAAAAAGGCGATTTGAGCGATATTGCCGATGCGCTGCGCCACTGCACAACGCCCGGCAGCTTAAATCTAGGCGCATTACGTCGACAGCTCGTAAGTAGCGATCAGATCGCGGCACTGAACGCGCTGGAACAAGCCCTGTGGGCGGGCGCCGGTGGCGATCGAAATGAACTGCGCACGCGCTTGCGCAGTGCTTTCAAGTCCGGGCCGCAGTTTGAGATCGATAACGCGCCCCGCTCCAGCGCGTTACCACCCTTGTATCCGGCGCGTTAGGGCTCGTCAGGGAATAACTTGAACTTTTTGCTCGCCGGATTGGGCGCGCTGCCTCGTTGCGCATCGCTTGTGTGGCGCGCCACACCGCGCTCATCGCGCCTCGCATCGCATCCCAATCCGACGGCCAAAAGTCCAAGTTATTTCCTTACGAGCCCTTAAGCCACCCAACGCATCTCACGCGCAAAGTCCGCCAGGCTGCTAGGTTGATCGGTAATGGTGCGCAGCTTTGGTGGGTTCGGACTTGTCCGATTGCTATTGCGGTTTGCGGTTGCTGTTCGGCGTGGTTCTTGCTGCGCAACCGGTGCGCTACCCGTTAACCGCTTTGCTAATTTTGCTCGTGCGGTCGGTAGTGATGATTCTCGCGTAGCGTTCGTGGGTGAAATAAGCCCAAGCCCAGTCGATTAATACAATGAGCCGGTTACGAAAGCCGATCAGGAAAAACACGTGGGCGGCCAACCAAAGCCACCACGCAGGGAAACCCGACAGCCGTAATGGCCCCATTTGCACCACCGCGGCCATCCGACCAATGGCGGCGAGTGAACCGTAATCGCGATAGACAAAGTCCTTGATGGTTCGTTTACGTAGCCGCGCTTGTAATACTTGGGCGACGTAGGTGCCCATTTGTTTGGCCGCCGGTGCGGTGCCCGGCACCGGTTTTTTGGCGCTAATGCTGGCCAAATCGCCGCCGACAAAAATCTCTGGATGCAAAGGCAAACTGAGATCGCCCTTAACCTGCACACGCCCAGCGCGGTCGAGCGGCGCGCCTAACATCGCGCCCAAGGGCGAAGCCGCAACGCCGGCGGCCCACAGCACGGTGCGCGCGGCAATGCGCTCGCTGCCCAGTAACACGCCATCGGCGTCGATATCGGCAACCGGCACGCCTAAACGCACTTCGACGCCCAGTTTTTCCAACTGGCGTTGCGCTTTGCCGCTCATCGCCGGTTCGAAGGCAGACAACACGCGCGGACCAGACTCGATCAAGATCACCCGGGCGTGCGTGGGGTCGATATGTCGAAACTCGCTGCGCAAGGTGTGTCGGGCGATTTCCGCCAAGGTGCCCGCCAATTCGACTCCGGTCGGTCCAGCGCCGACGACGACGAAATTCAGCCACGCGCGCGCCTCCGCTGGATCGTTAGCACACTCGGCGCGTTCGAAGGCGCCCAGGATGCGCGCCCGAATCATCAAGGCATCTTCCAAGGTCTTCAGGCCGGGCGCATGTTTAGCCCACTGGTCGCGGCCAAAATAGGCGTGATTGGCACCACTGGCGACCAATAGATAGTCGTAACTCAGGCTGTTGCCGTCGCTGGTCGTGACTGTCCGTGCCGTACGGTCGATGCCGCTGACCTGCGCCATAAGCACTTGCACATTGCGCTGATTTCGCAAGATATGCCGCAACGGCGCGGCAATCGCCGGCGCTGACAAACCCGCGGTGGCGACTTGGTACAACAGAGGTTGGAACAAATGATGGTTGCAGCGATCAACCAGCGTGATGTCGATCTTGCTACGCGCCAGCGCGCGCACCGCCCACAGGCCGGCAAAACCACCACCGATAACGATTAATCTGGGACGGGCAGGGCTGTTCATCCTGTCCTCCTAAGCGTGATTTAGAGAAGCGCAGTGTAGATGTGCGTTGTGGTGTCTTGATTCAACGTCGGTCGCGAACGCGGTCGATGTTCATTGACTTCGGAACGGGCGGTTTTGCAACCCGCCCGCCCAACCGATCGTTAAAACGCGTTGATGCCAGTCACTTCGCGGCCGACCACCAATTGGTGCACGGTTTCCGTGCCTTCGTAGGTAATCACGCTTTCCAGATTCAGGCCGTGGCGAATCGGGCAATATTCGACGGTAATGCCGGCGCCGCCGAGGATGTCGCGCGCTTCACGCGCAATGTCGATGGCCATCCGCACATTATTCCACTTGGCCAGACTGACTTGCGTGGGTTGCATGTTGCCGGCGTCTTTCAAACGGCCGAGTTGCAAAGACAATAACTGCGCCAAAGTAATGCGACGCGCCATATCGGCCAGTTTCAGCTGAATCGCCTGCGTGCCGGCGATGGGTTTGCCGAAAATAATGCGCGTTTTGGCATATTCCAATGCTTCGCGATAACAGGCAATCGCCGCGCCAATCGGCCCCCAAGTGATGCCGTAACGCGCTTGGGTCAGGCACGACAGCGGACCTTTAAGGCCGCGCACATTCGGCAAACGCTGGCTGTCTGGGATGCGCACGTCGTCAAAAAACAGCGCGCTGGTCACCGATGCGCGCAGGCTCATCTTGCGTTGGATGTCTTGGGTCGCAAATCCAGGCGTGCCTTTTTCGATCAGGAAGCCTTGGATACCTTCTTCCGTCATCGCCCAAACAATGGCGATGTTGGCGATACCGCCGTTGGTGATCCACATCTTTGAGCCATTGATGACCCAATCGCCGCCATCGCGCTTGGCGTGGGTTTTCATATTGCCGGGGTCCGAACCACCGTGCGGCTCAGTCAGGCCAAAACAGCCGATGATTTCGCCTCGCGCCATGCCCGGCAGGTACTTACGGCGCTGCTCTTCCGAGCCAAACGCGTAGATCGGGTACATGCACAAGCTCGATTGCACCGAAACGAAACTGCGGATGCCCGAATCACCGCGCTCCAGTTCTTGGCAGATCAAGCCGTACATCACGCCGCTCATGTTGGCGCAGCCATATTCCTCCGGCAGGCTCGAACCAAATAAGCCCATCGATGCAATCTCAGGAATCAGTTCGGACGGAAAACGGTGCTCATCAAAACACTGACCGATGATCGGAATAACTTTTTCGTCAGTGAACCGCGCCACCGTGTCTTGCACCATGCGTTCTTCATCCGACAACAAAGAACGCACATCGAACAAATCACTAGGGTCAAGAACGGAAGGCTTCTGTGCCATGACAAATCACCGGTTTTAAAGAAGCAGCGCAGTATAGGTGCGTAAATGTGAACAGCGCAGAGAGAACAACGCCGCGGATGCGAGTCAAACTGATGTGGGCAACCGAGCGACGTCATCGCGAAGCCTGCCCCGCGGCTGACCACAATCGGAAGGGTCCTGAGGAGCAGCCACTGGGAGCGAGCTTGCTCGCGATCCGGGCTTCGGATTCTCATCAGCACCGTGCGCAAGCTCGCTCCCACAAGAGCGGATCCCCGCTGCAGAGAAAGGCGCGGCGCACACAGCGCGCAACGCTGACGACCAGCACATGTTGAGATTGGAATTAGCCTGCCTAATTCAGACAAGGCCATCACGGATGCAAGTCGATGTTTAATAATCTGCAAAAAATGGGTGGCCTTGCCGCCCTGATCGAAGCGGGCATGTACATTGCCGGTTTCACGGTAATGTTTGGCTTGCTCGCGCCCGATAACGCGGCAGATCTCGATTCTGTCCAAAAACTGGCTTTTCTAGTGGAGCGACAAGCCATATTCCAGACCTTGCATCTGCTCATCTATGTGGCGTTTGGAATCTTCCTAGTTGTCTTGACCGTGGCACTTCACGAGCGATTGAAAGCCCGCGCAGCTGCGCTCATGCAAATGGCCACTGCGTTTGGTCTGATTTGGGCCGGTCTCGTCATCGCCAGCGGTATGGTGGCCAATATCGGCTTAGAAACGGTAGCGGGTATCTATCTCGAAGACCCTGCTCAAGCGACTTTGGTCTGGTTAGCCATTGGTGCCGTGCAAAACGGATTGGGTGGCGGAGTCGAAATTGTCGGTGGTTTATGGGTCTTGCTGATTAGTTGCGCAGCCTTGCGGTCGCAACAACTTCCGAAGTTGTTGAACATGATTGGTTTATTTGTAGGCGCGGCAGGGCTGCTGACCGCGATTCCCGGACTGACTGATCTGGGCGCAGTTTTCGGGCTGGGACAAATTCTATGGTTTCTCTGGCTTGGCGTTTTCATGTTGCGCCACAGCCAACTTGGCGTGTAATCAGTGGATAGGGACGGGACGGTTGCAATCAGTTTTCTCGACTGGTGCCACCGCGCGCCTGCCTGCCACGAGCAGGTGTCAGGATCGCGAGCAAGCGCGCTCCCACAGGCTGTGACTTGAGCTCTCGGGGGAGCGCGCTTGCGCGCGATCAGTGCTTGAAGAAACACCGTAGCTCGGATCGCGAGCAAGCTCCCTCTCACCAAACATACCGCAAGCAAATGATTTTAATGCATTTTTTTCAGCGTTGATGCGTAGGTCACGTTGGCCGCAGGCCTACGTGACATCGGAGCACCGTCACGTGGCCCTGCGGGCAACGTGAGCTACGACTTTTTTACTCCCAATCGGAGCGAAAGTCCCACTCAGTTTGATGCGCGAATAAGCGCACCGACAGGGGCGACCGGGACTCTCACCAAACATACCGCAAGCAAATGATTTTAATGCATTTGTTTCAGCGTTGATGCGTAGGTCACGTTGGCCGCAGGCCTACGTGACATCGGAGCACCGTCACGTAGCCCTGCGGGCGACGTGACCTACGACTTTTTTACTCCCGATCGAAGCGAAAGTCCCACTCAGTTTGATGCGCGAATAAGCGCGCCGGGGCGACCGGGACTCTCACCAAACATACCGCAAGCAAATGATTTTAATGCATTTTGTTCAGCGTTGATGCGTAGGTCACGTAGGCCGCAGGCCTACGTGACATCGGCGCACCGTCCCGTAGCCCTGCGGGCAACGT
>Ga0163154_10000980_pt1 | contig 44423 bp, 38 predicted proteins | sample OliLakLV19MP9P1_FD_148649 | JGI IMG/M metagenome (GOLD analysis project Ga0163154, IMG submission 148649) | Freshwater microbial mat bacterial communities from Lake Vanda, McMurdo Dry Valleys, Antarctica - Oligotrophic Lake LV.19.MP9.P1 | ecosystem: Environmental > Aquatic > Freshwater > Lake >... | reverse complement strand
GACAGCCGATGCTCTTGATGAAGCTATCACTCTCGCTGTTAATGCAATTACTGACGAAAATGCTCTCAATTGGTTTAATCACTGTGGGCTATTCTTTCAACCTATTTAGAGACCCTTCTTTGTGGCGGGTTTGATCGAAAACTGCTGTAATTCATGACCCATCGGTAGGAACTATTTACGATCGCCTTTTGCGGTGGGGCAGGGTCGTCCAGACGGATCAAACAGGTAACATCCATTGGCACCAACTGGATTACTAGTAGGCTTCAGAGCCGAATTCGGTGGGCTGTTTTGCGAACTCTTTTCACACAGTTTGCCTAAATCCAAAATCCTGCCATCACTAGTTTGCAGATAACAAAGCGGTGTATTGGAGTTTATATCTAGTGCGGACGAAGATAGATTTGTCGTGGGGGAGGGACGGCTGTAGACTATTTCTGATGGCAAGCTTACTAAGATCGTAGCTAATAGTCCTGTTGCACAAACGTATTTCAGCATGGTTTTTGAGAAGTATGTTTTGAGGTATGTAAGTCCTAGCGCAACGTGAATGCATAGCTAGGATAAAGGCCGATTAGGCGATGTGCAACTTAAAGTTTGCCCTCATCCCCCAGCCCCTTCTCCCTAGGGAGAAGGGGAGCCGATCTAAGGCTTAGCCCCTCTCCCCTTCTGGGCTTGTCATTACCAACATTTTTGAGAAATCGAAGATTTCTCAAAAATGTGAATTCTAAACCTCTCAGAAGGCCCAAATTGTCGCCCGAACCGCCCCCCTGCCCCCAATTCTGGGGGGTTCTGAGATCGAATTCCCCCAGAATTGGGGCCTTAAAGCCTTTCAGGCATCTATGAAAAGAGGGCAAGTGCAAGGTCTGGAGCATTTGTCAGACACTCTCTAAGCTTTTTAAGAGATGTTGGTAATGACAAGCCTTCTGGGAGAGGGCTTGGGGTGAGGGTTTCAGGAAAGTTGCACATCGCCTGCCGATCGCAGACGCGCAGAGTCACGGAGACAAGATATCAAAATCTGAGGAGTCCAATTTCCATGAATGATTTGGTGATCATACCTGCACCTAATATAGTAACCACTAGGGCGCTGGCAATTGGCAACATTCTAAAGGTATGAAATTGATTTGGTAAGCGATCGAACCACCTTTTCATGTAAATAAGCAGCAAACCCAAGCCTGTCAGCACTCCTGCCAATCCTAGACTGAACGCTGCCACGAGGGATAAACCTAGACTAATCTGCCCCAGTGACACAGCGCTCAGTAGTAGCACTAAGGCTGATGGACAGGGAAGAATTCCTCCAGATATTCCAAGGGCTAGTAAACTCCGCCAAGTAACAGGTGAGCCATCATTAGGTGGTAAGTGTGAGTGAGTATGTCCTCCATGAGTATGTTCTTCGTGGTTATGTTCTTCGTGGTTATGTTCTCCAGTAGTGGAGTGGGGATGGAAATGCGTGGGATGAGCAGGGGAGGATGTGAGGCTATGGGAATGAGCGTAGTCGTGGGCAGGAGCTTCTCGTTTATCAACATCATGACTATGGGAATGGGCGGTATGACTATGGGAATGGGCGGCAATGGGATTATGGGTGTGGATATGACCATCTTGTTTCGGAGTATGGCTATGTTCCGCAGTGTGGCTGAATTCGGGAGACAAAGCTGCGATCGATCGCCTCAATTCATGGGGCTTTTGGCGGCTTTTCTGGAGGCGTTGGATAAAGAGGTGGAGTCCGATCGCAAATACGATAAACCCTGACAGGCAACTAATCCACGGGTAGAGTTTTTCAGGTAACACAAACTGAGTGGCCATTAATGTCACCACTCCCAGTATGAAGATGCCAAGGGTGTGGGTAATGGTGGCTGTCAATCCCAGGAAGAGCGCCTGTTTAGGAGTGGCTTGGGAACCCATTAGGTAAGCCCCCACAATCATCTTGCCGTGACCAGGAGAGAAGGCATGGATTGCGCCCCAGCAAAAAGCGCCGACGATCGTCACGAGTACACCGCCCTTTGACAACCAGATTGAGCCGGGGAGCAGGGAAAATTCTCGATTGATCGGGCTGAACACTACGTTGTGGACTTTACCAGATTGCACGATCGTCGTCAGGCAGGTGGCAGTCGGGACGTTGGGCAGGAAAAAATCATAGTGGATCTGAATGCCTTGAATCGGTTGCGGCCAGGTGTAGAGCAATTGCAAGGTGCTGTGGCTGCCAGGGCTGGCTTTCAAGCTGGGGGAAAGGGTTGCGGCATCTGAGGGGGTGACGGTGAGACTGCCAAGGTGACGTTTGCTATCGGTGAGGCGAATCCGATCGCCCAAAAAACGCACTAGCTCTGCCTGATGGCTCTGCACTTCTGTTGCCGAAAGTTGACTATCTCCATTGTCATCTGCGAACGCCACTAGCCCTGTGGGAAACGTCAGGGTCATTTGGCTTGTGGTTTCTCCCACAACGACTTCTGCGACGGACAGGTCAGCCCAATGAGCAGAAACGGCGGCTGGAAGGGCGATCGACAGGATCAGTGATACGAGAAATGCGACAAAACCCAAACTGAATAAGCGAAGTTTTCGGCGGTTCATAGCTTTTGCTAAGGGAATGTTCAGTAGATCGGATATTTCATCAAGACAGGTTTCACAGTTCAGTCATGGTTCAGCAATTGTGTGGGCGATCGTTAGTTCAATCCCAGCAGACCTACGCCTAGCCCCAATGCCCGCCTTGCCCCTGCATCAAACGTGGGGTCAGTGTTCTGCACCAGTTGGCTGAATCGACGAGCCTCAGCCTGATTTCCCAACCTCTGCTCAATCGTGCTAGCCCGATCGAACAGGGCTGGGTCACGAATCCCCGATCGCAGAGCCTCTTGCATCATTTGCCGCGCCTCTTGCCAACGCCCCAGTCGCGACAAAACCGCTGCCAACGTATCCAAGGTCTCAGCATCGCGGCGCACCTGGACTTCCGTCTGCATCAGGGAAAGCGCCTCTTTCAAATCTTCAGCAGTTCCCCGTTCCAGCAGCAAACGCACCAACTCTCGCCGATGACCAAATGTTGCTAAATCGTCCCGGAGTCGCGCTTTGGCTTGCTCCCGCCACTGGCTGGCCCCAGCTGCGTCGCCTTGCAACTCCCGAACTCTCGCCATGCCCCGCATCACGACGTGATCGTATACGGCTGGGGAGCGCTGGGAGGTGATAAAAAACCGCGAGTAATTCCGCTCCGCTTGCCGATAATTGCCCATCCGCACCTCCAATTCCGCTAAATTCAGCAGCGCTGGGGGATAGTCAGGGATGACATTTAGGGCAGATTGGTAGAGTTGTCGGGCTGGGTCAAGCTGTCCGCGTTTGAAGTAAAGCCGACCCAGCAAGGTTCTTGCCCAAACTGAACTGCCTGTTTCTTCGGGTTCTTCTTCAGCGATCGCCTGTCGAAAACTATCGATCGCTGCCTGATCCTGACCCTGAGCCACTTGCACCAATGCTTGTAAGGTCAAGGTATTGAGGGCGGGCGATCGTTTCACCAGAGCCGTTGCCGCTTGACTGGCTGCATCTAACTTCCCCGTCGCTAGATTTGCCGTCACTATAGTCGGTAGCGCATCTTGATGATTCGCCACTTTTTGAGTCAGGCGCAAGGCTTCCGCAAAGTCATGCTTGGCAGTTGCCACCCGTGCCAGCACGATAATGGCTCCGTCGTTATGAAAGGGCAACTTAGCCAAGGATTCTTGAGCGGTTCGTTCGGCTAATAAATACCAACTGGTGTCTCCAGTCGCCCGTGCCATTCTCAAATAAGTCCCAGCGAGGAGCGATCGATTCAACCCACTGTCAGGATCTGACTGGAGTCGGGTTTGATAAAACGCAATCTCTCGTCCCAGCGCCAGCGTGACACTCCCCCGTGTCGGTCGCGGAAAAGCATAGCGGTAGGGATTGCTGAGAGCGACTTTCTGAGTCCAGATGTGCCACCCAAAACCAGCACTGACTAGAATTCCAGCCACGGATAGAACTACCCACTTGCTAATGTGCTGTGGCTTCAAAGCCAGGCTCAAAGCCCATTTCTCTTTCAAGTTCCTACGTTGATAGTCAATGCTCATGATGCGATTTATAAATGAGAATTAATTAGCCACAAAAACTCAAAGACATCCAGAAACCGGAGTTCTCACCAAAAGATCAAGAGCTTACGCCACTATTTTTGCCAGAACCCTGGTTTGTTAGCCTAGGTGCCAGATCAGAGTTAGGAACTTGCAAACAAATAATCTGCACATCCATAAACCCTGCATAGGTTTCAGGATGGTTTTTTGCTTGGGAATCCCTTAATCCACGCTCCCCTAGAGGCAAAGCATCCGGCAGATCAGCCCTGGAATCGACCAGAAGGTCATTGCCCGGAGCTAAGTGCAAAGCACACGCTCCACGAACGTCCTTGCCAAGTCTCTAGCTTCTGCAAGTTATTTAATTCCTGATCCTTAATTCAATAGTTTGGACATTTTTGCGATCGCTAGCCCTCATCCCCCAACCCCTTCTCCTGTTCTGGGAGAAGGGGAGCCGGATTGAAGTCCCTCTCCCCTCTTGGGCTTGTCATTACCAACATCTATTAAAAACTTAGAGAGTGTCTGACAAATGCTTTAGATCTTGCACTTGCCCCCTTTTCATGTATGCCTGAAAGGCTTTAAGGCCCCAATTCTGGGGGACTTCGATCTCAGAACCCCCCAGAATTGGGGGACAGGGGGGCGGTTCGGGCGACAATTTGGGCCTTCTGAGAGGTTTAGAATTCACATTTTTGAGAAATCGAAGATTTCTCAAAAATGTTGGTAATGACAAGCCTCTTGGGAGAGGGATTTAGGCTTCGACGTGAGCGCTCAGCCGAACGGTGAGGGTCTATGCTGGCTGTACAACAGGGTTTCTAGCACCTCTACAAAAACTGTCCCAAGTAATCCTAATTAGACACTTCTGAGAGTTCCACTGTCTGCCCGTCTAAATCCTTCACCAGAAAATTCAAGGGCTTTTCTTGCCGAATTTTATGCTTAATGGCGCGGGTCTGAACCCGCATCAAAACCTGCTCCAGGCAGTCGCGATCGAAACACACATGGCGCTGCCGGTTTTTGTCCCCCAGGCTGGCCCCAGAAATCACATGCAATTGTGTATTTTTCTTGATCTGATACCACAAGCCATCGCGACCCGTTAGCTCCCGCGCTCCCCCAGCAGCCCCCGAAAAGTGGGGCGAGAGGTAAAGGGGATCAATACCTGCCGTCCCTAGAGTTTGTTCGTAGTTGTAGTAATAATGCAGCGGCACATCGGCAACGCGCAACCCCAACAGCCCTTCGTAAAATTGCCGTGCTGCTTCCAAATCCGACACCATGACGGTGTGAACCTTGGGGGCACTGGTCAAAAACATCCACATAGCCGCAGCATAGGCAGCTAGCAGCAACACCATAATTCCTTGGGTGGAAAGTAGGCTGTCCAACGGCAAATCCGGTAGCCATGAGGCAAGGACTGGAGGCGAAATCAACAGCGGGGTGACACTCATCGCTAAAACTACACGTAGAATTTATTGGGTGAACAGTTGAGCTTGCAGGCGATTTGGGGCGATCGTTTGGGGCGATCATCATGACGATATTACCCTCAGTTTATCTAAGGTGACTCCTTAAAGACAGGAGATAGGTTGTAGATTGGGGCAGATTTAGCGGGTGGGTTGCCGACCTTGCAAGAAATCGTTCGGCAAACACATGAATTGTGAGAAAACTGTGTTATTTTTTCAAGCTACTCGATTATTATTAGGGGCATTCCGGTTCATCCCTTCCGTAGTAATTCCTTCCATCAGTGGCTAACCCATCGTGCAAATCCCCACGTTCTCTGAGTGCAACCACCCCTTAATTCGATCGTTGTCTCGCTACAGCGATCAGGAATTACTGACGCTGTTTCAACGTCATCCCGATGCGGGGCAATATTTTGTTGCTCTATTTTGTCGCTATAGTTCGATCGTCTATACCCTGATCAAGCACCTTGCCCGATCGCCCGTCCAGGCTGATTACCTGTTCGCCATGACGTGGCGACACATCTACTATGAGCTAGGCGGCTTTGATCTGCGCGGCGTAGCTGCCAATGGCGAACCCCTCACCCTCCAACACTGGCTGATCAACATTACAGCGGTGTGCATTAACCAGGCAGAATTGCCACCTGTTGAATCCATTCACTATTCGTTACAAGATACCCCGCCGCCCCTGTGGTGCTACATCGAGCAAGCCCTCGATCGCCTCCCGCCCATGTTGCGGCTCATTATTTTGATGGCGCAAACCTTTCACTGGAGTGAAACGCGGATTGCTGCCTACCTAAAAGCTGAAGGGGAGAATATTCCCCCTGCTGAAATTAAGCTACGGCTCAAGGAAGGCTATCAATTACTAGAAGAATCGCTTCCAGAGGATATTCGAGTAATTTATTTAGGTGAAGCAGAAGATGGGCTAGCTCAACAGCTTGGGTACAATTTGAATGAGTTAGAACTAAGTTTTGAGTTGGAATAGAGGTCTACTATGCTCCGATCGCCCTCCTGTTTAGTCCTGCTGAGTCTCTCTCTGAGCCTAGTTCTGGCAATCCCCAAAGCCGCTAGAGCCGATATCATCGATCAAGAGTTCAATATTCCGTTGAATAATGGGACGTTGGGTGTGCCCAGAAATGTTGCCGATCGATTATTTGAGCAGGGAATTGTGCAGGAGCAGCAAGGAGCGCTAGAGCAAGCGATTAACTCGTGGCTGCAAGCCCTGGAAATTTATCACCGCATTGGAGATACGGAAGCGCAGGCCCAGACCTACAGCTACCTGGGGTTGACCTACGCCAAGTTGGGGCGGAGTACAGAAGCAGAAGATGCCCTGCGGCGCAGAGTCGCCATTGCCCGTGACAACCAGGATTTCCAGGGGCAAATTTATGGTTTGAACAATGTCGGAGCCTATCTGTTGCGCCGCCAAGCCGCCCCGCAAGCCGACAGAGCCTTTGCTGATGCTTTGCAAATGGCCCGCGATGTGACCGATCGCCCAGGACAAAGTGTGTCCTTAAGCAATTTGAGTCTGGCAGCCACCGGCATGGGCAATGATCAACTAGCGATGAGGCTGAGTGAAAGTGCCATTGCTCTGCGCCAAGGGGGAACCGATCGCCTCAGCGAAGTCAACACCCTCAACAATGCTGGAGATACCTACCGCCGCAGCCAACGCTATAGCGAGGCGATCGTGGCTTACAACAACGCCCTGTACCTCTTGCAACGCCGAGAAAACTTCTCTCAACAAGCTCAATCTGAACTCACGAATCAAGAATTTCGCTCTCTGGAAGGATTGGTTGCTGTCTACCGATCGTCCAAGCAATATCCCCGCACCTTCACATCCCTGAAGCGGTGGTTGTCCTTTGCCCAAGCCCAAGGCGACTCGCGCCAAGAACTCGCCGCCCTGCAAGCGCTTGCCAATCTCTACGATGTCGTTGGAGACTACCCCAGCGCGAAAAATTTCTACACCCAAGCCCAACGCCTTGCCCAAACGATGGAAGAGGTGCCTGCTTCCTCAATTCCCCTCACCCGCCCTCAACCCCAGAGATAATTGGTAAATGCCATACTGAGTGGAGCGAAGTGCAAGGAAGGATTTCAGTCTCTGATGTCGTCTGAAATCCTTCTCTCCACTCCGTTCCGCTCAGGATGACCCCTTCGGAGTGCGTAAGTCCTAGATTTAACAGATTTTAAGCCTGTTCCCATAGCTCTCGAATGTGATCGGGGAGCCAACTCGCGATTTCAGCAATTCGCTCTGGAGAGAGTTCGTCCTTTGTTGCAGAAAATATGGCTTTGACTACTTGCTCCCGATCGGCGGTGGCTGGCATTCCCCCTTCATTGGCGACTCGAAACAGGAAGCGATCGGAATCAATCTTAAAAATGCCTGGTCCTTGCCACGGTGGACGAACTCGGCTCAAAAAGCCTACTAGAGGATTGGTATCTCGCCACAGGTCAGTAATTTCCATTTGGAGGGCTTTTTCGTCAGTGTGCAGCACTTCCTCATGCAATTCACTGGCAACGCGATCGGCTGCTTCCGTGGTCATCAAATCACGCATCACCCGAAACACAACTTCGGTAATATCCCGTGCATCGTAGGGGTCGGGCAGTTCTCCCTTGACCATGATTTTTTCCAGGAACGGCATATCCTTGCTGTCGATCGGTTCTCTCGTTTTAGTGTCTGTTGCCTGGTTGGGATTAACGTCTACAGTATCTGGCATAATATATCCTTTAATGAATTTATTAAAAGGCAAATCGCGATTTAGCCGTTGAGGTGACAACAATTCTCACAGAATTTGCGATTCGTTCATTGCCTTTGCTAACAATCGACCTTATCTAGATGCAGAGGATCTAGTCATCTGCCCCAAGGGATATTTGACCAGTCGATCGCTAGGAGCGATTCCTGCTAACTATTGCAGGGCAAGGTGACAGTAAAGGTTGTGCCTTGGTGTAGTTGGCTCTCAACTGTGATTTGACCTTGGTGATTTTCTACGATCGCCTGGACGATCGCCAATCCTAAACCAGAGCCTGTCGTGACCCTGTGGCTTGGGTTAGCTGTCAGGGCGATACTGCGAGAGCGGGCTGGGTCAACTCTGTAAAAACGATCGAACAGGTTGGGAACCGCTTCAGGAGGAATCCCAATGCCTGTGTCTTGGACTCTGACCTGAATTTGGGAGGCGTTGGCACGTCCCGATCGCTGTAGTTCCACCTGGACAGTTCCTTCAGCAGGTGTATATTGCACCGCGTTGCTCACCAAATTCGTGAATAGCCGCGCCAGTTGATCCCGGTCTCCCTGCAACGTGAAGATAGGCTGGCACTCCCAGTTGGCATTGGGTTGATGGTTCGCCATTGTCTCTGGGACAAATTCCAGCGGCTTGAGGGAAAGGGAAATACCTTTTTCTAACGCAATCGCCTGTTGCTCTTCCACCACATCCCGCAGCAATTCATCCAGGGCGATCGGAACCGATCGAAGCTGGACAATGCCACTGTCTTGCCGCGCTAGAAAGAGCAGATCATCCACCAAACGCCCCAAACGCCGCGTCAGCCGCTCCACGATTTTTAGTTGTGCTTGCTGGGTTAGAGGATCGGGGTCAGGGTCGGATAGCGCCACTTGGACATTCGTTTGAATCGTGGCGATCGGGTTCCGTAATTCATGGGAGGCATCGGCGGTAAATTGCTTCAAGCGCTGATAGGACTCGCGCACAGGCTCGATCGCCAATCCTGAAAGGAGCCAGCCGATCGCCCCCACTGCCATCACCATCAAGCCGGTGCCCAAGCTCAAATCTAAAATCAATTGCCGCGTCGGTTTCGTCACCTCAAACCAGGGATGGCTGACCCGCAAATAGCCTAAAACTTGACCTCTGACCTCAACTTGTTCTGTTACTTGGCGCAGCAAGAGCGACATTCCCCCCAATCCTGGTTGAGTGGATTTCACTTCGCCGCCAGAGGATGTTTCTCCGCCTTGTCCCCGCACGACTTGCACCGTTTCGCCATTGCGATTGGGACGGAGCGGAATATCTAGCGGCTCTGTCAAGGTTGACCACAGCAACGTTTTACTGGGACTAAACCACTCCAAGTCAATGTGGTCATCTTCAACCGCATCGGCGTTGTTGCGAAAACTGGCTTCCACGTTGACTCGCAGTTTACTCACTTCATCGTAGGGGTCACTTGAGGGAGCGATCGGTTCAATGACGAGCGATCGTTCCACCACTTCCACCACATGGTTCAAGGTGTCATCCACGCGCTCAATCAAGGTGCTACGAACGTACAGATAGAAACCACTGGCGAACAACAGCAGCAAAACGGCAGTAATAATCGTGTACCAAAGTGCCAGCCGGCGACGAGTAGCTTGGAACATTTAAGTGTTCATTGTGTGGTGCAGTAAATAATTTTTGCAGCGTGACTATGGTTACTCAATCAGACACCACACAATTGTTAAATGGAACGACGTTCAATACTCAATTCAAGTAACAGCAGTACTCAAGTCATATTCATCTTGAAGGTTCTTCACACGAAAGCTGGCATTGAACTTTTTCTTGAACTGACTTTGCACTTGCTGAATGCTCGTTGTTAGTCTAGGAACTTGGGTAGACACAACAAAACACAGTTTTTTGATTTTCTGTGAATCATCTGAAAGTAGACAAATTGTTGACTCAATTTGTTTAACTGCATAGGCAATATCGCTTCCTTTCAACTCTACGTATATTTCCACTTCATCACAGGGGACGATCGCATAATCACACCGCAGACTTTCATTGCCTTTAATTACACAACCATCAACTTTAATAGTCAGAATTTCGTTCCGATTCGGATTCAAAAAAGTGATTTTACTTTTGTTTTCTTGCAACACAATTTTTTTGTCAGATCTGCATTCTTCACATTCTGGCAAACTTCTCATGTGCTGTGATTTAAACTAAGTCCAGAAGCTGATCAAATTCGATCGCCAAATCATCAGATACAGAATCAATGAGCTTCGCATCAATCAAACCAGTCTCAGCACAAATGATGCTACTACATTTACCATCTATCAACATATAAGCTGATAAATCAGACGTGTTTAATGCCTTGTAGCGCGGCACTATCTGTTCTATTTGACGCAACCCATCTGGATTAGCGGCTTCATACAAAAGACCAGCCTGAAGCAAGTTGTTAATCACTGTCAACACATAAGGGCTGTGAGTCGTGATAAAAAATTGCAGTTTTTCTTTCCGGTAGTTAAACATAATAGCGATCAACTCAATAATGCTGCGTTGGGCACTAGGGAACAGATATGCCTCTGGTTCTTCAATATAAACCGTTCGTCCAAAATGAGAGGACGTTAAATAAGGTAGAGCAGTAAGTATGACTGTTAAAGGAAGAGTCTCTTGCTGACCAGAAGATGAATTGGCAATACTGACACGTCTACTATCTGCGACTTCTAGAAAATCCTTACCATCTTCGTGAATGTGTTTTCCACACAAAGATTGCTCTACCAACCTGTTTATTTCACCTTCAATATCTTTACTCCTATCCAAATTGGCTCCTGGTTTTATCTTCAGTCTTTCGTAAGTAGCACCAAATGCCTTAATAAATGGGTCTAATGTGTTACCACTCGCAAGGAAAGAGAACAAGTTCTTCTGAAGTAAAGCGAAGAAAGAGCGACCAGCAGGAATAAAAAGTTGAAAGAAGGCTGCTTCTTTACCAAGAGAACTACTCAGAGAATCTGCCCATGCAAACCTTGAACCCGTACCATCAAAAGGCATCAGGTTTAAAAAGTGCGTTATCTTATCTTCCCTAGAAATTTTGTTTCCCAATGTTTTTAATAAAAGAGGTAATTTTTTAAACTCCTCTTTAAAGAAATTTGAATAGGTCAAGGCAACTTTTTTCCTACTACCTGGACTTCTGCTAATCTGGATAAAAACGTCTGAAATTTCGTACTTGATTAAAAAATGGTGATTACCCCATGATTCAGGAGGAAAATATTCCTCGAAAGTCATCACACAATTTGAATCTAAGTTGCGTTTTGTCTGATTATTCTCAACAGTTGACAAGATTTCCCAGACAAAGTTTTTAAAGTAAAAGAGTAGCTTTGCACAGACACTTTTACCGCTGGCTTGCGGCCCAATTAATATGTTGATGCGCTTGACTTCAAGGTCTATTTCTTTGATGCCAGCAAAGTTTCTAACAATTAGTTTTTCAGTCATATCTGAAAGCTGAGTAAGGCAAAGATTGATCCGCAGTTTAACACGCTACCCAAACTCCCTAGCTTCGCTAGTTTCAGAGGATGTTGAAGAAGTCAAAGTCCCCCAGAATTGGGGCCTTAAAGCCTTTCAGTCATACAAGAAAAGAGGGCGAGTGCAAAGTCTTTAGCACTTTTAAAACATCCTCATAATCCTCAAGTTTCCTTTAATGCAGCGTCAATTGGGCAGCGGGGTTGAAGAATTGACGAAATAAGCCTTCAGTGATGAGCAGAGTGGTGACCAGGGTGGCGAACGCCAACATGAACATGATCAGGATTTGATAGGCGGCGGCATTGAGGGGATCAACGCCACTCAGCAGTTGCCCCGTCAAGATTCCGGGCAGGGTGACCACGCCGACGACCATCATAGTGTTGAGCGTGGGAATCATGCCTGCCTTGACTGCCTCACGGCGGTACTGGGCAACGGCTTGCTGGGGAGTAGCGCCTAAGCTGAGGTGGGTTTCGATTTCGAGGCGACTGCTGTTGAGAGTGCTGACAAAGCGCTCTCCGGCAATGGAAGAGCCATTCATCGCATTGCCGATCGTAATCCCTGCAAGAGGAATAATGTATTGGGGATCGTACCAGGTGGCAGGACGGATAATCAGCAGGCTGACGTAGCTCAGGGTCAGCAGGGTGGCGACGAAGATAGCACCCCAAACCAGGGGAAGCAGGCGTGGTACTTTTTGACTGATGCGGTTGCGGGCCACGATCGCCGCGATCGCCAACATCACTCCCAAAATAACCAGCGTCAACCAGGGATTGCGGTTTTGTTTATCAAAAACAACGGACAGCAGCGCGCCCATGATCAAAAGCTGGATGACGGCGCGTCCGGTGGCGATCGTCAAACTCCACTCCAGCCCCAACCGCTGCCACGCCGAAAGTCCCACAGCGATCGCCATCATCCCCGCAGCCAGGGCAAGACTCACAAAATCAAGTTGGATCAAAGTGATGAGAGGATAGGTGTAAAGGGACACAAACGGGATTTGTCGCACCTATCGACTTCCCGAAACAATTGCAGACCTGTATGATTCTCAATACTAAGGAAATCAATCACTAAATTTTATTTAACTTGGCAACTTTCTAGATTCCAATTTGCAGAAAGATTTACCTTATAAAGACTATCAAGATTGTGGTGTAAGTCAGTGAACAACATTCCTCCGTTTGACTTGACGAGGCAGTATGAGCTTATTGGTGCAGAAATTGGTGCGGCTGTTTTAGGGGTGCTTGCCTCTGGGCGTTACATTGGTGGCTCACCAGTCCAGAACTTTGAACAGCAATTTGCTAGCTATATCGGGGTTTCAGAGTGTGTGAGTTGTAACTCTGGCACCGATGCGCTCTACATGGCTCTGAGAGCGCTGAACATTGGGGCGGGGGACGAAGTAATCACCACGCCCTTCACGTTTATTGCTACGGCTGAGGTGATTAGCCACATTGGGGCGACCCCCGTATTTGTGGACATCGATCGCGACACCTTTAACCTCGATCTGGCACAACTGGAATCGGCGATCACTCCCCAAACCCGTGCCATCATTCCAGTGCATCTGTTTGGGCAACCCGTCGATATGACGCGGCTGATGACGATCGCCCGCGCCCATAACCTGATTGTGATTGAAGACTGTGCCCAAGCAACGGGCGCAGAGTGGGCGGAGCAAAAAGTGGGGAGCATAGGCCAAATTGGCTGTTTCAGCTTCTTCCCCACAAAAAATCTGGGGGCTTGTGGCGATGGCGGTGCCCTGACGACAAATGACCCCACGATCGCTGCCCAAGTACGCACCCTGCGAGAACACGGGATGCGCGCCCGTTACATTCACGAAGAGACGGGGATCAATAGCCGTTTGGATGCCATCCAAGCCACCATTTTGCAAATTAAATTGCGACACCTCGACACCTGGAACGCCCAGCGACGTGCCATTGCCGATCGCTACCGCCAACTCCTGACATCTCTGCCGGGTGTCATTTCTCCCAAAGAACTTTCTGGCAGCTACAGTGTTTGGAACCAGTACACAACTCGTATTCCAAGCTCTACCAATTCAGGGACATCTGCTAGTTTTAGCGCCCCATCCTTGGAGATTCTAGGCAATAATCACCACAACTACAGAGATTGGGTGAGAAGCCAACTCCAAGCTAGGGGAGTGAGTTCCATGGTTTATTACCCACTCCCACTCCATTTGCAGCCCGTTTATCAAGGGCTAGGCTACCGTCGGGGACAGTTCCCGATCGCTGAGCAAGTGTGCCAAGAAGTGCTTTCCCTGCCGATGTTTCCCGAACTTTTGCCAGAGCAGCAGGAGCAAATTGTGCATCACCTCAAGGATTGCCTAGTTCAGGAAGTTGTGGCTTCCCGCGAAGGGTGAAGGACTGTTCGATGATTTCGTAGGGGCGGGTTCAACCGATGTTTGGTCATTCTACAACCGATTCTGTAAACCCGCCCTCAATAGGATTTAACGTAACTACTCAGCCTACTCTCACCCTAAATCCCTCTCCCCAGGGAGAGGGACTTCAATCCGGCTCCCCTTCTCCCACTGGGAGAAGGGGTTGGGGGATGAGGGCAGGCTCGACATTGAGTTAGCAGCCTGAGTCATTACCGTGCCTCTACTTGAAGTGCCGAACGATCGCCCGCGCAAACTCAGAACACTTTAACGGCTGGTCAACCGGCGGCTCCATCAATCGCGCCAAATCGTAGGTCACCTCCCGATTGTCGATCGCCGCACTGATTCCCTGTTTAATCAGGTCAGCCGCTTCCTGCCAGCCCATGTATTCCAACATCATCACCCCAGACAAAATCACCGAACCAGGGTTGATTCGGTCTAGCCCAGCGTGTTTAGGAGCGGTACCGTGGGTGGCCTCAAAAATCGCGCACTGATCCCCAATGTTTGCCCCTGGAGCCATGCCTAAGCCGCCAGCGATCGCCGCCGCTGCGTCTGAAAGGTAATCTCCATTCAGGTTCATCGTGGCTAAAATCGAATATTCATCGGGGCGGGTCTGGATCTGTTGAAAAATACTGTCGGCAATGCGATCGTTCACCAACACCTTTTGTTTCCACTGACCGTTGCCGTGGCTCTCCCACAGCGTTTCCAGCACCATCTGCACCTCCTGACACAGTTGCGCTTGCCGATCGGCCATCAGCCCGTCGTATCCCGGCTCAATCTGCCGTGCATTCTCTTCCAAGGAAATTTCTGGATGGCGCTCTTTGTTGCTGAGAATCCAAGATTCCCACTCGGTCACGCACTCCGCCCGAAACTCCGCCTTCACAAGGTCATAGCCCCAGTCTCGAAAGGCTCCCTCGGTGTACTTCATAATATTGCCCTTGTGAACCAAGGTCACCTGTTGCTTCTGGGGCGGCAACCGCAGGGCGTGTTTAATTGCCCGACGCACCAAGCGCTGGGAACCTGTTTTACTGATGGGTTTGATGCCAATGCCAGAGTCCAGAGGAATTTTCTTGCCCTTGTGTTCTGGCGTAGCGGGGATCAAGTCTGTGTTTAGGAGGTGAATCAGCCGATCGCCAATTTCACTCCCCTGCCGCCACTCAATACCCAGGTAAATATCCTCAGTATTTTCCCGGTAAATAATTACATCTAACTTTTCTGGGTGCTTATGGGGCGAAGGCACACCCGGATAGTAGTGACAGGGACGCACACACGCATAAAGGTCATGAATCTGACGCAGCGCCACGTTCAAAGACCGGATGCCACCCCCCACAGGAGTTGTCAGTGGCCCTTTGATCGCAACGCCATAGTGACCGATCGCCTTCAACGTGTCCTCTGGCAAGTATTGAAACGTCCCATACACTCCACAGGCTTCATCCCCGGCATACACCTTGAACCAGTTAATCCGCCGCGCTCCTCCGTAGGCTGCCTCAACTGCTGCATCAAACACGAGTTGAGACGCAGGCCAAATATCTACCCCCGTCCCATCTCCTTGAATAAACGGAATAATCGGGTCATCGGGTACAACGGGTTCACCGTGGTCAAAAGTAATGCGAGAGCCAGTCTCAGGAGCGGTAATTTTTTCATACATCAGGGCAATAAACCTCCGTTGGTAGATGATTCATGATTCGTTTTAGATAGTCGCCTGGGTAAAATTTCAAATCTGTTCCTCATAAACCCCGGAAACCTCTACTGGACTGAGGAAGGGTAGCAATTGTTTCCTAGGGCCTCAATCAGTTTGTATCACCCTGGCTTGCTTCTGTTTTTTCCTAAAGCCTGCCCACTGCCTCCCGATCGCCATCCTTCCATCAAAATTGATACTCTTTTCTAAATTGGTTTACAACAGAAGGGGGTACCATGAAGACGAGCTTATCCATCTATAGAGTCTGCGTGAGCAGCCCAGATGAAAACAATCTTAGTTGTAGATGACGACACCACCCTACGGACAGCCCTAAAACGCTATCTAGAAAGTCGGGGATACTCGGTTCAAGATAGTGAATCTGGCGCTCAAGCCCTAGAGGTTTTTGAGCAAAGTCCGCCTGACTTAGTGGTCTCTGATGTGATGATGCCAGAAATGAACGGCTACGACTTCTGTCGCCGTTTACGCGCCACCCGTTCCGGTCAACTCGTGCCCTTTATTTTTCTTTCAAGTAAAGCAGAGGTGGAAGACCGGGTGCAAGGCCACGACATGGGCGCAGATGATTATTTAATCAAACCCTTTGAACCCAGGGAGTTGGTGGCCAAAATTGAGGCTCAGCTAGAGCGCGCCCGGCGCACCCATGCTGAAATTCTGAAGCTGGTGCAGCAATCCCCTCCTGGAGAAATACTGCAACCCCTTCCTTTCACTCCTTCCGAGGAAAAGGTTTTTTGGGAGGTCATCAAAGGACATACAAACAAGCAGATTGCCGATCGGCTCTTTGTTAGCTCCCGTACTGTCCAGAGCCACATCAGCAACATCCTCAACAAGCTACAGTTAGAGAATCGCGCCCAACTGGTGCGGTTTTGCTACGAACGGGGATACAAGCCACCCGAAGATCCTAAAGAAGATCCTAAAGATGAGATAGAAGATGCCCTCCAAGCCGATCAATAATGCGATTTTCACGCTGTGACTGGTGGCACGATTGGGGGTGTCTATACCCTGGAAGCCCTAGCCCAAGCGATCGTCACCACCCCTGAATCATGGCGGCCCCTTGTCTTCACCAATGGCTGTTTTGACCTCCTCCATGTAGGTCATGTCCGCTATCTGCAAACGGCTAAAGCTCTGGGTCGCACGTTAGTGGTTGGCATTAACAGCGACTCCTCAGTTCACGCCATTAAGCCACAGCGTCCCGGCTCCCCTCCCCGGCCGATCGTACCCGATCACCAACGGGCTGAAGTTCTGGCGGCGCTGAAACCCGTGGATGGAGTGGTCATTTTCCCTGAAACCACGGCGACGCGATTGATTGAAGTGCTGAAGCCTGATATCTATGTAAAGGGGGGTGATTACACCCTTGAAACACTCCCCGAAGCCGCAACTGTTCACACCTATGGCGGACAAGTCGAATTTGTGACCATCGAACTCCCCACGTCTACGACTGCCCTCATTAACCGAATTCGCAATCCGTCTCACCTTCATGAATGAATTGCAACCTTCTAACTTGAACCGTTCCATAGAACCAAACGTCCTCTCCTTGACTTCAGAAACCTTACTCCTTCGCACCGATCGCGACCTTGACTACACCCCTCTGCAACAGTTGCTCATTGAGCAGGACTTTGAAGCTGCCGATCGTCTCACCCTGCAAATCCTGTGTCAACTAGCAGGAGACACTGCTGTTCAGAGAAAATGGTTGTACTTTACAGATGTTGACCGCTTCCCGATCGCCGACATGCGAACGATCGATAGCCTCTGGCGCACCTACTCCGAGCAGAAATTTGGATTTTCCATACAACGAGAAATCTGGCTCAGCGTCGGCAAAAATTGGGATAAGCTCTGGACTAAAATTAACTGGAAAACAGATAATCACTGGACACGCTATCCCCAAGAATTCAAGTGGAGTCTCGCAGCTCCTAAAGGGCACTTACCTTTATCTAATCAACTGCGAGGGGTGCGAGTCATGTCCGCCCTATTAAACCATCCTGCCTGGCTCAATTCCTCAGCCAAAGATTGAAGTAAGCCACCTCAAGTAGCAAATTGGGTGCATCTCACTTTTATAGATCTCCGATCCACCCACCCTTCGGGAAGCAAGCTACATCCCCAACCCTTCTCCCTAGGGAGCCGGAATTCAAAGTCCCTCTCCCTAGGGAGGGGGATTTAGGGTGAGGGTGGATCGGGCAGTTGCAAAACTGGGATGCATCCTAGCAAATTAGCCTTAACCTTTAGCCCTGAGAGCTTGGGTCTAACTTGTCACAGCATCCTCTCAGGAAATTTATAGGTAATAGGTAATCTGAAATTATGCCGTTTGTTATTCGTAGAATTAGGGAACTCTAGGTACAGTTCGTTATCGATCTAAACAGGTCGTAATCACCCATGAATAACCATTAGATTAACTATTGGTTTCCACAGATGGATTTTGAAATCCTATCGATCGCTCTCAGCGCTTAAGCTGGTAAAACTTAAGTGAAACGTCAAGCGAAACAAAGATGAACTGAAATGGCTGATCAACCTAATTTCGCACCCGATCCCCTGGAATTGCCACACATTAGTCGTTGAGTCTAACTATGGAGTTTTCAATAAGGGTTGTCTCAGCTCTAATAGTTGCAGAAAAGACATCTCACCTTAAACTATTTAAGGTTTCCCAAGTGTCTTCTAGATAGGCTTTGTATTAACTGATCCTTGATTTTTCCATGTATCGAAATCTTAAGATTGTGTTAAATATTATCAGTCCAGTAGGTTGATTGAACTGATGCTAATTCCCTGTGAATTTGTGTGGAATAGGAGATTTCCCCCTTTTGTTTGTCAGAAGTGACTGCTACTTGAGATCAAGCCAAATTGATATGAGTTTCCTGAATTTTTGATGGTTATTTATTCAGTGCATAAGGTTAAGGACTGTAATGACGATCCCAGAGGATCAAATTTCTAAACAACTTTCCTACTCCAGTCATCTGATGGGTTTAGAACCAGAACAGAAACGGTTACAGTCTCTATCTAGGTTGGGACTTTTAGAGGCAGAAAGTATCCCGATTTTTGAGGAAGCGATCCAAACAGCAGCCCACTTTTTGGATATGCCTATCTGTATCCTGGGCTTGATGGATCAAGATCGCGAGTGGCTGAAGTCCTGCGTTGGGCTTTCCCGCTTGGGGTTGATGAATGAGTTAGCCTCCTCTCGCCAAATTCCTTACGGCGAGTCCTTTTGTACCAAAGTTGTAGAAACGCAACAAGTTCTGATTCTGAATGACACCTTGGCAGATCCTGAGTTTGCCGATCGCCTCTTGGTGAAGCGATATCGCATTCGTGCCTACCTCGGTGTCCCTCTGATTGATTCTGAACATAATTGTTTGGGAGTACTAGCCGTCATGGATTTGGTGCCTCGCACCTTTACCACAAAAGATGTGGAGTTTTTGGAGTTGACGGCCCGTTGGAGCATGAGTGAGTTTGAGCGCGATCGGCTTACCAAAGTCCAGAAAAGCCTTCCCTCTGTGGAAAGATCGCAGCCCGACCCCCTGCAAACAGCTAGTTCGACCTCTGTCTACCTTGCCATCAATCCCTTGAAGGTAGAGTTACTCTCCCACTTAACCCAGGAACTCCGCACCCCCCTCACCTCAGTGATGGGCATGGCCAGCGTACTGAACCGAGAAATCTACGGAGCCTTAACCGTCAAGCAAAAAGAATATTTGGATATCATCTACCAGAGCGGTCAATACCTTCTGTCTCTGGTTAACGAGATTGTAGAACTGGGAGGACTAGATGACAGTGGAGGTTCCCTTAACCTAGACTCTGTAGACATTGAGATGCTGTGCCAGCAGGCTATCAACACCTTGGAGCAGGCTGCAAATCGCCGGGAGCAACAGATTCAACTCTCCATAGAACCGGGTGGCCGCATCTGGTTGCTCGATAAGAAAAAGGTGAGGCAAGTTCTCTACCATCTCATTTTCAGCGTGATTCAAGCATCGGGTGCCGGAAGTATCATTCGGATTCACATTTCTCGAAAGCAAGGCAAGCTCAATATTGCCATTTGGGTTTCTCATCCGTGGTTGGGAGATAGCCTGCCCTATAGTGAACTCTACGCTACCCAATCTACGATCGCCCCACTGCCCCATAGTGGCAATCTTGAGTTGCCCGATCGCCTGTCCGAAACTGACTCTAACAACTCGAACGTGGGATGGGCTGAATCAGAGATGCCCATCACTCCAGCTATCCCCAAAAAACCAGCAGTGACATCTTTTCTAAAGGATTCACGGGAGAATGTGGGACTCCTGTTGAGTCGGCAGTTGGCAGAAATGCATGGTGGGAGTATTTCCATCCAGGGTTCTCAAGAGTCTGGATACCGCTATGTGGTGAGTTTGCCCCAAATGACCAAAGCAACCGAAGTGATCAGCGCGCAGGAGTAAGCGGATATTTTAAAAGTGCTAGAGACCTTGCACTCACGCTCTTTTTATGTAGCCTAAAAAGCTTTAAGGCGTACATGAAAAGGGGCGGTTCGGGCAACAATTCATCCCTTTTCACACAGCTTCTCAGGTGGGTGCATCTCACTTTTGCAAATCTCCGAGCTACCCTCATCCCCAACCCTTCTCCCTAGGGAGAAGGGAGCCGGAATTCAAAGTCTCTCTCCCTAGGGAGAGGGATTTAGGGTGAGGGTGGATCGGGCGGTTACAAAACTGGGATGCACCCTTCTCAGGTCAGAATGCTGATGCAGTCCTAGGAAAGGAGTACCATATTGCAGGATTGGTGCGATCGGTTTAGATTGGCTCAATGATGTCTCCGATCGCAGTCTTAACCTTTACTCCGTTGTCGCCCCCGATCGCCCATGAACCCAGTTTGGCAATACTTAGAATTATCTTGGCAAAACTTAACCCTGTCAGCGTTACCGCTAACCCAGTGGCGAAACACTAGCTCCTTACACCGATTGGTAGGGGCATTGCGATCGTGGCAGCGGGGTAGCTGGTTGATGCAGTGGGCAGACCAGATTGGCGTACTGCTGCTAAGCCTAGTATTTGGGTTAGCTCCCTTTGTCTCCACCTCTTTGGTTGGTATTTTGCTAGCCGCTTGTGTCGCCTACTGGGTGCTATTGACGGTGTCAGACGAGATGAAACCTCAGCCAGAGCAACTGGGCGATCGGCTCCAGAATTCTGGTGACCGTGCTGATTTCCTGGGGAGGATGAAACCTCAGCCAGAGCAACTGGGCGATCGGCTCCCCGTCTCCTCAGATTCAGAACTTCAGGAAACCACCACTCCCAAATCCACACGATTCAGCTTCCCCGGAGCCACCCCCATCCATTGGTTGGTTGCCCTCTACTGGTCGGTGGTCACCGTAGCCACCGCCTTCTCTCCAGTGAAAAAAGCTGCCCTAGTTGGCTGGGGAAAACTCACCCTCTATCTGCTGCTCTTTGCCCTGATGGCACGGGTACTCCGATCGCCACGCCTCCGCTCCTGGCTGATTACGCTTTACCTACATGTCTCTCTGGTCGTCAGCATTTATGGCATTCAGCAGTGGATTGCCAAAGTTCCCCCCAAAGCAACCTGGAATGACCCCACCTCCCTCTCAGCTAATGCCACCCGTGCCTACAGCTATCTGGGCAACCCCAATTTGCTAGCGGGTTATTTGCTACCAGCGATCGCCCTGAGCTTGGCAGCCGTCTTTGCCTGGCGCAGCTGGGGGGCCAAAGCATTGGCTCTGACCATGCTCATCGTCCATTGCGCCTGCCTGCTGTTCACCGACAGTCGCGGCAGTTGGATTGGCTTTGTCATTCTGCTCGGTGTCTTTTTTCTTCTGCTATTTTATTGGCTCCAAGACCGCCTCCCCCGCTTCTGGCGCACCTGGTTTTTGCCCATTGGGTTTGGCACTGTTGCTGGACTGGGACTGTTGATGATTGTCTTGGTGGAACCCCTACGCGATCGAATCAGTAGCATCTTTGTGAGCCGAGGCAACAGCAGCAACAACTATCGGATTAATGTCTGGGGGTCAGTGCTGCACATGATTCGAGACCATCCTGTCCTAGGAATTGGACCCGGCAACAACGCGTTCAACAAGATCTATCCGCTCTACCAACGCCCTAAGTTCAGCGCCTTGAGTGCCTACTCTATTTTTCTGGAAGTTGCCGTAGAGAGCGGTTTAATCGGCTTGACCTGCTTTCTCTGGCTGCTGCTAGTCATCTTCAATCAAGGCTGGGTGCAATTACAGCGCTTAAAAAAAATTGGCAGTTCCGAAGGATTTTGGTTGATTGCGGCGATCGCTGCGCTCTGGGGCATGTTGGGGCATGGACTGGTGGATACCGTTTGGTATCGTCCTGAAGTCAGCACACTTTGGTGGCTCATGGTGGCTATCATTGCGACCTATTACAACGGGCACGAATCAGACCAGACCTTAGCATCACCATCAGCATCAAACAGAGTGTCCTAACGTCATCCTACTCGAACCAATTTGTTTTCTACCCTTAGATGGAAGTGTAGACCTCTATAATTGCCCGATAGTTGCATGGCTCAACTTTGTAATTCTTACTAAGAGAGCCTAACAAAGACTAAACGGTGTGCTGGAGGTAAAATGTTAATCCCTAAAGTTGAAAACCTTAAAGTTCAAAACCTTGATGCAACCATCCAGCCTGGACGGACGAGCATCCCAGAGATTCTGCAAGAGCGGTTGCAGATTGAGTATTTACTGAATCCTGACGCACCTTCAGCGATCGATCTCAACTCTGCTCAAGATGTCATCGCCGGATTGAGCCAGAGCCACAAAGCCCTCTCTCCCCGATACTTCTACGACGATCGCGGCTCTCAATTATTTGAGAAAATTTGCGACCTGCCAGAATACTATTTGACGCGGACTGAAACCGCCATTTTGCGGGAATGTGCCCAGGCGATCGTGCAAACGACAGGCCCCTGTGAACTAGTTGAATTGGGAAGTGGGAGCGCCGTTAAAACCCGCTTACTATTGGATGCCTACACTGCCTCCCAATACCCCCTGCATTACTTGCCGATCGATATCAGCGGCGGTATTCTGGAAAGCAGTGCCTGTGAACTGCTAACCGACTATCCAACCCTAAAAATTCATGGCCGGGTCAGCACCTACGAATTGGCCCTAGCTCAATTGACCCCATCCATTCTTCCTAGCAGACTCATCTGCTTTCTCGGAAGCAGTCTTGGGAATCTGACAGTGGAAGAATGCGAAACCTTCTTCATGCAAATCAAAACCGCTCTGCAACCGGAGGAATATTTTCTCCTGGGTGTTGACCTACAAAAGCCAAAAGATTTACTGGAAGCTGCCTACAACGACAGTCAGGGGATCACCGCAGCGTTCAACCTCAACATGCTGCACCATTTGAATTGGCGCTTTCAAGGGAACTTCCAGGTCAACCAGTTTGCCCACCTAGCGGTGTATAACGATACTCTACACCAGGTTGAAATGCACCTGAGAAGTTTGCAAACCCAATCTGTCTACTTGCAAACCCTCAACTTAGATATAAAACTGGAACAGGATGAAACGATCCTGAGCGAAATCTCCCGTAAGTTTGAATTGGAAACATTGAGAACAATGCTCCAAGCAAAAGGACTCATTTCCCTGCAAACCTGGACTGACTCGAACAACTGGTTTGGAATGCTACTTTGCCAGCGGCAGGGCGATTAATCAAAAGTCCTGAAAAACTCAGCAACCCTCTCAGTTTTCATTCGCCTGAGCGACTAAGCAATTAGTTAAAAGCCCTGCAAAAACTTTCCTGTGAGTCTCTTAGTCTCAAATTGCTCAATTCGTAGTGTTCAAGTTATGGCGCTTAATTCATCGAAGCGAAGAAAGCAACTTGGCTAGGATACATCTTGAAGGCTCTGTCCAACTGAGTCAATTCAAAGATAATCCGTACTGAGGCAGAAACACCACACAAGCTGAGTTGGCGATCGAGGGTCTTAGCTAAGCTCAAAGCTGAAACCAACGCCATCAAGCCAGCGCTATCCAACGACTCAACCTGGGCCATATCAATAAGCAAGATTGAATTGGCACTCTTACTAACGGCTGTCTGAAGCTGGTTTTGCAATTCACTAGCATTTGCAGCATTGAGATGACCACGGAGTTGGAGAGTCTCAGTTTGGGGGCGAGAAATAGTGCTTTGCATAATTTTGGCGCTCTCAGGAAGGATTAATAAACTTGTTGTTCTGAACTTGATACTCTAACGATAGGCGGCGAACTCGCAAGGTGCCAGCTAATGTCAGTGTCTTCACGCAATCTTTAGGCTTTGTGCCTGCATTTTTTAAGTTTCGTTAAAGCTGCTAGTCCGGGTTTGTACTGAGGGATACACAAAACTAGAGTGGGGTTACCACCGCTTCATGTTTCTCTTCAAACTGAACTTTGCTGGCTCCCCTAGTTTTGGTTGATAAGCAACACTTAAACCAGGACTCTGATAGAACTCTGGGATTTGTGCCAGAGGGAAAAGAGTATCGAGAGAGATCTCTTTATCGAAAAGTCGAGAGAGCTATCTTGATGGACTTAAACCATGCTTAAAACAACACATAGGCAAGCCAGGATTCCAGTAATGCTGTAAAAAGTTCCTACAACTTGAGTTTCTGCCCAGCCTGAAAGTTCCAGATGATGGTGCAAGGGAGCCATTCTCAGTAGCCGCTTGCCAACTCCATCTGGACCTTTTGTGGCTTTGTAATAGCTAACTTGAGCGATGACGGATAGGGTCTCGACGAGGAACACCCCTCCCAAGAACAAAAGGGCCCACAGGGTGTTGCTGAGGAGCGCAACGGCACCTAGGGCACCTCCCAAGGCTAGAGATCCTGTATCTCCCATGAACACACGGGCAGGATTGCGGTTATGAACCAGAAAACCTAAGTAGCCCCCGCTCATGCAGGCGGCGAAAATCATTAATCCGGGCGATGTTGGAGCAGCAAGAGCACCAAATCCCAGAAGGGCGATCGACCCTGTTCCGGCTGCCAGTCCATCCAAGCCGTCCGTTAGATTTGTCGCATTGCTCTCACCCACTAGCACAAATCCAGCGACAAGCCAAAACAGCACTCCCAGGGGCAACATGAATCCAAAGGGTAGGGCGATCGTTGTCAAGGTGTCAGGTTGAGTCCAGGCAAGCCAAAGGCAAAACAGTCCACCGAAGGCACTTTGCAGCAAAAGCTTCATCCGGGGTGAAATGCCTTTATTCGATTTGCGGCTAAGGATTTGCCAGTCATCTAACCAGCCAATCAAGGCATAGGAAAGGGTTAGGGCGGACACTGCTAAGACTTCTGGGCTAAACCTAGACCAAATGAGGGCGATCGTGACAACTACAGGCACGATGAACACGCCTCCCATGGTGGGAGTGCCCGCTTTTTTCAGATGGGCTTGGGGGCCGTCTTCTCGGATTACTTGTCCTGCTTTGAGGTTTCGCAGTAGCGGCACCACCCAAAATCCCAATCCTGCAACCACTAGGGCACAAAAAATGACAGGCAACGTCAAGGACGCACCCTGCCACAAATTACGCCCGGCTAGCCAATCCAGAGCCAACGCGGCACCGCCCACTCCCAGCCACAGGGACAGGAAAAGATTGGTGCCAGTTAATCTTGTACTACGGTCAGAAAATAATTTAGCATCCACAGGGTTTACACTCACTCCACACCACACGTTTCAGTGACTTCGATTAAGTCTTCAGGAAATCAGGACAAAAATTCACACCACTTACCCCTGCAAACCTTGCTCCAGAGGCATCATATCGACAATTATTCATCTGGGTCGGTCGCATCGTCGTCGTCGTCAGCATCGTCAACACCGTCGTCACCAGCGATCAATCCAGACAGATCTTCATCCGCATCATCAGAGTAGTCAACATCTTGAGAGTCACGAGCCAACAGTCTGCCTGTAGACTCTAACCAGTCCAAGATGGAGGATTCACTCTGTATAGGGATAATAGGTGCCCGACGATTACGAGGCTCTTCACGCAAGGAGGGATTATTCATTTCACACATTCAACCTTAAGACAATCAATTCAGCGATTCAGACTTAGCCATCCTTCTTGATTTTGGATGGATAAGGGATTCCAAGTCTACTACCGGAAGTTGGGCTTGAGAAGCGCAACACTCCTTTTATGCCGCTTTTTTCCAGTGCCTTTGTAGATTTGGTTTAATCCGCAGCCCAAATACTAATTAGGTTAAGACTTTCTCCATCCCTACTGACACGGCAATTAACTTAACTAAGATAGTTAGACCACATAATGGCGATCGAAGTTACCTTTAGCTTAAATTTTCAGCCGTGTCAAGAGAATCTATGTCACCCTACCATAAAGGGGGAAGGTTGCGAGAGTGTTTGGGGAAACAAATGGGTAGACTATTGGGCACGCCATAAACCAGAGCAAGCAAAGCAGGGCAAGCAAATGGGAGCAAGGAGCCATGATTGAAAAAACTGAACTGTTGGAGACGATCGCAGGCAAAAATCGGGGTTTGCTCGCTACAGTAGCCGATCGACAATCCATTCTGACGGCCATTGCTCGTGTAGAAGCCCTTAACCCGACCCTTCGTCCCTTGGAAGCATTGAATTTGCTAGAGGGAAACTGGCGACTGACTTATACAACCAGTCGCGGCTTGCTCAATATTGACCAATTTCCCTTGTTGAAACTGGGGCAGATTTATCAATTTATCCGCACCAGAGAAGCCAAGATTTACAATATTGCTGAAGTTTATGGGTTGCCTTATTTAGAAGGACTGATTAGCGTTGCGGCTGAGTTTCAACCCATTTCCGACCACCGGGTAGAAGTCCGATTCCAGCGATCGATTCTGGGGCTACAGCGACTCCTTAACTATCAATCGGCAACTGATTTTGTGGAAAAAATTGAGGCTGGGGGAAAGTTTACGGCGATCGACTTCAACATTGCCCAGGGAGAGCAGCAGGGCTGGTTAGACATCACCTACCTGGATCAGGATTTACGCATCGGGCGCGGCAATGAAGGTAGCATTTTTGTATTAGTCAAGGCACTGTGACCCTATGCACCTGTCCCAAGGACACTTGAATGTATTGGCAACTTGCCCCCGACAGTTTCAACACATTTATTTGGATCAACTGCGCGCTCCTGAAACGCCCGAAGCCCAGGCACGGCAAGAGTGGGGAAGTCGCTTTCACCTCCTGATGCAACAACACGAGATGGGGTTGCCGATCGCCTCGCTTGCGTCAGAAGACCCCATTCACCAGTGTTTCACCGCATTTGTTGAGACGGCTGGGGCAGTCCTGACCCAACCTTCCCATCCACCCCAGTTCCGTCAGAGTGAACATTGCCGCACTTGGCACCTCGCCGATCCCTTAGGACGACTAGAGGACGGCTACGGGTTTACTGTCATTTATGACTTGTTGATCTTAGATGAGGAGCAAGCGCAGATTTTGGATTGGAAAACGTATTCCTGTCCTGAAGATCCCCGTAGGCTAGCCAAAAATTGGCAGACTCGCCTCTATCTCTATGTGCTGGCAGAAACCAGTCCCTACGAACCAGAGCAGATTTCCATGACCTACTGGTTTGTGCGGCCGCAATTGGCTGCAAGTCCAGAGCGGCAGTCCTCAGAGATGACCCCAGAAGTAACTCAATTTGCTGGCCCTCAGAGCCTCAGATTTGCCTATAGTGCGGCCTTGCATCAGCAAACTCAGCAAGACTTGACGCACCTGTTGGGTCAATTAACAACGTGGCTAGAGCAATACCTGGCTGGGACTCCGTTTCCCCAAGCCTTGGGGCCATGCGATCTCTGCAACTTCACCCCGCGTTGCGATCGAAACGACCCTAAGCAAAATGCGATCGGCACTAGAAGCCAACTTCCCGATTTTGAGAGCATTCAGGAAGTAGCGCTCTAGTGCATCTTGGCAGAAGTTTCTGATCAGTTAGGTGGATTGTTTTGAGTTTTGAGTTGTAAAACCACATCGGGAAAGATAGGGCTGAGACGTTAGTATAGGTATACTACAGCCTGTTTAGGCACCAAAGGATACAGTACAAGTGTTCGTTTAAATGACTTTGGCTATCTGACTGCATCCCCTATTCCATAAGTAAGCTGTACCTGTACGCCAAGTTCGATAGTCACGCTGACTTGATGCAGCTTGCGGTGAATTTTGCTACTTCAAAGAGTTCGGATGATGAATATGAAGTGCTAGAGCAAGAGATAAAGAAAAAGTGTGCTAAGATCCAACCAGCGTTAAGCAATCCAAGGAGCTAGGGATTCCAGATTGCAGGATAGTAGGCAATACTAGCTATGCTGTTCCAGCGATCGGATGGCTCTTAGAGTCGTAGCTTAGGTTTGTGAACTGCGAAGCGCTGTAGATCAAACGGTTGAGAGAGCAGAACTTCCAAGCTGTGGCTGCTTCCGCAGATGCAGGTAGAAGTGCCCAGACGAGTTGGTGACTTCAACGGTTGAGTGGCTTATCTTAGCGGTTTATCTTAGGCTTTTGCGGGCTTGAATTTCATCAGAAGATTTCTCGGTAGACGCTGCACGTCGAAGGTTTTTAGGGTTGCAGCCGAGAGGGTAGCACTGAGTATTGAATCTACTCGCTCCTAGAAAGTTTTAGCGCTCATACTTTTTCAGGATCGATTCCACGTTGGAGTTTTTCCTGGCAGGTATTGTCAGAGATCCTTGTCCGATCGCTGCTGTTATTGGTTTAACTGGTTGACTCAGCCCTTGTCTGCTGCACCTAGTTTTCCCCGTGTGCTTTTTTCACACTGTGGTGCTTAACACTGTGCTATTTTGTACTACACTTTGTACTATTATCCTATCTCTCGCCATCACCAAGTTGTTGCACACTCCACCATGCTCCAGTGTGAACAGCCTTGTGGCTGCTTGCCCATGTCCACGGGCAAGGCGGCTGGTGGCATTCACAGCCGTAGTTTAGGCAAGACTGCAATGCCTCTACTGCACCAATTTTTGAGGAAACTGAATGTCCAAACAAATCATTATTGCTGAGCAGCATCGTGTTGCTGCTGTCTTTTCGGAAGACCAAATTCAAGAATTAATTGTTGCTACGGGTACGCACCAAATTAGTGATATCTACCTGGGTATCGTAGAAAACGTTTTACCCGGAATTAACGCTGCCTTTGTCAATATCGGCGACTCCGATCGCAACGGCTTTATTCATGCAGACGATCTTGGACCCCTGAAACTCAGGCGTTCTGGAGGTTCCATTACCGAGTTGCTAGTGCCGCAGCAGAAGGTGCTGGTGCAGATTATGAAGGAGCCGACGGGCAACAAAGGGCCCCGACTCACTGGAAATATTACGCTTCCAGGGCGCTACATGGTTTTGATGCCCCACGGCAAAGGGGTGAACCTATCCCAAAAAATTCGCAATGAGAACGAACGGAATCGCCTCCGCGCCCTAGCTATTTTAATTAAGCCGGCGGGGATGGGGTTGATTGTGCGAACTGAGGCAGAAAGTATTTCAGAAGATGGGATTATCAAGGATCTCGAAATGCTCCAGGAGCAATGGGAGTCCATTCAACAGGAAGCCAGTTCTACCCGGGCCCCGGCGCTGTTGAATCGGGATGATGACTTTATCCAGCGCGTGTTGCGAGATATGTACAGCCTGGATGTGAACCGCATTGTGGTGGATTCTCACACCGGGTTGAAGCGGGTGAAGCAGCAGTTAGTGAACTGGAGCGGGGGCAAGTCTCCACAAACTGTATCGGTTGACCATCACCGCGATCGAATTTCTATACTGGAATATTTCCGGGTCAATGCCGCGATTCGGGAAGCCCTGAAGCCCAGAGTTGATCTGCCCTCCGGCGGTTACATCATCATTGAGCCAACGGAGGCGCTGACGGTCATTGACGTGAACTCTGGCTCGTTTACCCGGTCTGCTACGGCGCGTGAGACAGTGCTGTGGACAAACTGTGAGGCAGCGACAGAGGTGGCTCGACAGTTGCGTCTCCGGAATTTGGCGGGGGTGATTATTGTTGACTTCATTGACATGGATACGCGCCGTGACAAGCTTCAGGTTTTGGAGTATTTCAACAAAGCCTTGAAAACCGATAAAGCCAGGCCTCAGATTGCCCAATTGTCTGAGTTGGGGCTGGTGGAGTTGACCCGCAAGCGACAGGGACAAAATATTTATGAATTATTTGGCCGTACATGCCCAACCTGCGGTGGCTTAGGGCATCTGGTGCATCTCCCTGGTGAGGTGCAAAGCGAGTCCGATGAAACACCAGATCTGGGGGCTGGGGTTTCTGCTTTGGAGGCCCATCCATCGGATCTGCGACGGCGATCGGACTCCCAGGGCGGGAGACGGGGCAGAGGGTCTGCATCGGGCGATCGGTTTGAGGGATTGCCCATTACGAGCAGGCGATCGGAAGCTCCTACACAGGTGAAACGCTTCTACACAGGCAGTCCGCCTGATTTAGATTCCTCAGAGGAGGCTCCACCTGCTATTTCTGCCAGAGAAGTGGGCAATGGCACAGATCCTGACCCCTCTCCCCTGACCGCTTGGCAAGACCGGAGCGAGGATGCTTACTCTAGCCCTGATGTGGGCGAACTGGATTTGGGCAATCACCCCAGCTATAACGATCGGGGTAGCAATTCTGGTAATCGTCGCCGCAGACGGCGGGGCGGTTCGGGTGAAGCCCGTCTGGGCGGCTATGAAGGTCGGGCAGATGCGCCTAGCCAGGGAAGACGGGAAACACCAAGGGAGGTAGGATTTCAGGCTGGGCGTGAACTCGCTCCCCTATCCCAGCGTTCTGAGGGGCGAGAGCCGGGGCGACGGGAGGGAGCCAGGGTGTCTCGTTCTCGATTGGAACCCCGCATGGAGGTTGAGGTAGCGGCACCCTTGGAGGAGTCTGCAACCTATGCGCCTAAGGAAGTATTAACGAGTAAGGGCGATCGGAGTCGTCCAGCGAGACGGGAGGGCGGCAAACCTGGGCTTCAGGCTCCAGAGGTGATTTCGGTAGAAATGACTCCTGATGAGCAGGACGTTTACGCTTTGATGGGCATTTCTCCTCTGGTGCTGGCAAACCGCGAGGTTACTGATGGGAAGTCGGCGATCGTCTTGGTGACGCTGCCCGGACAAACGGCGGAAATTCCAGCCGACACCTTCCCCAAATCGCTCACTCCTGAGTTGCATCACGACCCCGATGCTGAGTTCGTAAGTGCTGTCCCTGATTACTTTGGTGTGGATGCGGTTCCCGCTTCAGTTGCTCCAGTTTCAGTGACTCCAGTTTCAGCTAGGGAGAGCGGCCCAGACATGGGCTACACTCCCATGCCGACTCTAGTTTCTACCACTGCCACTACCGCAGAGGTGCCTGAGTCAGATTCTGAAGCCTCTGACACTTCCCCGACTCGGCGGCGACGCAGGCGATCGTCTGCATCAGATTCTGCTGCGGGAGAGTAACAGCAAATTATCTGTTAACTGAGGTAGTAAGAAGATTTCCGAAAAAAAATTTACCCTTGCACGGGCGAAGCATCCGGGCAATGATCTTCTGTCAATTCAGGGGTTTATCTGCCGGATGCTAAGTGCAAAGCACACGCTACGCGAACGCCCCTACATTCCACGTTTGTTGGTGTAATCTTTCTTGGAAATTACCTAACCAATGCTCGATCGCCCACTGAGACTGGACGGAACCTGGCTTGATTCAACCTCTTTAATTGCCGGGGTAGATGAGGTCGGTCGGGGGGCGCTCTTTGGCCCGGTTGTCGCAGCGGCGGTGATTTTGCCTGAAACTGCCCTAGTTACCCTGGCTGCGGCGGGGGTGAAGGATAGCAAGCAACTGTCGAATGAGCGACGATCGCACCTCGAAACGATCATTCGACAAACAGCGCTGGATTGCCAAATTGGGATGGCTTCAGTCCTGGAAATTGAGCGATTAAATATTCTCCACGCCTCTCTGTTGGCGATGAGGCGGGCAATTTTGCGCCTGCGGGTTCAGCCCCACCTGTGCTTGGTTGATGGCAATCAGCGAGTCCCAAATCTGCCCATGTCCCAGGAGACTCTGGTGAAAGGTGATCAGCAGTCGTTGCCGATCGCCTGCGCTAGCATTGTGGCTAAGGTTTGGCGCGATCGGCTTTTGGAGCGTTTGGCAACTAAATATCCAGAGTACGGTTTGGCGGCTAATAAAGGGTATGGCACTGCCCACCATCGAGCTGCGATTCAGCGCATCGGCATTTCCCGCTTTCACCGCAAGGCGTTTGGGTTGTGCCGGGTGGTATCCGATGGGATGTTTTTTCTGAGCAAACAGGTAGTGGACTGATAATCTGATAGCTGAACTCAGTGAAAGTCTATGGCATTAGGGGAATTGGGATTGAGAATCGCGCATTTGGGCCCGCCGGGAACTTATGCAGAGGCGGCTGCATTGGCCTGTGCTGGCTGGCTGGCTCAAAAAACGGGGCGCGAGTCGGTGCTGTGTTCCTGTGCCAGTATTGCTCAGACCTTACGATCGTTGCACCAGGGACAGGCACAATTAGCCGTCGTTCCGGTAGAGAATTCGATCGAAGGTAGCGTGACGATGACGCTGGATACGCTCTGGCAGCTTGATACCCTGCAAATTCAGTTTGCCTTGGTCATGCCCATTGTCCATGCCCTCCTGTCCCACGCCTCCAATTTGCAGGAGTTACGAACGGTCTACTCCCATCCCCAGGCGCTGTCCCAATGCCAGGAGTGGATGGAGCGACACTTGCCCACTGTTCAGTTGATCCCCACCCACTCCACAACTGAGGCGTTGCAATCCCTGGTGCAGGATAAAACCGCTGGTGCAGTTGCCTCTCAACGGGCAGCGGAACTCTACAACCTTCCCATTCTTGCCTGTCCAATTAATGACTATCCCGATAACTGCACCCGGTTTTGGCTGCTGGGTCAAGAGGCGTTGGCGATCGGCTCTGATCTAGTCAAATCCGATCTGGATGGCAGCACCTATACCTCCCTAGCGGTCAGCGTTCCTGCCAATGTACCAGGGGCGTTGGTGAAGCTGCTTCAGATTTTTGCTGAGCGTAATATTAATCTGAGTCGCATTGAGTCTCGTCCCACGAAGCGATCGTTGGGCGACTACCTGTTCTTTATGGATTTAGAGGCGGATGGCAACAATCCGATCGTCCAAACGGCTTTAGCAGAATTGGCAACCCATACCGAAAAGCTCAAAATCTTTGGCAGCTACAGGGTTTTGCCGATTTCAGTTAGGCTAACTTGATAGAAACTCAAGCACTGAGTGATTAAACTCATCGGCATACTCTAAATAGGGCAAATGTCCGCACTGATCGAATATTTGTAGTTTGGCATTCGGAATTCCTTTCATCGCCACTTCACCATGACTGACAGGGAAGGCTCGATCCTGTTTTCCCCAAATAATCAGGGTAGGTGACTGGATTTCAGATAGACGATCGCGAATAGTTCGCAAAAAATCTGACTTAATTCCGAAGACGTTTCCCATTGTCCGAAATGTCCGGGTCTGAAATTGCAAAATATCTGATGACATATTCCGCAGCACCAGATCCATAAATTCACTGCTGTTTAAGTAAGGGGTGGGATCGTAAACGCATTGCTGCATCATAAATCGGGCGGCCCCAGAACTGGGACGGTTTAGCAACTCTCCAACCACCGGAAGTGAGGTTAGCCTTGCTGGAAAGGCTACTTCTTTTCCCAAGCCGCCGATTCCAATCAAAACTAGCTTATTTACCCGTTCAGGAAATGTTAGTGCAATCTTTAAGGCAAGTGCGCCACCGACAGAACCTGCGATCAAAGACGTATGGGATAGTCCTACTGCATCCATGAAGTGAACAATAAATTGAACTAGGTCATCGATTGTGTACGTTCTTTGGGGCTTATCAGATTTTCCTGATCCGACCCAATCCAGCGCATAGACTTGATGGTGTTGCGCGAGGGTAAACACGTTTTTGTACCAGTAATCGATCGCTCCACCTTGACCATGAATCAATAACACTGGTGCCCCTTGTTTGCCTAATGCCCAGTAGCGCGTATTGACTCCATCAATCTGAATATACCGATCTGTTGGCATTTCTATTGTCATAATTAACCTCTCTATTGCCGAATGTACTGAATTGCTCTGAGCAAGGCATTAAGCATCACGTCATAACTTTCTTCAGTAGATTGCTCTAAGGTGAGTAAACCTGCCTGCTCTGTCGCCACAAAGCCATAAAAGGCAGCGTTTAACATTCGCATGGCATGGATGGTTTCTTGATCCGTAAAGTTGTAGGGCTGGAGGACTCGTTGATAAAAGGTCACGATGCTTTGGACGATGGGCACACAATCTGGATCGGTTGGATGTAAAGGCATAGCAGTCATGACGGTATAAAGTGCAGGCTGCGATCGGGCAAAATTCCGTGCAGTATGCGCCACCATTTTCAACAGCGCAGATGAATCACTCATTCCCTCAATTGATTGGCAGCACAATGCCAGAAAGCGTCGCCAAATCTCAAGTGCCACGAGTCGCCGTAAGACTGCACCGCTCTCTAAGTGTTTATAAATCGATGGGGGTGTAATTCCTAACTCACGCGCCACTCGATTCACTCCCAAAGCGGCCTCGCCTTCTGCTTTCACACAAGTGATTGCGGCTTCAATAATATCGCGTTGAGTGAGAGATTTTTCTTTGACTGGGCGACCCACGGCACCTCCAACACTTAGCTAACACTATTTACTAAAAGCGAATAGTGTTAGCTTTGTCAAGCATTGTCTCAACTCTTTAATCTCAGTAGCCCCACAGTTGAGCTAATTACCTAGCAGAGATTAAAAGAACCCTACTTCATGTAGTAATCCCGTGTGCCCTTTGCGTCCAATGCTTCGCCCAAACGGTTGAGGGCATGGACATAGGCCGCCGTGCGGAGGGAAATGGATAGGTCTTGGGCGATCGTCCAGATGCGTTCGGTCTCCTGCACCATGCGCTGTTGCAGGTTACGATTCACCTCTTCCAGCGTCCAGTAAAGCCCGCTGCGGTTTTGCACCCATTCAAAGTAGCTGACCGTCACTCCGCCAGCGTTGACGAGGATGTCGGGGAACACATGCACTCCCCGTTGCTCCAGAATCCGATCGGCCCCAGAGGCGATCGGCCCGTTTGCCACCTCAAAAATGAACCTGGCTTTCACATCAGCAACGTTGTCCTGCGTGATTTGATTTTCCAGAGCAGCGGGGATCAGCACATCCACATCCAGAGCCAGCAGTTCTGCATTGGTCAACACCTGATGCTCCACCACATTGCAGACCGTGCCATCGCAATAAACGGCTTGAACTCCTTTCACCATGTTCTTAAAGTGCAGAATGCTAGGAATATCCAGCCCTTTAGGAGCATAAATTGCGCCCTGGGAATCACTGACCGCCACCACTTTGTAGCCCGCATGGAACAGTAACTCGGCGATGACCGAGCCAGCATTGCCAAACCCTTGCACGGCAACGGTCGTCTTCCCAGGCAGGCGATCGAACTTGGGCAACAGGGCTTGAATGACATAAAATGCGCCCATCGCCGTTGCTGTGTCTCTGCCCAAGCTCCCACCCATGGCCACCGGCTTACCGGTCACTACACCAGGAGTCATTTTGCGCTGAATGATGCTGTACTGATCCATCATCCAGCCCATGATCATGGGGTTGGTGTAAACATCGGGAGCCAAAATATCCGTGTCGGGGCCAATGAAGTCGGCGATCGCATCAATGTAGCCCCGGCTCAAGCGTTCTAACTCAAACTTCGAGAGCAGCTTGGGGTTGAGGGTGATGCCCCCTTTTGCTCCACCAAAAGGCAAATTTAGCGCTGCACATTTGAAGGTCATCCAGAAGGCTAAGGATTGAACTTCATCCATTGAAACATTGGGGTGGTAGCGCACGCCTCCTTTGCCGGGGCCTCTGGTGTCGTCGTAGCGGACTCGGTAACCTTGAAAAATCCGCAAGGAGCCATCATCCATCCGCACGGGAATGGCAACGCTGAGGCTGGCTTTGGGATATTTGAGGCGTTCGATCGCATCCTCTGAAATCGTGGCATACTTTAGCGCCTGCTCCAAACGTTGGCTGGCATCAGAAAACAGTGACTCAGACATAAATCTCTTTCGCCTCCGATCGATATCAAAAATTTATCTATTGTAATGATCTGGAATTAGCAGATTGTATTGGCAAATTTATCTAAAATCCACCCCCAAGATGTTGACAAATAATGAAAAAGTAGACAAGTTAATCTACTATTTTGAGCCATTACTCAGGCAGGGAATCCCCGCGTTTTGCCACAATTTGATCAAGCTATTGCCTGATCAATCTCTCTGGCATCTTTCCCGTTGAATGTTCCAGCAGCTAGATGCTACAACTCAGTTCAGATGAGCAGATTGGGTTGGCATTTCGGATTAATTGTGCATGAAGCCATCCTGTTCTGTTCACCGTTGTTGAAGTCAACGTCTAGCGCGTCTATTCTTGAAGCTAACTTGATTTATTTGCTGAACTGAAGTATCTGGAAGGTTGACAGCAAGGGCGATCATCTATAGCCACTTACTCCGTAAAGAATTTGAGCTAAGCCACCCAGTTAAAACTCAATTAGTTACAACTCGAATTACAACAACAACTCCTGTCTTTGAAGGAATTGATTTACATTAACAATGGCAATTTAACAACGGGAATTTATCAGCCTATCATTTGCCATACTCTTATGATTCCACTAAAAGTGAGTCAAACTATCATTCTGTAACTTGTCAAATTATTAAATTAGTGTACAGTTTGGACAGATTCAAATTGGACAGATTCAAAGAGAGCCAGTTTTAGCTTGAAATGTTTTAGCCTTAAACCCACGTAACTCAACTGGAGATTTTGATATGGCAGCAAGCGACGACTTTAAAACAGAACTTAGAAAAGACGAACTTAGCGTTAACAGTATTCGGAATGCCTTGCAAACTGCCCTCAGCGAGGCGATCGAGCTAAAAATTACAACCTGGGTTGTCCCAGTCGATGACAGCGGCGCTGCACCAGAAGCGCCCAGACCGGGGAATCGGATGTTTACCCGGATCAATATTGTGGATGGCGACATCGACAATGAAGTGGGGAGTCAATTTATTGGCAATGGGCCCTATGCAGAACTACGGCAATTCCATCTAGGGCAAGTTCAGGAAAGCCGAGAAATCCTGCAACAGAATCTAGAAAATTTACAACAATTATTTTCAGTGCTGATTGGCACGTTGCAGCGGTTGCCCCAAGCAACAGTGCGTGACCAACCCAAGCGCCCCAGTTTGCCCGGCAGCTAGCCCAGATAATCTGGTTTGGAAGCCTCTTCGATCGCGATCCTAACGATCGGAAGGCGTATGCCTCCATTTTTCAAGGGTTTGCTATAAATAGTAGGACTTATGTCCCTGTCACCGAATCCTCCTCATTCTTGCGCCCGGCAGGAATGCTTGGAGACCTAGCTCTATCTTCTAAGTTCGGGGGTTAGAGGAGCGACATCTCCCTTATCTAATCTGCATTTTTCTTGACTCCTTCTTGAGCATTGTCTACCGTCCTCAATCGGCATACTGTTATGGCAACCAGTGATGACTTTAAACGAAACCTTAAGGCTGGCAATTTGAGCCAGGCTCTTAGGGTAGCCCTGAGTAACGCGATCGAACTGGAAATCACGACTTGGGTAGTTCCAATAGATGCCGACCCTATGGAGGTGCAAACCCCCAAACCTGGCTACCAAATGCGAACTCGGATCAATATGGTCGATGGAGACATTGAGAATGAAATCGGTAGCCGATTTTTGAGCAATGGTCCCTACGCAGAATTGCAAGAGTTTCATCTCAGTCAAGTGAAGCGCGGCAGAGACACGATTCGGAAAAATCTCCAAAGCTTAGAAGCTCTGTTCAGCGTTTGGCTAGACCCCACAAAGCCCCCTACTTCGTCTACGGCTCCTGCGCTGACGACACCTCAGAAGTCACCCCAGCTACCTCCCACGACAGCACCCACAACAGTCGGTGTCATTACCCCAAGTGTGGTAACCGTTGACCCCGTGATGGATATTGGTGAACTTCCCTTTGATCCCCGCACTGAGAACCTGCAACCTGCCCCGGAATTCTCTGACCCAGCGATCGACATCTCTTCCCTTACACCTTCTGGGGGAGATGATTTCTTCTCTGAACCCGCCCTTTTTGACCCGAATCACGATGCAGGGACGATCGCTCCCAGCACCTTAGACTCCTCCCCTGCCGTAGCGGAACCGATATTTACTGAGCCAGAACCCATTTTTACAGAACCCACCTTTAGCGGTGAGTTTGCAGCCCCTCCTGTTGATCCCATCTTCACCGGAGCGGATTCTGTTGCAGTACAACCCATTGAGGCTGAGGGATCATCCTTTGGGATTGATTCTTCCCTATCCGGAGGGATATCTGGCACTTGGGAGCTAGAGCCTTCCTTGGAGGAATCCTTACCTTCCCTGGGCACTGCCGCAACAACGGTTAAGGCGACGGATTTGCCAGTTTTACCCGACCTGCTTGCCTCCCCAACGCAGATTGCCCCTCACCCAGAGACTCTAGCAGCCACGATCGCCCCTAGTTTAGAAGAGTCCCTAGCTGCCCCTTCAGTCGCTCCAACTCCAGTTGGTGACCCTGCCTTCAATCCCACTCCCACCGCCTTTGAGGTGACATCCACCAATGAGGCGAACCTGATTGAATTCGACCCTGCACTGTTTGGTGAACCGATGCTCCCCCCATCCTCTGCTTCAGCAGATCTGTCTGGATCATCAGCAGCCAAGCCCACAGAGTCACTAGAGCTATTTATCGAGCCGTCAGGGAATCCTGAGTCCTACGCTTCACTGGTTGAGTTGTTTACTGAACCCAAGGTGGAAACACCTGCCGCAGAGGTGACCCAAGCTGAACCCTCGCCAGACACTACATTTAACGCCTCCTTAGCCACCTTCGATGCCGTTGGTGTTGCTCAAACATCCTATGGATCTGCCAGTCTAGAAGCTCCCATGGAAGCGCCTGCTGCCGCTGCTCCCTCAGGAGCGCCTGCCTCCGAACCTAGCTCCATGGCAGACTTTGACCTCAACTCCCTTACGCCTCCCTTTGCCGAACCCTCACCCGAAGAGTTTGACATCCCCTTTTCTACTCTGGCTGTGTCGGGCAGTGTAGAGGCAGAAGCAGAGTCGGCAGATATGTCCATGGCCGATTTCGACTTGAGCGCCCTGGAAACGCCCTCTGGCTCAGCGTCCGATGCTCTAGACATGGAGACGATCGATCTAGAGGAAGCGGACTGGCTGGAGGCAGAGGATGAGGATGAGGCAGATGAAACGATTATGGAGCCAGACTTTGAGCTGGATTCTCTCTCCGATGCCTTTGATAACGTCAGCGAGTCTGATGCAGCGGTTATGGAACCAGACTTTGGGTTGGGTTCCTTCTCCAGTGACGTTGATGATGATGAGTTCGATGAAACAATTTTTGAACCCGATCTGCCGATCGGTATGGAGGATGAGGATGAACCCGACGATGCCACCGTTCTAGAGCCAGACCTGCTATCTGGGTTACTGGATGACGATGAATTCGACGAAACGATCGTAGAGCCAGACTTCCCCATCGAGCGCCAAACCGTTGACGACTCTTCGCTAACTGACCTGTTTGCTGAACCAGAAACTCCAGCTAGTCCTGGGATGGTAGAGGGCGAAGCAGAGTCTTCTGAATCCTTAGCAGATTTGTTTGCCGAACCTCCTTCGTTGGCAGACTACCCCCCGCTGACAACTCCAGAATCCAGTTTGGAGGCAGCAGCCCATCCCCAAGGGCTAGATGATTTGGATTTTTCCGCCTCGTCATCCTCGCCTGAATTAGAGCAGTCCCTAGCTGCTTTGTTTGCTGAACCGAGCTTGGAAGACCCCAACACCTCGAACACCGCAGGTTTGGATGATGGGGATGCGCTTTCCGCTCTATTTGCAGAATCCTCTGAGGACGAGTCTGATAATCTGTTTGCTGATCTCTCCGTTGCTGATGCTGAGGCATACCTGGCCAGCCACCCTGAATTGGGGTTGGACTTGGGTGCCGATGCGCTAGACTTGGACTCGATAACGCTAGATTTGGACTCGCCACAGTCTAAACGTCAGTCCGGTGACGATCGCCACCCATCAGGAAGCTAACCATCATGGCAAATACCTTACGTCCAGCCTCAGCCCAAAATCAGCAAGATGCAAGTTCGGGCTTCTTAAAGGAAAAGTTTGATACCTTCTTGAACTCACTGGTGGGGGCGTTGAATGACATCACAGCCTTAGAAGTGAACACGATGGTTGTGACCCAAATTACCGGAGAAAAATTTATCCCCAACCAAGCCTATCGGGATATCTATACTCTGACGGATGAGTGTCTCCAGAAGCAGCACATTCCTACCCAGTCATTCGATCGCTACAAAAGTCTACGCAAGCAGCTAGAGTCAGCCTATCGGGCAATCGTGAACCAACCGGAAGCTGTTCTACCCGATCCAGAGTTGGTCAATCTAGACATGTTGCTAGACCAAGGCGACTTTTTGCGGACATTGCGGAAGCTGGCGGAAATTAAAGGGTCTTTAGACAGTGATGATCCAACGTCACCCAGGATCGATATTATTTACGCCCAGACCGTACTGCAACTGGATGGGGATGTGATCAATCGCTACGACGAAAGATTACTTAGACATGAGCAAAAAGATCTCCTGCTCAACATCCACACTCAGGGGGTAGCCTCTGGGGAACAGCAATGGCATGGGATATTGCTGTTCATGGTGGATATGGTCAAAGGTGTGTTGACGAAGCAGGGTGGAAGCGGTTCTCTCTTTCCGTGGAATGGTCAAAAACAGGACGGGTAAGGCTAACAAGACGTTTAAGTGCCGGGTTATTGCTGACGCTGCTAAATCCTCAGGGTCAAAGGTTTTAGAATCAGTCAGTGATATCTTTGTGACGATCCAGCACGGGCAATTTATTTTGCGCGTAGATGAGGGACTGCTGGCGCAACTTCAGGACATCCAGACTCTGGGCCTACGGCTGGAAGTTCCCTACAGTTTGGCAGCGGATTTACGTCGGTTTGCGATGTTTGACCAATTCGGTCGAGTGCAGTCGGGCTTAACCTTCTGCACCTATTATGTGAACTGGTTTAAATCCACTGAGAGCGAATCAACCTCTGCGGCTCGTAGATCGGGCAAGATGGTGCTGCGATCGGTGGTCTCGATTGATGGAGATGTGATTAATCAGGTGGTGCAGGATTGTTTGCAGCATCCAGATTGTTTGCAGATCACCGCTGCCCACTACTGGATCATGAACCAACTCCTAGATGGGCTGCGATTTAACCTAAAGTTGCCAGCAACTCTGGTGGCGGGAGCCTCTACGATCGCTGTCAACCTGGTGTTTCTGCGTCAGTTATTGCAAATGTCGGCGTGGAGTTGGGTGCAACTCATTGGAGTGCCGATCGCCTCCTGGTTGCTGTGGCGATGGCTCCTGCCTAACGCGCGCCAGTGGGCAATCCGGCAACTGCTCTTCCCCAATGCGTTTGTCAGAGGGGTGACGAAGCGATTCTGGGGATAGTTAATGGAGTGGGGGAGTGATGGAGTAGGGGAATAGGGAGTTAAGGTGATTTCCAGGAAAGAAGATACCGCAGTAGGGGCGAAGCATCCGGCAGACAGAGCCTTAAATCGACCAGAAGGTCATTGCCCGGATGCTAAGTGCAAAGCACACGCTACGCGAACGCCCTTCCGGTGCCTGGTATAAACTAATGACCGATGACAAAGACGACGATGCCGATTGTTAAGCCTGATCAGAACCAAGTCCTTAGACGACTCCCGATCGTGGTGGGGGGGCTGGCTGGGGTGCTGTTGTTGACAAATCGGGTGTTGACAGTTGATTTGACGGGTTCCCAGGCGCGATCGGATGCTCTGGGCGTTCTCCTGAGTGCGGTGTTGATTTTGACGGGATTGCTTTGGCAGCAGGTGCAAGCCCGATCGCCGGATGTGGTGGATTTGGTGGGCGAGGAAGGGTTTGACTTGTCCCCTGATTTATCTGATGCAGCCAAAACAGAATTGGCGTGGGCTTCCCATATTTTGCTGACAAACACAGCAACGCGATCGATCGTCGTCTGGTATCAAGGACGAGTGTTGTTGCGGCGGGGCATTTTGGGGGTGAACCCAGAGGTGAAACCCGGAGCCATCTTGCAACGCGTCTTGGAAAAACAACAGCCCGTGTACCTGGTAAATTTGAAGATTTACCCTGGTCGGATTGAGTTTGATTATTTGCCAGAAAATACTCAAGGAGTCATTTGTCAACCGATCGGCAACCAAGGCGCACTCATCCTTGGTGCCAATGCTCCTCGCAGCTATACCAAGCAAGATGAAAATTGGGTGGAGTCGATCGCCAACAAACTACAAAATACTCTCAGGCAGTGAGCGACTTGCATCAAAATAAACGACTAATCCAAATCTATAGAATGGGTACGCTTCGCTTTGCCCATACTATCCAGATAACGACCAAGTTGAGCCGCCGCAGAAACCTTTGACTCCCATAGATAAGCTCGCGGCGGTCAGCTCCAACGATTTGTTAGCTGGCTGTCGCCTACACAATTTAGGTCTACTCTTCCTCCATTCCCGTCTCTGCTGCTTGCCTCATTGCCAAAAAAGCCTCTTTGATTGGCTGGCTCACAGCACTTTGAGGTTCTGATAAGATCAATGCTTGATAAGCCTCAAGGAATCTACTCCTCAACCTATGAAACAGGTGTAAAAAATGCCGGATGAAACCGATACAGTCTAAAATGACGAACTCAATGCCGACCGTTATCATGGTACAAAGAATGTGCGTAATCCTGAACTTCCTTATCTACTGGCTCGGTTGTGATAAAAATGTAATTGTTGACTCGCCTGCCACTTAAAAGCAATTTCTGTAGTGCGCGGTCTATATCTTCACGAGTAACTCGCTTATTTTTCATCTCATAGCTGGTGGTAATTTCATCGTCTGCGATAAGAGTAATTTCAACATCTCCCAGAGCACCTGTCTGTATGTCAGCGGCATTGTGTGCTCTCAATGCGAGAACTTTCTCTCCCAGGAACTCTTCAGCGGATTGATAAGCAGCAGCTAAAACAAGGACAGAAAGACGGCTCGTTCCTTTGAGGCTCATGTGTTTCTCAATTAAGTTGACGATATCCTCAGAAGACAAAGGCACAGCATCTTCGGTAGTATTCAGCGTTGCAACTAATGCCTCAATTCGTTGTTGCCGTTCATTTCTATCAATTAAAAGCAATCTGATGACCTCAGCAATAAGAGTATCGGCTGGAACGCGACCATAGTAAACATCATCAAGAAGATTCAGAACTGCTTGATACAATTGTGGTGGTTTACCGACCAGATTCACGTCTTTGGTTAATGTCGTATTTCGATTCCGTAGCGCGGGTGTGAGAAAAGCAGTTGTGCTGTTGCACGGCAAATTGTATTCATTGATAAAAGTCGTAATGTAACGCTCATCGTAAGTTCTGCCTGAAAAAGCATCAGCATCACCAATTTCCGTGTATGGTTTCCTGACATCAACATCAGGGCGATGAAGTTTTGCCAGCAAACAAGCCATCAAAAGACGCACTCCTGCCCGATTTTTGAGATTGCGGGCAACATAGTCAGCATCTTCTCTAATCTGCTGATCAGCAACAAGTGACTGGTCTAAGTTTGCGTTAGCGAGTCGAAGAGCGGCATTGAGGATTTCAATTGGTTCTGCCATTCGCCCACATTCCCCGAAATATCATAGTTAGTCCAAAGTATCTCTGTTCGAGGTTGTTTGACTGATAGACATTGTTTCGATAGAGATTCGATACAATTCCAGTCTTTATAGAGCTTATCTAGTAATCCACAATGATAGCCCGACAAAGCAACCTTACCTTTAAGGTTAGTCAGCACCTCAGAGAGTTCTCGGTGATCGTTGTCAGTCATTTCATAACCGTATGCATGACTATCGCCCCGTGAATCATGAGGATAGGGAGGATCACAATAAAACAAAGTTTCCTCGCTATCGTACCGCTGAATAACTTCGATGGCAGTTGCGTTTTCTATCTGAACCCGCAAAAGTCTTTGCACAATTTCAGATAATCCTTCAACACTCCCAAGCCAACGGGAAACCGCTCCTGCCATCCCCGCTCGACTGGTCAGTTTGCAGTGCGCCCATCTTCCAGCACTAGCTGTCTGTGCAAGACCAGTTCTAACTTGACGGGCACGGACAAAGAACCGACGCGCTCTTTCTAATTCCGAAAGATCATCAATTGCTTCTTCAACTGCAATTTTAAGTTCTTTCCTAGAAAATGGTGTTAGCCCAATTGCCCGAATCAATTCTTCTTGCCTGTCACGAAGAACCCGAAAAAAGTTTACAACTTCCCCATCAATATCATTATAGGTTTCAACTGGAGAAGGTTCCCTATTGAGGAGTACAGCCGCAGAGCCTGCAAACGGCTCACAATAATGAGTTGTTTTCGGTAACAAAGGGAGAAGCCAGTTTAGATGATTAAATTTTCCGCCATACCACCCAAAAGCGATTACCTTGCCCATTTTCCTTACCAAGACTAACTCTGGACAAGTAGTTTACGCGAACTAATGCCCTTGAGTCGGGGATCATTTGAAGATTTTAATTTTATTCTCAACCAATGGCTTCGGCTACCGCCCTGACAGATAACTTAAAGCCAGCTAACATTCCATTAAACCGCAATGGGTCCTTGGTGCTTGACTCCCCCATCACTCCAATCCCCACCACTCACTCCCAAAATGATAGGATGACTCACAAGCTAGGGGTGCCTGATAAGGTCAGGCTGAGATTACACCCTTAGAACCTGAGTCC
>Ga0163154_10000979_pt1 | contig 44431 bp, 35 predicted proteins | sample OliLakLV19MP9P1_FD_148649 | JGI IMG/M metagenome (GOLD analysis project Ga0163154, IMG submission 148649) | Freshwater microbial mat bacterial communities from Lake Vanda, McMurdo Dry Valleys, Antarctica - Oligotrophic Lake LV.19.MP9.P1 | ecosystem: Environmental > Aquatic > Freshwater > Lake >... | reverse complement strand
TGTCTGACCAAGCGCCCACACAAGACACTCCGAATCTGTTGTGAAAGAACCGTCCCGCTTCACCACTCCCCCAACATCTCGTCGGGTGAGCCAGCAATCATACTTCAAGTTCGATGGCTGTCAACACTTTTTTCTAAGTCTTTTTCCGAGTCCTGCGTTTTCCTTTGCGACAAACGAGTCCCAGGAAACCACCTAACCCATCCGCCCCGTCGACTAACGCTCTTCAGCATCGATTCGATGTTCTTCTTTTTTCGCTTGCTTTTCCCATTCCAGCATCGCTGGGTGGTTGAGCAATCGGAGGCGATAGCCGTTTCCGACTCCCTCAAGAAACGCCTCGTAAGCGCGGAGGCGGAATGCTACAGGAACAAAGAACGCATCTGCAATAGAAAAGTGCTGGAACAGCCAAGGTCCACCTGATCGGTGCAGACAGTCAACCCAGATCGCAACGATTCGGGCCAAGTCGGCCTGTGCTGCGCTGCTAATTTGCAGCGCTCTGGGCGTGCGACGCACATTCATGGGCATTTCGGTGCGCAGCGCGGCAAACCCGGAATGCATCTCAGCACAAACTGATCTTGCCATCGCGCGCGATTGCACAGCCGTGGGCCAACCGGCGCCACTTAGGACGGTCTCGTTCAAGTACTCGCAAATGGCCAAGGAATCCCATATTCGAAGCTTGCCATCCGCCAGCACCGGCACGCGACTGGAACTAGACCAGAGGGATGCTTGCTCTGTGAATCCGGGTGTATCAAGTGCGAGTTGCACCTCAAGAAACTCAATCGCATGGTGTTTCAGCAACAACCAGGGGCGCAGCGACCAAGACGAGTAGTTCTTGTTGCCAATGACGAGTGTCAGATTTGCCATTCAAGAGCGCCGCTTTCTTGACTTTGTGCTGCAATTACGCGACCGCCTGACCATTTCGTCGGAAGCTGGGTGTTTCTGCCCCAAAAAAGTGGGCGCCAAGACTTTCTCGGCGACGCAGGCAGGCTTCAACCACAAGTCGAGCGACCAACAACTGGCGCAACACGGGCGCCCCTGCTAGGCAGCGTCGCTCCAATACCTGGACCTGCTGCAGTGCCGTTTGCAGCCCATCTTGAGTGCGAACGATCCCGACATAGGTCCACATGATCTGGCGTAAGCGCCCGACGATGAGTTGGTCGTTTGCGGAACTGGGTCGAGCGGCATGTCCAACGGCAGGCTCCACCTTGGTAATTGGCGACAACGGCCCGCGTTGCGCCAAGCGTTCGCCCAATGCTTTGCCAAATGACACCGCTTCCAATAAAGAGTTACTGGCCAGTCTATTAGCACCGTGCACTCCAGTACACGCCACTTCGCCTACGGCGTACAAACCGGGGATGCGTGAGCTGCTGTGCAAATCGACTTTAATGCCGCCCATATGGTAGTGAGCGGCTGGAACCACTGGCACCAAGTGACGCTGTGGATCAAGTCCGCGCTGCTGGCACGCCTGCAGCAAATTGGGAAAGCGAGTTCTTACCGACTCACCCAGTGAACGAGCGTCCAAAAACACGCGATGGCCTTGCGCCAATTGATCCCACACGGCGCGGGCAACGACATCCCGCGGGGCGAGCTCCGCCTGCGAATGAGCCGCTGTCATGAACCGGATGCCGTTCTCGTTGATCAGCGTACAGCCCGCGCCGCGCAAAGCTTCGGTGATCAATGGCAATTGCGCTACGCCGTCATCGACCGTCGGCGCCAATGCGGTTGGATGAAACTGCATAAATTCCATGTCAGCCAGTTCAGCCCCTGCTTGTTGCGCCAGGGCCAGACCACTGCCATCCGCCTCGATTGGATTGCTGGTGTAGCGGAACAGTTGGCCAATTCCGCCGGTCGCGAGCACCACTGCGGGCGCCAGCAGGCGCTCTAATTCGCCGCGACGATTGCGGACTAGCACACCAACCACCCGATCTTGGCTCTTCAGGAGTTCGCAAGCTTCCGTGAATTCGTAGCGCTCAATATGAGGTTGGCGCATCGCGGCCTCGCGCAGCACGCGGACGAGTTCAGCACCGGTAGCGTCGCCGCCCGCATGGAGAATGCGCGGAAACGAATGCGCAGCTTCTCTGCCGAGGGCCAGTCGGCCGTTGACCAAATCGAACTGCATACCCAGCGACAGCAGCCAGCGGACCGTGTCGGGCGCACTCTCGGCTAACCAGCGCACGGCTGACTTGTTGTTGATTCGCAAGCCAGACGTGATGGTGTCAGCGGCATGTTGCCCAGGCGAATCGCCGGCGCCAATCGCCGCAGCAATTCCGCCTTGCGCCCAGCAACTTGCGCCATCCAGCCCGGATACGCCGCGACTGATCACCGCCACGCGTAAGTGCGCTGCAGCCCCGAGCGCCACACTGAGGCCAGCTGCACCACTACCCACCACAATCAGATCGAACTGCTCAGACATATCTGCGCCTCCGCACGGCAGACCACGATGGCGGTCCGCTTTTTGTAAAAATCAGTGTGACTGATAGTCGCTACGCAAAGTGTGCGTAGCTGCGCATTCTATGCGTTTGCCGCTCCTGAGCATTACGCGATGGGTCAAAAAATGACCTAAATTGTCATGCAGCTTCGCGACGACCGACGGTCAACATGCGCTGCAAGGATTTTCTGGCGCGCGCCGCAACCTGTAAATCAACTTCCACGATGGGCGCAAGCTCACGCAGAGCGCGGTAGATCTTGGGCAGCGTGATTTTCTGCATATGGGGACACAGATTGCACGGGCGCGTGAAGCTCACCTTGGGAAACTCGATCGCTAGATTGTCGGCCATGGAGCACTCGGTGATCAGCATCACCCGGCTTACTCCGCCGCGGCGAATCTCGTCGCTCATCGCCGCCGTCGAGCCCACAAAGTCAGCCGCCTCCAACACATCAGGGGGACATTCGGGATGTGCCAGCACCATCACGCCAGGCCCGCGCATTGCCCGCACCTCATCGCCGCTGAAGCGTTCGTGCACTTCACAGCTGCCCTCCCATAAAATCAGGCGCTTACGTGTTTGCTTGGCCACATACTGGCCAAGATAGCGATCGGGCAGGAAGATGACGGTGTCAGACTCCATCGATTCAACGACATGCAGAGCGTTCGCCGATGTGCAGCAAACGTCCGACTCCGCCTTCACTTCTGCGGATGTGTTGACGTAGCTCACCACTGGCGCACCGGGATAGCGCGTGCGCAAGAGGCGGACGTCAGCAGCGCTAATCGATTCGGCCAACGAACAGCCCGCCGAGACATCGGGGATGAGCACCAATTTTTCCGGGCTGAGAATTTTCGCAGTCTCCGCCATGAAATGGACGCCACACATGACGATGACGTCGGCGCTGGTGGTGGCACCGCGTTGTGCCAGCGCGAGTGAATCGCCGGTGATATCGGCGACACCGAAGTAAATCTCGGGCGGCTGATAGTTATGCGCCAGTATGACCGCCCGTCGCTGCACCTTAAGCGCACGAATAGCGTCAATGTAGGGCAGATGTACCGCCCACTCCAATGGGCTTATGCGATCGCGAACTCGCTCATACAAATCCGCATACTCCGCCTCCAGTTTGGCGTCGAAAAATGGCAATGCTTGGTATGTTGACGCCATCATCGGCAAGCCTCTTTTTGCTCAAAACGAGCATTAATGGGACAAAGAAAAGCGCCAAATGAATTTCGACGCGAGTCATTATGCTACTTATGAGCAAAAGCATGTCAACAACCGCTTGCACGCAACACCTAATTGGCGCTATCGATAGACCATGAACAAGACCCGCTATCGAATCGACATCGAAGTACTCACGCGCTTTTTGGCGGAACAGTCCAACGCGGCTGAAAACCGCTTCGCATTCGCGTACACGATCACCTTGCGCAACACGGGCGAGGTGGCAGCGCGTCTGATGACGCGGCACTGGCGAATTACGGATGCGGACGGCAAAGTGCAAGACGTGCGAGGTGAGGGCGTGGTCGGCGAACAACCTCGTTTGGCGCCAGGTGAGCGTTTCGAATACTCCAGCGGCGCGATTTTGAGCAGCAGTGTGGGCAGCATGCACGGCAGTTATCAGATGCTGGCCGACGACGGCACTTTGTTTGAGGCGCCGATCAGCGCGTTCACTTTGTCGGTTCCAAGGACGCTGCATTGATATGCTGCGGGTAAAGGTCGCGGGGTTCCGCGCTAAAAAAATGAAAGGAGCGCACGCTCGGTGAGTACTTACGCGATCGGCGACGTCCAGGGCTGTTACGACACCTTGCGCATACTGGTTGATCGCTTGCGATTTGATCCAGCGATTGATCGCTTGTGGTTCGCCGGCGATCTGGTCAACCGTGGCGGACAATCACTCGAAACCCTGCGCTTTATTCGCAGCCTGGGCGATTCCGCTGTCGCGGTGCTCGGCAATCATGATTTGCATTTGATCGCCGAGAGCGTAAAGGCGCTTGAGCGTCGCCAGAAAAACCAGGATCTGCGCCGCGTATTGGAAGCAGCCGATGGCGAAGAGCTGATCGATTGGCTGCGCAATCGCCCGCTATTGCACTTGGATGAAGACCTGCGCTTCGTGATGATTCACGCGGGCTTGTCTCCGCAGTGGACTTTGGATCGCGCTCGTGTGGAAGCGCAACGTGTCGAGAAAGAGTTGCGCAGCAAAGACTTCAAAAACGTGCTGCTGCGCATGTACGGTGACCGCCCCGGTGGCTGGAGTCGGCGCTTGAAGGGCTTAGATCGAACGCGAGCGACCATCAACGTGTTAACTCGGATGCGTTTTTGCGACCCGCGTGGGCAGATATCTTTTGATTCCAAAGGCGCTCCGGGCAGCCAACCCGCTGGTTTTTATCCCTGGTTTGAGGCGCCCGGACACCAAGCACGCGCATTTCGGGTGGTTGCCGGACATTGGTCGACCCTCGGGCGATTTCAGGGCATGGGGGTTTTTGGCCTTGATACCGGATGCGTGTGGGGCGGCAAATTGACCGCATTGAAGCTTCAAGATGAACCTGAGTTCATCGCGGTCGAATGCGGACAACCTCGCAGTAACGATGCCGACCCACAGAGCGCAGACGGCATGGGCGACCGCGACTAACCGCTAAGCGGGCATTCGCACTCGACTGACAAACTCAAATTCGTGAGCGTGGCGCGTATCGGCCGGATGAGCTTGGCGCGCGATGACCATCCAATGCGCATCGGCTACAGGCGCAAACCAAGCGTCTGCATGCGACAAACTCACATTCACCTCGGTCGACTCGATCCGCAGCACATCCTCTAGCGCCGCTTGGTACACCTCGCCGCCGCCAATCACCCAAAGTTGTCCATCTTGATGCTGCTCGCGCGCTGCGCTCCAGCTTCGAAAAACGCGCACACCCGGCGCCTGCCAATTGGGGTCGCGCGTCAACACCCAATTGCTGCGACCGGGCAATGGACGTCCAATCGATTCAAAGGTTTTGCGGCCCATGACCACCGTATGACCCAAAGTTAGCGCCTTGAAGCGCTGCAAATCCGCAGGCAAATGCCAGGGCAATTGCCCAGCATACCCGATGGCCCTATTGCGATCGTGGGCGACTATCATCGCCGATTGGCGCTGCATAGGTGGCGATCTCAGTGTTTCCTGGGGTAGGTCTTTTCACCAGCGGCGACGTACACGTCCAGGCGATTGCCTTCGGGCGGCATCGGACAGGTCGCATAATCGGTAAACGCGCAAGGCGGGTTATAGGCTTTATTAAAATCGACCACGATGCGCCCGTCGACCGGCGGCCCCGCATACAAATAACGCGCCATGCCATAGGTTTCTTTGCCGCTGCTGCGATCGGCCAAGATTAGAAAGTATTGGTCGGTCCCCTCCTCGACCAAAGCTTCCAGACTGTGCGTATGGCCATCGCGCTCGAAAACGATACGTCCGGGGTTGGGATAGGCCTCAATGGTCCCAACTACCGTGGCAATTTCGATGGTGCGCGGTTTCTCATAGGCTTCAAAGCGCGCATCAACGCGCCAAGTGGGGTCGATATCAAAATATGACAGTCCGGTGAAACCCGTCAGCGTGTCCGCCTGACTGTCTTTGACGCGCAGTGCATGCTTTCCACCGCGCTCTAGCAGCTGAAAGCTTGCGCTGCCAAAACTGACAATAACGGGCGGTTGGCCAGGCGATTCCTGCAAATCAACTTGGCTGAGCACCTTATCGGCCACGCTGATCGTCGCTTCCGGCGCGGCGACAAATTGCGCCTTGTCATCCGACCAGGTCAGGGTGCCCAAACGCTTGGGGCCGCGTCCCAGATCCACATCGTTATCCGCGCCGTTACCCAAGGTCTGTTCCTTAGCGGCGGGCAACCAATGCAAACCCACCAAAGACAACCAGCCGTTTGGGGCGCTAAGCCTTTCTGTGCGTGCAGCGCGCCAAGCGGTCACGTCTTGCTGCTGCTCGGTCATAGCGGCGGCGGCGTCCGCACCCACCAAACCGGCAAAGACAGCGAAAGCGAATCGCAGAGAGTTCATCGAAAGTCCCATTTTTTGAGGGCAGTGTGGCGTAGAACACAGATCAAAGCATGCGCGAAATGCGCCAATGTCGCACCAGTGTAGAGGCAGGCTCAGGCCCTGGAGACGCGAATCATGGTTACGCACATTGCCATTCAAGCACGCGCAACAAGCTGCGCCCGCATGACGCCCGCGAATCGCCCGCGCAGCGTCATCACCGTCACTTATCGCTGTGTTTGACTACACGGCAAGGAGACACCGCCATGCGCTGCTTTGTTCAGGCAACTGACGACGAAATCTACGCATTTATCGCACGCTATGGGATGGACGCTCTGCAGCCTTACAGTGTCGGCATGCGGGTGGCCGCACCTGAGCCGGCGCCCAACGCGTCGCCTGAACCGCGCGCTTGGCGCGCCGAGCAAGAACCGCGCTTGGCCGCGTAACAAGAAAAATCAAACCTGCAAATACCGCGCGATACTCTTCGCCGCCTCGCGCCCCTCGTAGACCGCGGTGACGACCAGATCGGCGCCGCGCACCATGTCGCCACCCGCGAATACCTTGGCTGAGGCAGTCTGGAACGGCAATGGCACCTTGGATTCCTCACCCACGTCCACCCGTCCATCGGCGTGCAAGCGAATGCCATTGCCACTCAGCCAATCGGGCGGATCCGGCTGGAAACCAAAGGCGATGATGACCGCATCAGCCGGCACCACCACTTCGGTGCCCGGAACGATTTCCGGTCGTCGGCGGCCTTTGGCGTCTGCCGCGCCCAAACGGGTTTCAACCACACGAACCCCCGCTACCCGACCACCTTCAGACAAAATCTCCAGCGGTTGGCGATTGAACAGGAACTCCACACCCTCGTCTTTGGCGTTTTTCACCTCGCGCCTGGAGCCCGGCATATTGGCCTCATCGCGACGATAGAGGCAGCTAACCTGCGTGGCACCCTGGCGAATCGCGGTGCGCACACAATCCATGCCGGTATCACCTCCACCCAGCACCACCACCCGCTGATCGCGTAAATCGATTGGACCCTCGCTAGGCCATCCCATCAGCTGATTGACGTTGGCAATCAGATAACGCAAGGCTGGATAGACACCCTGCAAACCCAAGCCCGGCAATCCGCCGTCGAGCGCCCGGTAGGTGCCCATGCCCAGAAACACTGCATCGAAGTCAGCTAACAACTGCTCAAAACCGATATCGCGGCCAATCTCTACCCCTAGCTTGAACTGCACGCCCATGCCTTCGAGCAAACTGCGCCGCGTTGCTACAACCCGTTTCTCCAATTTGAACGGCGGAATTCCGAAGGTTAAAAGCCCTCCGATCTCCGGCTGCCGATCAAACACCACCGTGTCAATGCCCCGCCGCACCAAACCATCAGCTGCGGCCAAGCCAGCAGGACCGGCGCCGACCACCGCTACCCGCTTACCGACCCGAACTACTGACGACAAATTTGGCTTCCATCCCAGCCGAATCGCCTCGTCGGTAATGTATTTCTCGATCGCGCCAATGGTAACCGCGCCAAAACCATCATTCAGCGTGCACGCGCCCTCACAAAGCCGATCTTGCGGGCATACGCGACCGCAGATTTCCGGCAAAGGATTGGTTTCGTGCGAGAGCTCGGCCGCTTCAACGATGCGACCTTCTTCAATTAACTTTAGCCAGTTTGGAATATAGTTATGAACCGGACATTGCCACTCGCAATAGGGATTACCACAATCTAAACAACGGCCGGCCTGATCAATGGCAACATCCGGCTGGAACTGCCCGTAGATTTCCGAGTAGCCCAAAACGCGCACCGCAACTGGCAACTCACGCGGCATCTCACGTTGAACTTTGAGGAATTTTAAAGGATCAGCCATGAGAGCAGTATTTCCAGTAGCGAGCGAAGGGGAACAGGATCCTGCGTTGCAAATAGTTTCTTGTGGCAGCTAGCGTAGGCACCGAAATGAATAGAATTAGGCCGCCCGCTTTAGGGTTTCGGTCAAACTTTCCAAGCTGGCAGCCTTTGGTTTGACCAACCAAAACCGCGGCAATATGTCGCGGTATTCGTCAAGAAGTTCGCCAGCCCACGCACTGGAGGTTTCGCGCTGGTGACGACCGAGTAATTCACGCAAATGGGAAAGGTGATTCTCCATACCCTCAGTCGAAATGCGCACAATGTCGATCAGCTCTGGGTTATAACGATCAACAAAATCACGCTCAATATCCAGCACATAAGCGAAACCACCGGTGAATCCGGCGCCAAAATTAAGGCCGGTGCGGCCGAGCACCAATACACAGCCGCCGGTCATGTACTCGCAGCAATGATCGCCGGTGCCCTCAATCACCGCCAAAGCACCCGAATTTCGCACTGCGAATCGTTCGCCGGCGCGGCCGGCCGCAAAAAACTCACCGCCGGTGGCGCCGTACAAACAGGTATTGCCCACAATGACGGTATTGTGCGGGACAAACCCCGCGTCGCTGGGCGGTCTAATAACAATTTTGCCTCCCGCCATGCCCTTGCCCACGTAGTCGTTGGCTTCGCCTTGTAGATCCAAAACCAAACCACCCGCATTCCACACACCAAAACTCTGTCCTGCTGAGCCGGTCATTTTCAACGTGATGGGTTCCGCGCTCATGCCCAGATTGCCATGGCGACGGGCAATTTCACCGGACAAGCGCGCGCCGATGCTGCGGTCCCGATTACTGACCGCAAATGCGAACTCGCCACCGCGTTTATGAATAATGCTGTCGCGGGTTGCGCTGAGCATCTGCGCGGCGAGCGCGCCTTTGTCATGCGGTGCATTGCGCTCATCGATGCAACAATTGGGGGCATCACTGGCCATTCCTGCCAAACTCAACATCGGCGACAGGTCAAGTCGCATTTGTTTAGCCGTATGGCCCGGGTGCAGCTTCAAGAATTCCGTATGACCAATCAGCTCATCCAGGGTGCGCAAACCTAAACCGGCGAGTAACTCGCGCACTTCCATCGCAACAAAGCGGAAGAAATGTTCGACCATTTCTGGCAGGCCGACAAAATGGGCTTTACGCAATACCGGGTGCTGGGTGGCTACACCAGTTGCACAGTTGTTGAGGTGACAGATGCGCAGATATTTGCAGCCCAATGCCACCATCGGGCCGGTGCCGAAACCAAAACTCTCCGCGCCGAGTGCGGCTGCCTTCAATACATCCAGGCCCGTTTTTAATCCGCCATCGGTTTGTAAGCGTACTTTTTGGCGTAACCCATTGCGCTTGAGCGTTTGGTGTGCCTCGGATAAACCCAATTCCCACGGGGTGCCTGCGTATTTGATCGATGACACCGGACTGGCGCCGGTGCCGCCGTCGTGACCGGAAACCGTGATCAAATCGGCATACGCCTTGACCACACCTGCGGCAATGGTGCCCACACCCGCATGGGAAACCAGTTTGACCGATACCAGCGCGTCGGGGTTAATCTCTTTCAAATCGTAAATGAGCTGCGCCAAATCTTCGATGGAATAAATATCGTGATGCGGCGGCGGCGAAATCAAACCAATGCCGGGTCGCGCGTAACGCAAGCGCGCGATGGTCTCGTCGACTTTGTGACCGGGTAATTGACCGCCCTCGCCCGGTTTAGCGCCTTGCGCTACCTTAATTTGCAGCACTTCGGCATTGATTAGATATTCTGGAGTTACCCCAAAGCGGCCCGAGGCTACTTGTTTGATCTTACTCATGCGCTCGGTGCCATAACGCACCGGGTCTTCGCCACCTTCGCCGGAATTGGAGCGCGCACCCAAGCGATTCATCGCAATCGCCAGTGCTTCGTGCGCCTCTGGCGATAGCGCGCCTAGGGACATGCCCGCAGAATCAAAGCGCTTAACGATGCTGGCGATCGGCTCAACCTCATCCAGCGCAATCGGCGCTCGGTCGCTGTGCAATAACATTAAATCGCGCAAGGCCGAGGCCGGCCGGTTGTTCACCACCTCGGCGTATTCGCGATAGGTTTCGAAATCGCCGCTGCGCACCGCCGCCTGCAAGCGCGCGATCACATCCGGGTTGTACATGTGGTATTCGCCGCCTTGTACAAACTTCAGCAACCCACCCTGTTCGATCAGCGTATTGGCATTAAAGGCCTTGGCTGCCAAATCACGCTGCTCGGCTTCGATTTCAGCAAAACCTGCGCCTTCGATACGGCTGGGTGTACCGGTAAAACAACGCTGCACCACTTCACTGGACAAACCGACGATTTCGAATAGCTGCGCACCGCGGTAACTGTCAACGCAGGAAATACCCATCTTCGACAAAATTTTGAGTATGCCCTTGCGAATGCCACGCCGATAACTACGACCAATCTCCAGCGGTTCGCCAAAGCGACGCTTGATCTGTCCGGAACGGACCAAGGACAACAAAGACTGATAGGCCAAATACGGCTGAATAGCGGTCGCACCAAAACCAATTAGGCAAGCGAAATGATGGGCGTCGCGTGCCGTGCCGGTTTCCACCAAAATATTGCAGGCTGCCCGTAAACCAACGCGAGTCAGGTGTTGATGCACGGCGCCCACCGCCAGCAGTGCATGCGCCGGAATTTTGTTAGGCGCGGTGTGGCGATCCGTTAGGAAAACCAGCAGCGTACCGGCGCGCACCGCGTCTTCGGCTTGCTGGCAAAATGAAATAAGCGCCTGCTCTAAGTTATGTTCGGTTGGATAATTGATATCGATTTCGACATGCCCGCCAAAATCACTCATCGCCAGAATTTGTCGGAGTTTGCGCTGCGACAAAATGGGTGAGTTCAAAACAATCTGCCGCGCAAATTGCGGCGCCGCCTCAAACACATTGCACTCGCGGCCCAGCTGAGTCATCAATGACATGACTCGCTGTTCACGCAAACTGTCAATGGGTGGATTAGTGACCTGTGCAAAAGCTTGGCGGCAATAATCGTAAAGCGATCGGGACTTGGATGACATCACCGCCATCGGCGTGTCATCACCCATCGATCCGGTGGCTTCAGATTCACTCTCGGCCAGCGACTTAAGCACCGTATCACGCTCTTCGCGCGACAGGTTGTAGAGTTTTTGATGCACCGCCAACGTCGGCGCATCCCAGGGCTCAATGGCTAAGCTTGGATCGATCAGCGAGTTGCTCAAATAACGTACGCCAGTTTTCATCCAGCGTTTGAATGGCGCACGCCCACGATTGATGACGTCGATATCACGTGACTTCAAAAACTCGCTGCGTAGTAAATCGACCGCAACCATTTCGCCTGGGCCCAAACGGCCTTTTTCGAGTACCTCGGAGGCGGGCACATCAAATACACCGGCTTCCGACGCGATGACTACATGGCGATCACGGGTGACTAAATAACGCGCTGGCCGCAAACCATTGCGATCGAGCGTGCACGCCGCATAACGGCCATCCAACATGACAATGCCGGCCGGACCGTCCCAAGGCTCCATGTGCAGTTGGTAGTACTCATAGAAAGCCTTAATGTCGGCATCTAAATCTTCGCGATCCCGCCAGGCAGGCGGTATGAGAATGCGCATCGCTTGTAGTAAATCCATACCGCCGACCAATAAACACTCGAGCATATTGTCGAGCGTTTGCGAATCAGAACCGGTCATCGACACTAATGGCTGCAATTCTCGAAAATCAACCAGGGGTGACCGAAACCGCGGGCCACGGGCGCGCATCCAGTTACGATTGCCTTGAATCGAGTTAATCTCGCCATTGTGCGCAAGAAAGCGAAACGGCTGCGCTAACGGCCAGCGCGGCATGGTATTTGTCGAAAATCGCTGGTGAAAAGTAATTGCGCTAGTGGTTAATTCGGGTCGCGCCAAATCTTTAAAAAAAGCAGGCAAATGTTCAGGCATGACCATGCCCTTATAGGCAAGCACATGCGCAGATAGCGACAAGATGTAAAAATCGGGCAAATCGGCTAAGGCGATTTCAGTGCGGCGGCGCGCCTGAAACAACAAGCGTTCGAGCACTGATAAATCCAGATCTTCGCGTACGCCTACGTACACTTGTGCAACCACCGGCATGGTGGAACGCGCCTGTGTGCCGCAAACCTCGGGGTCGATTGGCACCTCGCGCCAACCGGCCAGCTCCAATCCCGCACCGCCTAATTCGGCTTCCAGCGTGATCCGCGCACGCGCCTGATCAGCGTCGTCATGCGGCAGAAAAACGATGCCGGAGGCGAAACTCTCGGGCAAGCGTATTCCCGCTTCAGCGGCCAAACGGCGCAAAAAGCTGTCCGGTCTGCGCAGCAACAAGCCGCAACCGTCACCGCTCTTGCCATCGGCCGCAACTGCGCCGCGATGGGTCATGCGTTTCAGCGCATCGAGCGCCGCGTCAACGATTGCCCGTGACGGTCGATCGTCCAACTGCGCGATCAACCCGAATCCGCAACTGTCCTTTTCGAACGCCGGATCGTACATCCCGGTGTCTGTACCCATTCTGCCGCTCCTGCGCCGCGCACTGCCCTACTGAGCCTCGCTGAAGGTCTCTAGAGCGCATGCTCGGAAAGCCAAGTTCGTCCGAATAGATCACACATCCGGACGACGCGTCAAACCACATTGGCGGACGTATAGACGTCTGCGGATGAATACGATTGCGGAGCAGCGCCGCTGCGGGTTTCGCCTGGGAATCCCCAACGACAGCTTGGGTTACTTTGCCCGGATCGAATCGGCGCGCAGTTCCAGAGGTGGTTTACCTGGAGCAGTGCAGGCGCAGGCCACGAAGCGACGGCTGCTAGTGCGGTCTACAGACGGTCCAATGGTGCCTTTGAGGTAGGCGGCAGCGATGCAGTGATCGTGGCAGCGTTGCGCCCGCCGGGCATCCATTTGCCCGACCCCTGCAAAGCAGGACGGCACCCGTAAATGTCAGTAGCAGCGCTGTTAGGCTGAGCGTGCGCCGCAGCGCCCCCCACTTTCCGCTCAATATTTGACCGCAGGTCGAACCCGCTGCGGCTTTATGCCGTGAGCTTCCCAAGTGTAGTAGGTCATTGCCGCGCTTGCCGTGCAGCAATCCACCCGAAGCCTCACTCAGTGGGGCTGCGCGGTCGCCGACCTTTTGGCCAAACTAGGTTTGACCGGGTCGATCGACTCGTAGGCACGCGCGATTCGTACGATTTCCTTCGCAATATCTTCGGGAGAGAGCACCAAGTCGATGCACCCGCTGGCGATGGCACTCTCGGGCATGTCGGGCTGCTTGGCGGTGTCCAGCTGCTGAGCAATGGTGATGCCGCCGACTTCTTTGATGCCGCACAGCGCCGCAGCGCCGTCGCCATCGTAGCCAGATACGATCACGGCGATCAACTGTCCTTCCCAATACTCGGTCAGCGAGCGCAGGAAGACGGTGATCACGTCGGGCCAGCCGCGCGGCTTGGAGATTGGCGCCAGAAGAAACACTTCTCCATCGACGTGCAGATCCCGGTTGGCGGGGATGATGTAAACGCGGTCGGGCTGGATCTGTAAATCGTCAGTGATGAGTTCAACCGGCATTCGGGAAAATCTTGGAAGCACCTGATGGAGTTGGGTCGGCATCATGGTGATGTGGTTGACGATGACCAACGCCACGCCCATGTCCGCCGGCAGATGTGTCAGCAGACGAATGTAGGCGTCCAGGCCACCAGCGGACCCGCCTACGCAAACCACTGGGAAGTTTTTCATCTGGGCTTCCGTTGCATGGGACCAAGTTTGGCGAGTACTTACAATGCGGACCCTGCACAAGCAATGCGCCATGACTCACGGTGCGCGCGCTCCGCCGTCCAGTCTGTTCGCTAGCGAACGCCGCTGTCGGGGCCGACGATGACTAGCTATTGACGCACGAGCACTAACTAAGCCAACTCCGGCTCGTATTTATAACCTACGCCGTAAATTGAGCGGATCGGATCACTGCCGGCCTCCGCTTCTTCAAATTTGCGGCGCAGATTCTTGATGTGACTGTCCACCGTGCGATCCGACACGATGCGGTGGTCCATATACAGTTGCTCCAACAATTGCGTGCGCGACAGTACATAGCCGGGACGATGCGCCAAGGCTTTGAGCATGCGAAACTCGACCGGCGTTAACTCGAGCTTGTGCATGCGCCAGCTGGCTGTTAATCGCTCCTCGTCCAGCACTAAACCACCCGCTGCGCCGGGAATTGCAGCGCGCTGCCATTCCGCGCTGCGACGCAGCAGCGCACGCACCCTGGCGACCACCTCGCGCGGACTGAAGGGCTTGCAAATGTAGTCATCCGCGCCGATGTCCAGACCCAGCAATCGATCAATCTCATCGACTCTGGCGGTCACCATGATCACCGGGACCGTCGAAAAAACGCGCAGTTCGCGACAAATGTGGATGCCATCGGTGCCCGGTAACATGAGGTCCAAAAGCAGCAAATCTGGAATCGCCAAACGCAGTGTCGGCAGTGCGTCATCACCATGCGCGATGATGTCAACTTGGGCGCCATCGGCTACTAAATAGTCGCGCAGCACCGCGGCGAGCTTGGGCTCGTCTTCGACGATCAGAATTCGTTTACCGAGAAGGGAGCTCATGCCATGGGCCAAGTGAGGTGGATGCGCAAACCGCCCAGCGGCGAGGCGGTGGCGATCATCGTTGCGCCATGGGCGTCGCTAATGCGCCGCGCAATCGCCAAGCCAAGGCCAGCGCCGCCGGTGGCGCGATCACGCGAGGCTTCAACTCGGTACAGCGGGTCGAATAAGCGACTCAAGGCTTCATCTGGAACGCTGGGCGCGCTGTCCTCCCAGTCGATCAACCAAAGTCGCGCTTGGGCACGCATCGACACCTGCACGCGCCCGCCCGCATCGCTATATCGGCAGCTATTGGCGATCAGATTGGCGAACAGTTGGCGCACGCGGCCGGCATCGGCGCGCACCGGTGCACTGCTGGGACAATCGCAGCTCAAGCTCAATTGCGCCTTGCGAAAAGCCGCACTCTGCGCATCCAGCGCCTCGCGCAGCAGCGCCGCTAGATCCTCGTCTACGAATCGATAGGCCAGCGCGCCAGTATCAGCGAGTGACAATTGATAGAGGTCTTCAACCAGACGGGTCAAGCGCTGCGCTTCCCCGCTCAGAGAGCGCAGTGCCGCGCTGTCAAACGGGCGTATGCCGTCTTCAAGTGCATCGAGTTCAGCGCGAATCACCGCAATCGGCGTGCGCAGTTCGTGGCTGATTTCAGCGGTCCAGCGTTGCCGCGCTTCGCGATTACGCATCAATGCCTCCGCCATCGCATCAAAATCACGGCCCAATTCACCAATTTCGTCGCTACGAGCACTGGCAACGCGCGCCGTGTAATCGCCACTGGCGATGTGCGTGGCGCGATCGGCCATCCAACGCAATGGCGCCACCAAGCGCCGCGCAAACACCAAAGACAGCAGCGTCGCCAGTGCTAAAACCGCTAGCGCTGTGGCTAAGCTGCTGCGCCACTGCGAGCGCGCAAAATCCAAATCGAAGCGACTCTCCAATTTCGGTAAAGGCTGAAAAACCAAATTGCCCACGCGCTGGCCGCTGACATTGATTGCGAACGCCACACCATCCTTCCAAGGTTGCGGCGGACCCACCACCGCTGTGCCCAACGCATCGTAAAGCGCCACCCGACGCTCGGTGGGATCCGCATTGCCGCGCGGCGGACGACCGGCGGGATCGGGCGGGCGCCGCGCGGGCGGGCGATCTCCAACATGTTCTGGAGGAGCAAAGAACGGGCGTGGTGGCCGATCCCGAGGAGGTCGATCGCGCGGCGGTTGATCGCGCGGCGGTTGACCGAAACCGCGGCCTTCGCCCAGTAACTGCCGGAACAGCAGCGGATTGCGCCGCAAGCGCTGCCAACTGCCCAGCGCCTGATACTCGGCCGCGAAACCCGGCACCAAGGACAGTGCGCGCGCGCGATCCAACTGATTGACATAGTCAAGCAGACCGCGCCGGAACATGTGTTGTTGCACCAGCACCATGGTCACCACCGCCAGCAAGGTCGCTAGCGCGGTCACTGCAAACACTCGGTGCCAAAGTTTGATCCGCAACATGCGTACACTTGGTCCTGATATTTCATACATTGCACGCGCCCACCTTAACGGCTCAGCGCCAATCAGCCCATAGTGATCGGATCGAATCCTTGAAAAATCCACGAAGTGCGGGCGCACCCGCGCGGCTAGCTTGAATCCTTCCGGTTTCTGGGTTCATGTTAAAGTTACGACTGGCGCACGGCCGGTGGATACGATGAACTCCTATTCAATTCACTCACGTAAAACCCCGCGGCGGACCCCTTGGGCAATCCTTGCACTGCTGAGCGGAGCGCTGCTATGCGTTGCACCCACCGCCCACGCGCAAAGTCTGATTAGCCCCAGCGGAGCAAAAGGCGCCGCTAGCGGTTTCGGCAATCTGGTGTTCTGTAACGGCCTGGAGGCGGCGGTTGGATGCCAAGGCATCACGTCAGCAGACGCGGCGCCGGTTGCGCTGGAGCTGGTGTCGCCACTGGTCAGTGCAAATCGTCGGTTGCCGATTCAGTTTCGGGCCGGCTGGCCGCTGATCTTCAGAGCGGCGGTCAAATTCGAAGACATGCTCGGCATCGGGCGCATGTATGGCGAACAGATATTTGAACTGCAGCAACTGCAATTTGCCGAGGTGGGACAAGGCGCGGCGATCGTTTTTGATAACCCAGACAGTCAATGGTCGTTTGGTACACCCATCCAAATCTATCCACGCGATGAAACCCTGCTGGACTTCTATCCAGACCAAGGCGACGTTACTTTTGCCAACGATGACGTGGTCAGCGGGCCGCTTAGCCACGATCCGACCATCCGCTTCGCTCTGCGTCCCGAGATTGGCGGGCCCTTACCGAAAGCCGGATTTGGCGATTTCGGCGGCGGCGCGACGCAGGTCGCCATGCCCGACGGGGTGCAATTTGGCGCCGACGATGATTTCCCAGGTCTGGTCATTTTGTCGAATGTCGGCGTCGGTATCGTTTTGGACACCCTCGCCAACGGCTGGAATCCGCTGCTGCCCCGGCAAGCGCGCAATTTGGCGGGTTTTACTAACGCGATAGGTTACGAACTGAGCGACACGCTCGGTCGCACCAGTATCACCTCGACCATGATCGTGCCGCGGTTTTTGTTCTCGCCGATACGTTTGCGTGATTCTTGCGTTGGCGTAGTGAGTTACGACTTCAATAATGAGCCGATCAGTTGCGCGGGTGTGGCGACCCAACGCGTGGACGGTGGGCCGCTCACCCCGTTTTCCGGTCATTTTGATACCGATCCCGCCGCAGTTGAAATCCGCGCTTTTGTGGTCGCCCCGATCTGGAACTCCGTTTCCAATCGTTTGCTGAGTTTGGACACCGTGGTCGATTCGAACGCAGATGGACGCGTCACCGCGCTGGACGCCAAATTGATGGGCTACCAGGTGCTGTCCAATGAGATCGTGTTCAATTTTCGCCAAGTCGGCAACCAAGTTTTGCTGGGAACCGCGCCGTTTGCACCTATTCACGGCTGCAACCCCATCCCACGCCCAGACGATCCGGGCCGCCTGAGACAGGCAGGAACCGATTTTCAGTACGACTGGGATGGCAACGGATTCGGCCGGCTGCTTTTCCCGGTTGTTTGTCCCGGTGGTGGCAGTGGCGTCACCCGGCCACCGCAGTGAGTGTGAGCCCGTCGCCCGCAAGCGCTCTTAACGGAGCGCGGGGCACATGGGTCATTTTCTAATCAGAAGCGCAACTTAATGACGCCGACGCGGCGCAACGATTCCCAAACGCCAACCCCTGCGTCGGTTGCCGCCGGAAGCGCAAGCAAGCCCGCTCAATTGGCGCGAACGGACGCCGATCATGAGGCGACTACTTCCCCGGTTGCGCCTAGCAAGGCTGCCGATCCCGATATCACCGGCGCCTGGGGCGAGGAAGATGGCGACGTAGATGCCGACCAGCCCACCGAACCTTGCACGATGGACACCATCGTCAGTCTGGATCAAATCGCTGCGGCCAGCGCAAAAATACCGACTGGGCCGGAGCCCGACGATTCCGCAAGCGAGTCCGCCTTCAAACATCCCGAGCGCATCGGGCCGTTTCGAATAGTGCGGCTGCTTGGTGAAGGTGGCATGGGCGCCGTGTATTTGGCCGAGCAAGACGAGCCGGTAAAACGCCACGTGGCGTTGAAATTGGTGCACGCCAGCTTGCGCAGCCCCATGGCGCTGGCGCGTTTCACCGCCGAACGCCAAGCGATGGCGCGTTTGTCGCACCCCAATGTGGCGCAGTTGTACGAAGCGGGGACTACGCGTGACGGTTTCCCCTACTTCGCGATGGAGTTTTTACCGGGCGAACCCTTCATCCACTACTGCAACTTGCGGCGGCTGGACATTCGGGAGCGCGTGGCGATGTTTGTGCAGCTGTGTTACGGCGTACAACACGCGCATCAGAAAGGGTTGATTCATCGTGATCTGAAACCGAGCAACCTGCTAGTCGCCGAATCAGGCGGGCAAGCGGTGCCCAAGGTGATCGACTTTGGCATTGCCAAAGCAGTGGACCAGCCGCTCACCGACGACGCCCAGCTCACCGGCGCTGGCGCCATCGGCACGCCTTCCTATATGAGCCCGGAGGCGTTCACGTCCAACGCCGATCTGGATACGCGCACCGATGTCTATTCCTTAGGCATCGTGTTGTATGAATTGCTGGCCGGCGTGCGCCCTCATGATGTGTCCGGCGCGGCTTTGATCAAACTCAATATCAGCGGCCAGCGACCTGAATCCAAGCGCCTGACGCATCGAATTTCCGATCTCGACGAAACACGCGTACGCGAGATCGCCGAAGAACGCCGCTTGACCATCGGGCAATTGTCCGAGCATCTGCGCGCGGACTTGGACTGGATTGTCACCAAAGCCATCGCGGATGATCGCGAGCAACGCTACGCGTCGGTCGCCGACTTTGCCGCCGACCTCAACCGATTTCTGGACGATCAGCCGGTTGAAGCGCGTCCACCGAGTTTTCGTTATCGCGCCGGAAAGTTTGTGCGCCGCCACCGGGTTGCGGTACTGGCCGCCAGCACGGTGCTGCTGGCCTTGATCTTGGGCATCGTTGGCACCTCGGTCGGCATGCTTAAAGCCGCGCGCGAAGCGGAAGCAGCGCGCCAAGTTTCCACCTTTCTGACCCGAATTTTCGAGGTGTCAGATCCCGGCGCGGCGCGCGGCAATTCGGTCACCGCGCGCGAATTGTTGGATCAAGGCGCCAGCCGGATTCGCACCGAGTTGCAAGACCAGCCCATCGTACAGGCGCGATTGATGCGCACGATGGGCGGCGTTTATCAGAATCTGGGCTTGTTTGCGCAGGCGGCGCCGCTGGAAGAGGCGGCCCTCGAAGCGCGCCGCGCCGCGCTGGGGAAAGATCATCCCGATGTGGGCCGCAGCCTTACCGCCTTAGGCACCCTGTACAACCGACAAGGGCGCTACCAGCAAGCGCAAGTCCTGCAGCGCGAAGCCGTCGCCGTGCTTGAGGCTAGCCTTGGCCCCGATGACCCAGACTTGGCTGAAGCGCTGATGCAACTGGGCCTCACGCGTTTCCTGCTCGGTCAACAGCAAGACGCGGAGGCGCTCTATCGACGTGCGCTCAGTATCTACGAAGCAGCCTTGGGTCCCGACAGTCCGGCGCTGGCGACCAATTTAGCCCATCTGGGATTTCTGCTGAGCAATCAGGAGCGTTATAAAGAAGCGCAAGTGCCGTTGTTGCGCTCGCTAACGATGCGCGAAACCACACTGGGCGCCGACCATTTCCAGGTTGCCGACAGTTTGGACTTGTTGGGCGATGTCTATGCCGGGGAAGCTCGAAACGCAGAAGCCGAAGCACTCTATCAACGCGGCCTGGAAATCAAACGCAAGGTCTACGCGCCCGAACATCCGCTGATCGCTGAAAGTCATTTCGCGCTAGGCCGCGTTTACCTGGCAATGGATCGAATTGCGGACGCCAAATCCAATCTGCAGGCCGGCTTGGCGATCGTCGAAAAGGCTCTGGGACCCAATCACATCAGTTTAAGCCGCGGTCTGCAGAACTTGGGCACCTTGTTAGCTAACCAAGGCCAATGGCACGAAGCCGCAGCCACGTTCCGGCGCTTGGTTCAGGTTTACGAGAGCAGCGTAGGCGGCGAACACCGATGGGTAGGCGAGGCGCTTAACAATCTCGGCTGGGTACTCAGTGATGGACTACAGCAATATGCTGATGCAGAGCTTGTGCTGCGCCGCGCGGTGGCGATCTTTCCCCTTGATCAGAATCCGGGATTCTCAGGCACCTTGGCGCGCTGGACTTTAGCCAATTGCCTGCGCGATCAACGACGTTGGCCGGAAGCGCAGGTTTTTTACGCGCAGGCCCTGGCCATCTTTGAAGCAGACGGTGGCTCCAAGCGCCAGGACTATCCGCAGTTGCCGGAATTCCTGCGCGACTACGCGAAGTCGCTACGCGGCGAAGGGCGGGAGGCCGAAGCTACGGCAATGGACGCGCGAAGTCAGCGGCAGGGCTAGGTCCTGAAGGGGCGAGCTAAGCTAGCTCCTTGCCGTTAAGTTAAGGACACTACGGCATTGCGAGCGTCCTTTTTCCGCCCGAAAATGCGCGCGGATGAACCCCACAAGACTCGTCTTTGCGAGGGAGCCTAAAGCGACCGCGGCAATAAAGGGACGTTCGCTTAAGCCACCTCCAACGTCCCTGGGTTGCCACGGCCGTCGCCGCTGTCGCGTCGAAGACCTCGCAACGACGAATCGATGAGTTACGATATCGGTTCATGGAGAGGCATGCGCCGCGATTAAATCCAAGCAGGCTGTTAGGTTAAACTTCCCTCCGGTCCGCCAAGTGGAAAGATGGTCATGAACTCCGAGCAAACCACCTGCACAATCCCGGACAGCGGGAAAACGATCGATGCAACGATCTGGACTGCCTGTTTGGTGGTGGTGCGTGGCGCCGGCACCGGCAACAAGTTTTTGCTGCAAAAAGACGAAATGACCATCGGTCGGGCCGATGAGGTAGACGTGCGCCTAGCGAAAGCCGGTGTCTCGCGTCGTCACGCGGTGATCAAACGTCAAAACGAAAAACAATTCTTGATTGCGGATTTACAAAGCACCAATGGCACCTTTGTCAATTCAGAACGCATTAGTGAAATTGCCCTGAAAGATCAAGATTTAATTGCCATTGGTGATAGCCGGCTGAAATTTATCGCCGCAGACAGCCCCGAGCAACCGTATTACGAAGAGCTTTATTGCCAGGCGCAGATGGATAAAGCCTTGCAGATCTACAACAAACACTATTTTCTGAGTCGGCTAGACGAAGAATTACGACGCCATCAGCATTTTGGCGCGCCACTTTCATTGATTATGTTAGACGTCGATCATTTCAAGCGCTTGAATGATACACACGGCCATCTAGCCGGTGATGCGGCGTTGATTCACCTTGCCGAAGTCATCAAAGGCAATATCCGCGCTAGCGACGTGCTTTGCCGTTACGGTGGCGAAGAATTTGGCATCATCATGCCGCAAACCAATCAGCAACATGCCCAACTGGTCGCCGAGAAAATCCGCCTGTTGGTGGCCAATTCTCCTGTTAATCATGCTGACATTACCATCAGCATGACCATTAGCCTAGGCATCAGTAGCGATTCGAATCTCGCCCAATCGTACACCCGAGAAGCGCTGATCACGCAGGCTGACAAAGCGCTATACGAAGCCAAACACCAAGGCAGAAATAGAATTGTTTTGTTTAGTCCTGCGATCTAGGCGCGGAGTATCTGCCTGGGCTAGGCAGATTCTCACGCACCCGATCGCGCGCACGGTGGATCAGCGAGTCAAATAGCGCCGCGGTCAAACCAAAGCGCGCGCAGATTTGCTCTTTGTCTTCGCCATCGACGTAGAACGCAATCAAAATTTCGCGATCTCTGGGTACGGTTAGCGCGCGAATGGCATGCAGCACTTGCGACCACAGTTGGCGGCGCTCAGCGCGCGCCGCGGGCAGTTCATCGGGCTGCAAAACCAATTCGGCCTGCACAGACACTAACTTGAGCTTTTGGCGATACTGGTCGACGCACAAATGTTTGACCAACTTGGCGACGTATTGGGGAAGCTTGTCTTGCTCGCGTAGCTTACCGCCGCGCAGAGCGACCAGCAGTTCGGCGAATGCCTCTTGCGCTAGATCGTCGATGTCAGACCACGACCGCACGCCACGGCGACGGATCATCACGCGAATGGCCGGCAGCATTTGCAGGGCGAGTGCATGCTCTGCCGCGGCGTCGCTGCTGACGATTCCCTGAACAAGAATCGTCCATTGCGACATTTAACCCCCAAACTGGTGCGAGAAATTCCGCCCCAAGCAGACTAACAGGCAGTGTGGTAGCCCTGCAGCTTTGCAATGAGCGCAGCGCGACTGGACCAGGTTGCGAGCGCGACCATGGGTGTGGAGGTGCTCGCAGTTTCCGAGGCGCATACTGGTTGATATGACAATGGGATTTCAGGACGACGTGGAGCGCGAGTGGTTTGACCGTGAACAGCGGATCGTGCGGTATTGCGCGGGGCGCATGGCCGCCGACGAAGAGTCGGCTTTCGAAATTGACTTGCTGCAGGATGCGCAATTGGCGGGTGATGTTGAACTTGCGATGGTGCTGCGCGACAGCTTGCAGGAACCGGGCGCGGTGCGGCAACCGAAAGCCCCGCGAGCAAACAAAGCTTGGTGGATGCCGTTGGCTGCCGGTTTGGTGCTGGGCGCAGTCGGCACAGCCGCTTTGCAACACAGCTTGGGGCGCAGTTTTGCGCTGGCGGACGTGGAATACCTGACGCTGGATGTCGTTCGAGGCGTATCCGCGCTGCCCGATCGCACGCTCAGTTTGAGCGATGAAGCGGTGCTGATCGTTGAGGTGTCGGCGCAAGCCGCCGCCACCGAACTGCAACTCATCCATCCGGATGGTCGTCAGGAGTCAGTGAGCGGCACACGGGACGGCGAGTTTTTGCGTATTGGTTTGGCAGCGCCGGTGCGGCCTGGCACCTATACGTTGATCAGCGGAGATGCCCGTCATTCGTTTAGTGTAAGGGCGCGTTAGTCGATTCTTGTAGAGTGAAGCTCGTTCCTGTCGGTGCGCTTATTTGCGCATCCAACTGGATGGGACTTTCGATACGCAGCGTGACTGAGGGGCGGGGCCGCTTTTCGAGGGCTTGTACTTATCCAAACGCTTCTGCTTCGGCTTTTTTGGGCAGCGGCGCAGGCTCCGCTAAAAATCAGCCCGAGGCGGCAGGTCCAAATTGCGCCAATGGGCTAAGGATGCCCAAAAATAGGGGTGGCGAAACTGTCGCCTCTGTTTGAGCGCCAGTTGCGCTTGCCGCAAAGCGGCTGCGCTACTGTCCAACTTAAGTGGATTAAGCGCGCCATAAAACGCGGAAATCCAAGTGTCACTGGCTGCATCGCTGACCGGCCAAGAAGCGGCAATGACGTGCGCAACGCCGGCGCCGGACACCGCGGCGGCAAAACTCAAACTGCTGGCGCCAGTGCCGAGTTGACAGGCATTGAGCACGGCCAGATCGGCGCTTAAAGGCAAGTCGGCGATATCCAGCCAACTGAGAAACTGCGGCTCTAGCGTGTCTGCTGCTGGCGCCAGCCAAACGCCCGCGTAGCCCAGCAAATTGGGCCTCGCGTAACCGTGTACGGCCAAATGTACGATGCTTCCAGGCGCCTGCAAAGCTGCGGTTAAAGCGGCTCGATTGGCCTTTGCTCCCACACTGCGCCTGAGTATAAGATTGGGCTGCGCCGCCGCGATCCACTCAGGTTCCAGATCAGCATTCGGTAGTGCTGCCAATTTTGGATTGGCGTTTGTGCCTGTGTTGGCGGCCACGAAAACCTGAATTGCCGGCAGCACGCCAAGCGCAGCTGAATCCGGCGCGAGCGTATGCGGCAAGCGGGTGATCCAACTGAGATCAGTGGTTTCGATCAACGGTCGATTCGTGGCTGGCCAGGGCAGCAGAACCAACGGCGTTGCGGCGATCGAGTCGTCCGCCAACACCGACAACTGGGTAGGCGCCGCGCCGCTTGGCGCTCCGCTGAGCAGCGCAGCAGACAGTTCACGGGCAATTGCATTGACGTCGACAATCGGCGTTGATGGCGATTGCAGCGCGGCTTGCAAGCGCATCTGAACCTCGCGCAGCACGGCTTGTCCGGCAATCGGTGTGGTATGCACGCGATCGCGACTGATCCAGATCGCCAACCCACTTTTCGCCGCGAGCAGCGGCACCAGCAGCCACTGCCCCGCTTGCAGACCTATTTGCAGGTCCGCCAGCCGTGGGTCGCGCCTGCTGCCGCGCCTGGCACCCGCGGAACGCGCCAGCGTTTTCAGCACCGCTGCGCTGGCGGCGTTCGATGCGCCGCGCGGATCGTCGCTCAACAGCAGCGCACCGATGGCCGTCGATGCGGAAGGCGCGCTTGCTAGGTGAGACAGCGCCGATTGATGCACATGGGTTGCCAACGCAAACGCCAACGCGCGCTCGGCAAGATCGCTTGCCGATGTGCGTTGTTTTTCCAGGTGCAGCCAGGTGCCACGCAAACGATCCACGCGTCGCAACGCGGCATAACTCACGCCGGCGTTACTCTCTGGCAGCAAGGCACTCAGACTTTGCGCATAGCTGAGCAACTGTTGCTGGGCGTCTTCAGGCCGTCCTGCGGCGCCGTTTGCCAGCGCGCGCGCTTCGATCAAGTCCACTGCCATATTTAGCGTGCGCGGCACGCAGCCCGGTAAATCGAGCGAGGCCAGCGCCTCTGCAGGACGCGCTTGGGCAGTCAGCGCATTGGCCAAAGTGGCACAGGTGTAGGCGATTGCCGCCCGACCATCACGGCGCATGGTCTGGATTTCCTCGATAACTGCAGCCGGCGCTGCCCCCAAGCGTAAGTCGATGTCCAGACGCACGGCCTGCGTCCATTGCTGCTCAATGGGGAATTCGAGCAGCTGATAGATATTCTGCGCCGCGGCCGCCCAATGCCGCGCGGCGTGCAGCCGACCGGCATCCAAATCCAGCGCCGCCATATTGGCCAAAAAGGTCGCGGTGAGCTGCGGCGCTTCTCCGGCGGGGCTCACGCTAAATGCCCGCGCCAATTGCGCATAGGCCTCGTCGTACATGCCCAGTGATCGATACAAATCCGCCAAGGAGGCCGCAACGATCGCCACGTTAGCTTGTGCGCCAGCCGTTTCCGACAGGCTAATGGCTTGCTCATAGTGCGCCAGCGCGACAGACAGGCGCCCAGCAGCGATCTCGCGGTAAGCGCGCATCTGCGCGATGCGTGCTTGAATGACGGGTGTTTGCAGCGCTGCGTCCAGCGCCGCGATGGCGGCCATCTGGCGATCGACTTCCTGCCAATTTCCGGCCAGTAGCGCGTCCACAGCCATGTTGTTGCGAACGTTCGCCACTTCGCCCATTTCGCCATAACTGGCAAATTCAGCCAACGCCCGCTGCAGCAAAGCTTGCGCTACCTGCGGCTTGCCTAAACGCCGCAGTGCAATCGCCTGAGTTAATTTGGCACGCGTTGCGTAAATAGCTAGCCCGCCATTCTCATTACGTGTTTGCGCGAGGATGGCCTCCTGCAAGGCTCGCGCCGAATAGCCAGCATCAATGGACTGCTCCGCCAAGCCCAGCAAAGCTGCGGCGTGACGATCCATATCTCCCAGCGCGGCCCAGCGTTGCGCGACCTGTTGGTAGCGTCGATGCGCCAGCACCAGCGCACCGGCATTCGAAGCACGCTGCGCAAGCTCATGCATTGCGAACGCTGCGCAACGGCCGCCGAGCTTGGCGCTGCGTTCGATGCTGGCCAAGTCAGCGCCGCGCACGGCGCTATCCAGCGCAATCAGGCAATGATCGTCAGCATTGAGGTCTGCTGTGCAGCGCCGTTCCAGGCTCAGCCGAGCTATCTGGGGGCGCGCTGCTTGCAGGGCAATGGTTTGTCCCGCGACCACCGGGATCAGGGCCAGCCCTAAGCGCGGCGGCCTAAAGTCCACGCCCTGCCAACGCTCGGTGGCGTCGGACCACAGCAGATTGACACCCAGCTCACGAACCAGCAAGTAGCCAGAAGCCGCGGCGTCAACGCTGAGAGTTTCACCCGCGGCCAGCGTTTTGATTTGCGTCGGCGATGTGCAGCCCATTTGTGCCGCGTGTACCGGCACCAGTGCTGCGACCGACATAGCGGCCGCAGCAAGGATTATTCTTGGATCAAAAAAGGAAGATGGGCGCATCACTTAGGGTATGGGCTTGTCACCAGTGCCCTGGTCATTTTGGGTCGGGATGATCTGCTCGCCAGAGCCCGCCGCCACCCCACCTGCGCCCGCGGCGAGCGCTGCCAATGGTTGCTCATACTTCACCACGTCCTTCGAGTTGGGCAGGTGCGGGTCATTCTGTGCAACAAAGCGCTGCAGCAAGATGGACGGGCCACCCGCACTATCATCCAGCTTGTACACATAGATTTTTGCCCCGTCCGGCGCTGTTCCAACCGCAAAGTGAATCTGTGCGGCCGCCCCAGCAAAATCGGGAATGGCGCACTGAATTTCGATATTAATATGCACAGCCCGGTTGAGCGAGCGAATCATCAGCTGCGCGCGTTGAAATGCAGCATCAAGCGGAATGATGGCAATAATGTCGTCATCCGACAGCAAATGCTGACCCGTGTGCCAAGTTGCGCGCCAATTCTTGTAGTTGGGCTGCGTGAGCGTGAGGATGTCCTGCATAAACATGCAGGCCTGAGTCTGTGTTTGAACCAACCAAAAGTCCGTCATAAATCCTCCTAGAAAGGGATGCCAGTGATGTTGCTGATCCACGTTGTTGCGGTTGCCACAGGTACCGCCAATGCCGATCGGACTCCAGTGAGATGGTCGATCGACACGGCGTTTTGAATCGCGAAAATTCCGGCATTGCTAGCGCTGCCACGGATGACCGGCCCGCCGCTGTCGCCACCCATCGGGCCCAGCGCAGTCTCCGGCAGCGTCGCCATCACGCAGTTAGAACCGGCCCGCGCGACAAATCGGAGCTCAGCCATTAAACGGGGTGCTGCGCCAAAATGGGGTGCGCCTAACAAGGTGTCCTTGTCCGGGTCGCCATCACGACTGGCGCGCGGATAGGGTGAGGCGATCAGCAAGGGCTGATCCAACTGCAGCAAAGCCAGTCGCTCTTGCAGGTAGTCCGACGTGCCCCAGCTGCGCTGGCCAAAGCGCGCCAAGAATTGCGTCGCGTCAATGCGCAGCGATTCGCCTGCAAAGACCACCGCGCTGACCCGCGCCTGCAGACTAGGATTGGCGCAAAGCGCGGCGCCAAAATCGCCGGTTCGCGGCGAAGCTACGTGTTCGCAGGTCAGCACCCAGGAAGGTGCGATCAGCACACCCAGCCCGCAGCTCACGGTGCGCGCGCGTTGTGGGAACAGGCGCATCAAAGCGCGTTGGACGACGCCACTCGGTTCTTCCGAACACCGGCTAACCCGGCTTGCAGTGCCTTCGCAGGCGGACAGAGGAGGGTTGGTAACGTCCATTTCTGCAATCCCGGCATTCAGGTGTGTGACCCAAGCGGAATGGGTAGAAATGAGTTGCCCGCCTGCAGTGTAAGGAGTCGGGCGGGCGTTAAAGGTCTCAGGCTAGATGCGCACTATTTTATGAACAAGTGCAACCGAGCTACAGCGCCTGAAAGCTTTATGAAACGCCGGGCTAGCAGCCTGTCGGACTTTCAGCGTGAGACGCGTTATGTGGCTGAACCGATGACTGCAAGGCGCGGCGCGCAGCCAATGGCTCTTCCGCCGCACTCGCGATGAAAGTCCGACCGGCTGCAAGCTATGTTTAAAGCGCGTCGGAATTGCTGCGGTTCAGCGCCTCGCGCAGGCGCTGCCGTGCGCGATGCACCACGCGCCGAAAATGATCCTCTTCAATGCCCAGCGCCCCACACACTTCCTCTCGGGATTGTTCCAGCAGATAAAAGCGGCGCAACAGCTCGCGATCACGCGCCACTGGCAGTTCCGCCACCAACACGCGCAGCATGCGCGCGCGCTCCTGGTGCATTTCTAACTCAGCAGGATCGGCCGGCACGCCCATCCCCGCGAGGGATTCAACAGCGTGCAGCCGCGTTACACGCCGATAATGTGCGGTGCAGGCATTTCGAATGCTCACCTGAAGGTACTGCGGCAAGGCGCGCGGATCGGCAATTGCACCGCGACGCAGACGCGCCAACACTTCAGTCAACACGTCTTGCACGATGTCGTCCACAGACGACTCCTGCGGCCGACAATGGCGTCGCGCAATGGCGTGGGCAGCGCGCAAATAGCGCGCCACCAGTTCCGTTTCGGCGCGCACCTCACCAGCGTGAATGCGCTGCGCGAGTTCGCGCAAATCAGACGCAGAATCGTCCGTAGCCGCTGTCACACGGCCTCCTTAGGTCCGCACCGGAGTTAATAAACTGCGGACGAAACTAGCATCACCGGGGGACATTTTGTTGCGATGTTGGGTGCGAGAAATCGCGCTCCAACGCGACAGATCATGATGTCAGCACGCTGTCGCTATCGCGCGGCCACGGATGACAGCACCCGCATCCCCGACCTCGGAGTCAATATGATCAAAGTTTTGAGACAGGTTTCAAGTGGCAACTCTGTCCTGCGCTGGCAGGCCTTTCTGCGTGGCCAGGCCATCCCACTCAACGTGACGGGTCACTTTGAAGACGCCACTGTCCAAGCCACCCAACAATTTCAGAGCAAACATCGACTCATCGCCGATGGCATTGTTGGCAGCCAAACCCTCGGGCAAGCTGCATTACTGGGTTTTGAGATTGTCGACCATTTGGATTTCGAGACCGAATACCCAATCAAACCCAATTTCCCTGCATTGCCCAATAGTAATGCACGCCAACAGCTTTTCGGGCCGCTGGAATTCGCCCCCGCACCCACGGCGAAGAACCCAGAACGCATCCGCATCACCAATAACTGGGTAAAAAATAATGTGGTGGAACTGCATTTGCCACTACTCGCCAACATTCCGGGCGCCAATGGCGCAATTGTGCACTTTCACCGAAAAGCCGCTAATCAACTGGTATTGTTGTGGCACGAATGGCAAGCGGCGGGCCTGTTGGACCGAATACTCTCCTACGATGGTGACTTTGTCCCGCGCTTCATCCGCGGCCGCGCAGATGATCAAATGCTGTCCAATCACGCGTTTGCAACCGCCTTCGATATCAACTACGCCTGGAACAAACTCGGCGTAGCACCGGCGCCCTTGGGTAGCCGCGGCTGCGTGTACGAATTAGTGTCCATCGCCAACGCCCATGGATTCTATTGGGGCGGGCATTTCAATCGCAAAGACGGCATGCATTTTGAAGTCGCAAAGATCATTAAGTAAGAAAGCCGACGCAATGCTGACTCTTCTTCGTTTTGATCTGCTTCTGTAGAGCGGAGCTCGCTCCGCTGCATTTGGTCGGGCGAGGTTCTTCCAGCAATCCAGCTTATTCAAATTCCACCAATACCCAAGACTCCGGAAACTCCATGCCACGCCTCATCCTCGGACACACCACGCATAACTCCATCAAAATCTGGCTGCGCGGGTCTGAGCGCTGGCCAGCCGCCTTTGTCGAACTGCTTGATGAACAAGACCATCCAGTCGGCGTCATCAAAAAAGTCCTCACCGAAGCGGAGGAGTTCTTCACTTCTGTAATAGAACTGACCCAGTTGCAAGCCAACACCGCCTATAGGGTAAAAGTCAGCTTTGCCAAAACAAAATCCGCCAAGCCCGATGAGCGCATACGCGATGCCTACACCGAGGGGAGATTCAAAACCTTTTCGTCTCCGGGCAATGGGGCTCCATTTCGATTTCTGTTTGGATCGTGCAATTTGCATTCCTTAGGACTAGTGGCGCGACCAGACAAAGCCTGGGTGCGTATCTCGCAAATCGCCCGCGATAACAACGCCAGCTTCATGCTGCACTGCGGCGACCAGATTTATGCCGATATCCCATTGAGCCCCCCCATCGACATTGACCACTATCGTCGTAAATATCTGGATGCATGGGAAGATTGCGTGCCGGCAAGGCGAGCCTTAACCGAGCTTCCACATTATATGATCTTAGATGATCACGAAATCACCAATAATTTTGACCTACAAATGCAGGCTAAGGGCCGCGATACGGATGCGCTATTGCGTATCGCGATGAAAGCCTATTGGGAGTTCCAACACTCACATAACCCCAACACCACGGGCGGCGCCTACGAATACCATTATCGATTCGACTGTGGCGACGCCAGTTTCTTCGTAATGGACACCCGCTACCACCGCGATTCATCCATCGGACGCATGCTCGATGAAAACCAAGAGGCGGACTTATTGCGGTGGATAGGCCAAAATCCGAAGAAGCTTAAGTTTATCGTCAGCGGCGTGCCCTTTGTCGGCGCAGTGCTTCGCGATGGTAATGACAAATGGAGTCATAGCGCGTTCGATAACCAACGCGCTCGTATCCTAAAACGCATTTTAGACGTGGGGGCCAGCAACATCATTTTCCTAACCGGTGATATGCATACCAGCTACCATGCCACACTGGATATTAGCGAAGGTGAGCAAACCATTCGCATTCACGAATTAATGTCCAGCCCCATCAATCAAATTACCCCAAAAACGAAGCTCCAGCAAAGCTTCCACGCCGACCTCGAAAGCGAGCTTCCGGGATTAAAGATCCGCTCCACTATTGATCCACACTCGTTCTACGGCGACCATTCGAATGTCATGGTGGTTTCCGTGGCATTTGCAGGAGCCAGCCCGAAGGTTTCCTTTGAGATACATCGAACCACCAAGAATGAAATTGGGCCGAGGGGAGTGGTGGACTAATTTCCTCAGCCATTCTCGGCATAAGTACGCTGACTGAACTGCTGACACGTTTAGCATTCGATTTCGTAATCCCAGTAGCGATCGCCGTTGACGTAACTCATATTGAATTGGGCGGCGATGACTAATACCTTGTCGCTTTGACACACGAAATCACCTAGAACCAATCAATGTCGCTGGCCAATGGGTGTGAAGGCGCGTGATGCCTGAGCCTTTGTACCAATCTGTTCCGTTGCGATACAGCGCGCAAGCGCTCGCGAACCGCGTTTTGTAGTTCTCAGGGGCCAGGGTTGGCGTGCTGCCACCCTTTTCGCCAGCAGACATTGCTGCGCCTCCAGTCGCGGTTGTGGGGGTGAATGCATGCGCTGCCTGAGCGCAGGGCGTTGTCACAATTGAGGGTCAGCAAGGATCGACCCGGCGTTGTCGCTTACACTGTGCGGGGTTGATCGTTGGAGGGAGCACCCATGTTTGTTGCCGCAACTTGGAGCATGCCGCTAGCCGAACAATTGATCGCGGCGGAGATTGAGCACGCCCGCGATTTTTATGGTGAGGATGGCAGTGGCGCCACCGCCATGTTGCCGATCTTGCATGCGATGCAAAATGCCTTCGGTTACCTGCCGCCGCAAGCGCTGCCGCTGATTGCCGACCGACTCAATGTTTCCAAGGCGGAAGTGCGCGGCGTCATGAGTTTCTACCATGACTTTCGCGCCGCGCCGCCGGCTCGATTTGTGCTGCAACTGTGCCGCGCCGAAGCCTGTCAGGCGCGCGGATCAGAAGCGGTCGCGGCGCATCTGGCCAGCGTGCATGGTTTGTCTGCGGATGCGACGGTCGGCCAAGTCACGCTAAAAAACGTCTACTGCCTGGGCAATTGCGCGCTCGGGCCGGCGGCGCTGATCAATTGCGATTTGATTGCAGGCTTTGATGCTGCCGCGGCGGATGCGCTGCTGCTGCGTTTGCAGGAAGCGTTGCCATGAAAATCTTCATCTCTTGCGATGCCGCCGCGCAGTCGGTCGGCGCCGAGTGCACCGCGCAGGCGATTGCCGCACAGGCGCACGCCTTGGGTCTGGAGCGGGTCATTGTGCGCACCGGCACGCGGGGCATGCTGTGGTTGGAACCTTTGGTTGAGGTCCAAACGCCCCTGGGGAGGGTGGCTTACGGACCGGTGCGCGCCGACGACGTGCCGGGATTGTTTGCCAGCGGATTTTTAGACGGCGCGCCGCATCTTTTGTGCCATGGTTTGACCGATTCCATGCCGTGGATGGCGCGCCAGCAGCGTTTGAGTTTCGCGCGGGTGGGGGTGATTGATCCGTTGTCGCTGGACGACTATATCGCCCACGGCGGAATGGCCGGATTGACCCACGCGCGCAGCCTGTCTAGCGATGCGCTGTTGCAAGAGGTACAAAATTCCGGCTTGCGCGGGCGTGGTGGCGCGGGATTCCCGACCGGGATCAAATGGCGCAGCGTGGCGCAAGCGGCGGGGCCGCGCAAATACATCGTTTGTAACGCAGACGAAGGCGATAGCGGCACCTTTGCCGATCGCATGTTGATCGAAGGCGATCCGTTCGCGCTATTGGAAGGTATGTTGATCGCCGGTTTGGCGGTCGGCGCCAGCCGCGGTGTGATTTACCTGCGATCAGAATATCCACATGCGATCAACACCTTGCGCCACGCGCTTGCGACGGCGCGGCAGCGCGGTGTGTTGCATGCGCAGTTCGACATCGATTTGCGGGTTGGCGCTGGCGCCTACGTGTGTGGCGAAGAAACCTCCTTGTTAGAGAGCATCGAAGGGCGTCGCGCGCAGGTGCGTGCCAAGCCACCGTTGCCCGCGCAGCAGGGTTTATTCGGGCGCCCAACGGTGGTCAACAACGTGCTGTCGCTGGCGGCGATTCCGTGGATCTTCAGTCACGGCGGTCCGGCCTATGCCGACTACGGTTTGGGCCGCTCGCGTGGCACCATGCCGGTGCAACTGGCTGGCAACGTGCGGCGTGGCGGGCTGTTCGAATGTGCTTTTGGCATGACGCTGCGCGAGTTGATCTTTGATCTGGGCGGTGGCACCCACAGTGGTCGACCGCTGCGCGCGGTGCAGGTCGGTGGGCCACTCGGCGCCTATTTCCCAGCGAGTTTGCTGGATACGCCACTCGATTATGAAGCGCTGGCCGCCGCCGGCGGTTTGCTCGGCCATGCCGGGATTGTGGTGTTTGACGACACCGTCGACATGGCCAAACAGGCGCGTTTTGCCTTCGAGTTTTGCGCAATCGAAAGCTGCGGAAAGTGCACGCCGTGTCGGATTGGCTCGACGCGCGGCGCCGAAACGCTGGACAAGATTGCACACGGTATCGAGCCCGAACGCAATTTGGCGCTGGTCAAGGACTTGTGTACCGTGCTTACCGACGCGTCCCTTTGTGCCTTGGGTGGTTTAACGCCGTTGCCGGTACTCAGTGCCATCACGCATTTTCGCGAGGATTTTGTTTCGCCATGAGCCTGGTCAAAGAAATCGATTACGGCACGCCGCTGCGTCTGGGCACCGATAGGGTCACGCTGAGCATTGATGGCAAGCGGGTGAGCGTGCCCAAGGGCACCTCGATCATGGCGGCGGCGCGCAGTCACGGCACGGCTATCCCGAAACTCTGCGCGACCGACTCACTGCAGGCTTTTGGTTCCTGCCGTTTGTGCCTAGTGGAAATCGACGGTAGGCGTGGCACGCCGGCTTCCTGCACCACGCCAGCGGAACAGGGTCTGGTTGTGCATACGCAAACGCCGCGTCTGGCGGCTTTGCGCAAAGGGGTCATGGAGCTCTACATCTCCGACCATCCGCTCGATTGTCTGACTTGTTCGGCGAATGGTGATTGTGAGTTGCAGGACATGGCGGGCGCGGTGGGTCTGCGCGAGGTGCGCTACGGTTATGACGGCGCTAAACATCGCAGCGCCGCCAAAGACGAGAGCAACCCGTATTTCACCTTTGATTCCTCCAAGTGCATCGTCTGCTCGCGCTGCGTGCGCGCCTGCGAGGAAGTGCAGGGCACCTTTGCGTTAACCATCGACGGACGCGGTCTGTCGTCCAAAGTGGCGACCGGCACAGCGGATTTTTTGTCTTCCGAATGCGTGTCTTGCGGCGCCTGCGTGCAAGCCTGCCCCACCGCCACGCTGAATGAAAAATCGGTCATTGAACTTGGCACACCCACTGGCGTGATCAACACCACCTGCGCCTATTGCGGCGTGGGCTGCGGTTTCCGCGCGGAAACGCAGGGCGACAAAGTGGTGCGCATGGTGCCGTGGAAAGACGGTCAGGCCAACGAGGGCCATTCTTGTGTGAAGGGCCGTTTTGCGTGGGGTTATGCGACGCATCAAGATCGCATCACCACGCCGATGATTCGCGCCCAGATCAGCGACCCGTGGCGCGTGGTGTCGTGGGAAGTGGCTTTTGCGCATGCCGCAGCGGAGTTCAAACGTTTGCAAGCCAGTTACGGTCGGGATGCGATCGGCGGCATTACCTCATCGCGCTGCACCAACGAAGAGACCTTTTTGGTGCAGAAGCTGATTCGCGGCGGCTTTGGCAATAACAATGTCGATACCTGCGCGCGGGTCTGTCATTCACCGACCGGTTATGGCCTGAAAAATACCTTTGGCACCTCAGCTGGTACCCAGGATTTCAAATCCGTGGCGTTGAGCGATGTGATTTTGCTGATTGGCGCCAATCCAACGGATGCCCATCCGGTATTTGCGTCCAGGATGAAACGGCGTTTACGCGAAGGCGCCCAGTTGATCGTCGCCGATCCGCGCCGCATTGATCTGGTGCGTTCGCCGCACGTTGCAGCCGCTCACCATCTGGCCTTGTTGCCGGGCACCAATGTGGCGCTGATCAACGCCATCGCGCATGTAGTGGTCACCGAAGGATTGGTCAAAGAAGACTATGTGCGCGAACGCTGCGATTTGGCCGCGTTTGAATCGTGGGCGCGTTTTATCGCCGATGAACGCAACTCACCGGAAGCCATGCAGTCGATCAGCGGCGTGCCTGCCGCGCAGCTGCGTGCCGCGGCGCGGCTCTTCGCCAACGCGAGGAATGGCGCGATCTACTACGGCCTGGGTGTGACCGAACACAGCCAGGGCTCGACGATGGTGATGGGCATGGCCAATTTGGCGATGGCGACCGGCAATATTGGTCGCGACGGCGTAGGGGTGAACCCGCTGCGCGGTCAGAACAATGTGCAAGGCGCCTGCGATATGGGCTCTTTCCCGCACGAATACTCCGGATATCGGCATGTCAGCGACGATGCCACGCGCGAGTTATTCGAACACCTGTGGGGCGTGGCGCTCTCTAAAGATCCGGGTCTGCGCATCCCGAATATGCTCGACGAAGCGGTGGCTGGTGGCTTTAAGGGCATCTATATCCAAGGCGAAGACATCGCCCAATCCGATCCGGACACGCAGCATGTGGTGGCCGGGCTGCAGGCGATGGAATGCGTGATCGTGCACGATCTCTTCCTCAACGAAACCGCCAAATACGCGCATGTATTTTTCCCGGGCTCGTCGTTTCTGGAGAAAGACGGCACTTTCACCAACGCCGAACGGCGCATCAGCCGCGTGCGCAAAGTGATGAAACCACTGGCCGGACTGGCCGATTGGGAAGTCACCCAGCGTTTCGCGCAGGCGCTCGGTTTTGCGATGGACTACAGCCATCCCTCGCAGGTGATGGATGAAATTGCACGATTAACGCCGAGTTTCAAAGGCGTTTCCTACGCGAAGATCGATGCGCTGGGTTCGCTGCAATGGCCCTGCAATGACGCCGCACCATCCGGCACACCGATCATGCATGTCGATCATTTTGTGCGCGGCAAGGGCCGCTTCATGCTTACCGAGTTCATTCCCACCGACGAACGCACCGGCGCGCGTTTCCCGCTGCTGCTGACCACCGGGCGCATTCTGTCGCAATACAACGTCGGCGCGCAGACCGCGCGCACGCCAAACAACCAGTGGCACTCGGAGGACGTGCTCGAAATCCATCCCTTCGATGCCGAGAACCGCGGCATCAACAGCGGTGACCGGGTATTGCTGCAAAGCCGCGCCGGCGCAACCTCGTTACGTGCGCTGATTTCCGAGCGCATGCAACCCGGCGTGGTGTACACCACCTTCCACCACGCGCGCACCGGCGCCAACGTGGTCACCACCGATTACTCCGACTGGGCCACTAACTGCCCCGAGTACAAAGTCACCGCGGTGCAAGTATCACGTACCAGCGGCATCAGCGACTGGCAGCAAAACGAGCAAACGCGCGAGTCCTTCTTGCGACGTATCGAGCGGGCGTAGACCACATTCAGGAGTTCCAAATGCAGACGAGCAAAAATCATCCATTGGCAGGACAGCCGGCCACTATGGCGCCATTGCTCGATGTTGCGCGGCTGCTCGACGCTTACCTGGACTTGCGGCCGGACCCAAGCCAACCTCAGCAACGCGTGGCGTTTGGAACCTCGGGGCACCGCGGCGTTGCGTTTGCGCGCAGCTTTAACGAGTGGCATGTGCTGGCGATCAGCCAGGCGATTTGCGACTACCGCGCCGCGCACGGCATTAGCGGGCCGCTGTTTTTAGGCATCGACACCCACGCATTGTCAAAGCCGGCCTTCGACAGCGCGCTCTCGGTATTGGCCGCCAACGGCGTGATGACGATGATCGCGGGCAACAACGAGTACACGCCCACGCCGGCCATATCGCATGCGATTTTGCGCTACAACCGCGGACGCAGCGACGCTTTGGCGGACGGCATTGTGATCACGCCTTCGCACAATCCGCCGGAGCACGGTGGCATCAAATACAACACACCCAACGGCGGTGGTTCGGCAACCGCGGTCACCGCGTGGATCGAAGCGCGCGCCAATGCCTTGTTGGAAGCCGGGCTGCACGGCGTGCGGACCATCGGCTACGCGCTGGCTAGGCTAGCGTCGACCACGATCGAACACGATTATCTGGGCCATTACGTGGCCGATCTGGGCGCGGTGCTGGATTTTGATGTGATTCGTGCCGCTGCTTTGCGCATCGGCGTCGATCCGCTTGGTGGCGCAGGCGTGCACTACTGGGCACGCATTGCCGAGCATTACCGTCTGGACCTGACCGTCGTCAGTGAGCAGATTGATCCACAGTTTGCATTCATGACGCTCGATTGGGACGGCCAAATACGGATGGACCCATCGTCGGCCTGGACGATGAAAGCCTTGATTGGCCGCAAAGACCACTTTGATATCGCTTTCGCCTGCGATACCGATTACGACCGCCATGGCATCGTCGCGCCCAGCGGCGGTTTGCTGCCGGCCAATCACTATCTGTGTGTCGCGATTGACTATCTATTCCACCATCGCAGCGCATGGAATAACCGGCTAGGAATCGGCAAAACCTTGGTCAGCAGCGCGCTGATCGACCGTGTTGCCGATCGATTGAGCCGCGAAATTTATGAAGTACCGCCGGGATTCAAATGGTTTGTCGACGGACTTTTGGATGGCGCCTTGGGATTTGCCGGTGAAGAGAGCGCCGGCGCGACGTTTAATCGCCTGGATGGCAGCGTGTGGACCACCGACAAAGACGGCATTGTTGCGGCGCTATTGTCCGCGGAAATCACCGCACGCAGCGGACGCGATCCGGGTCAATATTATCGGGAGCTCACCGCGCAATTGGGTGAACCGCACGCCGATCGGGTGGATGCGCCAGCCAGCGTCGCGCAAAAAGCGCGATTGGCGCGGCTCACGGTGGCAAACATCAGCTCTACCGAACTGGCCGGAGAAAAAATCCTCAGCGTGGTAGATCGCGCGCCGGGCAACGGCGCAGCACTCGGTGGCATCAAAATCAGCGCCGCCAATGGTTGGTTTGCCGCACGACCGTCCGGCACCGAGCAGATCTACAAGATCTACGCCGAGAGCTTCCTGGACAACGCACACCTGCAAACGATCTTGGCGCAAGCGCAGGCACTGGTTGATGTGGCGATTGCCGATTAGAAGCTGCGGAGCTTGCGCCGCTGCTCTTTGCATTTCAGGGGGCCACGCGCTTCTGGGTGAAGCAGTGCATCAGGGTGGCGTCATCGCGAGGCCGGCCCGGCGCTGACAGTGGCGCAAAGCATCGCTGGTGTCTGTACTGTGCGCGGACTCTTCCGCTAAAAGCGTTCGACCGATGAAACGCAGGTCGAACCCACCACGGCTCGATTGCTCATCGCGAGATCTTGAGTTCCCGTCGGAAACTGCGCACCTGAACCCACCAGAATCGTCTTTGCGAGGCAGCCTTAAGCGACCGCGGCAATAAACCTGGAAACCTCAGTTGACCGCTCATTCTCGCTTGCAGCTTGCAGCTTGCTGATTTCGATAAGGATTTCGCAGCTGAAAGCCTTCACCCATTGGGTGACTACGCTACCGGGCAGATTGCACGGTGCTGGCCGCGTATGGCTGCGTTGCAACTCGTTGGAATGGAACAACTATTCCGCCGGTCTGGCGGCGCCGCCGCCAGCCGTTCAAGCCGGCGCGCGGCATGCCGCGCAAGCCGGCTTTCACCCTCATTGCGCTTATGCCCTGCACACCCATAAGCGCACACTCTACCCCGTCCAACTGAGGATTCTAGGATAAAGGGACGTTCGCCCCATCCATCTCCAACGTCCCTGGGTTGCCACGGCCGTCGCCGCTGTCGCGTCGAAGACCTCGCAATGACGAATCAATGACTTACGACAGCAGCAGCGCAAGCTCCGTTCTGCCTTCCCTCACTCCACCGGGCGCATGCGTTGCGTTAGGCCTTTGAGGAAGTTACGCAATAACTGATCGCCACAGAGGCGGAAGTTCTTGTGATCTGCTTGCCGAAACACGGCCGATAGTTCGGGTTTGGAGACGGGAAAGCCGGCGTCTTGGAAGGCGCGATGCATGTCCACGTCTTTCAGCTGAAAGGCAACGCGGAGTTTTTTCAGCACCACATTATTATTGACGCGCTTTTCGACCGGGCGTGCGGGCACTGTTTCGTCGCGGCCCCGGAAGTGGATGATCAATCCGTCCAGGAAATGCGCCAGCACCGTTTTGCTGCATTCCACATAACCCTCCGCACCTTCCTTCTTCAGGTAGGCCTGGATGTCGGCTTTTTCGATCGCAAAGTTTGGATCCGCCAGTTTGGTGATTTCCAGGACCTTGTTGTCGCTCAGATCAAGCATGTAGCGCACGCTGCGCAGCACATCATTCAGAATCATTTTGGCCTAGTACCCTGTATTTTCCGCATCGACTGATGGGCGTCTTAATTGCCGGTATTCTGAACCGATTGATGCATCTGTGTGCAAAGGATCAAACTCAACTATGTCGTCTTACCCGCACGCGCCATTGCTGATCCTGGCGATGGCTTTGATGTCACCGGCAGCGCTTGTTGCGCAAACCCTGAATGGTCCAGAAAGCCTGGATTACGATGCCAGCGCGAATCGCTATTTGATCAGCAATCGCAGTGCAGGTCAGATCTTGGCGCGTTCGTCGGCCGGCGTGTTGAGTGTCTTCACGAATGATCCCAGCTCACCGGCGGGATTGGAAATCGTCGGTGAACATGTGTTTATCGCGGACGGCGGATTTATTCGTGGCTATCGTTTGAGTGACGGGGTGCGCGTGGTCAATTACGCCATTTCGGGTGCCACTTTTCTCAATGGATTGGCCAGTGACGGCGGCGACCGCTTGTGGACCAGTGATTTCAACCTAGAAACCTTAGTTGGACGGGGTAGAGTGTGCGGTTATGGGTGTGCAGGGCTAGGCGCAATGAGGGTGAAAGCCGGCAAGCTTGCGCGGCATGCCGCGCGCCGGCTTGAACGGCTGGCGGCTGCGCCGCCAGACCGGGGGAATAGCTCGCCTATTCCAACGAGTTGCAACGCCGCCATGCGCGGCCAGAACCGTGCAATCTGCCCCGTAGCGTACTCACCCAACGGGTGAAGACTTTCAGCTGCGAAATCCTTATCGAAATCGGCAAGCTGCAAGCGAGAATGAGCGGTCAACTGAGGTTTCTAGGTTCAGTGGACAGCGCTTGCACGAGGTGAACATCAGCAATTTGGCGAGCGTCAGTCACACTACGCCCATCAGCGCTACCGGCTTTACACCCAACGGATTGTGGTGGGACCGCGCCAACCAGCGACTGTTGATCGTCAGTTGGTCGGGTGGCGCGCGCGTGTTTCGTTGGCAGCCCGGCGACAGCGCTGCTACCTTGATCGTGCAGACCGGCTTCAGTAACTTTGACGGCATCGTCCAAGATTGCGATGGCGCTGTTTATCCTAGAAACCTCAGTTGGACGGGGTAGAGTGTGCGGTTATGGGTGTGCAGGCATAAGCGCAATGAGGGTGAAAGCCGGCAAGCTTGCGCCGCATGCGGCGCGCCGGCTTGAACGACTGCAAGCTGTGCTTGCAGGCCGGGGTGAATAGTTTTTCTATTCCAACGAGTTGCAACGCAGCCATGCGCGGCCAGAACCGTGCAATCTGCCACGTAGCGACGTTTACCCGATGGGTGAGGTCATCAAACAATGAAATCGCTATCGAAATCAGTAAGCTATGAACGCCGATGAGCGGTCAACTGAGGTTTCTAGGATTATGTGTCCAGCTGGGGCGCTTCCGCCATTTTGCGCACACCTGCACCCCTTTCCGCGCAAAGTGTGTTCACCAGCTTTGCGGCTGCGCAATCCAATCCCGCTGATATCGCTTATGCGCTGGGTTTAGGCGAAATCGCCGTGCCGAATGCCGGCAATAACACCTTGAGCTTCCTGCCGACCGCGTGTAGTGGTGTGTTATTTCGCGACGGGCACGAGGATCGTTAGGAGTCGATCGGGTGGACCGCGAGCCCACCCGATCTCAAAAATGGACAGAATCCGCCCTGCGCATTCTGTCTTTTTAGCTTACTTCACTTCGATCAGCTTGATGTCGAAGACGAGCGCTTGGTTCGGTCCGATCGGACGCGGGCCACGCTCGCCGTAGGCCATTTCCGGCGCCAGGAAGATTTGCCAATGATCGCCAACGCGCATCAGTGGCAGCACTTCTTGCCAGCCTTTCAGCACCTGATCGACCTGGAACTTGGCCGGCACACCGCGTGCGAAGGAACTGTCGAACTCAAAACCGCTGATCAGCGACCCGCGGTAATGCACGGTGACTTCGCTGGTGGCGGTCGGGCGTGCGCCGTTGCCTTCTTCGATCACGCGATATTGAATGCCCGAGGGCAGCGCCACAATGCCCTTCTTGGCGCGGTTTTCGGTCATGAACTTGGTGCTGGCTGCTTGGTTTTCGGCAGCCACTTGCTTGAACTTGGCTTCGGCCTCAGTCCGCAATTTGGTCTCCAGCAGTTCCATCTGCTGACCCAGTTCTTCGCGGGTGTAGGCAACTTCCTTGCCGGCAAAACCGTCTTGTAGTGCGCGAATCACGCCGTTGATATCAATATCAACGCCGCGCTCTTTCAGATCGGCACCAAATTGGTAACCAACCGCGTAACTCATTTTAGTGCGGTCCATCGTCGCGGCCGGTGCGGCTGGCGCGGCCGGTGCGGCAGCACTCGGCGCCTGCGCCCAGGCGGACAGCGAAAACACAGTGGCGGCGATGGCCGCCAACCCAGTTAATTTCATTCAAACCTCCGATTGGAACGGGGATCGCATCATCCACAGTCTGAAGAGCTGCGTAGCGGATGCGTTGGTGAGAGCCGCGCGGATTCTAAGGGAAGCACTCGTTAAGCGTCACCCCTTGAATGTGTGCTATGCATGGTCGGCGCTGTCACCGTTCAGGTCAGCGCCCGCCGATTGCTCAAGCGGCTGCCATTTGTGGCGAGAACTGCGCATTGCTGGCGGACTTCGCCATGTTGATTCTCCGCTGGGTCTGTTGGAATTCATTGGAATCTATATGGATCAGATACTTAGCTTGTTGGCACGGGAATGGCAATGCACTGTCTACCCGCACCAGGGCCAGCAATCCACAGGAGAATGCAATATGAGTGTCTTTTCCCGCCTTTCCGACATTATCAATGCGAATCTCAATTCGCTGCTCGATAAGGCCGAGGATCCCGAGAAAATTGTCCGCCTGATGATTCAGGAAATGGAAGATACCTTGGTAGAAGTCCGTTCGGCCGCCGCTAAGGTGATCGCAGAACGCAAAGAACGTGAACGTCAGTTGTCGCTGCTGGATCTAGAGCAGAGCGATTGGCAACACAAGGCTGAGTTGGCGCTGCGTAAGGATCGTGAAGATCTGGCCCGGGCAGCCTTGTCCCACAAAGCGGCATTGGGCGACCAGCACAAGGCAGTAGCACAGGACCTGACGATTCTGGGCGACAATTTGGTCAAGCTAAATGACGATATCGCCAAACTGCAGGCCAAGTTGCAAGATGCTAAAGCCCGCCAGCGCACCATCGTGATTCGCGCTCAAAATGCGCAAACCTCGTTGAAGGCGCGTACGCAGATTCATTCGGCCAAAATCGACGATATGCTGAATCGGTTCGACTATGCCGAACGGCGCATTGACTCTGTTGAGGCACAAGCCGAAGCTTTGGACTTGGGTCGCGCCAAGACATTAAACCAAGCCTTCGCGGATTTGGAATCCGAGGACCGCATCAAGGGCGAATTGGAAGCGTTGAAGGCACGCCTCCAGCAGCCGAAGGGGTAATACAATGGCCTGGATTGAGGCTCCACTGATTGTCTTTTTGGTCGTCGTGGTGCCGGTCTGGTTATTCCTGCACTACCGCAGTAAACGGTCGCCGGGCGCGCCCGGTGAACCGTTGGCCGGCGACAGCGATGTAACTGAATTGTGGCAGGCAACACGGCGAATGGAAGAGCGTATCCGCACTCTGGAGCGCATCTTGGATGCGGATACACCAAACTGGCGAGGTCGAATATGAATCGCAATTATCGATGTGGATACCAGCACGCTTCGGCGTCGCAATGGACGGGAGCAGCAACTATGAATCCGAGCTACACCCCGGCCCGGCGCCTGTATCGAGATGTCGACAATCGCTGGTTGGCCGGTGTCTTGGCCGGGGCGGCAGGCCATTTTGGTTGGAATTTAACCGCCCTGCGTATTGTTACCATCATCGTCTGTATGACGCCGATCGTACCGATGGTGGTGATTCTCTACCTATTGGCAGCGTTGATTCTGCCGCCGGGAAGGATGTTACCGCCACCACCGCCCACTGCTGCCAGCGAGTGGCAAAACGCAGCACCGCTTAATGTGAGTGCGTCGGAATTGAAGTATCGGATTGGCGAGATGGAAGATCGTTTACGCGCAATGGAGGCTTATGTGACCAGCGCACAATACGAGATTGATCGTGAGTTAAGGCGCGGTCCACAGAGCTAGTGGCGCAGTACAGTAAAAAAACGGCCCGCAGGGCCGTTTGTTTTGTTACTTGTTGTTAGTCGGCCGCTTGCACGTCTACGCGCACGCGGATTTCGGTGCCGGGTTGGCGTTCGCTGAAGGTATGGCCCACCGTGCCCTTGTAATCGTAGGTAACGTCATACCCGACTAGCACGCGTTCTCGGCGATGGTCATTGCGGACTTCGCAGCGGCGCTCGTTCACGGTGCGCTGGTAACGCGGCGCATATCCATCGTAGTAACCCCGGCGTTCGCTATCGCGCGCCACTGAAGCACCCAGGGCCACGCCGGCGATGGTCGCCGCGGCGCGCCCATCGCCATGGCCGAACTGGTTGCCGATCAGGCCACCAATGATGCCGCCCACCACCTCTTGCGTGCCGCTGCGCGGCCGATATTGGGTGTAGCGGGGTTCAGCGTAGGTGACGGGCTCATTCCAGCAGACCTCGCGTGGCTCGGGCACGCGGACATCGTCGTAAACCGGTTGCACGTCAACCACGCGCGCAAAGTCATAACTGACACTGTTGCGGTTGTCGTAAGCGCGATCGCCTTGCGCGCCGTAGCCCTGCGCGAACGCGCCGGTGGTGGCGCTGACCAGTGCGAGAACAAGCATCGATTTGTGCAGCTTAGAGTTCGTGAAGAAATTACTTGAACTTTTGGCCGTCGGATTGGGATGCGAAGCGAGGCGCGATGAGCGTGGTGTGGCGCGCCACACGAGCGAGTCGCAACGAAGCAGCGCGCCCAAGCCGGCGAGCAAAAAGTCCAAGTTATTGACGAACGAGCCCTTAGGGTTCGTGAAGAAATTACTTGAACTTTTGGCCGTCGGATTGGGATGCGAAGCGAGGCGCGATGAGCGTGGTGTGGCGCGCCACACGAGCGAGTCGCAACGAAGCAGCGCGCCCAAGCCGGCGAGCAAA
>Ga0163154_10000978_pt1 | contig 44462 bp, 50 predicted proteins | sample OliLakLV19MP9P1_FD_148649 | JGI IMG/M metagenome (GOLD analysis project Ga0163154, IMG submission 148649) | Freshwater microbial mat bacterial communities from Lake Vanda, McMurdo Dry Valleys, Antarctica - Oligotrophic Lake LV.19.MP9.P1 | ecosystem: Environmental > Aquatic > Freshwater > Lake >... | reverse complement strand
CTCCGCACCCAGTTACCCCGCCTCCAGTCCAACCCAGCCCCACCCCACTCCCTATCATCTCCCAAACCGTAGCGACGTTAGAAACCCGGTGGTCTGAGTTCACCGCGATGCTCCGGCCCAACACCAAGGGCATCCTTGCCCAGGCTTTTGTCATGCGAGAGGACGCGCAACAGATAGTCTTCGGGTTCAAAGAAAAGTTCTTCATTAATATGCTCCGTGACCCCCGCCAGGGAGCTAAGGCCCGTGAAGAAATCCTGGGAGCCGTGGAGAAAATTCTAGGTAAACGTGTGGTCCACTTTGAACTCGCCCCCCAGGGTCCTCCTCCCAAAATCCATAGCCCCAGTCACCCGGCCCCACCCACGGTCGTACCACCTCCCGTAGCTATACCCGTGGCCACAGCCAAGCCAGTTCCCCTTTCCAATGAAGACCAGGAATTCGATAGTGGTGCCCGCAACTTTGCCAGCTTCTTCAATGGCGTCTTAGTCACAGAGAACACCAGCCTCCCAGTCAGCACTGAAGTCCTAGATGACGACGATGACTTCTAACCCAGTAAACTAGGGCTGCATTCTGAGGCAGACCATGGAACCCAAACTCATCATCCACGGCGGGGCGGGCTTGGCCCTGAGTGACCCCGACCGCGCTCAATCTGTGCGTATAGCTCTGGCTCAAGTGGTCAATGAGGTGCAGCAGGCCCTCTCGACGGGGCTGAGCGCGACGGAAGCCGTGATATTAGCCGTCACCCGCCTAGAGGACGAACCCCGCTACAACGCAGGTACAGGCTCTGTGTTGCAATCCGATGGACAGATTCGGATGAGTGCCAGTGTCATGGACGGGGCCAAGCAGCGGTTCAGTGGGGTGATCAATATCTCTGGCGTCCGTAACCCGGTGCTTCTCGCACAATACCTGCAAGAAAGTCCTGACCGGGTGGTTTCCGAAACTGGGGGGCAATACCTAGCCCGTGAGATGAACCTCCCTCCCTATGACCCGACCACCGTGCGCCGTCTCGAAGAATGGTTTGAGCAAAAGAAAAGCGGAATTGTGCAACGGGCCGGGGCCTTGACCATGGGGACCGTCGGGGCCGTCGCCTTGGACCAACAGGGTCAAATTAGTGCCGCCACCTCCACGGGCGGACGGGGCTTCGAGCGCAACGGGCGGGTGAGTGATTCGGCCCAACCCGCCGGGAATTATGCCAATGACTGCTGTGGGGTCAGTTGTACCGGGATTGGTGAAGACATTATTGATGAGGCGGCGGCGGTGCGGATTGTCCTGCGGGTCACCGACGGGATGAACTTAACTGAAGCTTTAGCCAAAACCATAGGCGAGGCGAAAGTACGAAATCGGGACTATGGAGTGATTGCCTTAGACCATCACGGTACTGTGGGCTGGGACAAAAATATGCCCCTGTTACTCGCTGCATACACGGCTGAAGGGACTGTAGGGTTTAGCTTCTGAATCCGTCACTGCCATCAGGGTGGCAGGGTGTCCGCCTAATTACAATTCTTAACTGAAGCTTGCCTTGAAGTCGTTTGGAGCCTATGGTACCAGAGATATAGCACGCCTGAAGCCCGCAGGCGGCTAGTCCTGTTAGGAGTTGCAACCCCATGAGTGCCATTACCAAAGCCATCCTCAATGCGGATGCGGAAGCCCGTTATCTCAGTCCCGGCGAGCTTGATGTCGTCCGTAGCTACCTCACCTCTGGCGAGCGTCGCGTCCGCGTGGCCCGTGTCCTTTCGGACAATGCCCTCCGCATTGTCAAAGGGGGCGGGGACAGCCTGTTCCAGAAGCGTCCTGACTTGGTTTCTCCCGGTGGCAATGCCTACGGCGAAACCATGACCGCCAAGTGCCTGCGCGACCTCGATTACTTCTTGCGTCTGGTCACCTACGGCGTTCTCGCTGGTGATACTGCCCCGATCGATGAAATTGGTCTCATCGGTATTAAAGAGACCTACAGCCTGCTTGAAACACCCATCCCCGGTGTTATTGACGGAATCAAGGCAATGAAGTCCCAGGCCACCAGCATGATGCCGGGCGAAGATGCCGCTGAAGCAAGCTTTTACTTCGATTACGTCGTGAGTGCCATGTCCTAACGGACGGGTGAAATTACTGCAAGGAGCTACCCATGATTGACTTAGTGACCCGAATCATCAACCGTACCGACTCCGAGGGCCGTTACCTCGGGGGCGTGGATTTTGAAGAAGTAACTCGTTTTTACCAGACGGGCGAACTGCGGCTACGGGCGGCTTCCACGATCTCAGCCAATGCCTCCGCCATCCTGCGCGAAACCGCTGCCAACCTGTTCTCTGAGCAACCCGACCTGCTGCGTCCGGGCGGATATACCTACACCTCCCGTCGTTACGCCGCCTGTATCCGGGATATGGAGTATTTTCTGCGTTACGCGAGCTATGCCATGGTTGCTGGGGATACTTCGGTGATTGATGAGCGGGTCCTCAACGGCCTCAAGGAGACCTACAACTCCCTCGGCGTGCCCATCCCCTCAACCATTGTCGGGATCAACGCTATGAAGAACGTGGTAGCGGGTATGGTCGGTGGTGAGGCTGGTGCCGAAGCTGCCAAATACTTTGACCACATTGCCAAGGGCCTCAGCTAGTCCCTAGGTTTATGTCAAAAACCCCGGTCAGTGACTGGGGTTTTTTAATGGGCGAGTCAGACAGAAACTTTGGGGTCTGGGACTTGGTAAAAAGCACAGAAGCGGTCTAGGTCTAAGTACTGCGTGAGTAACTCCTGCATCCGCTCAACTTTGATGGGTTCTTGGAAGCGGGCTTGGTGGATCGCAGTCTCAATGAGGCGGACAGTTTTGAGGGTGTCGTGGCTGACGGAGAGGACCGGGACCTCCATTTCCTCCGCACGGGCTAGGATCTTCGGGTCTGGAGGGAGTTGTCCGGTCAGGATGAGACAGTTAGTCGAGGTCTGGAGGGCGGCCAGTTGAATATCAGCCCGGTCACCGCCTGTCACCACCGCCTTGTGACTCATCCGCCGGAAGAAGCGCAGGGCCGCACTCACCGCCATCGCCCCGATATTGACCTGCTCCACCAAGAGGTCCAAGTGGTCGCGTCCACACAACACTTCCGCGCCTAATTTCTGGGCCAATTCCCCGACACTGATACTGTGCATCAGGCTATCGCTGGGTAAGACCGCTAGGACGTGAATGCCATGCGCTTCAAGACTCGGGATGATTTCCTGGGTCAGGTGTTCGTATTGACTAGCCGGGACATCATTGAGAATGACCCCGATGCGTTGCTGCGGGAACTGGGCCAGCAAAGAAAGTAGCGGCTCGACACTTGCTAAGGACTGATAGCGCACCACCATTAACAGGTCCGCCGCCAACTCTTGTACGAGATTGTCGAGCGATAGCCCAAAGAGTCGTCCTTCACTGGGACTAGCCCCCCCTTCGACTAGGGTCCAAGTTACAGGTCCGCCCGCTGTCTGCTGGAGGCGACCCAACTGCTGCCGGAGCCGTTCACTGTAGGGAATGGGGTCTTTTTTGAGTAGATAATACTCTAGGGCCTGAGGGTCGAAGAGGACCAGAGGTGCGGGCACCTGTAACCCCAGCCGTTCTCCGATATAACGGGAATCCTCATCCACGCAATAGCCGTTATTGTCACAGGTAGGTGAACCAAGGGGTTTGTAATAACCTACAGCGATACCCCGTGCCTTGAGTTGCAGACCCAGGGCGAGGACCAGCGATGACTTGCCACTATGGGGCTGGGTGGAGCCCACCAACAGAAAACGCGTCACGGTGCCCCACAATAAAAGGTATGCCCAAAAAATACACGATCTAGCTCCAGTCCGCGCCGCAAGAATCTTAAATTGGCAAAAATGGCGGAGAGGGAGGGATTCGAACCCTCGGTAAGTTGCCCTACACAGCATTTCCAGTGCTGCGCCTTAGACCACTCGGCCACCTCTCCAATGACGCTTTCTGAGTTTAACAGGTGGGGTGAAAAGGGAACGAATTCCTGGGGGTTTTCGCCTGTATGATCAACAAAACCTCACGACCGTCTTTATGAAAGTCCTGTGTCCCCAACATCTTTTTAACCAACACCTCGCCTTGGTCAGTCGGGCGGTGGCCTCGGCGCGTCCGGTCCAGCCCATCCTTGCCAATATCAAGCTGGAAGGTTCGCCCGACCAGGGCGGGGTCCTCCGGCTGACGGGCTACGACCTGGAGTTGGGGATCGTCAGTCAATTGCCCGCTCAGGTAATAGAACCGGGGGCCGTCACCCTCCCGGTGCGACTCTTGGGGGATATCGTCTCGCGGTTGCCTAATCTGGATATTACGCTGCGGGGGCTGACGGGGGATGGGGATGAGTTGGCAGCGATTACTTTGGACTGCGGGGCGGGGTCCTACCAAATTCGGGGCATGGGGGCTCAAGATTTCCCCCATTTGCCGGAGCTACCCGAGGGCGAGAGCCTTTATCTGTCGGTAGAACAATTTTTAACAGGTATCCGTAAGACGCTTTTTGCCATTGCCACCGACGAGAGTAAACATATCTTGACCGGGGTCCACCTCAAGGGCACGGGCGCGGGGCTGGAGTTTGCGACGACCGATGGGCATCGCCTCGCGTTGATGGCTCTACCCCAGTCGGATGAGTTATTGGGGCTAGACCTCACCGTACCCGGACGGGCACTTCAAGAATTAGAGCGGATGTTGGGATTGAGTCCCGCCGAACTCCTGGAAGCTCGCTATGACCGTAGCCAGATTATTTTCACGATGCCAGACCAGACCTTGACCTCCCGGCTCCTGGAGGGCCAGTATCCGAATTATGGGCAACTCCTTCCCAAAAATTTTGCCCGTCAAGTGACGATCAACCGCAAGGAGTTCATTAGTGTCCTAGAGCGGATTGCGGTCATCGCCAGCCAAAAAAATAATATTGTCCGTCTTGAGATCACCAGTGACCAGATCGCGCTCTGTGTGGATGCTCCAGACGTGGGCAGTGGGCGCGAGGAGATTGCGGTAGAACTCGTGGGCGATGACCTGACCTGCGCCTTCAACGTCAAATACCTGATGGACCCGCTCAAGGTCATGGACTGTTTGGAAGTCCAACTCAACCTCAACGGGGCTGTGCAACCTGCCGTCCTCAAACCTGTGGATAGCACGGATTTTCAATATCTCATCATGCCCGTCCAGATTCGCGGTTAGTCAACAGCTAGGACCGCTTACGGGCTTTCCAGGTACCACCGTAGCGATAGTGCGGGTTATCAATACCGGTCTTGAGCCAACAAGGGGGACAGACGAGCAGCCAAGGACCATTTTTGCTGATGACTACCCGATAGAGCAGTTCCCCCGACTGACTACAGAGGGAGCAGGGGCGGGGGTCTAGGTAGCGTAGCTGTTTTGCCATGGGACTACGATCACTTCTATCCTGAATAGGAATCGGTTAGTCGTCATCCCCTGCTTCACGTTAATGGGCGATTATTTCCAACGCTTCAGGGCCGCCCGCCACTGCCATCGCGGCAATTCGCTGATCCAGGGTTGCCAACTTGCCGCCTTTATAGGCAGCTAGACCAAGCAAGAAAACATCGGTGAGTCGGGAATGGGGAATCAGTACACTGGGTTTTAGTATTGTACGAATACTCACCTCGGCAGACCAGAAGTGGTGGCCTTGGGCTGCACAGAATTGGCGGAGTATTGCCATCACTACCGGAAGCTCCCCTGGGCGATTGGGATAGTTAGGGTGGCTTGCGATACGAACAAAGCCATTTTCGGTGATTGGACAGGTAGCCCAAGCTGTTTGCCCCCTGTCACTAAACCAGCGATGGACTCCTTCATGATGAATATGCATCGGATCGCTTAGAGCGAGCAACACATTGACATCCAGAAGGTAGGTAGTCACAGTTCGTCCCGCAATTGATTCACCAGTTCTAGCGTGACGACCTTGGGTTCAGGGGCAACTGGAAAGAGCGGTAATCCATTGCGCGATGGCGTGACCGCCTGTCGGGACAGGGCTTGACGGGCTAGGTCCGACAATACTTTCCCCACCGAAACCCCGCGTTGCCGTGCTATTTCTCTAGCAGCAAATAGAACATCTTCTTCAAGATTGAGCGTGGTACGCATCCTTGGCTCCCAGGTATGGCTAGCGTGCAATCAACTTGATGCTAACGCATCAAAAGCTTGGTGTTGAAGCATCATGGGAATTTGTAAGCCGGGGACCTATTCTGGAACCATGATCAAAACCTTGTTGCGGTGGGTCCTAGCGGCTTTTATGGTGACGGCGGGGGTCCTCCATTTTGTGACCCCAGAGCCTTTTGTGCGGATTGTGCCCGCGCTGTTGCCCTATCCCTTGGCCTTGGTCTATATCAGTGGGTTCTTTGAGGTCCTCGGCGGGGTGGGACTCTTGATCCCTCTGGTCAGTCGGGCGGCGGCTTGGGGATTGATTGCGCTGTTTGTTGCGGTCTTCCCCGCCAACATCAATATGGCGGTCAACCAGATTACCCTTGAGGGCATCCCCAATGACCCGCTTTTGTACTGGTTACGGTTGCCATTGCAGGGCGTTTTGATTGCTTGGGCTTGGTGGTTTACTCGACCCTAGGTAAATCTCGTTCCGCCAAAAACTGGGCCAAGGCACGGGCAGCAACGGCATGACCCGCCCGGTTCCAGTGACCATCAATCCGAAAATAGAGTTGCTGAGCCTGTCCTGTGCTGGAAAGGGCGGCCTGTTGCAGCGCGGGGGTCAAGTCAAGATGGGGGATATTTTGGCGGGTGAGTCGGACTTTGAAATCGCGGTAGGTCTGGAAGGCGGTCTGGACTAGCTGGCGTTGTTCCGGGGTGAAGACATGGGCAACCCTGGGGTAGTAGACCATTTCTTTGGTCGGGATGAGGACTAGGACTAGCTGGCAGTCTTGGGCCTGACACTGGGTCTGGACTCGGCTCACCCCGGCCTCAAGCTCAGCAAGTCCCCTGGCAAAATCCGGGGTCCGGGGGTCCACGATGTTATGGGTCATTGGAAAGAGGACCAAATCGAGACCGCTGTCTTGATAACTGATCGGTTGCTGGTCGGAGAAGTACGCGCCCTGGATCACAAATTTGACCAAACGGTAAATCAGGGAATGAGAATCCAACCAGACCCGTAGATTAATTACCGCAGTGGTGATGGTTTCGTTCTGGCTGGTAATCTGAGCGGCGGCGGGTTGCAGGTCATTGGCAAAAAAAGACCAAATAACCACCTGGGGCCGTTGCGGGGCGACATACTGCTCAAAAACCTTACGGTACTGCCAAGCGGAGAAACCACTCTGCCCATAGCCCGCCGCCACCGTGTTCCGTGCCTGTCCAACCTGCTGGACCCAGGTAGCCGCCTGGGGTACCCCGAATCCCCAGACAAAGGAATCCCCCAGAAAAGCCACGTCTGGGTTCTGGCTCCCAGTGGGATTACGAAAGCCGAACTCATCAGTCTGGACGGTGATGGTCTCGGTATCGTTGATGCGGATGGCGGGGCGGTTGAGGTCTGGGCGGGTCATCGTACCCACCCCTGGTACAAAGGTAAACAGGTCCTCGTCCGTCGCCCGAGTAAAAAGGGCCTGCTGGAGTTCAAGGCTGAGTCGGGGTCCCACGAGTCGTAGTCCCAGTTCCAATAACCCCACGCCCAGCAGGGTACTCGTCAGGACTAGCCCCAGGTTTAACCCCAGGGACCGCAACCGTTTGACCACTCACCCAATCCGTGTGATGGACCTATCATCCCACGGGACCCCCTCCTAGCTAGAGCGTGATGTTGAACAAAACCGAGCGGTTATTAGAATGCGTGTCTTGGTTTGCCGTGGCTAGGTCCAAATCCCCATCCCCGTCAAAGTCCACACTGACCACCGAGCGCGGTTGGTTCAACTCAAAAGTCCCGACGGAAAAATTCTGGACAGGCGCAGAGTCAATCGGTGCAACTCGGGCCACGGAACTCAAGGTCGCCGCGAGTAAACGGGTGACAAAACAAGCATTCATCACAATTCTCCCTAGGGTTTAAGCAGGATTCTCATCAATGGCTAAAGACTACCAACGCCGCCGGGTAAGGGTAGGTCATCCATAACACCCGGCCCCAGAATTGTAAAAATATTCTAAAGCTCCCTCCAGTCCATGCTCTAAAATTAAAAAGCACGACGTAAAGTTTTTTAAACCGCCATGGAACAACCGCCCCTAGACCCGCAACGCCTAGACCGTGGTGAATGTAACGTCTGTGGTTACATCTATGAACCGGTGGATGGCGACAAAGCGCGGGGCATTGCCGCCGGGACTCCTTTTGAGGCCGTGCCTGAGACGTGGCGGTGTCCTAGTTGCAATTCTCCGCGTGTCCGCTTCTCGCGCATCGGGCCACGGGCAGGGGCGCAGGAGGGGCTGGAGGAGAACGTCAAATTTGGTTTGGGGGTCAATACCCTCAACCCTCAGGTCAAGAACTTACTGATCTTTGGGGCATTGGGGGTCGGGTTATTGTTCTTGATGAGTTTCTACTTTGTGGGTCAATAACGCCATGTTGGGAGTAATCGGTCGCTGGTGCGGGGTGCTGACCCTGGTGCTGTTGGTTCAAGCCTGTAACTTTATTAAGACCGCTGAGCAGGTCCCTTGGTCAGAAGCTTCCCTCACCACTGAGGCGGACCTCCTGGATGTCCATTTTGTAGATAGTCAGACCGGCTGGATGGTCGGGACCAAAACCACCGTCCTCAAGACAATAGATGGCGGTACAACTTGGCGGCCTGCTTTCGATAAACCCCTCCAAGGCGACAAGAATGCCGAGGGTGAGACAGCGGACCTCAATGCCCGGTTTGTCGCCGTAGCGTTCACCCCCAATGGACAGGAGGGCTGGATCTCGGGCAACCCCCGCATCGTCTTGCATACTACAAACGGCGGGAAAAGTTGGTTCGCCATCCCGCTCAACAAACGGATTGTCGGCAACCCACTCCTCATTACGGCCCTGGATACAGGCGTAGCAGAGATGGCAATGAATACGGGTTTTGTCTTCAAAACAGAGAATGGCGGTAAGGTCTGGCGGGCTTTGACCCCCACTTCCGCCGGGGGTATCCGCAACATCACCCGCTTGGAGGACGGCAGCTACTGGGCCGTCTCGGTGCGGGGCTCCTCCTATCTCAGTTGGAAGCCCGGTGAGCGCGAATGGAAATTACGCGAACGCAAGAGTTCACGCCGCATCCAGAACTTAGTCTTTGTCGATAACCAGCGCGGTCTAATGCTCAACAACGGCGGTGAAGTGCAGTTGACTAGCGACGGGGGCGAGACCTGGAGTAAACCGACGACGCCAGACATTGCTTCGGCGGCGGGGTTACTGGATTCTGGGGTGGATGAGAAGGGCCGCATCTGGGTGACGGGGGGCAATGGTACGCTCCTCGTTAGTTCAGACCTAGGCAAGACTTGGGCCAAAGCTCCCCTCCAAACCCGTAGTACCCTGTTTCGGATCAGGTTTGAGGAGAACGGTCAGGGTTTCATCATGGGTCAGCGCGGTCTCATCCTCCGCTATCAGGCTTCTTAAGGGCCGTGGGGGGCATGGTCATCGCCCTGGTTTGGCTGGCTCTGGTCCTTCTGGTTGCCGAGGGAATGCGCCTGAGACAGGTGGAGCCGGAGTGGGTCCGTAAGTTTGTCCATATTGCGGTCGGGAACATCATCCTGCTCGCTTGGGGATTTAACTTCCCATTGGCGTTTTGTCTAGCTTTTTGTATTCCGTTTATGGGGTTGACGTTACTTTCTTACCGACTGCCACTATTACAAAGTATCAATGGGGTGGGGCGGCGGAGTCTGGGGACTTTTTATTACGCACTTAGTTTCACTTTATTGATTGGGATTTTTTGGAGCTTGAGCCGACCAGAGTTTGCGGTCTTGGGCATCTTGGTTATGACTTGGGGCGATGCACTCGCTGCCATCGTGGGTCAGCGTTGGGGTACCCACGGCTACCGGGCGGCAGGAGTCTACAAAACTTGGGAAGGTTCCCTGGTAATGGCCTTGGTCTCGGCGGGGGTGAGTCTGGCAGTGTTGAGTGTGAGCCTCGGGTTTAGTTGGGGACTCGTGGCGGTGGCTTTGGGCATCGGGGCGGTGGCTTGCGGGTTAGAGGTCTTTTCGCAGGGCGGGATTGATAACTTGACCGTACCCCTCGGGAGTGCCGTCCTAGCGTGGTTATGGGTAGGACCAGGCTTCTAAACTATCGTCACCTCAGCATCGAACTTCCGGTTATCTTTCAGTCCTGCATCGCCAATGATTGCCAAGCTCAAAAGTTATATAGTTCTCCGGTTGGGAACAACGATGTAGCCCTCGGCTTGACTGCCTAGAACCTGATTACGCTCTGCACCCCAGTACCACCAATGAGCTCCCACGTAGGCACAGATGAGCGCATCTAACTCATCCTCTAGGGCTTTGAGTAACGTCCCGGTAGTGGGAATCGGCGGGAGGTCTTCTAGGGTCAGGGTCGGGATGTGCTGGGGTAACGCTTGGAGGAGCAGTCCACGGTAGTGGGCCAAGGCGGTACGGCGTTGGGCCAAGGGGCCTTTTTTGTACTTGAGGATGAGCGGTAGATCAAAAAGGTTGACGATGGCGGGATGGGGGAAGCACTCGATTTGATAGCGGCCCGGTTGCTGGGGGGCGATGGTGTCGGCGTGGGCAAAACCACGAGCTGCGAGTTGCTGACCGAGGAGTACCGTCCGTTCGGCAAAAGGACGGCCTTGATTGGCGGGGTAACACCCGGCATGGTACTTGCCGAAATACTGGTGGGTGAGTTTGTCGGGGACCCGCGTTCCGGTCAGGTTGGGGATGAGGGTGGGCGCGTCTACGGAGACGAGGGCCGGACCTTGACCCGCGAGACTATCCACCCAATCCAGGATCTCCGGCAGACTCAAGAGTCGTCTCATTTCCACTAAGGTAAGCTTCGTGTCGTCCCAATGCAGAGCCGCTAACCCGCTCAACCCCGTGCGCCAACCAAAATCAATGCCTAAAAAGAGCATCAGGGTCCTAGGGTCGTGGTCATGTGGCGGTGGGGGATGTCAGCGTCCAGGAAAACCTCCCCGTGAGCATGGAACCCTAGTTTCTCGTAAAACGGGATGGCTTGCACTTGGGCGTGGAGGGTGACGGTCGAGGCGTTCAGTTCCCGAGCGTAATCTAGGGCGGCAATCATCAACTGTCGTCCGTACCCCCGTCCCCGAAGACCCGCTTGAACCGCCATCCGCCCAATCGTCCATTGCCCCTGTTCATCTCGAAAAACCCGGAGCGTCCCCACGGGTTCCTGACCAAGGTGAGCGACAAGGTGCCACGCCTGGGTGTCCTGCGCGTCTAGTTCAAGCTCGGGGGGGACTTGCTGCTCAATCACAAAAACAGCGGTGCGGATGGTCAAGGCTATCCCGCCTGAGTCTAGGCCCCAAGTCCAGTTCAGCCTCAAGCCCGCACCCATTGAACTCCCTGACCGCGTCTACGTCCTAGGAGATAGTGCCACAGACGCCCCATGAACGCAACCACTGAGCGAGCGCATTTCTTTCGACGGGCAAATTTGGGCGCCGACCCAGCGAGAACGGTTCGCGGGGGACCGACCACGGAACCGCCGGAGCCATGGTTTTCCTCGGTCCCGGCAAGGGTGGTTTCTACGGCGGCTCGCCCCAATTGGCGGATTTAAGCAGGTAGGTAATTTATTTATCAAGTCCAAGCTCTGAAACCCAGTCCTAGGCGGAAAATCTATATAACTAGTGGTATGAGCATTCCAGACTTGCTAGAAGACTATCCCCAACTGGAACCAGCAGATATTTATGCCTGCCTTGCCTATAGTGCTGAAACGTCTCGCGAACGGTACCTTGACATTCCGTTGGAGAAACCCTTGTGAGGCTGAAACTTGACGAAAATCTAGGACAGCGCGGCTCAGATTTGCTACGACAGGCAGGGCATGATGTGGCAACCGTTACCGAATAGGGATTAGCGTCTACCGCCGATCCAAATTTGATTGCGATTTGCCCTGTAGAAGCGCGTTGTTTGGTCACGCTCGATTTAGATTTCAGTAATCCGCTGCAATTCAATCCGGCTGAATATAGTGGTATTGCTGTGCTGAGGCTTCCGGCAAGAGTTTCGCCAGAGGATTTGTTTGCTACTATTCAAACACTGATTGGCGGATTGGAGCGAGAAGATATTACGGGCAAGTTGTGGATAGTACAACGGGAACGCACACGCTACCAACAGGAGGACTGAGGCGTAGGGATAAGGGGAGCGCATCAGCAATTTTGAAGATAGAGAACTAGGAAAGTCTCTCTACTTAATCGCCCCGCCGCAGGAACTCCCGCTCCCAGCAGTACAGCCAAAACAGTGGCGGTCGGTGCGGATTTGACGGTCGGCGAGGAGACGGGGGTTGAAGTCGCGGAGGTGGAGGCCTTCGGCTCCCTGGCCCTGGGTCTCTAGATCTAGCATTTGGTTGAAATCACAATCGAAAACCCGCCCGTCCCAACTGATGGAGAGGGTATTACGGCACATCAGACCACTGACCGTGGCGGGGTTGAAACGGTTAACAAGTAACTCCATGTACTGCTGCAAATGACCCGCTTGTGCCAACCATTCCAAGTGACGGCTAATCGGCATATTGTTGAGGGCAATCAGACGGTCAAATGTCACCCCGTAATTATTGAGGAGGGCCGCTTGCCATTCCTTCTCCATACAAGCTTGGCTACCACTCAGACCCGTCCCCGTCGGGTTCGCCATCAGAGTCAGCCGGCGCTGGGGATCGCCTTGACCGTAACCCGCGCTATTCAGCCGTTGGAGGGCCGTGATGGATTTGTTGTAGGTCCCATCGCCGCGCTGACTATCGGTCTCGCGCTCTTGATAGTGGGGTAGTGAACAAACCACTTCCACCCCCCGCGCCGCAAACCACTCCGGCAGGTCCTCATAGTGCGGAGCTAGCAAGATCGTCAGGTTACAGCGGTCAATCACCTGTTTCCCCCGTTGCACGCACTGGTCCACCAGATAGCGGAAATTGGGGTTCATCTCCGGGGCACCGCCCGTGATGTCTACGGTGTGGGCGGTGGTCTGGTCTAGGGCTTCCAAACAGAGGTCTACGGTGGCGCGGTCCATATTCTCGACCAGCCGATCCGGGGCACTGTCCACATGGCAATGGCGACAGGTCATATTACAGAGCTTACCGATATTGATCTGGAAGATTTCCAACCGCGCCGGGGTCAAGGGCTGTCCCAGAGTCTCCGCAAAATTACCCTGGGGGAGAATCAGACTATTGAGTAGGGCTAGTTGGTGTTGGGGTCCGCTCAGGGGCGAGCCACGCCGGAGAAGAGAGGTTGGCAGCATCGGATTTCGGGTCAGGCGCAGTTCTTCCCTATCCTAATGGGGCAATTACAAGAGACGACGGGCTAGGGTGAAGTCTGGATGGGGAAGCAGTCATGAAGCAAGGACTGGGCTGGGTGGGCTGGGTTGCCCTCTGGCTGGCTGTCTTGGTCTGGGGCGGTTCTTTTTTGGCGACGCAACGCTTGGTGAGTGAAGTGACTCCTCTAGTCGCGGCGTGGTTGCGCTTCAGTATTGCCTCGGTCCTCCTGCTAGTTCTTGCTTTTGTCCAGGAGCGTAAGCTCGTGATTCCCAATTGGGCACAAGTCAAGGGCCTAGCTCTCTACGGCTTACTAGCAGTGACGCTATGTTTCACCTTTGAGAACTACGCGCTCCAACTGACCTCCTCGGGGAATGCCAGTGTGGTCATCGGTCTAATTCCGGTAGGAACCTTACTCGCAGCGTGGTGGTTCCTCCACGAGACCCTGGGGGGCCGTCAGTGGTTGGGGATTGTCGTCGCGACGGTGGGGACGCTCTGGCTCGTCGGGTCGGGTAGTAACCTGGGCCTCTCGAACCCGGTGGGGGATGGGTTGATGGTGCTAGCGATGCTCTGTAGTGTGGCGGCGGGACTGGCTGGTAAACAGAGTTCAGCGCAGTTATCGCCTCTATTAAATGTCGGTTATAGCTTCTTGATTGGCGATTTACTGCTAGTTCCCTTGGCTCTGGGGGAATGGCTCCTTAATCCGGTCCCCTTGACGCTCTCCCTGGGGGGCTGGTTGGCGTTACTATATCTAGCGGTCTTCGCCTCGGCCTTGGCCTATACTGCTTATTTTTATGCCCTCAGTCGGATCAGCCTCAGTGCGGCGACCCTACCCGGTTATCTGATTCCGGTGGTCACGCTGGGTTTGGCGGGTCTCGGTGGCGATGAGGTGCTTAGCTTAGAACGGGGTTTGGCGGCGGTGGTGGTCGTTGTGGGACTGGTCCTCAGTAGTCCGGGTCAAGTGGAGTCTAGCCCTGAGTAAGGGATCTGTTAGGGTTAATTCATGGAGAGATATAAAACAAGCCAGCCCGTTTTTGTTCAACTGTTGCGCGAGGGTCTAGTCGAGTCAGTCCATCAAGTCCATGTGGTGGTGACCGATACCCGAGGCCGCGTCTTAGCGCAGGCGGGAGACGCGAACCTCCCGGTTTTTGCCCGCTCCGCGCTCAAGCCTTTTCAGGCATTGGCGGTATTACGGGCCGGGGTCCAACTGGCGGAGCCGGGACTGGCGACCCTATGTAGTTCCCATAACGGAGATATCCAGCACTGCCGTGAGGTTTTTAACTTACTCTGGCAAGCCGATCTAGACGCGAGTAACCTCGCTTGTCCGGTCCCAGCGGGGACAAATTCCGTCTTGGCCCACAACTGTTCGGGGAAACACGCCGGGATGCTCTTGGCCTGTCAAGCCCAGGGCTGGCCCTTGCCGGAATACACTAACCCCCGCCATCCTCTACAACAATTTATCGGCAAACTTCTGAGTGAGTTGCTGGGTCTCCCGATGGCGGAACTGATTGTCGCCCGTGACGACTGCGGGGCACCGACCTATCAAGTCCCGCTCAGCCAATTGGCCCGCCTCTATGCCCGTCTCTCCGGTGGAGAGTATGCCCAGATGGAAGCAATCGCCCGCGCCATGACCAATCATCCCGGACGAGTAGCGGGGGTGGACCGTTTCGATACCTTGTTGATGGAGATGACCCAGGATCTCGTCAGTAAAGGCGGGGCGGAGGGGGTCCAGTGTATCGCCGGACGGGGCATGGGACTCGCCGTCAAAGTCACCGATGGCGCCGAGCGGGCTAAGTATCCGGTGGTCATCCACCTATTACGGCAGTTGGGCTGGCTCGATCCCAGTGCCGCCCAGACCCTCTGGGACCGTTTCACCACTGTGGAACCCTACAAACGATTGGAATTATTAGGGGATCTAGAAATTATTTAATAGAGAGAAGCAACACCTTTTAAGGAGAGAGCGATGGGTCTCGTGTTTTATTACGCTCCTAGGTCTACCGCGAGCGTCACTGAAGCGGTGCTTGGCATCCCGTGTGAGCGCGTGAAGCTCGACATCCAGGCCGGCGACACCCAGCAGCCAGACTTCCTCAAGGTCAACCCGAACGGGCGGGTTCCCGTGATTGTGCATGAAGGTTACACCCCATCAATCTTTACTTGAAATGCCTGAGTAAGCTGCTTTCAGAAACAGTGACTACTGATTAGCCCCGAACCACTGAAACTTAGTTGGCACTGGGTCTACACCGCCGGGATGCAAAGGATGACAGCGGCAAATCCGGCTGGCCCCGAGCCAAGTCCCGCGTAGCGCACCATGTCGCTCAATGGCCTCTAGAGTGTATTGAGAGCAGGTGGGATAAAATCGGCAGTGCGGACCCAAGAGGGGCGAAATCCCTTTTTGGTAGAGCCGGATGAGCGAGACGAGCGGGGATTTTGGCACAGCGGTGGTAAACTTATCGCCGGGACTTACTTCAGTGTATCGAGTGACCCTGTGAATTGGCTGGCTCAAGTTTTTACGAAACCCGCCCCGGTGATTGGGGTGGTCCATCTGTTGCCCCTCCCCGGCTCGCCCCGGTGGGGCGGCTCCTTGACCCAGGTTTTAGCGCGGGCGGAGCAGGAGGCGACGGCTCTGGCGACCGGGGGCGCGGACGGGATTATTCTGGAGAATTTCAACGATGCACCTTTCACTAAGGGGCAAGTGGACCCGGCGGTGGTGAGTGCGATGAGTCTGGCGGTGCGTCGGGTCCGTCAACTGACCCATTTACCGATTGGCATCAATGTCCTGCGTAATGATGCCTACAGTGCGATGGCGATTGCCTGTTGTACGGAGGCGGCTTTTATCCGGGTGAATGTGTTGACGGGGGTGACGGTGACGGACCAAGGGTTGATTGAGGGCTGTGCCCACGAACTGCTGCGCTACCGCCGTCATCTCGGTTGTGATGTGAAAATCCTGGCGGATGTGTATGTCAAGCATGGGATGCCCCTCGCCCCGGTGGGCTTGGTCCAACAGGCCCAAGAGACAATTGAACGGGGACTCGCCGATGGCATTATCCTCTCCGGTCCCATGACGGGTCATCCCCCGGCGGTGAGCGACCTGCAAGCAATTCATAAAATTGCGCCCGGTGTACCCGTATTCATTGGTTCGGGAGCAACTCCAGAGAATATCGGGCAACTGTTGCCCTGGTGTGATGGTGTGATTGTCGCCAGTGCCCTCAAACGCCACGGTCAGCCCCAACAAGCCATTGACCCGATTCGCGTCCAACGTTTTGTTGAGACCGCCCAGCACGTACTACATCCTGAGGCCGTGGAATCCCTCCCATCAGAGTAGGGCCGAGTTTCAAACCCGCCCCTACCGGGTTTATTATTGGAGAATCCTAAGTTGAATCCCGATGTTTCAAAAATTTTGGCTTTGCATACTTTTAATCAGTTTAGCCCCGCCAGTTCTAGCTCAACTCACCTTCCAGACCTGGTTGGAGGATGTAAAAAAACGAGTTGATACCTTCTTGAGTCCGCCTCGTCCTTATTTCCGTGAATTCGGGTCTCCCCAGAATGAGAGCGAAACTATTTTAGCTTTGTATATTGAGCCCTCCGGTAAGCTGGCTGCTGTATACATACAAAAGCCCTCAACCGTTGCCGGGATGGATCAAGCTACCCTTGCAGCAGTTCGACAAGCCGCACCCTTCGCACCCCTTCCTCCAGGTATAACGAACGTTGAAATTATGATTAAGTTAAATATTCTAATTGACTCTGCTAAGTATATCGATCCTAACGACACAAGAGATGAACAGCTAAATAGACAAACAGAGAAGCTAGCCTTAGCCGAGAAGCAGTGTACTCAGGATGTCGAGAAGTCAGCCCGTGAAGCACTCATTACCTATGCAACCCAGCCGGATGATGCTTCAGCCCTGAACCTCTTGACCTCTCAAGTTAAGGCTGGACAATGGGAACAAATACTCAGCACAGGCTCCCTACTCGAAGGTCTTTATCCCAACCGCAGGATTAGGCTCTACCGTAGCCAAGCCCTCTTTATGACAGGGAAACTCGATGAAGCTCTGAAATTACTAACCCAGCGGGCACCTTGGCAAAGCCCGGATGAACAAGCCATCTACGCAGCAGATTACCTAGACCTCGAAGGGAAAATCCGTTACGAATTGGGTCAAGTCCCGGAAGCTATCGCTCGTTGGGAACAGGCTTTGGCTCAAGCACGGCCCCCTGAAAAGCCCCGACTCCAGTTTTTGCTCAAACTCGTAAAAGGAGAACCCAATTGGCAAGTAGATGAGGCAAAGCACAACAGCCTCTATCGTCGGTGTGCCAACCGTAAACCCCTTGGTCAAACCCTCTCGGGTAAGCTCGCTCAGAAATACCAACAAGCTAAACTAAAACAGCCGCAGACCGTTACGCCGATCCACTGAGATTAACATCAGTCTAAAGACGATTTTTAAGCACCCCTAAACTGTCTTTGGGTAGAGTGACTTGAGCCTCGTCGGTGTCAGCATGAGTGAAGAGCGTTGTTCTGACGTTCCCAGTCATTACCAAATAACCTGGGTGGAAGAAGAGTCTTTTTACTCCTATTCTACATCGGGTAAGGAGACACCATGAATAGCAATCCCAATCCCATACGTACCGAGCGCAGTACGGTAGCTGGACTTTTTTCAGACTCCATGCAGGCTGAGTCCGCCATCCATGATCTTCAAGCCGCCGGGTTTTCGCTGAGTCAGATCCAAGTTGCCATGCGTGACCGTTCCGAGCAACAACGGCTAATTGACAACACCGGGACTAAAGCCACCGCCACGATGGGTAGTAGTACCAGCGGCGGGATCTTGGGGAGCATTGTTAACTTTTTCACCCATGACAGCGACACCGGGAACCGCTTTTATGATTCGTTGGTTAGCTCTGGGTTGAATGAAGATGAAGCACGTTACTTTGAGGGTAGATTGCACGGTAACAATGTGTTGGTTGTGGTCAATGGCGTAACCCAAGGAATGCAAGTCTTGGGCATTCTTGAAAAGCACGGGGCGGACCTAGGCACGGTGACCATTGATACTCCTTCTGCGCCCATGGCTGCCCCCAAACCAACGACCACGACCACCGATGACCGCGAACGGATTCAACTGCGCCAAGAAGAACTGAATGTCCGCCTAGAGCGGGTGGAGAGCGGCGAAGTCCGCATCCGTAAGGAAGTGATTACCGAGAACAAGACCATTGAAGTACCCGTAACCCACGAGGAGTTGGTGATTGAACGCCATCCAGTGAACCGGGTCGAGTCCACCACCGCTGACTTTAACAACGCTGAAGAGATCCGCATCCCCCTCAGCGAAGACCAAATCCGGGTGGAGAAGCGGGCCGTTGTGACTGAAGAAGTCATGGTGGGCAAACGCGAAGTCCAGGAACAAGAAACTGTCCAGGACACTGTGCGCCGCGAAGAAATCCGTATCGAGACCGAAGGCGAAGTGGATATGCGCGACCGCCGCTCCACCGATCCCACCGTGCGCCCCTAGCTAGTCTGGCCCCTGCGGGGGCCACTTACCCCACCCTGGAGCCACCCATGAACCCCAATCACCCCGACCAACCCTCGCTCTACAGCGCGACCCGCGACCGTGCCCAGCCGCCATTGTTGCAACGGGATATCGCAGCAGCAGTTTTCCCGGACCAAGCCCAGGCCCAAGCCGCCTATGACCAGCTAAGAAATCTCTCTTTTGAGCGTACCCAAGTGGGGATCGCCATGGCAGACCCTACTGCTCAAGGGAATTTCATTGCCCGGACGGGGGGACGCGGGACGGTGGTCTCAGGGGCTAACGATGCGGGGGCAGGCTTAGTGGATGGTCTGGCCCGGTCTTTCGATGGTGACCGTCTCAAAACCGATAGCCTATTGGATGTTTTGGTCAATGCGGGCTACGACGAAGGCGAAGTGGCGATGTTTAGGGCTAGTCTCAATGCGGGCGGGGTCCTATTGACCATCAGTAACCCCGGCTCTCGTCACAAAGAAGCCCTCGACATCTTAGAACACCTCGGCGGCACGACCCTCCGCAACCATCCCCGCTCCTAAAATAAAGAGGCCCTGACCGGGGCCTTTTTGTGAGGGAGTCATGATGAGTCAGATTGAACGGATACAGGGGATTGGTAACCAGGGACCCTACGCCCAAGGCGTAAGGGTGGGGGATTGGGTCTATACGAGTGGTCAGATCCCGATGGTCCCCACGACAGGCTTAGTCTTGACCGGACCGATTACCATTCAGGCCCCCCAGGTTTTTGCCAATTTGCAAGCTGTCCTTGCTGAGTGTGGAGCCGACCTGACCCAAGTGGTCAAGGTAACGGTCTACCTCACAGACCTTGCCGATTTTGCTCAATTCAATGAAGTTTATGCCCAAGTCTTTGCTACCGACCGTCCGGCTCGCGCCTGTGTCCAGGTGGCAGCTCTGCCTCGGGGTGTTGCGGTGGAAGTAGAAGCAATTGCCTATACAGGCCGGGTTTAGCTGATTAGCTCTGCCAATTCCCTATAGACCGGGCAGGAGGGGGCTTTATGCCGCATCATGTTAAGATCAACCCCGTGTTGAGGTAAGACCCTGCTTAGTTCACGCCCGTGGCCTCCCGGTGGGCTGGTCATGCCCGAAGGCTCAAACCTAACCATGCCGATCCAGCCTCCCGTCAACGTCATCATCATCGGCGGTGCCGAGGACAAAGAGAACGATAAGCTCATCCTTGCCAAGGTCTTCCAGGCGGCGGGGGGGCTTAAGGCTCGTATCCTCATTGTCCCGACAGCCTCGGCGGAACCGGAGCTATTGGGGGCGGTCTATGAGCAGCTTTTTATTGAGATGGGTGCCCAGTCCGTTGTGGTATTAGACCTGACGACCCGCGCCCAGGCGGACCTACCAGAGATGGAATGGCGGCTCAAGCAGGCGACCTGTGTATTTTTGACCGGGGGCGACCAAGTCCGGCTGACGACGATCCTGGCGCATACCCGGTTCAGTCGCGTGCTGCGGCAGTTGTGGGAAGAGCACCGTCTCTTGATTGCGGGGACCAGTGCTGGGGCGTCGGCCTTGGGCAGTTGCATGATTGCTTGGGGAACCAGTGGCGAGTCACCCAGCCGCAGTATTGTTGAGCTCGCGACGGGAATGGGGTTACTGCCCTCGCTCATCATTGACCAGCATTTTTTTAACCGCAATCGCTTGGCTCGTCTGATCGCGGCGGTGGCGGCTCATCCTACCTACTTGGGCATGGGGATTGACGAGAATACAGCGGTTTTGTTGGGGGCTGAGGGTTTATTTGAGGTGGTGGGTGAGGGCGCGGTCACGATTGTAGATGGCAGTCACCTCACCTACAGTAATGCTCTCTACCTCAGCGAAGAGGCTCCCCTGAGTGTCTGTGACCTCAAAGTACATATTCTGGTCCATCAAGCCCGTTATCACATTGGTAAACGTCAGGTCCTGCGCTAGATGGGTGTGCGGGCAAAGACTCTTTATACAAACTAATTTACTGTTCTGTTATGGATGCCGACCTACGCTGCTAGCTGCTTATGATGCATTAATCTAGTCCTTAGCTATGACACAATAAATATATGTTGCAAAATGTAAAGCCGATTCCCTGGTATCGTCTCAGTCATCACTGGCAAGCCACCCCCGAACAGATCCGTACCGGGCTATCACAGTTGACTGGACCCTGGCAGATGTTGTTGCTGGGGGACGGAGCCGTAACGCGCCATTTACAACTCTTAACTGGGGCTGAGGTCACGGTGGATGTAGTAGCCATGGAGGCTACGACGGAGGATGACCAGGCTCCCCCTGAAGTGAGCGCGGTTCCCGGTCCACGTTTGCGCCGTCAGGTCTGGTTGATGGCTGGGGGAGAACGGCTGGCCTACGCGGTTTCCTGGTGGGGCATACAGTCGGTGGACCGCTACCTAGAGGACCGCAGCCTACCGATTTGGAAGAGTCTGGCAGTTAAACGTACCGAACATTTCCGGGATATCCGGGGGCTCGTCTGCGGTGAAGAACCGGCCCTTACCCACGCTTTTGGCGTCCCGGGTCAACTATGGGGCCGCTATTATCTCCTCTGGAGCCAAGGCCAACCCCTGACCTTGATCTATGAAGTCTTCTCCCCTCGATTGAATCATTACCTCGGTGAGCCCGCAAAAATGGGTTGATACGTTACAATCGCAACACCCCATGGAAGTAGGTACCCATGACCCCAGCCGCCCTTGCTGCCGCAACTAACTACACCCTCCCAGAATGGTTGAGCGTGAGTTTGCGCGAGAAACCGGCAGGGCTCGTCAGTCGAGCTTTTTTGTATGCCGAAGCCCTGCACCGGGGACAGTTTCGCAAGTCTGGTGAACCCTACATTATTCATCCAGTCCAGGTGGCGACCTTACTGAAGGAATTGGGTTCGGATCCAGCGATGGTGGCAGCGGGTTTTTTGCACGACTTATTAGAAGATACTGAAGTCACGGCTGAGGAACTAGAGCAACAGTTCGGGGCGGAAGTCCGCCAACTCGTTGAGGGGGTCACGAAGCTCTCTAAGTTCAGCTTTTTCAGTAAAAAAGAACAGCAGGCGGAGAATTTCCGCCGGATGTTCCTGGCGATGGCGCAAGATATCCGGGTAATTGTCGTCAAACTTGCGGACCGCCTGCACAATATGCGGACCCTCGAACACTTATCGACTGAACAGCAAGAGCGTATCGGGCGCGAGACGATGGATATTTTCGCGCCCCTTGCTAATCGCTTGGGGATTTGGCAGTTCAAGTGGGAATTAGAGGATCTGTCTTTCAAATACTTGATGCCCCAGGAATATCAACAAATGCGGGCCTTAGTCGTCCAGAAACGCACCGAACGTGAAGAGATGATCCGCGAAATGGTGCATGTTTTCAAAGAAGAATTCCTCCGTATCAGCGTAGGGGCTGAGGTAACGGGGCGACCCAAACACCTCTGGGGCATCTACCAGAAGATGCAACGCCAGGGTAAAGAATTCCACGAGATTTACGATATCTCGGCGGTGCGCGTCATCGTCCATGACGACAATATCAACGATTGTTACCGGGTCCTTGGGGTCGTCCACGAACGTTTCCGGCTGATTCCCGGTCGCTTCAAAGACTATGTGGGCCTCCCCAAACCCAACGGCTATCAGTCCTTACACACAGCAGTCCTCGGTCCCACTAAAACTCCCGTGGAAGTCCAGATCCGCACCCAGGTCATGCACAAAGTCGCTGAACTGGGAGTAGCAGCCCACTGGAAATATAAAGAAGTCGGTTCCGTCGCCCTATCTGACAAAGACCAAAAGTTCACTTGGCTCAGGCTCCTACTGGACTGGCAAAAAGACCTCCAGGATGGTCAAGAATACCTCCAATCGCTCAAAGAAGACCTCTTCGAGTCCGAGGTCTATGTTTTTACGCCTAAGGGTGATGTCTTAGAATTACCCCGGGGCGCGACGCCTGTGGACTTTGCCTACCGGATTCACACGGAGATTGGCAATCACTGTATCGGGGCCAGGATTAACGGCCGGCTCGTCGCCCTAGAATCCACGTTACATAACGGGGACATCATTGAGATCCTGACGGCTAAAAACGCTCACCCCAACCTAGACTGGCTGAGTTTTGTGGTGAGCAGTGCCGCCAAAAACCGCATCCGCCAGTGGTACAAAAAAGAACGCCGCGATGAGAATATCATCCGGGGCCGTCAGATCCTCGAACGAGAGTTGGGCCGCGCCAATCTCGACCAGATCCTGCGCTCCGAGACCATGGTTAAAATCGCCCAACGCCTCAACTACACTACGGTTGAAGATACCCTTGCCGCCCTGGGGTATGGCGAGATTACGGCTTCAGCCATCCTCAACAAACTCCAAGAACGTGCCCGCGAACAACAAAAACTCATCCCTAACCTGCCTAGCGAAGTCAACCACACCGAACCCGTCGTTGGGATTGAGGGCCTGCCCTATCACCTGTGTAAATGCTGTACACCCCTACCAGGGGACGGGATTATCGGGGTCGTCACCCGGGGAGCCGACAACCGAGGGATTAGCATCCACCGGCAAGACTGTGACAATGTGTATAAGGTCAACCCCGACCAACTGATCCCGATCCGCTGGAATCCCAACGGCAAGCTCCGGCCCCCCACCTATCCGATTGAGATCCAAGTCGAAGTCATTGACCGGGTGGGCGTAATGAAGGATGTCCTGGACCGCTTGGCCTCTGACCGGATCAATGTTCGTAACGCCTCGGTCAAGACCTTTGCCGACCAAACGGCTGTAATTGACCTCTGTATCGAAATCGCCAACAAAGACCAATTGGAACACGTCACCCACCAAATGCTCAAGATTGCCGATGTGGTCGGAGTCCGTCGTCACCAAGCCCGCCAAGGGAAGTCGGCTTAGTTTCTCGAATTACCCGAGAACTCCGAGTGAGATAACTCTATAATTTTGCCGTCAGCTATGTCTTTCCCCTCCCATAGCTTAATTGGCTTGCCTTTAAGCAAGTATGGCAATGCAGCTTGCGGGTTTAAGAGTTTAATAGGTATTTTATACGTCTCACCAAAATCTATTAATTTGCCAGATAGGATTAGTCTACAGTCGAACATCATAGGACCTACAACAAGTGGGCAACTATAGAAATCGCCCCGGATAGGTTTTTGCTTACCGCCCGCCCTAGCGGTTCTAAATCTAACTTCTATGATTGCGTCTGGCTGGTACATTCATCTACTTGGTAGCGGCAGAAAGTTTAGAACCTGGGGCACCAAGCTGAGTAGGTTGCTATCTGGCACGACAATAGCTGGAATACCCCTGTCTACAAAAATCATATCAAGCTTACGCAATAAGCTGTTTGAGATTTTTGTTTTAACGAGCGTGTAGGGAGGGTCACCGAATCCATAATAGGCTTGTTTAGCATAGGAGGCAGCCCCTTTGACGGTCATGGAGAAATATTTACCCTCAGCGGAACCAAGGTTACGAAACCTACGGTAGAGTAAGATATCGCCTAACTTTTCAGGCTTAACTACACGGTACAGTGTGAATCCCCTTCTGTACTTCACTCTTATTGCGGAGGCGTTAAGGTCTGCAAGTGTTCCACCAAGGCCTGTAGGCCCAAGCGGTAACTGTTGGCCCCGAAGCCTGCGACCTGACCGACAGCAATGCCAGCAATATGGGAATGGTGCCGGAAGCTCTCGCGTCGGTAGATGTTTGAGAGGTGGACTTCTACGGTGGGAATACCTACGCCACTCAGGGCATCCCGGATCGCCAAGCTGGTATGGGTGTAAGCCGCTGGGTTAATGAGGATACCCGCAAACACGCCCATCGCTTGATGGATCGCGGTGATGAGTTCGCCCTCGTGGTTGGACTGGTAACAAACTATCTTGACGCTGAGTTGGGCCGCTTCAGTTTCCAGTAGGGCGTTGATCTGCGCCAGGGTCGTAGACCCGTAGACTTCCGGTTCGCGCTGGCCCAATAGATTGAGGTTGGGACCGTGGAGGACAAGGACCTGCATGATAGGCATCGTTAGTACAGTCTTAGGATACCGGGGCTTGAACCTAATCTTGACAGCGGTAAATGGGACTGATAGGCTCTGTTAAATCTCAGATTCATCCAGAGTGGCGTAGGAATACGTCCGGCAACCCACTTCAAGTGAAGTTTTGGTGCCCTTTTCGGGGATTAACCCGGAAGATGAGTCTCTATTACTGGAGGAAGCCCCTTGCCACGTCAATACTTGTTTACGTCGGAGTCCGTCACCGAAGGACATCCTGATAAAATCTGTGACCAAATTTCCGATACCATCCTTGACGCGCTCCTGTCTCATGACCCCCAATCACGCGTCGCGGCGGAGACAGCAGTGAGTACGGGGCTAGTGCTATTGACCGGGGAGGTAACCACCCATGCTCAAGTGGATTACAGCCAACTTATCCGCGCCAAGATCCGCGATATCGGCTATGTCCATGCTGAGAACGGCTTCTCTGCCGACAGTTGTGCGGTGATGATTGCCCTAGGCCGCCAATCTCCAGATATTGCCCAAGGCGTAGATGCGGCTTTGGAAGCTAGAACGGGTCAAGGCGACCAACTCGACCAAGTGGGGGCCGGGGACCAGGGTTTGATGTTTGGGTTTGCCTGTAATGAGACCCCGGAGATGATGCCCCTACCCATCTCCATCGCGCACCGTCTGGCCCGTCAACTCGCCAAAGTCCGCAAAGACGGCACCCTCACCTACCTCCGCCCCGATGGTAAAACCCAGGTGACCGTCCTCTATGAAGACCGCCAGCCCCTGGCCCTCGATACACTACTCATCTCCACCCAACACACCGCCACCATCGGAGCGATTACCGACGAAAAAGCGGTCCAAAAACAGATCCGGGCGGACTTGTGGGAAATGGTGGTCCAACCGGCGTTAGTTGACTTGACCCTGCAACCCACCGCCGATAAGTTCTTGGTCAACCCGACCGGCAAGTTTGTAATTGGGGGTCCTCAAGGGGATGCGGGCTTGACTGGGCGCAAGATTATTGTGGATACCTATGGGGGCTATGCCCGTCATGGTGGTGGAGCTTTCTCGGGTAAGGACCCGACTAAGGTGGACCGCTCAGCCGCCTATGCCTGCCGTTATGTGGCGAAAAATATCGTCAAGGCGGGCTTGGCCCAACGCTGTGAAGTCCAAGTGGCCTACGCCATCGGTAAAGCCCATCCGGTCAGTATCATGGTCGAGACCTTCGGCACTGCAACCGTGGACGAGGAACGCCTAGAACTCTTGGTCAAACAACACTTTGATCTACGACCCGCTGCCATCCTGCGGGACTTCAATTTACTCAACTTGCCTAAGTTGCGTGGGGGTCGTTTTTATCAAAACACGGCGGCCTATGGACATTTGGGCCGCCCGGACCTCGACCTACCCTGGGAGCGTACCGACAAAGCCGAGTTGCTCCGTGATGAGTGCTGTTAACCAGTTTTTCGCAAGCTAGCTGACTCCTGGTTAAGGAGAGCTTGTTTTCGCGTCAAGCCCCAACGGTAGCCGCCGAGACCGCCATCACTCCGCACCACCCGATGACAGGGGATAACCAGCGAAACGGCATTCGTCGCACAGGCCCCTGCCACCGCCCGCACCGCTTGGGGTTGGTCTATGGCTCGGGCGACTTGTTGGTAGGTCAGGGTATTCCCGTAGGGAATGGCTTGCAACTGTTGCCAGACCCGGTGCTGGAATGCGGTCCCTGGGCTATCTAGGGGTAAAGCCAACTCGGTCCTAGTGCCCGCTAAATAATCCTGGAGGGCCACCAGCCAAGGACCGAGATGGGCTAGGTTCCGTTGCCGATTAGGATAAGCATCTAAGACGGTTTCGAGAACGGCATCAGTCTCACCCAGACTCACGGCACGGATGCCCTCTGTAGTCCCCGCCACCAAAATTCGGCCCAAAGCACAATCCGCCGTGGTGTAATAAACAGTTTGGTTTTTCATATAGAAAGAATAGCCCGCCTGTTACGTAAAGACCCCACTACCACTGCGGCCCCAAACACACCAAACCCTCCCGATTTAACCTTGCGGCGAGGACTGCCAGGGATTGCTGAGCCACCGGATGTAACCAGTGGGGAGCCAGTTTTGCCAAAGGAAGCAAGGCAAAATTGCGCTCTAGCAGATGGGGATGGGGCACCATTAGCCGGGGGGTCGTGAGAATTATCTCCTCGTATAGCAAGATGTCTAGGTCTAAGGTCCGTGGTCCCCAGCGTTGTCTCCGCACCCGTCCCCACTGTCGCTCAATCGTCAGGAGTTCATCTAGGAGTAGTTCCGGGGCGAGGGGGGTTTCAATAATCGCCACAAGATTGTAGTAGTCTGGCTGGGGCGGACCCCAAGCTGTACTCTGATACAGGTCCGACCGGGCAACCGGATTCAGACGGTGCAGTGCGCCGCTCAAGATCTTCAGACTATCCCCTTGGTTAGAACCTAGCCCAATCGCCGCCCTCACGGACGAATCTGACCGTTCCCCTGGAGGATGTACTTCGTGGTGGTTAATTCTGGAAGTCCCACCGGACCCCGGGCGTGGAGTTTTTGGGTGGAGATACCGATTTCTGCTCCGAACCCGAACTCAAAGCCATCAGTGAACCGGGTCGAGGCATTCACATAGACACAGGCTGCATCCACCCGTTGCGTGAAGAGTTGCGCCTCCCCATAGGAACCCGTCAAAATCGCCTCAGAATGCTGGGTGCCGTAACGATTAATCCAGTCAATCGCCACTGGGGTAGAGTCCACTATTTTGATGGCAAGGATTAAGTCCAGATACTCTGTGTCCCAATCAGCCGCAGTGGCGGGGATGACGCTGGGGACCAAGGCGACTGTCCGTTCGCAGCCCCTGACCTGGACTCCGCTCTGTTGTAGGACTTGGACTAGGGCTGGTAGTTGGGCGACCGCGCTTTGGTGGATGAGGACTTTTTCACAGGCATTGCAGACGGAGGGACGTTGAACTTTGGCATTCAGCACGATTTTTTGGGCTTGGTCGGGGTCCGCACTAGCCGCAATATAGATGTGACAGTTACCTACCCCAGTCTCTAGGACTGGCACTGTGCTATTTTCAGTGACAAACTTAATCAGCCCCGCACCGCCCCTAGGGATGACTAAGGCCAAGTGACGTAAGGTAATGAGTTGCTCGACGATGGCCCGGTCCGTGCCGGGGACCTGCTGGATACAGCCAGTGGGGATGCCCTGGGCGTAGGCCGCCTGTTGTAGGAGTTGGCTAATTGCTTGGTTGGAGTGCTCGGCTTCTTTGCCACCCTTGAGCATGACCCCATTGCCAGATTTGAGACAAAGCCCAATCGCGTCGGCGGTGACATTGGGCCGCGCCTCGTAGATTACGCCAATTAACCCCAGCGGAACCCGTACTTGACGAATCTCAATTCCATTGTCGTGCCGCCAACCCCGTACCACCGTGCCCACCGGGTCCGGGAGCCGCGCAATCTCTTCGAGTCCCGTCGCCATCGCCTCAACCCGGTGGGGATTGAGTTTGAGGCGGTCCAGCAGGCTCTCGGTGAGGCCCATCTCGCGGCCCGTCTCTAAATCGAGGGTGTTGGCACTCAAGAGGTCTTGTTTTCGTTCGCGCAGGGCAAGGGCCATGGCGCGGAGGGCTTGGTTTTTGGTCTGGGTGGGGAGGAGAGCTAATTCTTGACAGGCCGTAAGCGCGGTCTGTCCGAGGGTGTCGAGGTTGTGCATAGAGTTAACGTCGCTGACGCAGAGAGAGCCAAAACATCAAGGCGGGGATCACCAACAGGAGCGCGGTCAACAGCGACCACAACACCATGGAGGGCGTGCGGGGAAAATCCATCACCGTCGGTAGCCACAATAGTAGCAACGGCAAGATCACCACCAAAATCGCGGCGGGTAAATAGGTACTATCAATGCCCCGGCTATCATCCCGCCAGACGGTCCCGCTCCACTGCCAAGCCTTCTTGTAGGGGTAGCTAGTGGAGAGTTGTTCGAGGGTATAGCTCTCCTCCGCGAGACCGAAGATCTGGTTACAGCGGTCACAGCCAAAGGCTTCCGTCAGCACAATTGCCTTGAGTTGCCCCCGCTTACAACGAGGACAGGGGTAGTGCTCCTCCAAATCAATTTTCTCTGGCTTCATGGGCTGAGACTCAAGCTGTACCCAAATCTTAGCAAACGTGGTCTAGCACAATCATTTAGCCCCTCAACTCGTGGGCGCATCTTTCAGAAATGCCCTGGTAATCCAGAAAACCACCAAGGCAATCAAAATGAAATCCAAGAAAGTTCCTATCAAGTGCCCGTAGGCAATTGCGTTTTCCGTGACTTTCCCGGTGGCATCAGTAGCCGTCTTCAGTACAATCTTGGCCTCACGCCAGTCCCCGGCGGGTAGGAGCATCCCGATAATCGGCATCAATAGGTCATCCACCACGGCTGAGACTACCTTCCCGGTAGCAGCCCCGATAATTACGCCCACCGCCAGAGCCAGCGCATTGGACTGCGTCAGGAAACTCTTAAATTCGTTCAGCACAGTCGCCTCCGGCAAATACTGAACATACTACCGCCCCGTGCCTAAAAACGGATTACTTACGCAATCGGAAGGTAATCCGGCCCTTAGTCAAGTCATAGGGGGTCAGTTCCACCTTGACGCGGTCGCCGGGGAGGACTTTGATGTAATTTTTTTTCAATTTACCCGCCAAGTGGCTCAGCACCACAAACCCATTGTCAAGCTCTACCCGGAACATGGCGTTGGGCAACGAGTCCTTGACGATTCCTTCCATCTCAATCAGGTCTTCTTTGGACACGCAAAATTACCTCAAAGCTACAGGGTACTACGGTCGGTCATCAACTCGTAACCATCCCGAGTCACTAAAACCGTATGTTCAAACTGGGCCGAGAGACTGCCATCTACCGTCACCACCGTCCATTTATCCGCCAGCAACCGCGTGGCAAAGGAGCCGACATTAACCATCGGTTCAATCGCTAGAGTCATCCCTGCTTTAAGGCGGGGATTAGGTAGTTCTTTGGTCCGGTAATTGGGGACTTGGGGGTCTTCATGAAGTTTACGACCCACGCCATGACCGACGAACTGACGGACGACCGAGAATTTATGGGACTCAACAAAGTCCTGGATCGCCCCGGAGATATCTTGTAACAACACCCCATGCTTGACTTGGGCAATCCCGGCGTAGAGGCCCTGTTCGGCGACAGCAATCAGGTGACGGGCTTGGTCGGTGAGGGGTTCGAGGCCGATGGTCACACAGGAGTCCCCGTGCCAACCTTGGTAAATCACCCCAAAATCTACTTTGACCACATCCCCCGGTTTGAGGACTTTGGTCGGGCTCGGGATACCGTGGACCACTTCATTATTGACACTGGTACAGAGACAGGCCGGGAATCCTCCGTAACCCTTAAACGCCGGAATGACATTAAAATCGCGGCAACGCTGCTCAGCGTAGGCATCTAGGTCAGCGGTGGTCATGCCCGGTTTGGCGAGTTCCATGATTTCTTTGAGCACGGTCCCCACAATTTGACCCGCCCGACGCATCTTCTCAATTTCTTTTTCGGACCGAATCCCAATCATCATACTGCGTAGGGCCATTGCTCCTCAGTTACCAGATCTACTCAGTTCACTCTAACGCATCTGCCTTGTTGCCTGAGTCTGGACCCTGCAGCCTAAATACAAAAAGAGCAGGTCAGCCCTGCTCTTAGCGATGAACGTACCTTTGCCCTAGGGCTTGGTCTCTTCAGTGGTCGTGGTGGTCGTGGTCTCTTCCTTCATCGCACCCTCTTCTTTCATCTCGCCGCCCTCTTTCATGGCACCGGATTCAGTGGTGGTTTCAGCAGGGGCTGTCGTAGTGGTGGATTCGGTGGTCGTTTCGGTTTTTTCGGTACTTCCGCCACAAGCGGCGAGACCGACGAGCAAAGTAGCCAGGCCCAAGGCCATTCCAACTTGCTTGAAGGATTGCATGTTCTCTCCTCAATATTTGGGCATATCCAGTTAGCATCTTACAGGGAAGTGGGACCCGTGTAACCTTTCTTTACATCTTGCGAGGGATGCTAATGCCCGAATTCGTAGCCTGTGCTGTCTTGACCCTCAGTGATACCCGTACCCAAGCCGAGGATGTCAGCGGACAGATCATTCAACAATTGCTCCAGCAAGCCGGACATCAGATCATCGCCTACCAAGTGATCCCCGACGAATCTGCTCAACTCGCGGACTGGTTGGACCGTTGGCGAGTTCAACCTACCATCCAGGCCATCCTGATTACTGGGGGAACTGGGGTCAGCCCCCGCGACATTACCCCCGAGGTCCTCCAGACCCGTTTGACCAAACCGCTACCGGGCTTCGGTGAACTCTTCCGTTTACTCTCGTGGGAACAGGTCGGCACCAAAGCCTTAGCTTCACGGGCACTGGCGGGGATGATGGAGACTACAGTCGTTTTTGCCCTCCCCGGCTCAACTAAAGCAGTCACGCTGGCGATGGAGCGGTTAATCTTACCGGAGTTGGTCCATTTAGTACGGTTAGGAAGTGGGGCAGGGCATTAGGCGGGCTCTTTTTTTAAAATCCAGTTCAGGAGCAGGGGTCCTAGGAAGGTGGTCAACAGGACCATGATGATGAGGGCGGTATGATTCACGCCATTGAGGACCCCCGAGGTCAGGCCGACACTGGCAAAAACTAGTCCCACCTCTCCCCGAGGCACCATCCCCGCCCCAATCGCCAGACGGTTAGCCCGGGTCCCCACTGCTGCATAACCACAGAAAAGTTTACCGACTACCGCCGCCACGGTTAGGGCTAGGGCCAGTCCTAGAGCCTGGGGATTCTGCAACAAAGCCAAGTCCACCCCCGCCCCCACCGTAATAAAGAAGATAGGCAAAAAGAAATCGGTGACAGGCCGCAGTTGCTTCTCGATATCGTGGCGACGGTCTGACTCCGCCAGGACCAACCCCGCCGCAAAAGCCCCAATGATGGCGGCTGAACCCAGTTGTTCCGCGAGATAGGCCAGGGCAAAGGCAAAAATTAAGGCAGCAGTCAACAGTTCACCTCTGGTTCTGAGGATTAGAACCACTCGCAAAAAGAGCGGCAACGCCAAGTTCCCGAGGACGATCGCCCCAATTAAGAAGCCCAGGGAGGTGCCGACAATCCACAGGACACTGCCCAGTTCTAAACTTGCGCCGCCTGCGATACTGCTTACTACCGACAACACAACCACGCCCAGAATGTCATCAAGGACCGCCGCGCCCAGGATAATCTTGCCCTCATCCCGCGTGAGATAGCCCAAATCAGATAGGACTTTAGCGGTAATGCCAATACTGGTCGCTGTCATCGCTGCGCCGACAAAAATCGCTACTAGGGAGGTCGTTCCCACGGATTGCATTACGAGATACCCCAAGCCAAAGGGCACCACCATCCCCACTAACCCGACTGCCAAGGATTGCTTACCTACTTTTAATAGGCCGCGCAGGTCCGACTCTAGACCAATCTCAAATAGGAGTAGCGTGACCCCCACTTGCGCCAACAACAGGAGCACTGGCTGACTGGGGTCAATCCATCGCAACCCCGAAACCCCCACCGCCAATCCCGCCACCAACTCTCCTAAAACAGTAGGTTGTTTCAGCCGGAGAGCTAACTCACCCCCGACTTTGCTTGCGATATAGATAATCACCAAGCTGGCGAGGAGTTGTCCGAGACTGAGTAAGCCCGGTATTACTTCGCCTACGGGTCCGGCGGCGAGGAAATGCATGGCTTGAACCTCCCTGATTCGTCCCGGTAGATTCCTTGAGGAACCTGACAGACTCCACCACACCGAGAGCTTTCAGGTCATTATATCGGCAGTGGGTGAGGAAGTTTGATGAGTAAGAATAGTAAGACAGCGTACCCAGGGATTCTAAGCCATGACCACCCAAATGAATAGCGTTTGCTGGACTACGGCTGACCTGGAACTGTTGCCTGACAACGGGACACGGTACGAAATTATTGATGGGGAGTTATTCATGACGAGAGCACCCCACTGGGACCATCAAGAGGCTTGTCTTAGTGTTGGCGCAGCGTTACGCGCTTGGTCAAAAGAGACCGGGTTAGGACGGACTACCATCAACCCTGGTGTGATTTTTTCTGATACCGATGCGGTTATCCCCGATGTGGTCTGGGCTAGTCAAGCACGCTTAGCCCTAGTCCTAGATACCTCCGGTCATCTCACCGCAGCCCCAGAACTCGTCGTCGAGGTGCTTTCCTTGGGAGTAGAACACGAGCGTCGTGACCGGGTGACGAAACTTAAGCTCTATTCAGTGCGGGGAGTCCAGGAGTATTGGCTGGCGGATTGGCGTTTGCAGCGCGTTGAAATTTATCGGCGCGAACAAGCAGTTCTAGTTTTAGCGGGTACCCTGCTTACCGGAGACACCCTCACGAGCCCGCTCCTGCCCGGTTTCACCTGTCTCGCCACTTCCCTTTTTACCTAGACCCAAACACTGAGAATTTTATTACGGGATGCAACAAAACGTTACGACCTATTAACATGGGGAGAGCGTGTCGTTTAGCGTGCCATGACCGTAACATATCCGAAGAAGCTGCGGGGCCAGTTCACTGCCCGTGACATGATGAATCTGGTCGTTCTGGACCCAGCTATCCAGAATCTCACCCTCAACCGCTATCGGTATTCAGAGCAGCGCAGTTGTAAGGATCTGACGGACCTCATCGAGCAGCTAGATGGTCAACCCCGTGAATTAGTCCGGGACCTCGCGCGCCATATCAACGATGAAGCCCGTCACGCCATGTGGTTGACCGACCTCCTCTATGACCTGGATGCCCACCTCGGCACGCCCCTCGGTCCCTCCTACATTGATGAGTACGAAAAGCTCTTACCTGAACTCGCCCAGCCCGATATCATCAATGTCCTAGCTGCCATCAACGTCACTGAGAAGCGCGGTTGTAACATTTTTGCTGCCCACCTCGCCGCTCTCAAAAACGCGCCCCAGACGCCCGAAAATAAAGAAGTTGCCCGTGTCCTCGGTCAGATCTTCCCCGAAGAAGCTGGTCACGTCCGCTGGGGAACCCGTTGGTTGGCGCAACAGGCCAAACTCAGCCCCGACCACGCCCGCCGGGTCGAGGAAGCCAAATGCACCTACAGCACCGTCGAGCAAGCCGCTTTTGAAGCAGGACTTGACATCACCGTGGGGGCCGAGTTGCGCCGTCTGCAACACCTCACCGAGATTACTAGTACCCTGCCCTTGTGGGAGCGGCCCGGTTACTTCTTGGAGCAGTTGCCCCGGATCTTACCGGACCTCAATCAGGCCCGACTCGGGACCGCCCGCTACTTCCTGGAGTCAGACCCGGTTAGCTTCATACAACGCTACATCCCAGTTCTGATGGGCAGCCGGATTCCAGCTAAGGCTCCCCAGCCTACCACTTGAGCTTGTTGTTATCTGGGACAATGCCTAAGATTACACCCGTGGTCGCCGTCGTTCATGCCATGCAAATAAAGGTCGGATGGATACGAGACGGACATGGGCATAACCGATGAACATAGGGGCACGCCGCAGTGTGCCCTTTTTATCGAGAGCGGCGTAAAACCCCTAGCTTCAGCGATGGGCATATCAGCCGTATCAGCCACAGGTGAATAGGATATCTAAGCGACAACTTTCAGCTTAAATAAACTACAATAGTAGTATGTTAGTTCTTGAGTCAAAGTTAGTCGCCACCTCTGAGCAGTTCGCCTTAATTGATGAGGCGATCCGCACCTTCCAATTCATCCGCAATAAAGCCTTGCGCTATTGGATTGACACCAAAGGAGCTACCAAGTATGACCTAAATAAACAGTGTGCGATTCTTGCCAAAGAGCTTGAATGGGCAGGAAAGCTAAACTTGATGGCGCGACAGTCGGCGGCGGAGAGAGCATGAGCAGCAGTTGCTAGGTTCTTTGATAATTGCAAGAAGAAAGTCTCAGGTAAGAAAGGCTATCCTAAGTTCCAAAAAGATAACCGCTCCGTTGAATATAAAACCTGTGGCTGGCAGCTATCTGATGAACGTAGGTTTTTAACGTTAACGGATGGGTTTGGAATAGGTAAGCTCAAGTTGCTAGGGACTAGAGACTTGAGGACGTACAGCAAAGAGCAGATTAAGCGTGTACGCATTGTGCGCCGTGCCGATGGCTACTATGCTCAGTTTTGCGTAGACATAGACCGCACTGAAGATTTAGCCCCGACGGGTCAGACTATCGGTCTGGATATGGGGCTAGAAAGCTTTTACACTGACTCCACCGGGGTCAAGGTAGAAAACTCACGTTACCTCCGTAAAGCTGAAAAGCAACTCAAACGGGCGCAACGGCGGGTGAGTAAAAAGGCCAAAGGTAGCAAGAATCGTATCCAAGCGAGGAAGCGGCTAGGCCGTCAACACTTGAAAGTCTCCAGGCAGCGTAAAGACTTTGCCATTAAAACGGTACGGTGCGTAGGGGTCCGGCACCGGACCCCTATCCAGTCTAACGACTTGGTTGCTATTGAGGGCTTGAAAGTGCGGAACATGGTCAAGAATCATCACTTAGCCAAGTCCATCAGCGATGCTAGTTGGTCAATGTTCAGAGCATGGTTGGAATACTACGGCAAAGTGATGGGGCGGGTAGTCATTGCTATTGCACCCCACTACACCAGCCAAGAGTGTTCTAGTTGCCATGCCATTGTGAAAAAGTCGTTATCTACGCGCACCCATACTTGTCAGTGTGGCTGTGTACTAGACCGTGACCACAATGCAGCCTTGAATATCTTGGCAGCAGGATTAAAGAGTACTCAGGGGCACTGGGAAACGGCAACGCTTGGGGAGAGCATAGCCCCTACGACAGAGGCGCAATCCGATGTTGCAAGCTGACTCGTGGAACCAAGAGCTGGGCGGTAGCACCCAGCTATCCCCCGGCTTTAGCCGGGGGGAGTGTCAATTGAGCAATTGATTAAGAGCTCTATTGTAATTACCCAGTTTAAGAGAAGAGGAACTCCAAATCGCGCTGAGACAGGGTTTTGACGAATACGCTGTCGGTGCTGAGCATTTGGCTGGCGAGTTCAGCTTTATCGCGTTGCAGTTGGAGAACTTTTTCTTCGATGGTGCCGCGTGTGATGAGTTTGTAATTGAAGACGGGGCGGGTCTGACCAATCCGGTAAGCACGGTCTGTGGCCTGGGCTTCTACGGCTGGATTCCACCAGGGGTCGTAGTGGATTACGTAATCGGCTCCAGTGAGGTTGAGTCCGGTGCCGCCCGCCTTGAGGCTGATGAGGAAGAGTTTGACGCGGGGATCACTGTTGAAGCGTTCCACACGGGTCCGCCGCTCCATGGCAGTCGTCCCCCCGTCTAGATATTCATAGCTGAGGTGCTGTTCGTCTAAGGCCCGTTTGAGCAGTGAGAGCATTGAGACAAACTGACTGAAAATGAGGACTCGGTGGCCTTCTTCTAGAATCGTCTCCAACAGTTCCAGCAACTGTTGCAACTTAGCGGAGTCCTGGGCAGTGAAATTCTCGTTACCAGCAATTAAACGGGGGTCACAACAGATTTGCCGGAGTTTTAATAGGGCTGCCAGGATAGACATCTGGGCCTGCCCTAAACCTTGGTGCGCGAGTTCCCCGAAGATCTGACTCCGGCACTGCTCTAGGGTCCGTAAATATAACGGTTGCTGGACACTACTCAGGGTACAGAAGCTCAGGATATCGGTCTTGGCGGGGAGGTCCTTCTCGACTTGGGTTTTGAGACGGCGCAGGATGAAGGGCCGGATCTTGGTCTGGAGTTCACGGGCAACTTGCGGGTCTCCGGCGGCGATGGGACGCTCGTATTTCTCTTGGAAGTGCTTGTGGTCATTGAGGAAGCCCGGCATCAAAAAGTCAAAGAGGGACCACAGTTCTAGAAGTCGGTTCTCAATCGGCGTGCCGCTGAGGGTAAGGGTGTGGAGACTCTTAAGTTGTTTGACGGACTTGGCGGAGACTGATTCAGGATTTTTGATATTCTGGGCTTCATCCAAAATGACATAGCTGAACAGAAAATCCTTGAGTAAGTTGATATCCCGACGCACAATCCCATAGGTGGTGAAGAAGACCTGGGGTAGCTTGGCTTGGTTGAGCATCTCCTGGCGGTCCGTACCCAAAAAGAGTTCAGTCCTGAGATTAGGGGTGAACTTGCGGGCTTCGTCCTGCCAGTTGTAGACCACCGAAGTCGGAACAATGACCAGCGTGGGCGGAGCAGCGGGTTGGTTGCTGTGATGGGCTAAGAGTAAGGTCAGAGTCTGGATTGTTTTACCCAAGCCCATGTCGTCTGCCAGAATGCCGCCCAGCCCGAACTGGGAGAGAAACTGCAACCAATTGACCCCGTGGCGTTGGTAGCTGCGTAGCTCGCCTTGGAGTCCCACGGGGAGGGGACGAACCGGGATTTCCTCGATATTGCGTAACTGCTCTAGGAAAGTGGTCAGGCGTTCGTCATAGGTAACTTCGACGTTCTCATTGACCAGATTTTCAACGAGCGGCAAGACCTGATAGAGAGGCCGGGGTTGCTGGAAATCCAGGTCTACTTGCCGGAGGAGCCGGTCTAGGGCGCGGGCAGGGAACTGGGAAAAATATTCATCCGGTCCCTGGTAATAGCTGAGTCCCTTGGTGACGAGTTGTTCCAATTCCGCCAGACTCGCCTCAGCTTGGTCACTCTGGGCCTTGAAGTAGATCCGAAAACGGGGAGCCTCTAGGGTCAAGTGGGCACGGAGGGTCAAGGACTGGGGATGTAGCCGGTAGTAGGCCAGGGCTTCCTGGTCCACCTGCCAGTCCTGCCCGTACCGCTGCAACAGGGCCAAGGCTTCAAGAGCACGTTCGCCACTGAAAAAGAAACGGTCGCCACTCACTCGGTCGGGCTGGAGATTTTGTAGGACTTGGCGCAGTTGCATCTCTTGGGCGACCAAGCGACGGACCCAGAGACTCTGACCCGTTTCGCTGGTGAACCGGGTATGGGTGCGGTCGGTTTCCTGGGGTAGGGTCTCTGAGGGGACCAGCAACTTGCCATAGCGGAAGCCCAACTGTAACAAGAGCGCGGGCGCACCTTCCTTAGAAGACTCTTTTTCGCTCAAGTTCAGGACCACCACTGGGTCTTCCTGGATCACCTCAGGGGCGGGTTGGGTAACAAAGACAATCTGGGGCTGACCCTTGAGGTGGGGCCAAGTGCGGGTTAAAAAGGTCGGTACCTGGGTCTCTTTGAGTAAGAACGTGCCGCCGGATTCAAATTGAGTGGTCAGGCCCTTGAGCCAACTGGTATCACAACGGTAAAACGTCGTCCCCGCCAAGAGCCAACTCGGGGTCCCCAAGATGAATAGTGGGTCCGTCAGGGGCAAATCTTGCACTGTGGCGATGAGCTTCCCCTCTAGTTCTCCGGTGGGGGTCTCCTGGATCTCCAGGCGGACCTCAGCCGGAATTTCGGCAAAGGATAGGTGGTCCCCCGTCATCACATTCACTAGTTGCACGGCGTAGCGGGTGAAATCCAGGACAATCCCTTCTTGACCCTGAGGAACGCGGTGGCCTCCTGCTGATCCGGTGATGGCTTGGGGTAGGGCGACGAGATATTCCGCCAAACGACGAGCGGGACTAGCTTCCGGTAAGGTCCCTAGGGCTACGGGCGGGATTTTGAGGATATTTACTTTCCCGGTGGCCTGGGTGGGTAAGATGCCGAGGATGACCGCGAGGGGCCGAGGCAGTAGTAAGAGCCCCATCTGGAAGTCACGGGGAGCGGTGGGATCTAGCTCTTGGGGGTTGAGCAGTTCCTTGGGGTCAGGGCCGGGGGCTTCTTTTTCGTCCCGTTGGTCGCGGGCTTGCTCTAGCAGTTCTTTGACGCTCTGGCGCAGGTTGCGGTCCCGCCGTTGTAGGTAGGTCAAGAGGACGGCAACCCCGTGTTTACAGACTTCTTCAAAATACGGACAACTACAGGTACTCCGAAATGCCTCCGTCCCAGTGATCTCAACATCCACACTGTAGGGCTCACTACCGGAACCACTCACCCGGGCGGTCATGTGCTGAGGATCGGTCTCGCTGTACTGGACGACGCGATTACGTAAAAAATAACGAATCCCGCGCATAAAGACGGGTTCACTGGACCCTTGACGCACGGCTTTGAGGGTTAATCCAGTCTTGGCTTGAGGCTTTAACGGTTTTTGGGGTGGCAGTTCGGGCATAGTAAGGAAACGGGCCGCCAAGTTGTCCTGAGTCCATCACAGTATACTCGCTTGATGTACCCCAGTCCGTCAAATGCTGCTCTTCAAGGCGAGGGGGGTAGCCCAAGCGAGATTGACCCGTTCGCGGTTAATGAGAGCATAGTCCACCGCTTGCGTCGCATTCAGCGCACAGCCCTCCTCCCACAGGGTCTGGAAACTGTCGCCTAGGGCGGCCTGAACGTGTTGGACCGCCATCAAAAAAGCCTGGGCAGCGATTTGAGCTGGTGGCGTACCTAGCCGTTCACCCAGGGTCTCAGCCGCCCCTAGTAAACGCGCTGCCCGCACGGGGTCGCCTTCAAAGAGGGCGACTTGACCAAGACCCGCGAGTTTGTGGGCCAGTCCCCATTCATTTTGAAGTTCGCGGTGCAGGAGCAGGCCCCGTTGATAACAGTCCCGCGCCCGTGGGTAATCGCCGAGGGCCGTGGCGACCCCGCCCAAACTCCAGAGCAGAATTGCCATGGACCAGCGGTCTTGGAGTTCTTGGTAAATGTTCAGGCTAGTCTCGTTTTGGCGTTGGGCCGAGGCAATATCTCCTTGAGCTAGGGCCACCAAGCCCAAAGTATTGCGTGCAGCCCCCTCAAGCCAACGGTCCTGGATGGCAATCGCCAAAGCGAGGCCTTCTTCACCCAACTGCTGGCCTCGGGGATAATCTCCTTGGTACCAAGCCAGGGCCCCGAGATTGGCAAGGGCAAAAGCCTTCCCCCGTCGGTAATCTAGCTCACGACAGAGGGCGAGACCTTGCTGAAACCAGACCTGAGCTTGCCGGAAATCACCCTGAAAGATGGCGAGCCGTCCGGTGATATTCAGGACCTGAGCGCGTCCCTGACTCGGCGCACTGACCGTCCGCGCCAAAAGTTGGGTCAGCCAGTACTGCCCCTCGCTCAACAGACTTCTCACTTCCCAAAACAGCCAACAGTCTCCGGCAATCTGTAGTCCTAGGTCCGGGTCATGGGCTAGACACCACGTCAGGACCGCCCGTAAATTAGCTGATTCCTCCGCTAAATACGCTAACCAGAACCGTTGGTTACTCCCCGCCAACTCAGTCTGGGCGCGGCGGGCAAGCTGGGCAAAATAGTGGGCATGACGGCGTTTGAGTTCATCGGGCTCAGGGCAACGGGCTTGGGCGTATTCCTGGAGGATTTGGAGCATGAAATAGCGTGGTTCGCCTTGGTGATCAGCCCGTTGTCGGATCAGGCTCTTGTCGAGTAATGCTTGTAATCCTGTTTCTACATCAGGTTCTTGACAGACTTGTGCGATGGCGGCGAGGGAGGCTCCCCCCCAAAAGACCCCGAGTTGGGTGAAAAGGGCTTGTTCATGGGGCGTCAACAGTTCATAGCTCCAGTCCATCGTCTCGCGCAGGGTCCGCTGGTGGGTGGGTCCCGTCCGGCCCATCCGTTCGCCCAAGCTCAGGCGTTGGTTTAAGCGGTTGAGGATGGCCTGGGGCGTGAGGACTTTGCTTTGGGCGGCGGCTAGCTCCAGGGCCAAGGGTAGACCATCAAGTTGGACACAGCACTGGGCGACCGCTTTGGCTTGGTTGGGGGGTAGCTCTAGGCCGGGATGGACCGCGCGGGCACGTTCTAAAAAAAGCTGGACAGCGGGGGCGAGGAGGTCGGGTTGGTCTGGGTCCGGTAGACCCAGGGGCGGGACGGGGAATTCGTATTCACCGTAGAGCCGTAGCACTGTGCGGCTGGTGACAATGATCTTGAGATGGGGTGCATTCGTGAGCAGTTGAGCCACGAGGTCCACTGCCGGGAGCAGATGTTCAAAGTTATCGAGCACCAGCAGTAGTTGTTTGGGATAAATATAGTCCTGGAGCGTCTCTGCTAGGGGTTGGCGGCCTACTTCTTTGAGCCCCAGGGCTTGGGCAATCGCGAGGACCACCAAAGCTGGATCGCGCAGGGGAGCCAAGGCCACAAAGACCGTCCCGTCGCTAAAGTCCTGCTGGATAAGGGTAGCAACTTCTAGCGCGAGCCGTGTTTTTCCCGTACCCCCCGGTCCCGTGAAGGTAACGAGTCGCACGTGGGCTGACCATAAGAGAGCTAAGGCGTGGTCTACTTCCTGGGTCCGGCCCACCAACGGGGTAAGTGGCTGGGGGAGGAGACGGCGGGCACGCGCCGGGGCCGCAGGTAAGGGACGACGGGTTAAAACCGAACGAAAACTATTTTTCGTGACGGGTTCACCAAGAGCTTCGCTGATGCGCTGCCATAGTTTAGAACCCACTCCTTTGATATATTCGCTGTCGTAGGCATGAGTCTCCGCAATCTGAGCATAGGAATGGCCCTCCCAACACTCCACGAAGACCAGCGTCTGGATGTCATTTAATTTGTTGGGATACAACAGCGTATCCAGGAGAATTAGGGATTCTTCATGGTTCATAACGACACCGTAATGAAGTAGAGGAGCACACGATGATCAGTGTAGCCCCTCCCCTAAAGAAACACGACTACCCCGGTTTAAACGTGACCGAAGCCCTCTTTAGGTTGTGATTTCGATTCACAGCACCGTTAATCGTTGCTGGAGGGTAACAATTTGTTGGTCTAGATCCTGGAGTTCTTGTTCGGCTTTCTCGACTAGCTCGGCAGGGGCGCGGTCGCGGTAGCCAGGACCGGCGAGACGTTCCTGTAATTTATCGCGCTCCTTGTTTTTTTTGGTCAGGTCGCGCTCTAGTTTGACCCGTAGATTAGCTAGGTCCACAAGGTCAGTCAGGGGCAAAAGGACCGTCACGGCCCCCGCCACGCCCGCGAACACTTTTGCTGTCAAGGGAGGGACAGTAGCAGTTAGCTGAACTGCACTGAGTTTGACGAGTTTCAGATAGGTTTCATTCCTCTGGAGTAACTGGTAATCCTCCGGTTCGGGAGCAATCAAATAGATGGGCACCGCCTGGGCCGGGGGAATACCCGCCTCGGCCTTGAGGTTACGGATGATGCGGATGACGACTTGGAGGCGTTCAAACTGGGTCTCCACGGTGCCAACTAGCCACTGGGGGTCTGTCACTGGGTAAGGCTGAATGGAGATGGAAGTGTCTTTGGCTCCGGTCAGGGCTTGCCAGATTTCCTCCGTGATGTGGGGCATCCAGGGATGGAGGAGCTTCAGACCCTCGCTTAAAACGGTCTCTAAAATGTGTTCAGCTATCGGTCCGGTCGTACTTCCAAAGCGGGGTTTGGCAAGCTCAATGTACCAGTCGCAATAGTCGTCCCAAATGAAACTGTAGATGAGCTTGACGGCGTTACCCAGTTCATAATTGCCCATCAGTTCATTCACGGCAGTTATCGTCTGGTGGAGGCGCAACAATATCCAGCGGTCAGCCAGCTCTAGAGTGGATTCGGACTGTTTAAACTGTTGGGCGCGGCTCTCCGTTTTGAGATTCAGCGAGACGAACCGGGCCGCATTCCAGAGTTTGTTGGCGAAGTTACGGGCGGCCTCAATGCTCGCGGATTCGTCGGTCTTGCGGTTGTAATCAAGACGAATATCCTGCCCAGCCCCGGCAATCGCTGACAACAGAGTGAAGCGGACGGCATCAGTACCGTATTTATCCATCAGTTCTAGGGGGTCAATGCCATTGCCCTTGGACTTGGACATCTTTTGGCCCTTCTCATCACGAACCAAGCCCGTGATGTACACATCGCGAAAGGGCATCTGGTCCGTGAGTTGACCCGCCATCATCGTCATCCGGGCCACCCAGAAGAAAATAATGTCAAACCCCGTCACTAGGACTGACGTGGGATAGTACCGCTGGTAATCTGCCGTGGACGCGGGCCAACCCAAGGTCGAAAAGGGCCATAACCCCGAGGAGAACCAAGTATCCAAGACATCTTCATCCCGCGTTAGCTGGACCGCTGGGCCGTACTGGCCACGGGCGCGGCGGTAGGCTTCTTCCTCGTTGAGGGCGACGATGGGCACGGACTCCCCCGCCACGTACCAAGCCGGGATCTGGTGGCCCCACCACAACTGCCGAGAGATACACCAGTCACGGATATTCACCAGCCAGTCGCGGTAGACTTTTTCCCAGCGATCCGGGACAAACCGGGGTTCCTGGCGGCTGACGAAATCCAGGGCGGTTTGGGCTAGAGGTTCCATCCGCACAAACCACTGGGTCGTGAGGTAGGGTTCCACCGGGACCCCAGCGCGTTCGGAGTAGGGGACGGTGTGTTTGTAGGGTTCGATTTTTTCTAAAAGACCCGCTTCCTCAAACCACTGGACGACGTTTTTGCGGGCCTCGAAACGGTCTTGTCCTACAAAAGGCCCGCCGTTCTCGTTCAGGCTCGCATCGGGATTAAAGATATTGATGAAGGGTAAACCGTGGCGTTGGCCCATGGCGAAGTCGTTGGGGTCGTGGGCAGGAGTCACTTTCACACAACCCGTCCCGAAACTGACATCCACGGACGCATCGGCAATGATGGGAATTTCGCGGTTCTGGATGGGTAGCAGCAGCATCTGCCCGATGAGGTCCTGGTAACGCGGGTCCTCGGGGTTGACTGCCACGGCAGTATCTCCCAGCATTGTCTCCGGGCGGGTGGTGGCGACGACCAGATAGCGATCCGTGCCCACTACTGGATATTTGAGGTACCACAGGGAACCCTGGACTTCTTTTTTATCTACTTCCAGGTCTGAAATCGCCGACTGGGAGCCGGGGCACCAATTGACCAAGTATTCTCCCCGGTAAATCAAGTCTTGCTCATACATCAAGACAAAGGCGTGGGTCACGGCTTGGACTAATTCGGCATCCATGGTGAAGCGTTCCCGGCTCCAGTCGCAGGAGCAACCTAAGCGTTTGAGTTGGTGGATAATCTGCCCGCCGGAGGTTTCTTTCCACTGCCAGACGCGCTCAGCGAATTGGCTGCGCCCCAGTTGTTTTCGCGCTTGACTTCCCGCTTGGTTGACGGCTTTTTTCTGGTTCTCCGTCAGCTTACCGTAGGCTGGGTTCAACCCTAGGGCTGCTCGTCCTAACTCGCGCTCAACCACGGTCTGAGTGGCAATCCCCGCATGGTCCGTCCCCGGCAACCACAGACAATCCCGGCCCTGCATCCGGTGATAGCGAATCAGGGTATCCTGCACACTCGAACCCAGGGCGTGCCCGATGTGGAGGTTTCCCGTCACGTTGGGGGGCGGGATGACGATGGTATAAGGCTCTTTCCCGGATTGCGGGTCGGCCTGATAAAAATTATGGTCCGCCCAGTACTGCTGCCACCGGGATTCCGTGATAAAGGGGTCATACTGGCTGGGCAGGGTCATGGTTCACGGCTCAACGGGTTATTCCATGGTAAAGGAACCCCCTACCGAGTAGCCCTTCCATTCACCAGCCGAGTAGATTGAACAAATTGATCCCGTACACTATAGCAATCCGAGTTGAATTATAAAATTTCAGTAGCTCGCCAACAGCCGCCCCTCCGCCCCGTACCCTGCCGGGCACAGGTAAACGGGGGACCAAGGCAGAAAAGAACTTATTCTTGCTCTCCTACCCTGCTCGCCTGTGCCCGGCAGGGTACGGGGGAGGGGCTGGGGGTTGGGGGCGGCGGTTGAGCACCATGACTCTTTTTACCATTCCTGTAGGGTTGCTATATAT
>Ga0163154_10000973_pt1 | contig 44544 bp, 26 predicted proteins | sample OliLakLV19MP9P1_FD_148649 | JGI IMG/M metagenome (GOLD analysis project Ga0163154, IMG submission 148649) | Freshwater microbial mat bacterial communities from Lake Vanda, McMurdo Dry Valleys, Antarctica - Oligotrophic Lake LV.19.MP9.P1 | ecosystem: Environmental > Aquatic > Freshwater > Lake >... | reverse complement strand
TAATTAAATTAAATATAATGAGATATTTTTCTATTTAAAGAAGATTTGAATGAAATAGTATAGAAATAAAGGTTTACAGAAAAATTGCTAGTAAATTAAAATGGCAGATAAACAGTTATTTTACCGCTTTGTATTTAATGGGAGTTAACCGATACAATTCTAAATTAAAGTAAATCAAATACAGTTTTACCTAAATAATTTCCAACCAATATAGCTGCCTTTAAATAGGAAAATCTGTTTCTACGCTATTTACAAGAGAAACTAGTAGCTGATGGACGTAAAAAAACCATAAGCTGTTGCCAACTTATGGGTATAAATCTTAATAAAATATTTTTAACCGTTGGATTATTGGATTATTTTATACCAAATGCTTTTTTTACTTTCGGTACAAAATCAAGTTTTTCCCAGGTAAATAACTCTACTTTTACTTTTTTAATTTTACCATAAGGATCTTTAAACTCCTTAACTATCACTTCATTTTTACGGCCCATATGGCCATAAGCTGCGGTTTCGCTATATATAGGACTACGTAATTTTAAACGTTGTTCAATAAAGTAAGGCCGCATATCAAATACTGCCGTTACTATTTCCCCTATTTCACCATCAGTGAGGGCAACTTTTGCAGTACCATATGTATTTACATTAATTGATGTTGGTTGTGCTACGCCAATAGCATAAGAAACCTGCACCAATACCTCATCAGCCACACCGGCGGCTACTAAATTTTTGGCAATATGTCTTGTTGCATACGCTGCACTTCTATCTACTTTACTTGGGTCTTTACCACTAAATGCACCACCACCATGTGCTCCTTTACCGCCGTAGGTGTCTACAATAATTTTACGACCTGTAAGGCCTGTATCACCATGAGGACCACCAATAACAAATTTGCCCGTTGGATTAATATGATATTTTATATCATTATTAAAAAGCTTAGCGTATTTTTTATATTTGGATTTTACCCTTGGTATTAAAACATCAACAATATCCTTTTTAATTTTTGCAAGCATCTTTTCTTCTGTATCAAAATCATCATGTTGTGTTGAAACAACAATAGCATCAATTCTTACAGGCTTGTTATTATCATCATACTCTAATGTTACCTGGCTTTTAGCATCAGGACGTAAATATTTTATGGCCTTATTTTCTCTTCGAATAGCAGCTAACTCTATTAAAATTTTATGAGCAAGATCCAATGCAAGTGGCATAAAATCTTCCGTTTCGTTTGATGCATAACCAAACATCATTCCCTGGTCTCCTGCACCTTGTTCTTCTTTTTTCGTTTTATCTACTCCCTGGTTAATATCAGCAGATTGTTCATGAATGGCAGATAATATACCACATGAATTAGCTTCAAACATATACTCACTCTTGGTGTATCCAATTTTACGTATAACACCTCTTGCAATTTCCTGTACATCTAAATAGGCCTTACTTCTTACTTCTCCGGCCAGAATAACTTGTCCGGTGGTTACAAGCGTTTCACACGCTACTTTACTGTTAGGATCAAAAGCTAAAAAATTATCAATTAAGGCATCACTGATTTGATCAGCGACTTTGTCCGGATGCCCTTCACTAACGGACTCTGAAGTAAATAAATAAGACATGGAATATTTTTTTTGAGGTGCAAAGATATGTTTAGCGATATTAAAAAACAACAGGACAAGATTTTATCTATTTTAAGCTATATAAGCTTCAAAAAAATTAAATTTTAGAATAAATTATTCTTAGCCTGAGTTTATAATTAACGTTAGATCCGCTTCCAACTTTAACCCTTCCATTTGCAAGGTTGTTGTTGAAAGGAATCACAGTATTGTAGTAATTAAGATTGTATGGAGCGTATAATCGTAGTGTATAGTTATTGGTGCGGTTTGTAACCATGTTTTGCACGTAACGTGATACATTAAAAGAATAATAAAATATACTATTACCCAATGCATCGTTCTTCCTTTGAATAAATCCACCAAAATAACCAAAGTCTATTCCTCCGGAAGGTAAGAAAAAAAGACTGTTATCTGGATTGTATGGAACTGTAGGATTTAAATCGAAATAAATAGGCTTATACCTTATTGGTAAAACTGTATCTAACAAGTCTATATAAAGGTATTGAGGCGGCGTAAGGGCCCTATCAAGTGCTGCAAGCGCTGGTGTTGAAGCAGGAATTTGTTCAACAATAATTTCTGCTTTGTGAATTATACTGTTGGGGAAATTATTTAATTGGGGTATTTTAAGAGTTGCAAAAGTTCCAGGTCCGGTTTGAAGATACAATGCGTCTGCAGCAGGCGATTTAATAAATTCAGCCTGAGAGGAATCTCTCTTTAAATAGTTGGCATGGCCACTTGAACTTACAGAAGCAGAGCTATTGGTTGAAAAATATAAGGAAGAAAAAGTGGTATCTAAAATAGCATTCCTTCTTTTTTTATAATGAACTTCCAGCCTTGTGTTAGTACTATTTAAATCAACATAAAACAAGGCATTGCTACCCGGTAATTCACCTGCTTTGATGGCAAAACCCCGTAAAAGATTCTTATAAAGGGAATCCGAACGGAATATACTGGTTGAGTTAACCGAGGTATCCAAAGAAGAAACAAACTCATTTAAAAAACTTTGATTCAATTTAATTCTGATCTGATTGGTAACCGTATCTTTTCTACTACCGGGAAACCGAATTATATTTCTTACTTCTGTAGGTAAAATTTCAGCAAATCCGATAGATCCGGGTACAATGGCAGGCTGGTAATCAAGTTTATATGAAAAGTTGCGGAAATCAGTGGCATCTTTATCAATTTTATAAACATTAAAACTATGTTTCATTGTAGTATCGCCATACAAACTTTTAAAAGAAAGGCATAATACCAATGAATCAAAGCCGGATTTATCTGGTGCAGGATTAATAACAGGATCAATTGTATCTCCTGCATTACCGAAATAATAGGGAAAAAAAGGCGGCTTCAATTCTACAAAAACATCCGCTTTTGTTGTACCAAATATAGGATCGTTTGTAATACTGCCGAGTGTATTATTATCAATGCTGGAAATTCTGGTGGAATCAAAAAATACACCTTGTGTTGTATTAATGTCAAGTGTATCCGCAAAAGTGCTGACATTATCTACTGCCGGAATAAGGTCTTGCCCTATTGAAGTGGTATTAATTTTATTGCAACTCCAGTTAATTACTGCGAAAAAAAAGAAAGCGGGAATAAATAAACCAAAAGAAAATCTATGCACAAAAACAGCGTATTTAATGTTTAGAATGATAGTGGCTAATTACTTGGCAAGGTCGGTGTATAATTGTAAATAGTCTGTTAAATCACTCTCAGCGTTATAGGGTAAAGTTTTCTTCCCCTTTATTTTGCTGAATTCATCTACCAGTTTTTTATCTACATTATCCGAACCAAATGTAACGGCATCTGCATAGGCAGCACCGCCTCTGAACATTGCAAGATTGTTACCGTCTTTAAAAAAGTCGAGCTCTTTTTTGGTAACATTATCGTTGATGGTAATCAATTTTACAAAATCGGCCCCTAACTTTTCTTTAAAGGTATTCTCGCCAATTGTGTACACCACTTTACAATTACTAAAAACGGGTTCTTTTTTATAAGCTGCTTTTATAAACATTGGAATAAGACCAGTCATCCAACCACTACAGTGAATAATATCAGGAGGCCATCCAAATTTCTTTAATGTTTCAAGGGCCCCCTTACAAAATAATGCTGTACGCAAGCCATTATCGGGATACCACTTTTCATTCTCGTCGTTAAAAACGGTTTTGCGTTTAAAGAAATCTTCATTATCCAAAAAATATACCTGCAATCTTGCATTGGGTAAAGAAGCTACCTTAATCATTAATGGATAATCATCTCCACCTATCGATACATTAATACCAGATAAACGCACCACTTCATGCAGCCTGTGCCTGCGCTCATTTATTACACCAAACCTTGGCATAATGCACCTAACCTCCATGCCCGAGTCGTTGGATTTAACTGCCAGTTTATTAATGATGTCAGCAAACTCTGTAAGCTCCACAAAAGGAGACATTTCGTTGGCAATAAATAAAATTCTTTTTTTTGTCGACATTATTTCTTGGTTAAATAGTCAGGTATGATTTTCTTTGGGAGTGCAAAAGTACAATAAATTTCTGAAAATCAATATACACCTACATTTGAACCCCAATAACCGTTAGCAGCATGATTATATTCAAACAGGTTCAACAGCTCAATGCTGAACTTACCAGCCGCAGAAAGAAAGGATTTTCTATCGCATTTGTACCCACAATGGGTGCATTACACCAGGGCCATATTTCTTTATTGGAAAAAGTAAAAGCTACCAACACCGTAATTGTTAGCAGCATTTTTGTGAACCCAACTCAATTTAACGAGGCCGGGGATTTTGAAAAATATCCTAAAACAATCGATAAGGACGTATATAAGTTAGAAAAGGCTGGTTGCGATATACTGTTTCTGCCTTCGGTAAATGAAATGTATCCAAATGGAAGCATCTTACATAAACAGTATAATCTGGGTTACCTGGATACATTGTTAGAAGCTGCGAGCCGACCTGGACATTTTCAAGGCGTTTGCCAGGTGATGGAGCGGTTACTGGATATTGTGCAGCCCAACAGCTTGGTATTAGGCCAAAAGGATTACCAGCAATGTATGGTAGTTACCAAATTGGTATCCGAAAATGGCACTCCTGTTGAAATATTAATTGGTGAAACTTTAAGAGAACAGGATGGACTTGCCATGAGCAGTAGAAACTTGCGCCTTTCTGAAAATGCAAGAACCAAAGCACCTCTGATTTATAAAACGCTTGTTTGGATTAAACAACAAATAGAGCCTGGAAATTTGCAATCAATTAAAAAGCTGGCAGCAGAAAATTTAAATGCGGAAGGTTTTAAAACAGACTACGTTGAGATAGCTAACGCAGCATCTTTGCAGATTGTTGATGAATGGGATGGTAATACAGCATTGGTAATATTAATTGCTGCATTTATTGATGACATCAGATTAATAGACAATATGCCGATGTTAAGATAAGCGTGAATGGTGAGTAGTCAATATTTCGACATTGACCATTCAATGTCGTTTACTTAAGCTTTGGTTAGTCCCTGATCAACCGCCGATGGGGCTCATAGCCGCCGTCGGGATTAGTCCAACCCCGTCAGCGGTTGCAAACCCTGACGGCGGTTGTCCTTAAGTCAACGACATTGATTGACCATTCACCATTCGATGAATCATAACCTAGTCTTTACTACGGCCAAAGTTTGTAAAACAACAATTGCCGAAAAATCCTTCAATAGATTTGATAATTGATATCTGCCCCTTAATCAAGTATTACTTCGTAATTTGTAATCTAATATGAAAAAGAAATTGTTAACGGCGTTACAATACCTCTTGTTTTTGAGTTTTGGTATTTTTTTAGTTTGGTGGAGTATTAGCAAAATGGATGAAAAAAACTGGAACGAATGCAAAGAGGCTATGAAGTCTGCCCGATACGCACTTTTTCTCCCAGTATTTTTTATACTTTCGGCCAGCCACATCAGCCGTGCAATCAGATGGAAAATCCTGATGAAACCAATGGGGTACAACCCTACTCTTCTAAATACATTTTTTGCTGTAATGATCGGCTATCTGGCGAATGTTGCGGTTCCCCGATTGGGAGAAGTTTTAAAATGTACCATACTGGGTAAATATGAAGAAGTACCTCCGGATAAATTGGTTGGGACAATATTAGTGGAAAGAGCTGTAGATGTGTTTTGTCTTTTGTTGGTTTTTATTATTGCTATAGTTACACAGGCCGGCATCATCAGCGAATATGCAAAAAAAACACTTCAAAATAATTTTTTATCTGGTGGTACCAATCCACTTTTAATTAAGTTATCATTGATTGTTGTATTTTTTATAGGTAGTTATTTCATCTTCAGGTGGCTTTTCATTAAACATGGCAGCAGTAAATTTATTATTAAAATAAAAAATATTTTTCTGGGTGTTAAGGCAGGTATTGTAAGCATTAAAAATCTGGAAAATAAGTGGGCTTTTATATTCCATAGTGTTTTTATCTGGTGTTGCTATTTAGGTGGTACTTATCTTGGTTTTTATGCAACGGAGGGAACCGGCGTATTGCCAGTTGCTGCGGTATTTCCTGTATTAGCCTTTGCAAGTATTGGCATGATTATAACCCCTGGTGGAATTGGAACTTATCCTCATTTTATAATGGAAGTAATGATGCTTTATCAGATTGATAAAGGCCTTGCATATGCCAATGGAACACTGCAATGGGTTGCCCAGTTTTTAATTATCCTGGTGGTTGGTTTTACATCACTTTTGCTGCTCCCTTATTATAATAAAAAGAGAAAGAAGGCAGCATACTTAAGCAGTTAATTTTTGTAGCCAGGTAGCTGAATCCATTTCGAATTTTATTTCGTTTTTTACATAAAGGCCCACTTCTTTCCAACCTTGCATTTTGTAAAATATGGAGGCCCTGCTAAAAGGGGCTGTACTGAGCCACACTGTTTTATTGGTTTGCGTAAAATACCAATCCAACGTAAGTTGATGTAACGTTTTACCTATTCCTTTTTGTTCATAATCCGGGTATAAAAATAGCGCCCAGATATTATTCCCACTGGTATCTGCAATGGCAAAGCCAACAATGGGTTCATCCATTTCGCATACCCAGCCTTTTCCCCTGTTGTTGATGTAATCTTCCACATCTGCATTAGTCACAAGGGATGGGTGGCTCAGCATATTTTCTTTTACTGAATTCCTTACTACCTGCATCAAAGGAGTGTATTGTACAGTTGCCTCTCTAAACAACATTATGGTAAAGTTTTTTAAATCATTTAACAGCAGCAGTATACTTTAATTTATCGACGGGCTTGGGAACTTATCTCTTAAAAAATTTATGATTCAGTCTCAGATTTATTTATCATCGATTCTTTTTTAACTAATCAAATTGCCCATTATTTTAATACCCTTTTAATATCATTTGCATGTTCAATCAGCTCCAGTAAATAATCATAATTCTCTTTTTCAAGACAACTCTTGAACTTTCTTAACTGAGTGATATGTTCATTTAATACATCGAGCAAATTCTCTCTGTTTTGCATAAAAATGGGCACCCACATGGCGGAATTACTCTTTGCAAGGCGCACCGTACTTTCAAAACCTCCACTGGCTAATTCAAAAATGGCATCTTCTTCCCTTTCCTTTTCCAGCACCGTATTAGCCAGAGCGAAGGATGTAATGTGAGATATATGACTTACATATGCAGCATGTAAATCATGCGCACCTGCATCCATGTAAACAATGTGCATGCCCAATGTTTTGTAGATTTTTTCTACTACCATCACAGCGTCTGTATCACTGTTTCCCTTGTTGCAAATAACAACGGCTTTATTCTCAAAAGCGCCTCTCACAGCAGCTTCCGGGCCACTGTATTCTGTACCCCACATGGGGTGGGTAGATACAAACCGGTGGCCATTTTTATTACCTGCAGCCATGGCACAAATAGTATTTTTTGTAGATCCTACATCCATCACTACCTGCCGGTCAATTGTATTTAAAACAGTTTCCAATACTTTTTCAGCGGCATTTACGGGTATTGCTATAATCACCACATCTGCACAGGCAATAGCTTCTTTCATTTCAAGTATTTCATCTACCAATCCCAACTCCAATGCTTTTTGCTGATGAATTAAATTATTATCCACCCCAACAACTTTTTTTGCCAATCCCTTTTCCTTTAATACCAGGGCCATGGAACCTCCAATTAATCCTAACCCAATGATGGTGATATTCATTTTGTTTGTTTAATTCTGTTGATTGATTCAATGATTTTTTCCTCTGTGGCACAGAGGCTTACCCGTACATATTTATCACCGTTACTGCCAAATATTCCCCCGGGCGTTATAAAAACATTTGATTGATACAAAACCTCGTCGCTTAATGTATAACCATCTTTACAGGACTCCGGAACACCTGCCCACACAAACATACCTGCCTGGCTGTTATCAAAACGGCACTTTAATAAATGAAGCAATTCAAATACTTTTTCACGACGGTTTTTATAAACTTCATTTAGCTGCCGGTGCCAGGTTTCATCCAGTTCCAAAGCTTTGGCGGCGGCAAGTTGAACAGGCAAAAACATACCGCTGTCCATATTGCTTTTAAAGCGCAATACTTCATCTATCCTTGTTTTAGAAGCACAAAGCATACCTACCCGCCAGCCAGCCATGTTATGACTTTTACTCAACGAGTTTAATTCAATTACCACCTCCTTAGCACCTGCAACAGAAAGGATACTTACAGGGTTTTCATTTAAAATAAAGCTATAAGGATTGTCATGAATAATAATAATCTCCTGTTCTTTTACAAAGGAAATTAATTGCTCAAATATTTCCATCTCAGGCAATTGTCCGGTTGGCATGTGCGGATAGTTTACAAACATTCCACTTACCCGGTTACCTTCAGCAAGCCCTTCAAACTCTTTTATTAATTGAGAAATATTTTTTAAATCAGGGTGATAATTATTGCCTTCATTTAAATCGTAATACAAGGGCGTAGCACCAGCAATTTTAACCGCACTGCTGTAGGTTGGATAACCAGGATTAGGAATCAGCACACCTACACCTGCTTCAAAATACGTCATACAGATATGCATGATGCCTTCTTTACTGCCAATTAAAGGAAGAATTTCAGTTTCAGCATCCAACTCCACGGCATACCATTTTTTATACCATCCGGCAACAGCATTTCTCAAAACAGGACTCCCCTTATAGGATTGATAGGCATGCACATTGGGTTTGGCGCTCTCCTCCTGCAATACTTTTATCACCTCCGGGTGTGGAGGCATATCCGGGCTACCGATACCAAGACTGATTATATTTTTACCTTGTTTATTAAGGGTATCAATTTCCCGTAGTTTTCGAGAAAAATAATATTCTCCAATACCTTCTAATCTTTTTGCAATCTGCATTTAATAATTATTTAGGCCCTTCACACTTTTCAACGATCAGGGCAATTGTTTAGTAAACCTTACCATTTTTATAAACACCCAATACCTGCAAAGCTTCTGTATTGTTGTTGATTTCATTTAAAACATTATCCAGTTGCAGTTTTGATTCAAACTCAAGGTCAGCATAAAACAAATATTTAAAATCACTTCCTGCCATTGGCATACTCTGCAGTTTACTCAGGTTAATACCACCTTCTGCTATTTTGGTCAGCACCTTTGCCAGGCTGCCCTTAGAGTGGTCGGTATGAAAATTAATAGAAGCTTTATTAGCGTCAGGAATCTCCTGTACCATTTCTGTCCTTTGCAAAACTAAAAAACGGGTGTAATTATTTTTGAGCGTATGAATATTGGGGGCAATATTGTGCAACTGGTAAATTTCGCCGGCAAGTTTGCTGGCAATTGCAGCAATATGTTTAGTATGATGCTGGTGAATATGCTTTGCACTAAGGGCCGTATCTTCTGTTTCCACCAGCTTCCAGTTAAATTTATCTAAGTAACCAAAGCATTGCTGTATGGCCATCGGATGGCTGTGTACTTCTTTTATATCCTCCAGCTTTACGCCTGGATTTACCAGCAGGTTTTGTTTTATCTGCAAATAAACCTCACCCACAATTTTAAGATTACCTTTTTGTAGCAAATTATAGTTGGGTAAAATACTGCCGGCAATAGAATTCTCTATGGCCATTATACCTCCTGCACTTTCCCTTTTATTAGATGCAATTTTTACTACCTCCCTAAATGTTGCACAGCAAATAACAGGAATTGATTTATTAAAAAACTGCCTGGCAGCTTCCTGGTGAAAGCACCCTTCATATCCTTGTATGGCTATTCCTTTCTGTTCAGCGGCACCTTCACTTAGCCTGGGTACTGTTTCGTTGTAATGCTGTTTTTTCATTGATGATTTGCTGGTGTGTAAACGTTTTAAAAAATATAAAAAAAATCCCCCGGTTGTATCGGGGGATTTTTCGTTGTTGATTTACTCTTTATCTTTTACAAAAAACCACCCTGCTGCTTTTAAAAAAGTAGCTAAAATAGAAGTGGAAATAGTTTGTTGTTTGCATCATTTGAAAAATGAAAGTAAGACAGAATTAATTACTGACCAATATTTTTTAAAAAACCGTTTTAATGATAACCTTCACATATGGGCAAAAAAATGTCGCCCCTAAGAATAGGGGCGACTTTAACGATTGCTTGCCATATGAAAAATTCTTATATAAATCCAGCGCATTTACAAGCAACCTGACTGGATTAGAATTACTTGATAGTTGTATCTTTAGTAACAGTCGTTTTAACTGTAGAATCTGTAACAACCATAGCTGTATCTGCAGCAACGGGAATAACTACAGCGGCAGTGTCCGTAGTGGTTGTTTCAGTTTTTGTTGTAGCGTCATTACAGGCTACAAAAGATACTGCTACTAATGCAAATGCTAATAATTTTTTCATTTTTTCGTGTTTTAATTTGTTATTTAACGATTAATACAGGAAGTTAAAAAAGGTAACCCAAGTTTTTTTAAAATTCTTTTTGAGCGTTTTGGGTTACTATTGCATCTAATAATGTATTAATGATTGTCCGGTGAGTACTACAGAACAAGAACTACAATTACTGAAAGGATTAGCAATAAGCGATAAGCAGGCTATTGAGACTATTTATCGTGAAAATTATTCTATGATTCAGTCGTTTGTTATTAATAATAATGGTTCTGCAGATGATGCCCGTGATGTTTTTCAGGAAGCGATGGTTGTGTTATATGAAAAGTCAAAAGACACAACATTTTCGTTAAACTGTCAAATTAAAACTTATGTATATTCCATATGCCGGAGACTATGGCTTAAAAGATTACAACAACTTAATAAATATAGTACCCAGATTGAAAGCCTTGAAGAGACTGTTAGTGTGGAGGATGAAATGGAGGAGCACGAGAAAAGAGACAATAATTTTACGTTGATGGAACATGCCATGAGTAAAATTGGAGAGCCGTGTAAAAGTTTACTAGACGCTTATTACCTGCAAAAAAAGAGCATGCAGGATATAGCCGCAAATTTTGGCTATACCAATGCAGATAATGCCAAAACGCAGAAATATAAGTGTCTTATAAGATTGAAGAAATTGTTTTTTGCACAATACAAAAATGCCTAAGTATGGACGAGATCATTCTAATTGAAACAGTTGAGCGGTATCTAAGCGGTGAAATGACCACTCAGGAAAGGGCCTTTTTTGAAGACCTCAGAAAAAATAATGCTGAAGTAGACCAATTGGTAGTTGAGCATTCCTATTTTATTGAAGGCCTCCATAAATATGGTACCCTTAAAACATTTAAACATACACTGCAGGAAATTGATGCAAAACTTACAGAAGAAGGTGTAACTGCAATACCTGCATTAACCGGAAAAGCTAAAGTGGTAAGCCTGTGGCAAAAATACAAACGCAATATTGCCGTAGCTGCATCGATTGCTGGTTTTATTTCTTTACTTACATCGGGGCTGATGGTTACTTACTCCAAAAAAAGTGGCAATGAATACTACAGTCAATTGGTAGAAAAAATTAACCAGACCAACCAGGAACTGATTAAATTAAATGCTGCTAAAAATAATGGTGTAACCATTAAGCCCGAAGTAAAGGTTGATTACAGGGCAACCGGATTTTTGATAGATGGAAGTGGTTATATTATTACCAATGCGCACGTACTCAACAAAATGAAAAACATTTATGTAGAGAATAATAAAGGTGATTATTTTAGTGCTGAAAATATTTATATAGACAACGTATTGGATTTAGCCATTCTAAAAATTGAGGATACCTCATATAAAACCATTACCAATTTACCTTTTACTATAAAGAAAAACAATGCCGATTTAGGTGAAGAATTTTTTACGCTCGGGTTTCCCAGAAATGAAATTGTTTATGGTGAAGGTTATGTAAGTGCCAAATCGGGTAGTGATGGTGATAGTACCGCTTACCAGCTAACTGTATCTGCTAACCCGGGTAATAGTGGTGGTCCGGTTATTAACCGCAATGGTGAACTGATTGGTATTATTACAGCTAAGGATTCAAAAGCTGATGGAGTTGTTTATGCCGCAAAAGCAAAAAATATTTTTATGCTGGTTGATCAGTTGAAAAAAGAAAATGCCAAATATCAACATATTAAAATGCCGGTAAACAACGATCTAAAAAAATTAGATCGGGTACAGCAGGTAAAGAAAATGGAGGATGTAGTATTTATGGTAGTGGGAGCAACTAATAAATAAAATCCCTGCAAACAACATAGAAAAAAAGCTGTGCATTTTACTATGCACAGCTTTTTTATTGCCGAATTACTTTAATAAACTTTCCTTAAAACAGCATAATCAAACCATAAAAAACAATAAAAATTCCGGAAACTAAAAAAAACTGCTTTAATGGATGGAAGTAAAAATGCTGTTAACGGATACAGATTTTAAAGTTTTGAAAAAACCTATTTAAACAATTCCCGCCAACTCCAAACTACGTTTGCTTATTTTTTTATAATCGATATTATCAACAATTACATCCTGACAGGCAATCAGCGAAACACCGGGCAGTTTCCACCAATCGTGTTCTGTTAACTTTTGCACATGAATTATTCCTACCAACCAGCAGTATTGATATTCGTTGTGCCATTCTTCTATCCATTCAAAATCATCTTTATGGATTGCTGAAATTTCATTGGCACTAACAAATACTTTCAGGTAAAAATTATTACTCAAAACACTTGCCTGCTGATTCAGGATTTTTTTATACTCGTATTTATAATTGTATCGCAGGGCGGATATATCGCTCAACACTGCGGATGCAGTTGGAAATGCCCCTGCTCCTTTGCCTTTGAAAAAATGTTTATCTGCAAAACTGCTTTCTGTGGTGATGGCGTTAAATTCATTTTCTACATGATACAAATCATCGTGTTTTGTAACAAACTGCGGCAGTACAAAAGCAGCTAGTTTCCCATCAGCTAACTTTTGTGCATTGGCTACCAATTTTATTTTGCATTTCTTTCCCCTTGCTACTACTGCATCCTGCAACGTAATATGTTCAATACCCGTAAAAATAAATTCGTTCGTTTTAGCAATTATTCCAAAGGAATGTGCCAATAAAATGCTAAGCTTATTGGCTGCATCAAAACCGCCGATATCGAGTTGGGGATTGCTTTCCGCAAAGCCCAGCTGTTGCGCCATCAACAATGCCTTTTCAAATTCCAGTTGCTCCTCAAATATTTTGGTTAGTATAAAGTTGGTGCTGCCGTTGATGATACCACGAAAGGAAAACAATAAATCATTATCGTAATACTCCTCCAGGTTACGGATGATGGGCATACTTGCACAGCAGGATGCCTCATACAAAAAAGGTGTTTGAAATTCCTTTTGCAATGCCAGCAATTCTTCAAAATGTTCGGCAATCATTTTTTTATTGGCACTTACTACCGCCTTACCGTTTTGTAAAGCAGCTTTTACAATAATAAAGGCCGCAGCTGCATCATCAATCAGTTCTACCACAACATTAATCTGATTGTTATATAATATCTCATCAGGATTATTGGTAAAATATTCAGCAGCAATACTTCTATTCTTATCTATATTTTTAATACAAATTTTATGGATGGAAGCTTTTAGTGCAGGCGTATTTTGGAGCACATCATACAAACCTTTTCCCACCACACCAAAGCCAAAAAGACCGATATTTAATTGTGTTGTTGCTGGCATGTGCAGGTTAATTTAGGTAGTATTATTTCGATTGAATAATTGTTTTATTAAGAACAGCTAATGGTATAAAAAGACAACATAAATTATGCATGTTGATTCATTCTATTTATTGGCAAAAACTCCCTGATCACTTTTTCTATCTGTGCAAACTCCAGTAAAAAACCGTCATGACCATAAGTTGATTTGATAAGAGCCAAAGATGCACCAGGTATTTTATTGGCTAAAAAAGCCTGCTCAGCTACCGGAAACAATACATCCGATTCAATACCTATGACAAGGGTATTGGAACAGATGCCTTGCAATGCAGTTGTAACCGAATCTCTGCCACGGCCAAGGTTATGGGCATCCATACTCTTACTTAAAAAATAATAACTGAATGCATTAAATCGTTTGGCCAGTTTTTCGCCCTGGTACCGCTGGTAAGAGTCACTTCTAAATCCATCAATCGCAGTATTATCTTTTTCGGATTGTGCTGTGAGATAAGTGTCGTAATTGCGATACGAAAGCAACGCCACACTCCTGGCTACTTTCATGCCGTTGATACCTGCCAGTTCATGTTTATTATTCCACGTAAAATCAGCTTCTATGCACATACGTTGCGTGGCATTGAAGGCGATGGCCCAGGGCGACAACACTGCATTGGTTGCAATGGGAATAATATTTTCAAACAATTCAGGCTCTTCAATTGCCCACTCAAGTAACTGTTGCCCACCCATAGATCCGCCTAAACCCACAAAAACTTTATGAATGCCCAGGAAATTTTTTAACGGTTGATATGCCCTCACCATATCCCTGGTTGTAAATAACGGAAACAAATGAAAAAATGGTTCGCTGGTTGTATGATTTATATCCAGCGGATGAATACTGCCATAACAACTACCCGGCATATTAACGCATACAATAAAATGCTGTTTTGGATTAAACAATTTTCCTTCTCCTACCAAACCATCCCACCATTCTGCAGGATTGCTATTGGCAGTAAGTGCATGAAAAACCCACACCACATTGTCTTTTGCTGCATTAAGTTCTCCAAGTGTAGTATAGCCTAAATGAAATCCCGGAATGGTAATTCCTGATTCTAATTTAAAAGGTTGATTGTAATTAAAAATGTGCACAGTAGGTTTTACAGTTTTATAATATGAGTACAGTTTTGTTTGTGTATTGGATATGAAAAACCGGATTAACTAAAAAGTTAATCCGGCTAAAAAATCATGTACTACGCCGGTTCAGCTGCAAATACTTTTGCAAACGCCTGTTCAAAATCTGCTTTAATATCATCAATGTGTTCAATACCTACGCTGATTCTGATTTGGTTGGGAAGCACACCACCAGCCAGTTGTTCTGCCTCACTCAGCTGCTCGTGGGTGGTAGATGCCGGATGAATTGCCAATGTTTTAGCATCACCCACATTTGCCAGGTGACTTACTAATTCTAAGCTGTCAATAAACTTGCTCGCATTTTCTTTGGTGCCTTTTACACCAAAATTAAGTACGCCACCAGCACCTTTCACCAGGTATTTATTTGACAGTTCGTTATATGGACTACTCTTTAATCCGGGATACCACACAAAGTCTACTTGCGGATGTTGTTCCAGCCATTCTGCCAACACCTGTGTATTTGCAACATGGCGTTCCATCCTTAATGATAAAGTTTCTAAGCCCTGTAACAATAAAAAGGAATTAAACGGACTTTGGCTGCTGCCGAAATCTCTTAATCCCTCAACTCTTGCACGGATGATGAACGCAATATTGGGCATACCCAAGGGATTGTTTACGCCAAAAATTTCGGCAAACTTTAACCCGTGATACCCTTCGCTTGGCTCAGAAAACTGGGGAAATTTACCATTTCCCCAATCGTAATTACCGCCATCTACAATTACGCCACCAATGCTGGTACCATGGCCACCAATCCATTTGGTAGCACTTTCTACTACAATATTTGCACCATGTTCCAATGGGCGAAAAAGGTATCCACCAGCGCCAAATGTATTGTCAACTATTAGCGGTAAATCATATTCTTTAGCCAGGTCAGCAAACTTTTTAAAGTCAGGTATATTCAGGCGTGGGTTACCGATGGTTTCTAAATATATAGCCTTGGTATTTTTATCAATCAGCGGTACAAAACTCTCTACATCATCACCATTGCCAAACCGTACATCAACCCCAAGGCGTTTAAATGCAACTTTAAACTGGTTGTAAGTACCTCCGTATAAAAAGGAAGTACTGATGAAATTATCACCTGCCTGTAAAATATTATTGAGCGCAATAAACTGTGCTGCCTGTCCGGATGCGGTGGCCAAAGCTGCTACACCACCCTCCAATGCTGCAATGCGTTTTTCAAACACATCCGAAGTTGGATTCATGATACGGGTATAGATGTTGCCGAATTCTTTTAAACCAAAAAGATTTGCCGCATGTGCAGCATTGTTGAAACCAAAAGAAGTTGTTTGGTAAAGGGGCACTGCCCTGCTGTTAGTTGTAGGGTCTATGCTTTGCCCTGCATGTAACTGTAACGTTTCAAAATGTAAATTGCTCATAAAACTGTTTTTTTTGTTTTTAATGTTTAATGAATATGATTGGAGGAAACGAACAAGAATAATAAATGATAACCTAAAGCATAATGATACAAAAACAACAATATGCTTCATTATCGGTTTCTGAACTATTTATAACAGTACATTTTATATTTTGTTACTCTACAAATTTAATAGACTTATGTTCATTTCACCAAAAACATTTTTTAAAAAACCAATCGTCTTTTGCACCAGTTGTTCCCTGTTAACATTCCACATTTTATTCAATTAAAGGCACAAAAAAAGCCCATCTGATAAATCAGATGGGCTTTGAATATTATTGGAAAAATATTTTGAAGCTTTTAATCTGACTTATCGCTCCCGAAATTAATCGAGATGGAATTGGCACCTTTCCCTTTTGATTCTTAACAGCGTAAAAGAGCAGGTTGTCAAGGCTTCATCGGGCCATTACCCTCTGCCTTTCTTGATAAGTGTCCCGATTATTATCAGGTTTTAAAGAACTGTTGCAAAGATATAAGCCCATTTTCTACATTTCCAAATATAATTTACAGGAAAACTCATCCTGTCTGAAACACCTACCCAATCACCATTTTAAAAGAATAAATATTTATTTGGCATATTTATTACAATTAGCCCAATCTAATTTCTATATTGCTAATTCAAAAACATCTACAATCTGCAAATGAAAAATATTCACGAAATTTTACAACATCATTTTGGTTACAAAGCATTTCGCCTAAACCAGCAGGAAGTAATAGAGAATGTGCTGGCAAAAAAAGATTCGATTGTATTAATGCCAACCGGTGGTGGTAAATCTTTGTGTTACCAGGTGCCTGCTTTAGCCCTTGATGGATTAACGGTTGTAGTTTCTCCGCTTATTGCATTAATGAAAGACCAGGTAGATGCGTTAAGATTAAGTGGCGTAGGTGCTGCATTTTTAAACTCAACCCAAAGCAGTTTTGAACAGGCAACCATCACACAACAAATAAGAGACAATGAGCTAAAATTATTGTATGTAGCTCCCGAACGACTGATTGGGCCCAACGGCATGTTTTCCTTTTTAAAACAAATAAATGTATCATTGTTCGCCATAGATGAAGCGCATTGCATCAGCCATTGGGGGCATGATTTTAGACCGGAATATGTGGAACTCGGTCAACTGAAAAAAGAGTTCCCGTTGGTGCCCTTAATTGCTTTAACTGCCACTGCCGATAAACTTACCAAAAAAGATATTATTGACAAGCTTGCACTGGTTAGTTTTTCGGTATTTGAAAACTCTTTTAACCGGCCTAACATCAGCTATTTTATACAGCCTAAAAAAAATCATTTTGAGGCATTGATTCAATATATAAAGCAGCATAAAGAGGACAGCGGAATCATCTATTGTCTTAGCAGGGCAAGCACAGAATCGCTTGCTGAAAAACTGCAGCAGCAGGGCTTTGATGCAGCGGCCTATCATGCCGGTTTGGAAAGAAATCTGAGAGAGAAGCGACAGGAAAATTTTTTGAGAGACGACCTTAAAATAATAGTAGCTACCATTGCTTTTGGTATGGGCATCAACAAAAGTAATGTGCGATATGTGGTACATGCAGATTTGCCAAAAAATATTGAAGGTTACTACCAGGAAACAGGCAGGGCAGGCAGAGATGGGTTACCCAGTGAGGCAATTTTATTTTACAGCAATGCCGATGTTTTTAAATTAAAAAGCTTTGCCAAAATAGATGGCAACCTGGCTCAAAGCAATATTATGCTAAAGAAGCTGGACCAAATGGCAGCATTGTGCGAAACAGCCATGTGCAGGCGTAAATATTTACTCAATTATTTTGATGAAGCCGCACCTGATTACTGTGGCAATTGCGACACCTGCCTTAGCGAAAAAGAAAAAACCGATCATACAATTGAAGCACAAAAATTACTCAGCGCCGTAAGCCGCCTCAATCAACGTTTTGGACTAAATTATGTGATTGATTTTTTGAGGGGAAGCAGCACTTGCAAACCCGAACATCAGCCTTTAAAAACATACAGTATTGGCAAGGACATTTCCAAAGAACGCTGGAAAGCAATGGCCAAAGAGTTGCTACAATTGCAATACCTGCAACAAAGCGATGGCGAGTACCCTGTACTACAATTGAACGAAAAAAGTATGCAGATTTTAAAAGGCGAATTAACGGTGATGTTGACAAAATCCGCATCAACAAGTATCCAGCCTGCCCAGCAGCAATATGCAATACAAGAAGACGTACACGAGGATTTGCTGAGAATTTTAAAAGCCACCAGGTACCAACTGGCCAATGAAGAAAATGTGCCTGCCTTTCAAATATTTTCTGATGCCACATTGGTGGAGCTGTCAACCTATCTGCCACTCACCAATACAGACCTTGCAAAAATTTCAGGCTTTGGGGATATTAAATTGGCCAAATACGGCAACTCGTTTTTAGATGCTATTCTTGATTATTGTGTGGCCAATGAACTAGCTACAAAAATTAATTCAAAAATACCTAAGCGGCAAAGAAAAGCTGCGGCAGACGAAAAAACAACTGATACTAAAATGGCCAGTCTGCAATTATTTAAACAAGGCAAACCTGTAGCTGAAATTGCTGCCATCAGAAATTTCTCTGCTGGCACTATTGAAGGACATTTGGCTCATTTTGTGTTTACCGGGCAAGTGGATATAAATGAAATAGTACCCAAAGAAAAAATGCAAACCATTATAAATGCAGTGGAAAAAAATGGCAACCTTATTGAAACGGGTCCGGTTAAACAATTGCTGGGTGAAACATATTCCTATGGAGAAATAAAGGCCGTAATCAGCTTCATGCGCCGGATGAAAGAAGGATAGGGATTTTATTGTTTTATTCAGTATTCCATTTACACTGATGACGACTTACGTGGCTTACACCGATACAATAAAAGGGAAATTAAATAGCACTGTTTTAATCATACACTAAATTTCAAAATTCAAGGCCAGTTTTTGAATATTATTGTTCCGCCGTAGTTAAATTTGCTGAAATCACTATTGCTTTAACTAGTACTTTTATGCGTTCCCTTTTTGAGGAAATATTTCCCCAACCCTTCACTTGATATCTTTTCTGTTCAATTAAAATGAAATAAACCTTTTAAAAAGTAAACAGTTTCTAATTTTTTATAAAACTCATTTATTAATAAATCCTTGTAGCTAAAACAATGTACATCTAATAAACCAACCTGTACTGTTGCCTCCATTTTTCTTTTGTTCCAAAATACAATAAACGGTACAAAATTTGGAAACTGCTTACATAACAGGAGTGTAAAGGCGCATCTGTTAATCCATTCTTTCATTGCTATAAATTTACTTGTATGAAAAAAATATTGATTGTAGACGATGATACAGACTTATGTCTTCTTTTAAATTTATATTTAACCAGAAAGGGGTTTAAGGTATCAGAAGCACATAGCAGCGAAGAAGCTTTAAGTTTAATTCAATACAATCATCCCGACCTTGTGGTGTGTGACATAAGATTACAGGATATGGACGGTATTAGTTTAATGAGAATTGTAAAGGATAATTCACCGGAAATTCCATTTGTTTTTATCACAGCTTACGACGACATAAAAACATCGTCTGATGCCATGAGTTCGGGGGCAGTTGGTTACATTACAAAGCCCTTGTTTCCCGAAGCAGTGACGGAAAGCATCCAAAAAATTCTGGATAAAGATATTATCCATGCACCATTTATTAAATTAACCTACGAGGAAGAAACAAGTAATTTACAAGTGTTGGTTTTTGGAGATTCGGAAATTTCCAGAAAGCTTATTTACCAGATAAATCTGGTTGCACCAACTAATAACAGGGTAATTATTCATGGCGAAAAAGGTACCGGAAAAGAAGCCATTGCCAGAGAAATCCATCGAAGAAGCCACAGGGCAGATAAACCTTTTATAGTTTTTAAAACAAGAAATTTTGCCCATAATATTACCGCTGCAGATTTACTGGTACAGGTAAAAAATTATATTGAAACATCACAAACAGGAACCCTTTATATTGATGAAATGGCCGATTTACCAGAAGCTGTTTTATTGATTTTACTAAAGTATCTGCAGGAAAAGACCATGAGGAAAACAGCGAATTCAAAAGACATTCCGCTGGATATAAGATTTATGGCTGCAAGTTGCGAAAATCTCTGGCATGCCAAAAAAAATAGTAAATTACTGGAAGACTTGTACCTCCGTTTAAATGATTTCTCCATTGAGGTGTTACCACTTCGTCAGCGCAAAGAAGATATATTGTTTTTTGCTAATCATTTTTTGGATATCGCCAATATTGCAACCGGCAGGCATATTAAAGGATTTACAGCAGAGGTGGAGATAATTTTAAAGAATCAACCCTGGATAGAGAATTTAAGTGAATTAAAAAATGTGATTTACAAAGCTGTATTACTTACATCAACGCAGTTGATTGAAGTAAGCTCCATACCAAAAGAATTTTACCAGGGAGTTAAAAATGAAGCAGCACCAAATTCCGGACGATCAAGGTCTTTTTTTAATTAACGTTTATCACCTGGCTCAAGCCCCACTTTAGCTGTATCCCTGGCAGGAAATTCCTGTTTGTTACAGTAAACCCGGAGCTCCAAATCAATTGAAATATACTTATGCTTCCTAAAGCTATTGCATCTATAACAAAGACTATACTTCAGCCATTTTTGGCAGACGATTTAGTAAAGAAATATGCAAAGGAAAAACCGCCACTGAGGAGTGAATTGTTTTCGATAGAACAGTTGCAGCTATATGCAAAAACCCTGGCGAACAATCATCCTTTATCAACAGGGCAACCTGCTGAGCAATTGCTGAAACGCCTGGCAGACAATGAAAGTTTATTATTGGAAGTACATAGAATACTTACCGAATCAGTAAAAACCAACCATAGAATAGTACCCGCTGCAGAATGGCTGCTCGATAATTTTTACCTGATAGAAGAACAGATGTATACCGGCAAAAAACATTTACCCAAAGGATATAGTAAAGGCTTGCCACAATTGGCAAAAGGAAAACTGGAAGGCCTGCCAAGGGTTTATGATATTGCCGTTAAAATTATTTCGCACAGCGATGGCAGAGTTGATTTGAAAAGCATAACCGGGTTTATTAAATCATATCAAACTATAACCCCTTTAAAGCTAGGCGAACTTTGGGCCGTACCCATTATGCTCAGGCTGGCCTTAATTGAAAACCTGCGCCGGTTGGCTACACAGATTGCAGCTGATATCTTAAATAAAAACCAGGCCGATTTTTGGGCTGATGAAATGATTAGCACTGCAGAAAAAGATCCTAAAAGCCTTGTGTTGGTGATTGCAGATATGGCAAGATCGAACCCTCCAATGGGAAGTGCCTTTGTTGCAGAACTCAAAAGACGATTACTGGGAAAAGGCACAGCCCTTGCGCTGCCCCTGAGTTGGATAGAACAACAGCTTTCTGAAAACGGATTTACAAGTGATGAACTTGTTCAACTTGAAAATCAAAAGCAGGCCGCCGACCAGGTTTCCATCAGCAACAGCATTACCAGCCTGCGGTTTTTAAATACTACCGACTGGAGAGAATTTGTAGAAGATACCAGTATCGTTGAAAAAATTTTAAGACAGGATATTAACCAGGTATATGAAAAAATGGATTTTCATACAAGGGATATGTACCGGCATTATGTAGAGAAAGTTGCCAAAAACAGTGACTGGTCAGAAGCGGCAGTTGCAAACCTGGTAATTGACCTGGCAAAAGAAAACAACAGTAATTTCCACGGAAATCATATAGGCTATTTTCTTGCAGGAAAAGGAAGGCCACAAATTGAGAAAATTGCCGGGATGAAGTATTCGGTAAGAGATTACCTAAGGAAATTTTTTAATAAAGTTCCTTTCCTTATTTATGCAGGTTCTATTATTTTACTTGCTGTATTGTTTACTGCTTTTTTAATAAACAATGGCATAGCAAAAGAATCAAAACCATGGATGTTTTTTCTACTGGCAATTGCAGGCTGGATAGCAACAAGCCGGTTGGCATCGACTATCATCAACTGGATTGCTACCATTACAGCAAAGCCTTCACTATTACCCCGGCTGGATTTTTCAAAAGGTATTCCTGCTGAATTCCGCACACTGGTTACTGTACCAACCATGCTGGCAAAAGTGAGTGATATTGATGGCTTACTAGAATCTATGGAGGTAAGATTTTTGGCAAACAGAGATGTGAATCTTCAGTTTGCTTTACTTACAGATTTTAAAGATGCTGACAGCGAAATACAGGAGGGTGATGAAGTAATATTGCAAATTGCCAGAGATAAAATTGTTGAATTAAACAGGAAATATGGCAGCAACAAAAATGAAACCTTTTTCCTTTTTCACAGGCCAAGAAAATGGAATAACAAGGAAAAAAAATGGATGGGCCATGAGCGTAAGCGAGGCAAGCTTGGTGAATTAAATTTATTGTTAAGAGGAAAGAACAGGGAAAATTTTATGTTGATTGTTGCTGATGAATCAGTATTAACTTCCATCAGATACATCATTACACTCGATACAGATACCAACCTTCCAAGAGATGCAGCCTGGAAGATGGCGGGCACTATGGCACATCCGCTCAACCAGGCCTTTTATTCAGCCGATAAAAAGCGGGTAACAGATGGATACAGCATTTTGCAACCAAGGATATCTAATAGCTTACCACTATCCGAAAGTTCCATTTACGCAAGAATACATGGCAATGAGCCTGGTACCGACCCCTATACAAAAGCCATATCCGATGTTTACCAGGACCTTTTTTGTGAAGGTTCTTTTATAGGAAAAGGGATTTACGATATTGATGCATTTGAACAAGCCCTACATGGCCGTTTTCCTGATAACAGAATTTTGAGTCATGATTTAATGGAAGGCTGCTACTCCAGAAGTGGATTGTTGAGCGATGTACAATTGTATGAAGAATACCCTGCAAGATATAGTGTGGATATGCAACGCCGCCATCGCTGGATACGGGGCGACTGGCAGATTGCCAGATGGCTTTTCCCGGTTATACCTACACTAAAAAAAAGCTTCAATAAAAGTCCGCTTACACATCTCTCCCGTTGGAAAATTTTTGATAACCTCCGGCGCAGCCTGGTACCACAGGCTTTATTAATACTACTGCTATTTGGCTTCATCTTTTCTGGTTCACCCTTATTTTGGGCAATAATTGTTGTAGCAATTATTTGTGTTCCCTCCGCTATAACATTTATATGGGATACCTTTAGAAAACCAGGTGATATGGTAATTTTGCAACACCTTATTTTTTCAACCCGTTCTGCATTCAACAGTTTCTTTCTTCAATTCCTCGACTTTATTTTGTTGCCGCATGAAGCTTATATTTATACAGACGCTATAGTACGCACCAATTGGCGTTTATGTATTTCCCGAAAAAAATTACTGGAATGGAACCCATCTAACCACGCTATAAAAAATGCACCGAAAACATTGTTTTCTTTTTATGTATCCATGTGGTTTAGTACCCTGCTGGCAATTGGCATTTTTTGCTACTTATTTTATTTTAATTATCCTGCTTTATTAGTTGCATTGCCAATATTGGTTTTATGGCTTGGCGCACCATTAGTAGCATGGAAAATTAGTTTACCTGCAGAAATAAAAAAGCCGGATCTGTCGGCTAACCAGGAAAAATACCTGCATCAATTATCCCGTAAAATATGGTCCTTCTTCGAAGATTTTGTAACTGTTGAAGACAACTGGCTGCCGCCGGATAATTACCAGGTGCACCCATCTCCTAAAATTGCACATCGCACCTCTCCCACCAATATTGGTTTGTCGCTGTTGTCAAATTTATCAGCATACGATTTTGGGTACATTGCTACAGAAAAGCTAATTGAAAGAACTGTTAACAGCGTGAACACTTTAAACCGGATGGAAAAATACAGAGGGCATTTGTATAATTGGTACGATACGGTTTCTTTGCTCCCATTAAATCCCAGGTATATTTCCACGGTGGATAGCGGTAATCTTGCAGGACATTTAATTACTTTAAAACAAGGATTATTATCTATTGCAGCCAATAAGATTTTTTCTCCCAATGCTATCAATGGATTGGCAACTACAGCCGGTTTATTGTATGAAACAAATAAAGAAACAGTTGTGCTGCAACAGCTGGTTGATAGCATATCATCAATAGATCAATCATCCGGCAACTCTTTACAAAACGTAAGAAAGTGTTTAATCAGCCTGCAGGAATTTTACAAAGAAAATATTTTACCGCTTACCGAATCTAAAAAAAGCGACACGGCTGCCTGGGCAAAGAAATTGGAAGAGCAGTTGAATGATTTGATGAATGATCTTACCGCGGCAGTGCCCTGGCTTTTGCTGGATGAACAGCCAAAATTCTTACATTTAACAGAAAAAGTCTCCCCCATCCCTACCCTGCAATCGCTGGCCTTAATAGAACTGGATTTGCTACCATTAATCCGAGCATCATATACAGCAGAAAACAGCATTGTAGAAAATGACTGGCTAAATGATTTTGCCACCGCCATTGTTAAAGCAGGCCGCAGAGCCAAAGAAAAAATCTTAACATTAAACAATCTTGCAGACCAGGTTTTAAAACTGTCTGATATTGAATATGATTTTTTATACGACCGAAGCCAGCACCTGTTATCGATAGGATATAATATTGAAGAAGGCCGGAGGGATAACAGTTATTACGACCAGTTAGCATCGGAAGCAAGGCTTAGTACATTTGTAGCAATTGCGCAAGGCAAACTTCCGCAGGAAAGTTGGTTTGCACTTGGCAGACAATTAACCAATGTAGGCAGTACCCCCATATTATTATCCTGGAGCGGCTCTATGTTTGAGTACCTGATGCCCATGCTGGTAATGCCTAGCTACAACAATACGTTGCTGGATCAAACACATCATGCTATAGTAGAAAAGCAAATAGATTATGGTAAAAAAAGAGGCGTACCATGGGGTGTTTCAGAGTCGGGATACAATATGGTTGATGCCAACCTTAATTACCAATACAAAGCATTTGGTGTGCCCGGTCTTGGGTTTAAACGTGGGCTCGGCGAAGACCTCGTTATTTCACCCTACTCCACCATAATGGCATTAATGGTATTACCGGAAGAAGCCTGCGAAAACCTGGAAAATATGGAAGCTGATGGATTTGAATCCAATTATGGTTTTTATGAGGCCATTGATTATACAAGCTCCCGTTTACCACGTGGGCAGGAATTTGAAATCATCCGTTCATTTATGGCACATCACCAGGGCATGAGTTTATTATCGCTGGCATACCTGTTGCTGGATAAACCGATGCAAAAGAGATTTGAAGCAGAGGTACAATTTCAGGCAACCCTGCTGCTTTTGCAGGAGCGTATTCCACGGGTAGCTACCTTTTACTCACCTAGTGTGCATGTGGCAGATACCAGCGAAGTGGCAGATTATCAAATGCCCATGAGGGTAATAAATACACCCAATACGGTGATTCCGGAAGTGCAGTTATTATCCAACGGCAACTATCATGTAATGGTAACCAATGCTGGCGGAGGTTACAGCAGGTGGAAGGATTTAGCCCTCACCCGATGGCGGGAAGACAGCACTTGCGATAACTGGGGTTCCTTCTGCTTTATCAGGGATATGGAAACCAGTGCACTTTGGTCGGCTGCTTACCAGCCAACACTGCAGGAAGGCGATCAATATGAAGCAGTGTTTTCGCAAGGCAGGGCTGAATTCCGTAAAAAAGAATATCAGCTGGATACTCATACAGAAATTGTAGTTTCTCCGGAGGATGACGTAGAATTAAGAAGAATAAAAATCACCAACCGCAGCAAAAGAAAACGAATTATCGAAATAACCAGCTACGCAGAAGTGGTGCTGGCACCCGCAGCTGCAGACGCAGCCCATCCTGCATTTAGTAATTTATTTGTACAAACCGAAATACTGGAAAACCGCAATGCAATTGTTTGTACAAGACGCCCCCGTTCAGAAAAAGACCAGACGGCCACCATGTTTCATTTAATGAAAGTACACCATGCATTGGTGCAGGGCATATCTTATGAAACCAGCAGAGCAAACTTTATAGGCAGGGGAAACAGCATTCACCAACCCGCTGTTTTTAATACCAAAGATCCACTTTCAGGCACACAGGGTTCGGTACTTGACCCCATCATTGCTATTCAATACAGGTTTGTGATTGAGCCGCAGAGTTATGCCATTATCGATATAGTTACCGGCATTGGCGATACCAGGGAAACCTGCAATAGCCTGGTTGAAAAATACCAGGACCGCCATCTTGCCGACAGAGCTTTTGAACTTTCATGGACGCACAGCCAGGTAGTGCTAAGGCAAATAAATGCAACAGAATCAGAAGCACAATTATATAGCCGGCTGGCGGGTGCGGTAATATTTGCCAACCCTTCTTTAAGAACCGACCCGGAGATTATTGTTCAAAACCAACGGGGCCAATCGGGGTTGTGGAGTTATGCTATTTCGGGTGATTTGCCCATTGTTCTGGTGAAGATAGAAGACTCGGCAAACATAGAACTGGTACAGCAATTAGTACAGGCACATGCCTACTGGCGGTTAAAAGGTGTAATGGTAGACCTTGTAATATGGAATGATGACCACGGTGGGTATCGGCAGTTATTGCAAAACCAGATTCTTGGGCTGATTGCACCAATGGTTGGCACTGAAGTTAAGGAACAACCGGGTGGCATTTTTATCCGCTCAAGCGATCAAATATCCAATGAAGATCGTATCCTGTTTCAATCCGTTGCAAGAATTGTTATTTCCGATAGTCATGGAACATTGGAAGAACAAATTAAACGAAGACATAAAGTAAAAGCCATGGTTCTTTATTTTAACCCGCAAAAATTTTTTCCAACTTTATTTACACCCATTCCTCCTGCAACACAGCTTCTTTTTTACAATGGATATGGTGGGTTTTCCGGCGATGGAAAGGAGTATATCATTAACTCAACAACCGATAAAATAACACCGGCGCCATGGATAAACGTACTTGCTAATCCCAACTTTGGCACCATTGTTTCTGAAAGCGGGCAGAGTTACACCTGGACAGAAAATGCACATGAATTTAGATTAACGCCCTGGAATAACGATCCTGTGACCGACCTTTCCGGGGAAGTTTTTTATATACGGGATGAAGAAAGTGGTAAATTCTGGTCACCAACTCCATTGCAAAGCCGGAGTAAATTACCTTACATAACCCGTCATGGTTTTGGCTACAGTGTATTTGAACATATGGAAGATGGCATCCATACAGAAGCGACCATATTTGTAGACATTGAATCGGCAGTAAAATTTACAAGCATAAAATTCCATAACCAATCATCAAGGCAACGTCGCCTTTCTGCCACCGGGTATATGGAATGGGTGCTGGGAGATCAGCGTTCAAAATCATTAATGCATATTGTAACCGAAGTAGCAGCAGACAGCGGTGCGCTACTTGCAAGAAATTCATACAATACCGAATTTGGTAACAGGGTAGTTTTCTTTGATGCTGATGGTCTTTTTAAAAGCTTTACGAACGATAGGGCAGAATTTATTGGCCGTAATGGAACTATAAAAAACCCTGAAGCCATGAATAAAGCCAGGCTACTCGGAAAATCAGGTGCGGCATTGGATGCCTGTGCAGTATTACAGGTTCCTTTCGATATCGCTGCGGGAGACGAACATACGATTGTTTTCCGTTTGGGCGCTGCAAAAGATTCTGTTGATGCTGTAAGCCTTATCCAGCAATTTAAAGGAACGGAAGCCGCCCGGCAATCGTTGCAAGCGGTAAAAAAATACTGGAATAAAACATTGGGTAATTTGCAGGTATCCACACCAGACCCTGCCATCAATATTCTTGCCAATGGATGGCTTACCTACCAAACAATTGCCAGCAGACTATGGGGCAGAAGTGGATTTTATCAATCCGGTGGTGCATTTGGTTTTAGAGATCAGTTGCAGGATGTTGGTTCATTATTATACACCGATACTGCATTGGCAAAAAAGCAATTGCTTTTGTCCGCATCCCGGCAGTTTAAAGAAGGTGATGTGCAACACTGGTGGCATCCGCCATCAGGCAGAGGTGTACGCACAACCTGTTCGGATGATTATTTGTGGCTGCCTTATATCCTCTCAAAATATGTTAATAATACAGGCGATTTAACTATCCTCGATGAGCCTGTTGGATTTTTGGAAGGCAGGCTATTAAATTCCGGTGAAGAGTCAAATTATGATTTGCCCATTCGCTCCACCCATTATGAAAGCATGTACAATCACTGTATAAAATCCATCCTGTTTGGATTAAAATTTGGTGTGCATGGCTTACCACTAATGGGCAGTGGCGACTGGAATGACGGCATGGATAAAGTAGGACAGCATGGAAAGGGTGAAAGCGTTTGGCTGGCATTTTTTCTTTATGATGTGTTGATTCGTTTTGCAGCAATTGCCAAACTGAAAATGGATGAAAATTTCAGCACCAAATGCAGCATGGAAGCCGAAAAACTGAAAGTAAATATTGAAAAAAATGCATGGGACGGCAAGTGGTACCGCCGTGCCTATTTTGATGATGGCACGCCGTTAGGTTCCACCACCAATGAGGAATGTCGTATAGATTCCATTGCCCAAAGCTGGTCGGTTTTGTCCAAAGCCGGCAATTTGCAACGTACACAACTGGCTATGGAAGCAGCTGATTTATATCTTGTTGACAGAGAAGCAAATTTGATACAACTTTTTGATCCGCCTTTCGATAAATCGGCGCTCAACCCTGGTTATATTAAAGGCTATGTGCCTGGTGTAAGAGAGAATGGTGGCCAATATACGCATGCCGCCATCTGGCTGGTGATGGCATTTGCTGCCATGAAAAACAAACCCCGTACCTGGGAGTTGCTTCAACTAATTAATCCCATCAATCATGGAAATACGCCGGAGGCAATTGCTAAGTACAAAGTGGAACCCTATGTAATGGCAGCGGATATTTACAAACAACAATTAAACAATGGCCGGGGTGGATGGACCTGGTATACAGGTTCTGCAGGATGGATGTACCAGTTGATTATTGAATCATTTCTTGGATTTAAAAAGCAGGGAAATATATTAACATTTACTCCCTGCGTTCCGTTGGAGTGGCACCGGTTTACGGTGGATTATAATTTTGAAGAAACAATGTATAGTTTTAAATTTATTCAAAATGCAAATGAATGTATTGTGAACGTAATTGTTGATGGTGTAAAGCAATCAGCGCCTGCTGTTTATTTGGTGAATGATAAAAAAACGCATCAGGTGGAAGTATGTTTTGGGGGATAAAGCAGCCTTATTATACACAGGGCATCAGTTTAAAGTGCGTAACGATTATCAAATTGACAGTACTAATAATTCTGATTACCTGCTATTTTTTCATACGATAACAAAGCTTACAGGCATGATCGTTTGCGGCATCAGAAAAAGGCCCGTCCGGATAGCAGGCCGGGCGGATGTGAAGAAAATTTGAATGGTTGGCGCTAAGAAATGAATACGATAGTTATCAGCTTGATGTTACAAATGTTTGGAATTGTAATTTGTTGGTAACCCGTACATATATTTGGTCATATTCCAAAGCTTGAGCTTCCAATAGCCATCGGATTAGCCAGGTAGTTAAATTTTTAGTCTTTTTTTTTACGACCCGTCCCACTGCCGTCAGTGGGCGGGCTTCATCTTTTAGGTTACTTTTTTTGTATCAACCTATCCCAAAAAAATCCTACGGCAAAAAGTAATTAGCATCTAACTTAATCCCGAAAGATTTTGCGAACTAAGTACTAAATTCTATAAAAGAAATAAGAACGCCTCAACGCCCTAACGGCAAAACCAACTAACCTGCCGATGCTGGTATTAACCGGGCATTTTTTATGAGCTATTTTTACATAGCGCAAAGGATAGATAGCTGAAAAGTTAACCCTAAATTCTTTTTACAACAGCAGGGTATTATCTTTGTCCATACTCAAACCTATTATGCAATTAACTACGCTTACCGCTATAAGTCCGATAGACGGACGATACAGAGGCCAACTCAATCATTTGGAAGTTTATTTCAGCGAATTTGCGTTGATAAAATACCGGGTAATGGTGGAGGTGGACTATTTTTTATTTCTGGGAGAAAAAAAGTTTATTCAAATACCGGCAACAGTAAAAAAATCATTGCTGTCTGCGGTAGCCAACTTCTCCTTAGAGGATGCCCAACAAATAAAAGACACAGAAAAAATAACCAATCACGATGTAAAGGCGGTGGAATACTTTTTAAAATCGGTGCTGGAAAAATGCAATGCCGGTGATTTAAAGGAATGGGTTCATTTTGGACTTACCTCACAGGACATTAATAATACCGCCATACCGCTAAGCTGGAAACATGCTGTTGAATTCGAATACCTGCCCGCCATTTTAAACCTGCAGGCTTCTATTGGCAAACTGGCCATCTTGTACAAAGACGTTGCCTTACTGGCACGCACACATGGTCAGCCGGCCTCTCCTACCCGCCTTGGTAAAGAGCTGATGGTATTTGCAGAAAGGCTGGAAAACCAGGTACAATTATTCAGCTATATCCCTTTTACCGCCAAATTTGGTGGAGCAACGGGTAATTTTAATGCCCACCATGTGGCCTACCCTAAATACAACTGGGTAAAATTTGCCAATGACCTGCTGGAAAACAAATGGGGATTGCAACGGCAGCAATACACCACACAAATTGAACATTACGATACATTGGCTGCACATTTTGATGCAATAAAAAGAATCAATACCATCCTGCTGGATTTTTGCCGGGATATGTGGGCCTATATCAGCATAGATTATTTTAAACAAAAAACAAAAAAGGGAGAAATAGGCAGCAGCGCCATGCCCCACAAAGTAAACCCGATAGATTTTGAAAATGCAGAAGGCAACCTGGGCATTGCCAATGCTTTGTTCGAGCACTTTTCTGCCAAGCTGCCCATTTCAAGATTGCAAAGAGACCTTACAGATTCTACCGTTTTAAGAAATATTGGTGTGCCATTTTCTCATACTATACTTGCTGTAAAATCTATCGAAAAAGGATTAGAGAAACTGGTACTAAACGAAAATAAAATTAAACAGGATCTTGACAGTAACTGGGCCGTTGTTGCAGAAGCCATTCAAACAATTTTAAGAAGAGAAAACTATCCGCAACCGTACGAGGCTTTAAAAGATTTAACCAGGGGAAAGGCGATTATGGACAAGGCAACCATCCATGCCTTTATCAATCAATTAAAAATACCCGTTGCTGTAAAAAAAGAATTGAAGGCTATTTCGCCGCATAATTATGTAGGAATGGTTTAGTTAAAGTGTAATTTGAATTAATCCTATAGTAGTAATAGTTTAGTAATTGAGTTATGTTTAAGTCAGCTTTTAATTAATGTTTAGATGTTTAGGTGTTTAGGTGTTTAGATGTTTAGATGTTTAGATGTTTAGATGTTTAGATGTTTAGATGTTTAGAAGATTAGAAGAAGACCTAAATAAAAAGCCTTTACTAAACCAGTAAAACCGTTCCATTTGCTTACTTTGTTCCGGAAGAAAAATCCACCGCTGATTACCTTTTTTATTGTATGCTTTTGCATGCTTTACGCAACAGGCTTTGCACAAATTTGCAGCGGCACGCTCAACACGGTTTGGAAAGATGATTTTGGCAACGGCATTGCACAAATGGCCCCAATACCAAGCCCCGGAATTACCAATGGCTATATGTACCAAAACAACGGGGTTCAGCCCGGCAACTTTACCATCGTTAACAGGTTCGATTATTTTAGTTTTTGGCATGTAATACCACAAGACCATACGCCCAACGACAGTAACGGCTATTTTTTAGTTATTGACGGAAATCCTGCTGTACCCATTTTTTACGATGTACTGGTTGATAATATTTGCCCGTTTACCCAATATTCATTTTCCACTGCAGCCATGAATATTGATAAGCCGGAATTCCCCTCGGACCAAACTTTTACTTTTATTATTTCAGATACTTTGGGCAACCAAATTGCAACCTGGTCTTCCCCTGCTTTACCTGCTTTAAATACCCCTGAATGGAAACCCATGGGATTTAGCTTTTCCAGTGGCAACAATATCAAACTCCGGTTGCAGGTAAAGTTTACCGAGACAGGTTTTAATGATTTTGCTTTTGATGATTTTCAATTCAGTGTTTGTGGGCCATTACTCGATATCAACTCACCGGTAACCGGAAATACCTGTACAGACAGTATCCCACTTTTTTCAGTTTTGGGCAGCGGCTATGCCAATCCTGTTTATCAATGGAAAAAGAAAAATGCAGCGGGAATACTGGAAACAATACCAGGAGCAAATAGTGTAAATTATGTTGACCGGTCGCCGGGTGATTCCAATTTTTACAGCGTTTTGGTTGGGGATGGTTCCCTCTTCTGCCCAATAGTTGCCAGCAAGCAGATTAATCTTTCTGCTGTAAAAAAAACAAATGTAGTAACAACTATCTGCCGGGGTTTATCTGTGGAAGGATATGACAAAACCGGTATTTATATTGACACTTTAAAAACAGTGGGCGGCTGTGATAGCATACGAACGCTAAACCTCACTGTTACAAGTTGTACAGCGGGCGTTATCAATAAGTACACCCCTGTTTTCAACATAAACCCCTGCAACAACACGCTCACTACCGGAGATATTGCTGATTTCAATGCCGGCGATACCGTGTTGCTGATACAGATGAAAGGTGCAACCATCGACTCCAATAATAACCAGGGATTTGGTTACATCTATGGCTATAATAACGCCGGTAATTTTGAATTTAATATTATAAAAAGCAAAGCGGGTAATGTAATTGAATTACAAAATCAATTGTTGTATCAATACGATCCACTATTGGGAAGGGTGCAATTGGTAAGGGTGCCATACTTTGATTCTTTCACCAGTACAGATACATTAACCTGCCTTCCCTGGGATGGAACCAAGGGTGGCATACTGGTTATAAATGTTGCCAACACCTTAACCTTAAATGCCCCGATAGATGTGAGCAGTAAAGGATTTAGAGGGGGCGATATTGGCACCGGCTTTGGCTGCAACAACGCTGTATGGGCCGCCACTATTGGCATTGGCGGCACTAAAGGAGAAGGAATTGCTGATTATTTTACGGGCAGCGAAGCAGGTGGCGCAAGATTGGCCAATGGCGGCGGGGGTGCTTTTAGTGCCAACTCGGGCGCCGGGGGTGGTGGAAACTTTGGGTTTGGCGGCTTGGGTGGTATTGAGTACAATGGTTGTAATACCAACCTGCAAAGTATTGGTGGAGAAAACCTCGATTACAGCAATATTGATAAAGTATTTTTAGGTGGCGGCGGCGGTGGTGGTCAGCAAGACAATGGATTATTGGTATTGCCGGGTGGTAATGGCGGCGGTATTGTAATTGTAAAGGCGCCGGTTATTATCGGCAACAGTCAAAAAATAAGTGCCAATGGGGCAGCTATTACAACAGTTATACGGGATGAAGGCGGCACAGGCGGCGGGGCTGGCGGCAGTATTTTACTTTTTACTGACAGTTATTTGGGCCTGCTGAATATTGAAGCCAAAGGCGGTATGGGCAGTTCCAACTCCAATCAAAGATATCCTACAAGGTGTCATGGTCCGGGTGGTGGTGGTGGTGGTGGTTTTGCAGGTAGCAGTATTCCCTTTCCTGCACTGGTAAGTTATTCATTGCAGGGAGGTATTGCCGGCAAAGTTTTAAACCCATCGAGTAGTTGCTATAACACTACGCATGGCGCAACAGATGGTGGTATGGGAGCTGCAAAATTTGGTTTTACATTTCCGTTTAGTACCAATCCCTTTGTTAACAATATTGATTCGGTCATTATAAACGACAGCCTGATAAATTGTAACAGTTTTAAATTTACCGGCAATGCAGTTGTAAATACAAGTGCCATACAAAACTGGCAATGGACATTTAATGACGGCAGTAGTGCAAACACCCGGGTTGCAACACACACGTTTAGCGATACTGGAAATTTTACAGTAAAGCTGGTAATTACAGATATCAATGGCTGTACAGATAGTGTCAGCAAAATCATCCGCAGCAGCGGCGTTAACTACGATTTTACATTTAAGCAAGACATCTGCAATCCATTATTGGTAACATTCAATATTAATAATGCTGGTTTAACCGGACCATCCTGGAGTACAGGTGATGGAACCATCATCAACAACATTGCTGCGCCTGTGCATCAATATGCTGATACCGGTACATACCTTATAAAATTAGCCATACAAAACAGCAGTTGCATTGATACCATTCGTAAAAAAATAGCTATCAATTTCAGCAACAGCAATATTATTTTAACGCCGGATACTACCATCTGCAAAGGCATTGGAAAATTACTGCGGAGCAATATTGACTCAACATTTAATTTTTGCTGGAGCCCGGCCGGTTTTTTAAACAACGCAACTATCGCAAACCCAACCACCAATAATACCATTCCAATTACCTATCAGCTAATCGGCACGGTAACTGAAAATAACCTGGTTGCGAATGGCAATTTTTCTGCAGGCAACGTTTCATTTTCATCGGGCTATATTGCCAGTAATACATCACCTGCTATCAACAGCGACGGGCAATATTTAATAGCGCCCACTTCTTTAAATGTTGCAGCATCCGCTTCAAATTGTACCGGCCATACCACAGGTGCCGGCAATATGTTTTTGGTGAGAAGCAACAATAAACTCAACACACCTGTATGGCAGCAAACAACAGTTGTACAACCCAATACCAACTACGTGTTGAGTACCTGGATACAAGCTGTACAATCGCCCAACAATACGCAATTGCAATTTGCAATTAATGGTGTGCCCATGGGCGATACCATTACTACAACTGCTGCCACCTGCCAATGGAAAAAACATTGGATAATTTGGAACAGCGGCAACAATACAGTTGCAGTTATTGCCATTGTAAATAAAAACAGCAATAGCGGAGGCGACTATTATGCGTTGGATGATATTGCATTTTCAAAATATTTTACCAGGAAAGACAGCGTATTTATCAATGTACAATCCATAGCTGTTACTGCCAATAAAGACAGCAGTATTTGCCGTGGCGAAAAAGTACAACTACTGGCTACAGGTGCTGCAAAGTATGAATGGTTGCCGGCAAACGGACTTAGTGATAGCAGCATTGCCAATCCGGTAGCATCGCCGGTTACCACAACCAGCTACATTGTAAAAGGCAGCAGCACGGCGGGTTGTATAGCATTCGATACAGTTACCATTTCAATAAAGCCATCGCCTGTTGTGGTTAAAACCAACGATAGTATCATTTGCAAAAACAGCAGCGTACAACTGCAGGTAAGTGGCGGCACCAGCTACAGTTGGGTACCTGCTGCTACGCTTAGCAGCAACAATATTTCCAATCCAATAGCTACTCCTACCGGCAACATAACCTATTTTGTTACTACAACAAACGCTGCATTATCCTGCACCAGTACAGACTCTATTAAAATATCCATCAGGCCTGTACCTGTATTTACCATTTCCCCCAACGACTCGGTATGCCTCAATACGAGCGTACAATTGAAAACAACCGGGGGAAATAAATTTAGCTGGGAGCCAGCCAATTTAGTTAACAATCCAACTATTGCCAATCCAATTGCAGCGCCTTTAACCACCACCCTCTTTAGGGTAAATATTAAAGATTCAGTTTGTAATGATTCGGCCTTACTAAGCACTACTATTTATACCATTGCATTGCCAAAACTCAGTGTATCCAAATCTAATGATATTGATTGTTCTAATGCACAGGCAAGACTTACAGTAACCGGCGCCAACAAATATATTTGGACAGCCGCTACGCAGCCCTTGTATTTAAGTGACAGCAGCATCGCTACACCAATAGCCTTTTCCGCCATTACAAAAAAATATTTTGTAACAGGGATTGATACCCTTACAACCTGTAGCAACACAGATAGTATTTCCGTATTGGTAAGTATAGGAAACAATCAGGCATTGTATATACCCAATGCATTTTCGCCCAACGGTGATGGTATAAATGATTGCTTTAAAATAAAGCAGCAGGGCAGATTGAAATATTTTGAACTGACCATTTTCAACAGAATGGGGAACCGGGTATTTTTTACAAATGATGTAAACGACTGTTGGGATGGAACGTATAACGGTCAGCTTCAAAATTCGGGTAATTTTGTTTACTACCTTAAAATAACAAACGAATGCAGGGAAAATGTAACGAGTGGAAATTTGTTGTTAATCAGGTAAGGAATGGATGGGCATTTTTAAGCATTTTATGCCAGCGTAAAATAGTTGTTGTCACTATTTCGAAAGCATAATGTTTATATCAAAAAACGGTTCATTAACAAATACCTCGTTGCTATTGCAGCTTTGCTTATTAATCAGCAGGAGCCTTGCCCGCACTGCAGCAAAAGGCGCTTTACAGGTTACATGTTATTTTTTCAAAAATATCTTCCGCTTTGCCAGCCCTTTATCCGTACGCTCCTTTGGGAGAAATTTTTTCAGTGCATCTGTAAAGCGATCTTTCAGTTTGTAGTACACAGGAGGGCGTAAACCGGCAGCTATTTTTAGCTTTGTCGCCGATGTATTTAAAAGCTTCATGCACCTATAATCCCAATATAAAGAATCGTATACCAAATATAACCTGCTTACAGGCTCAAGATTGTTATCGGGCTGTGCTTGCTGAAATTATGTGTGACGGCGCAGTAGTGAAGGGATTTGACAAAGCTGCCTGCCGATAAGCTGCAACCGACCTGTGCCAATCGATCTCGGCATTGAACTAACAACTGTGTGTAATCGGTATTGCTGCTTACTATAGGTTGGTAAAAATCTATTGTAATAAAAGCAACCGGGCTTACCATAAAATACTTTTAACAATAGGCTGTAGGGCAGCTGCTACAAGCGAACAAAAAATAAAGTAGAACAACTTCTTAATAAAAGATATAAAATGAGCCAGCCCTTTTTAAAGAAGCACACGAACAAGTAGCGGGATGGGTAAATCGTTCATTGGAATGAGATCAACTATTCGGCTAGTAACAAAGGGAGCTATGCCGATACAGCATACATTAAAATACTCATTTAAAAATCTGGCTGCAATATAAGCACAGCAAAAAAACAAATAGTGGTAACGGACCTGCAGGCCGGCAGGCAAGTGCAGGTATAGCTACCGAAAAAAACAGGGATCCTTTAAATCTGTGACGACTACAAATATGTTGTGGAGAGCAGGTAAAAAAATAAAACATTACCAGGCCGTGCAGCAAGGAACAGAAACGTATCGGCTCACAAAACCAAAAAAATAATAAGGCTTTAATTGGTAAAAAGTGAAAAGTATAGCGCTGTTTTTTTTTAAGGTAGAAAGCCCGGCAGCCAAAGGGAGGAAAGAGCAAAGCATTAAGCAACCGATGGTTTAAATAGCAGTATGCACCTAACGTACTTACACACACTTATTTTATAGCTGTAAAAAAACTATAATAAAAAATATAGCTTTTTTTAAGTTGTATTGGTAATTGCCTTATTTTAGAGCAACGAACAAGCCGCCAGTTTTAAAATCCTCTTACAACCCGTTTATAAGCATTTAATTTATTGAAGTATTATTAAAAAAGCCCCACGGAGTACGCAGGGCTTAAGAATAATCTTCGGCTTATAGCCTTATTGTGATAAGCTTTCGAAGACAAATATAGTAATGAACGTTAAATAAACAAAAAATGGAAAGAATTATCGGAATTGATTTAGGAACGAATTCTATTGGATGGGCAATTAGAGAAGTTGACAATGAATTAGAAAATCAGATTGTTGATAAGGGTGTGTTGACTTTTGATAAAGGGGTAGCGGAAGATAAAAGTGGTGAGCATCCAATGGTTCAAAAAAGAACTGAAGCAAGAGGGAAACGAAGAAATTACCAGGCAGAGAAATATAGAAAATGGGAATTATTAGAATGTCTTATTAAAAGCGAAATGTGCCCCTTAACTCTTGATGAATTAAATGAGTGGCGACATTACAGAAAAGGAGTTGGCCGAAAATACCCACAGCGAAAAGAGTTTATCGATTGGTTAAGATTTGATTTTAATGGAGATGGGAAACCAGATTTTGAGCAATATGGTTTAAGCAAACATGATAATTGCTATGCTTTTAGGTGGCTTGCTGTAAGTAATAGTGATGAACACAAAAAGTATTTTAAAGAGAATAAGCAGTTATTAGGCAGGATATTTTATCAACTGGTGCAACGGAGGGGATTCTTTAATAGTGGCGATGCAGAAGAAACCAAATTGATTGAGGAAGGAAGAAAAAATGGACTTACTAAAACTATTGAAGTAGTTGGTATAAAAGTAATTGACCAGCTAATAAAAGAGAAATACAAAACATTAGGTGCCGCTTTGTATTGGGGGCAAAAAAATAATGAATTGGAGGCTGTTAACCATAATAGAATTAGAAACAGGTTTACTTACCGGGAGTATTTTAAAAATGAAATAGACGCAATTTTTGAAAACTTAGCATTTGATTTACAAAGTGAGTTTTGCCAAACTATAAAGAATGCTATTACATGGCAACGACCATTGAGAAGTCAAAAAGGACTTGTTGGCTATTGCACACTAGACAGGCCATTAAAAAGCAAATCTGGCGTATATTATAAATCAGGTAAAAAGAGAATTCCACTAAGCCATCCGTTATATGAAGAATTTAGAACTTGGGTAGATATTAATAACTTAAAAATAGAACCACCAAAAGGAATAGACAAAATAGTTTTTTTAGAAGATGTCGTTTTACCAATGTTTAATAAAGCTACAGACTTTTACTACTCTGATAAAATTGATAAAAAGGGGGTTAAAACAAAAGGTTTAAAAACTAAAATTGAAGAAGCAGGTGGTACAATCTTATCTAAATTCGATATGGAGTTAGATGAAGAGAATGAGGGCAAAAAGTATAAGGCCAATGTTCTTTTAAATAAAATAGAAAAGATCATTGGAGACGATTGGAAAGAAGTATTAAAGTGGGATGAAACTCTTACTGGCAAAGAAAAAACAGGCAATTATTTAAGAGTAGAAGATATATGGCATTTAATATTTGATGCAGCCATCACCAAACAACAAACTACTGATTTGGGCAACAGGTTAATTACGATTTTGCAAAAGCATTTACCAAATATAGTTTTCGATGCCAAAGACTTTGATAGAATTATACCAAATAATGGCTACGCTTCACTTTCAGCAGCTACTATTAAAACAATATTACCTTATCTCAAACAAGGTATGCTTTATTCACATGCAGTATTTGTAGCGAATTTAGAAAGTATTTTTGGCAATAAATTAGATGCAGTTACACTTGAAATTGTAAGAAATGAGTATGCAGATATTTTGACAAAACACAAAGCAGAAAAAGAGGTTTATGGAATTGTAAATGGTTTAATATCTGATAGAATGAATGAACGGGATAGAATGAATATGGGCGGAAATTACGATTTAGATGATTTGGATTTGAAAGATATTGACGACAAAATAAAAGACAATTTCAAAACAAAAATATGGAATAAAAAAACTACTGATCAAAAGCAAGAGTTCATTAATGATGTATCATTTTTGTATCAAAATTATTTGAGGCAGCCAATGGGGTTAGATAAAGGGAAACAGTTTCTAAAATTGTATCGGATAGAAGAAAAAATAATTGACCTGCTAAAAACCAAATACAATATTTCCGGAGAAAGGATTAATAAATACTTATGGCACCCATCAGAACAAGAAGTTTACAGCCCTGCCAATATAAAAGCGGATAAAGACGGAGTAGTTTATACAGATGAACGTGGTAATGAAATACTTTTCTTAGGCGACCCAAACCCTATTAGCCGAGGTTTCAAAAACCCGATGGCAATGAAAACCTTGCAGTACCTGAAAAAATTACTTAACTATCTACTACAGGAAAACAAAATAGATGCTCATACAAAAATTATTGTAGAAATTGCGAGGGAGCTGAATGATACCAATACCCGGAAAGCCATTAAACGCTACCAAAGCGACAGAGCAATATTACGAGATGGCTACAAAAAATCAGTAACAGAATATTTTAATCAAGCTGGAGATACCAATAAAATTATTAGCCCCGAAATGGTTGACAGATATGAGCTATGGGAAGAGCAGAATAAAAGATGTATGTATTGCAACCATCCAATTGAATGTACGGAAGTTATGAATGGAACTGCACAAATAGAACATACCATACCAGAAGGACAATCGCAATGCAGTGAACTGTTCAACCTTACTATTGCTCACCCAGTCTGCAACGCTACAAAGGCAAAACGCTTTCCAACACAATGGAAAGACAATTATGAATTAATACAGCAGAACATAAAATTTATGTATTCTAAGTACATGGGTTTTAAAGAAAAGCATGAAGCTACCTATGCGGGGGCTAAAAAGGCAGCAACAAAAGAAGCCAAAGACAAACATGTACAAGACAGGCATTATTACAGAATGCACCTTACTTATTGGAAGAAAAAGTATGAAACATTTACCATTGAGGAAGTCACCAATCAATTTCGCAGGCAGCAATTAACCGATACACAAATCGTTACTAAGTATGCCCTACCCTATTTAAAAACAGTATTTAAAAAAGTAGAGCCTCAAAAGGGCATCATTACAGCGGACTTTAGAAAAATCTACAAAATACAAGAACGTTTTGAAGGAAAAGAAAGAACCAAACACAGCCACCATGCTATTGATGCAGCAGTGCTTACATTAATTCCACCAGCAAGTATCCGGGATTTTATTAGAAAAGAATACTATGCAGCAAAAGAAAAAAATCTCCCTTATCATAACAAACCAAAAAATTGGGACAACTTCCAACAACAATATATTTTAGATATAGAAGATGAAGTATTAAACAATTATCAGGCACAACATAGAACGCTTACTACTACTGCCAAATACCAACGAGCAAGGGGAAATAAAATCCCACTCATTGTTAATAAAAAAACAATTTATCAAACTGATAATAAAGGTAATATTCTTTATAAAAAGGATGAAAAGGGGCAATCAATTTTTAAAAGAAATCATTTAGGAGAGTTATTAAATGATGAGCAAGGGAATTACATACCAATTGCTTTAAAAGAATTTAAGAAAGCACAAGGCGATACTATTAGAGGACAATTACATGCTGATAGTTTTTATGCCGCAATTAAACAGCCTGAATATGAATTTAAAAATGATAAGTTTATTCCGCTAAATGATGGTAACGGAAATTTTATCTTCCAACAAAATGAAAAAAGAGGTGATGATATATTTATTTCTAAAAAGATACCTATTACGGATATTAACGCCTACGATGATTTAGCAATTATTATTGACCCTAATCTTAGGCATTATTTACAAAAAATGTTAGCTAATAAAAATTTTGCGAAAGAAATTTTACAACCTATCTGGGCATTTGGCAAAAAAGAAGATAGGAACGGAAATCCAATAAATCCTTTGCGACACATACGATGTAAAGTAAAAGGTGGTGGTGGGGGATTCGTTGCAAATCCGGCTGCTATTCGATTAAGAAAAGATTTTTTATCAAACAAGCCCTACAAAAACCAATACTATGCTCAAAATGGAGAAACTGTAGTCTGTGCATTATACCAGGTTGTTATTGAAGATAAGATTGTTCGTGAAATGAAGACTTATTCCATTCTCGACATCTCGAGTAATCAAGGAATTAAAAATATTAATGAAGCTGTACCTGTAAATTTCGAAAAGACAATAAAAAAAGCAACCCATTTTATTCCATTATTAGCTGCATTGCAATCAGGACAGAGAGTATTTTTCTATCAAAATGAAATTGAAGAATTAAAAGTGATGGACGAAAACAATTTAGGCAGGAGACTTTATTTTATTGTAAAATTTGAGGATGGTAAAATCTCTTTCAAGCACCATATAAATTCTATGAAAGAGGATGATGTAACAAAAGAAATGAAGCGCTTAAATCTACCAGCTTCAGGCGCCTCAGCACTAAATTTTAATATCCCAATCCCTAAGTTACGATTAAGTCAAGGTTCATTAAATATGGCTATCGAACATAAACATTTTGATATTAAACCAGATGGACAAGTAATTTGGAAATTTTAAACTATAATTATATGAGTGAACTAAATTCCTTTAAAATTTATTCCCTTGCAATATTTCATTTGCTTATGCCTAAAATAATCAAACGGAAATTTTATTTTAAAACTTCTTCGGCAGAAAATATAGCCATTGGAACTGCTATGAATAGAATTTGGTATTGGAGGTCATTTATTAGAACCTGCAGGCTGGAGAACAAAATAATTTTTACCAATAAAGTTACCTATTCGACTCTGCCCAATGATTAAACGCACAATCTGCATAGAAAATGCTTGCTTTTTGAAATTTGTCAATCAGCAGATGGTGGTAAGTTACCGCCACATTAAAGGCATGGAAGACAAGCCCGATAAAAGCGTCCCCATTGAAGATTTGGGCATGCTCGTATTGGAACATCAGCAGATAAGCCTTACCCATTATTTACTCAATAAACTGGCGGAAGGTAATGTCGCCGTGGTAACCTGTAATGATACCCACCACCCTACCGGCCTGCTGATGCCATTGGAAAGCAATACCCTGCAGAGCGAACGCTTTAGGGCGCAGATAGAAGCAAGTGAACCGTTAAAAAAGCAGCTTTGGCAACAAACTGTAAAAGCCAAAATTAGCAATCAGGCAGCCGTATTAAAAAGATGGGATGGTAAATATAAACTGCTGGCTAATTTAGCAGACAGTGTAAAAAGTGGTGATGCAGATAATAACGAGGCCGTGGCTGCGGCTCATTACTGGCGCAACCTGTTTCCACCGGCATGGAATTTTTACAGAAAGCGGGATGGCCTGCCTCCTAATAATTTACTCAATTATGGCTATGCCATTGTAAGGGCAGGTATGGCAAGGGCAATTGTAGGTGCAGGCATGTTACCCACAATGGGTATTTTTCATCGCAACCGTTACAATGCCTATTGCCTTGCCGATGATATGATGGAACCCTACCGGCCCTTTGTAGATAGGGTGGTAAGAAACCTTGTTGATAAAACATCCGCAATGGATACCCTTACGCCGGAACTAAAAGTAGCGCTGTTACAAATACCGGCTTTGGACGTACTGCTTGCAGATGAAAAAAGCCCGTTAATGGTAGCCATGCAACGCACTGCCGTATCGTTGGCCAAATGCTATGCCGGGGAACAGCGCAAATTGTTGCTACCGTTAATGGAGGAAGGTTGAAGGTAGTTGAAGGGTTAAAAGAGTTTAAAAATGCAGCATACTAAAATTTTCAACCTTGAAAAGCGACCGATTAAATGCTTACCGTATTATGTGGGTACTTGTATTTTACGACCTGCCAACCGAAACCAAAAAGGAACGGAAAGTTGCCAGCGATTTTAGAAAAAAAATAATGCAGGATGGCTTTGCCATGTTTCAGTTTAGCCTGTACCTGCGGCACAGTGCCAGTATGGAAAATGCACAGGTGCATGTGGCAAGAGTAAAAAAGATACTACCCGAAAAAGGAAAAATTGGTATTATGACCATTACTGACAAACAATTTGGCATGATGGAAATATTTCATGGCAAAAAAATAGCAGAAACCGGTAACATTCCGCAGCAGCTTGAACTGTTTTAGCAATGAAAAAATGCCTGCCCGGTTTACCGGTAGCAGGCATTTAAATCAGTTTTTTCTTTCTAATTTACAGCAAAACCCTTGCTGGCATTCACTTTAACCGTAAGCTGTTGTTTGTAAAATTAGTAAGAACTAAAATTGAAAGCAAATCACAACAAGTCGTGGCTATTATTGTATGAACGTTGTGTTGTTTGTAAAATTAGTAAGAACTAAAATTGAAAGCAAATCACAACTAGCATAAATGTTTGTTTATCCGAAATCGTGTTGTTTGTAAAATTAGTAAGAACTAAAATTGAAAGCAAATCACAACTATTTGGTTAATAATAAATTTTCTTTGATTGTTGTTTGTAAAATTAGTAAGAACTAAAATTGAAAGCAAATCACAACTACCGAACCAGTTTTTTATGCTGACTTTCGTTGTTTGTAAAATTAGTAAGAACTAAAATTGAAAGCAAATCACAACTTGCCAGGGCATTGGAAAATGCTGAGCTGAGTTGTTTGTAAAATTAGTAAGAACTAAAATTGAAAGCAAATCACAACCAAACTTTGAAGCACAATGCGTAAAAATTAGTTGTTTGTAAAATTAGTAAGAACTAAAATTGAAAGCAAATCACAACCCTTGTAAGACTGTTT